>RCUE01000005.1_pt1 | contig 334909 bp, 296 predicted proteins | sample 2166111 | NCBI WGS metagenome assembly RCUE01 (sample SAMN09930795, study PRJNA488358) | compost metagenome | feature: garden; material: soil; isolation source: compost soil in phenylacetonitrile-enriched culture | place: Germany: Experimental Botanical Garden Goettingen | collected 2016-01-27 | reverse complement strand
GCATCTCCTTTACACGGAGGGGGTCGGCGGTTCGAGCCCGTCATCACCCACCACTGCTGTGGGTCGTTAGCTCAGTTGGTAGAGCAGTTGACTTTTAATCAATTGGTCGCAGGTTCGAATCCTGCACGACCCACCAATACAGAAAAAAGCGCCCTTTGGCGCTTTTTTCGCATCTGCGCCACCTTAATTCCCGCAAACTCCTTGATCACATACTCCGCCGTATCGTGCTGGATGAGAACCTGCGTTCAGGTTCGAGCCGAGCGAAGCGAGACGACAACGCACAGCGTTGCCCGCAGGGCGAGGCCCAAGGCCGAGTCAATCCTGCACGACCCACCAATACAGAAAAAAGCGCCTTTTGGCGCTTTTTTCGCATCTGCGCCACCTTATTCCCGCAAACTCCTTGATCACATACTCCGCCGTGTCGTGCTGGATGAGAACCTGCGTGCAGGTTCGAGCCGAGCGAAGCGAGACGACAACGCACAGCGTTGCCCGCAGGGCGAGGCCCAAGGCCGAGTCAATCCTGCACGACCCACCAATACAGAAAAAAGCGCCTTTTGGCGCTTTTTTCGCATCTGCGCCCTGATAATCTCTATAAGCCTCACCACGTCCGCCCTGCCCCTGAAAATAATCATCCCCCTGCGCCGCCAATAGAAAAGGCGCTGCAAGCAGCGCCCTTGGGCTATCCTGGCGTTGCCGAGCGGATTATCAGGCCGCCAGCGTCGCCCCGCCGTCAATCACGATATCCTGCATGGTGATATGGCTGGCGCGATCGGAAGCCAGGAACAAAATGGCATCGGCGATTTCCTGCGGCTGGGCAATTTTCCCCAGCGGAATACCCAGCTTGAACTGTTCCGGGAAACCGTTGATGGTGTTCTGTTCCCCCGTTTCGTCCTGCCACATGCCGCGCTGCATCGGGGTATTGGTCGAGCCGGGCGAAACCAGGTTGCAACGTACGCCATAAGGCGCCATTTCCAACCCCACGGTTTGGCACAGGCTACGCAACGCCGCTTTGGAAGCGCAATAGGCCGCCATGCCAACACGCGGCACATGCGCCGCATTGGATGCCACGCTGACAATAGCGCCGCGTCTCTGGCGACGGAATATCGGCAGGGCATGGCGGAACATATTGAATGCACCCCCGGCATTAACCGCCAGGCAGGCCAGCCAGTCTGCGGTGCTGGTTTCGTCCGCCAGCCCCATGCGCAGAATACCGGCGCCGTTGACCAACACGTCCAACTCACCCTGCTCCGCCAGCAAACGCCCGCACAGGGCATCTACCGCATCGCTGTCGGCGATATCCAGCACTTCGGTGCGAAACGCGTATTCCGGTTCGCCAAAATGCTTATCGAAACCAATTACCTCGGCACCGGCCCGCACAAACGCCAATGCGGTCTCCAGGCCAATCCCGGCGCCCGCGCCGGTAACCCAGACTCGTTTGCCGGCAAAATCGCCCTGTTGACTCATCAGGCTTTCCCCTCTGACAACAGCGCCCACCAACCATCAATGGTCGGGTTCTTGGCCAGGGCGATAAAATCGATATCGCCGCGGATCTTACGCCAGCGTGCCGCCAACTCCATGATCCGCACTGAATCCAGACCGTAGTCGATCAGGTTCTCGTCGTCACCCATGTCTTCGCTGTCTTCGTCGAGGAAAGGCATGATTTGCTGACGCAACGCCGCTTTGCTGGTGATCCCTGGCAGCAGCTCGGCGGTGGTAACCACGCGGCCACAGCGGCCGGCCGTGTAACGCAGCGCCATCAGGTGCTCTTCGCGGGAGAAGTCGGCCAGACCATCAGCAACCATAAACGGCTGAATGTTACGCATAAAGGCATCGATCGCCGTGGTCATGCAGCCGATATGGGCGTAAACACCACAGATGATCAGCTGATCGCGGCCTGACTCCTGCAGAATTTCCTGCAGCGGTGAACGGTGGAAGGCGCTGTAACGCCATTTCACCAGCACAGTGTCGTCTTCTTCCGGCGCCAGCGCGGCGACCACCGCCTGTTGCTCCGGGTGCTTGTTCAATCCAGGCCCCCACATATCATTGAGCAACGCCCGATCTTCATCGCTCTGCTGATTAGGCTGCGCGGTGTAAAACACCGGGATGCCCTGAGATTTGCAGTAGCGGCGCAGGTTGGCGATGTTCTCCACTACCTGTTTGATCAACGGGCTGTCTTCACCCCAGAAATTCAGAAAATACTGCTGCATGTCGTGGATCAACAGTGCAGCGCGCTGCGGTTCCACCGTCCAGCTCACTTTGTTGGTCGGCAGTTCAGCCTGAGTCGGCAACGCGTAATCATTAAGTTTTGGAATGGCCATGACTTATTCTCCCTGGACCTGAGTCAGTTGTTGCGCCTCCAGGCGTTGGCGCAACAGTTTTTTATCCACTTTGCCAACCGGGGTGAGCGGCAGCGTCTCAACCTGTATAAAGCGGTCGGGTAATTTGAATTCGGCCACGCCCTCGGCGCGTAAATGGCGACGCAAAACGACCGGTTTCAATGGGCTGGTGGCGATAATGTAGGCGCAGCTTTTTTCGCCCATCAACTCGTCCGGCATCGAAACCAACGCCGCATTGATCACTTCCGGGTGACGCAGCAGCAGGTTTTCGATCTCCTCGGCGGCAATCTTCTCACCACCGCGGTTGATTTGGTCTTTCTGACGCCCTTCAACCTTCACGTAGCCGTCTTCAGTCAGGCTAATCAAGTCGCCGGAGCAGTAGAAACCGTCTTTATCGAAGGCGGCGGCATTATGTTCCGGGCTTTGGTAATAACCGCGGAAGGTATAGGGGCCACGGGTCATCAGACGCCCGGTCTCGCCGACAGGCAGCGGATTACCGTCGTCATCGGCCACCCAAAGTTCGTCATCCGGCGACATCGGGCAGCCCTGAGTAGTCAAAATATGTTGGTCGTCATCATCCAGCCGGGTGTAGTTCACCAGGCCTTCCGCCATGCCGAACACCTGCTGCAGCTGACAGCCGATTTCGGCCGGAATGCGCGCGGCCAGGGTTTCCCCCAGCTTGGCACCGCCCACCTGCAGCAGCTTCAGGCTGGCCAACTGCTGGCAACCGCCCCATTCCTCAATGGCCTGCAGCCACAGCGTTACCGCCGGCGGCACCAGCGCAGTCACGTTGATCTGATGCTGGTCGATCAAACGGAAGCATTGCCCGGCATCCGGATCGCTGGCGAACACCACCAGCCCACCACCGTAAAACACGCCCAATACGCCAGGCGAGCTCATCGGATAGTTGTGTGCTACCGGCAGTGCGCACAGATAACGGGTTTCGTCATCAAAATGACAAATCTCCACGCTGCGGCGAATGCTGTAGTAGTAGTCGTTGTGGGTACGTGGGATCAGCTTCGGCGTGCCGGTACTGCCACCGGAAAGTTGGAAGAACGCTACCTGATCGGCCGCGGTTGGCGCAGCCACGAAATCGCCGCAATCCTCTTCCAGCCAGCTCGCCAGCGACTGCTCACCCTGTTCCTCACTGCGCAAAGCGACCAGGCGCAATGAAGGATGTTCAGCGCGAAACGTCGTCAGGAATTCGTCGTTACCGAACAGGCCATGCTGACGATCGGCAATCAGCAACGCCGGTTTGATCTGCGCCGCATAGGCGTTCAGCTCATTGCGTTGGTGGCTAAACAGCGCATTCACCGGCACCACGCCAATTTTCAACAGCGCAAAGAAAGTCACGTAGAACTCGACCACGTTACCCAACTGCACCAGCGCGGTATCGCCGCTGTGTATGCCCCGACGCAGCAAGGCCGCAGCCAGCCGATCGGAGAGTTGATTAAGCTGGCGATAGCTCAGGCTGCGTTGCGGGTCGATCAGCGCGATGGCGTCATTTTTAGCCTGGCGGGTGATGATGTCGGTCAATGGCCGGTCGGTCCAATATCCCCGTTCGCGATAGCGACGGGCTAATGCCTCAGGCCAGGGAGTAAAAGCAATGCTCATGGAAATGTCTATCCTTGGTTCAGGCCAAACGCCCGCGAAATGGTACTGAGTTTGGTGCCGGTTTCGTGCCATTCAGATTCCGGCGAAGAGTCTTGCACAATGCCGGCTCCGGCAAAGAGTCGCACCTGGTTGCCCTGCACCGTGCCACAGCGGATGGTCACTACCCACTCCCCGTTGCCTTCGGCATCACACCAGCCGACGATGCCGCCAAACAGGCCGCGATCAAAAGGCTCCAGTTGCTTGATCACCTGATGCGCCAGCGCCGTTGGCGTACCGCACAGCGCCGGTGTCGGATGCAGCAGGCAGGCCAACGACAACGCGTTTTCCGCCCGACTGGCGGCCTCGCCGTCGATTGGCGTAGACAAGTGCCACAGCGTGGTGGTGCTCAATAATTCAGGCGAGGTGGGGATATTCAAATAACTGCAGCGATCGGCCAGCACCTGCCGCATACCTTCGGTAACAAACTGGTGCTCGTAGAGATCTTTCTCGGAAACCAACAGCTGTTGGCTGACTGCACGATCCCGCTGCGGGTCGGCGTCACGACGGGCGGAGCCTGCCAGCGGGTTGGAATAAAATTGTGCGCCGGATTTACGCAGCAGCAGTTCAGGGCTGGCGCCCAGCAATGCTCCTTGTTCCAACGGCACATGGAAATGGAAGCCATGCGGGTTTTGCGCGATGATACGCGCCATCAATGCCTGACTGTCTACCGGTTCGCGTGTTTCAATCTCCAGCAGGCGTGACAGCACCACTTTATCCAGTTGGTCACCACGGGTTGCTTCCACCGCATCTGCCACCATCTGCATGAAAGGCTGTTGTGCCGGCACTTCATTTTGGCTGATAATTTCCGGCAGGGCTTCCTGTGGTGAGGTTACGCCAGCCAAAAAGGCATCGCGCTCAAACCACTGGGTGTGCTGGGGAATAAAAAGCGCAGAGGGTTGATGAGTATCGAACGGGATCGCGCCGCACAGGACCGGGTTTTTCACCCCCGCCAGTTTGGCTTCGGCAAAAGCATGCCGTACCGCCTGCTGGAACTCGCCGTTAAGCTGATCCCCGCCCTGGGCCGGCAGCGTGATTTTGGCGAAGCAGCCCTGGGTGCTCAGGCTACGGAAAGGAGAGGTAAAGAAAAAGCCGGAGGTCGGCGACACGCCTGCTACGGACGACTCGCTCTCCTTGCTGTGCGGCTTCTTCTGCCCGGTACCCTTTACTGTCACGCTCATCGGTTCTCCCTTTCGTATCATGAACAATAACCTGTATAATAATGATTATCATTTGTATTGAATCGCGTTAAATTACCCTCGTGAATATGCTATGTCAATAAATGTAAACAGTTCTTCTATTCATTATCGTGCTATAAAACCAGCAGTTTTAATTATATAAATGATAAGTATTACTATTTAAATTCTAAGGAATGCTTTATGAAGAAGAACCTGTTCTTCGGCTTCGCACTGTTTGGCATGTTAGCCATGGGTGCAGCCCATGCCACAGAGGCCGGTTGGCCGCGTAAAATCGAAACTTCACACGGCGTAGTGACCCTGCAGCAGCCCCCTACCCGCATCGTTTCCACCAGCGTAACCGTCACCGGCACCCTGCTGGCGATTGATGCGCCAGTGATCGCCAGCGGCGCCACCACGCCCGGCAGCCGTCTGGCGGACTCACAAGGTTTCTTCCACCAATGGAGCGCTATCGCAACGCAGCGCGGCGTAAAGCGCCTGTACATTGGCGAACCCAACGCAGAAGCCATTGCCGGTGAAGCGCCCGACCTGATCATCATCTCCGCTACCGGTGCCGACTCCGCCGTGCGCCTGTACGATCAGCTGTCCGCCATTGCCCCGGTGCTGGTGGTCAATTACGACGACAAAAGCTGGCAGGCGCTGGCGATAGAGCTGGGCCAGGCCACCGGGCACGAAGCCAAGGCGCAAAAAATCGTTGATGATTTCGATAGCCGGGAAAAGTCACTCAAACAACGTATGACGCTGCCGGAACAACCGACCTCCGCTCTGGTCTTCAGCGCCGACGGCAAGTCAGCCAACCTGTGGACCGCCGAATCTTCCCAGGGGCAAATGCTCAAGCAGTTGGGTTTCACCCTGGCGATTCCGTCTGACAAGCTGAACAACAGCCGCAGCATGGGTATGCGAAAGGACATCATTCAGCTCGCCGGGGAAAACCTGGCGGAAGGGCTGAACGGCCAGACGCTGATGCTGTTTGCCAACAACGAAAGCGATGCGCAGCGGCTGATGGACAATCCTTTCCTCGCTCACCTGCCGGCGGTGCAGCATAAGCGGGTTTATGCGCTGGGCAATGACACCTTCCGACTGGATTACTACAGCGCCAGCAACCTGCTGACGCTGTTGGAAAAACAGTTTATTTCTCAGTAGATCCCGCGGCGGGCTGGAGATCGCTTTCCTGCCCGCCAAGGCTCACCTGACGCAGACCTTTCATCGCGAACGCCAGTACCACACCCAGTACCGCCACGCCAAAACCGAAGCTGGTTGAAGTCATGGCCGGCAACATAAACGCCCCCATCGCCCCCAGCAGCAGGGCACCCAATGCGTCCCCCACCACGTTTTGCGCCGTCCACAGGCCATTAATGCGCCCCAGGAAAGCATCCGGCGTCAGGTTCTGAATCAGCCCGTACTGCAGTAATGAGTTCAATGCGCTCAGGTAGCCAAACACCACCAGGAAGAACAGTGCCAGACCGTACCAGGGCATCAGGCCGAACAGGCCGATAGCGACAAACGCGCCAATCGCCGTCATCAGCATCATCCAGCCCGGCCGCGCCACGTGCGCCACCCGGCCACTGGTAAAGGCGCCAATTGCCGCGCCCAGCGGCACGGCGGAATACATAAAGCCCAGCTGCGCCGCACTGACCTGCCACATGCCGGACATCGCCGGGTACAGCACTCGCACCGCGCTGGCCATGGTCAGCAACGCGCCGATCAGCGCCACCATGCCAATCACCCGGTTACGAAACAGGAAGCCAAATCCCCCGGCCAGTGCGCGCAGCGGATGCTCACGCGGCTGAGGGGGTGGCAACAGCTGTGGCAGCTGCAATAAAGGGATCAACGTCAGCAAGGTGCCGAAGGCCGCCAAAGCGTAGTTCCAGGTCACGCCGGCGTTGGCAATCACCAACCCGCCGATCGCCGGGGAAAGAATGGAGCCAAAACGCACCGTCAGCATGCTGATGGCACCGGCCTGAACGATATTTTCACGCCCAACCAGCGCAGGCGTCGCCGCCAGCAACGCCGTCACGCCTACCGCCCCGAAGAACCCGTCCCAAACCGCCAGCAGATAAATCAGCGTTAATGACGGCGCAGGTAAAGCGGCATTTAAACAAAGACCGATAAACCCAATACCACAGGTGGAACGGGCAAAGAGGATCAGACGGCGGCGCTCGTAGCGGTCAGCCAGTACGCCCCCCATCAGCAAACCGGCAAACATGCCGCTGCCGGCCAGCGTCACGGACAACCCAACCAGCAGCGTCGACCCGGTCAGGGCCTGGATCTGCACCGGGATGGCAATGGCCATCAGCCCGAGCGCCAGAATGGAAATAAAACGCGCGCAGAACACAGCGCGAAAGGCGCTATTGGTCTTAAGCAGGCCAAAATCAAGCAAAATAGAGGGCTTACTCATTAGCTTTCTCACCACAACTAAAGAAAAGGGGCAGCGTCTGTGCTGCAATAGCGAAGGGACTCATGGTACCATAGATGAAAACAATCAATAATGATAATAAATATCATTCATATTCAATCAAATAATGGATTGTTATGTTACGGATTACACGCAATTGCACACCGTCCATTCCGCTGTCCAGGGACCGTCTTGCGGGTGGCTCTCCCCGCTCATTTCGTCGCAAGCTGCTTGGCTTGCTGATTGCCGTTTGCGCCCTGTTGGTCGTCATGCTGCTCAGCCTGTCGCTCGGTGCCAAATCTATCCCCTTCGACACGGTTATCCAGGCGCTCAACGGCCAATGTAGCGGCGCCGACTGCACCATCATTACCAACGCCAGGCTGCCGCGCACGCTGATCGGCGTGCTGGCGGGTATCGCCCTGGGCCTGTCCGGCGTGCTGATGCAAACCCTCACCCGCAATCCGCTGGCCGACCCCGGCATTCTCGGCGTTAACGCCGGCGCGGGGTTTGCCGTGGTATTGGGCATCACTTTCTTTGGTGCCGCTCACGTCGGCGAATATCTGTGGTTCGCCTTTGCCGGCGCGATGTTTGCCGCCCTGCTGGTGGCGCTGATCGGCGCATTGGGTGGCAGCAGCCTGAACCCGGTTCGCCTGACGCTGGCCGGCGTCGCGCTGGCGGCGGTGCTGGAAGGCATGACCTCCGGCATTTCCCTGTTGAACCCGCTGGTGTTCGATCAGCTGCGTTTTTGGCAGGCCGGTTCGCTGGATATTCAAAATATGCAGGTGGTGCGCACCGTTGCCCTGCCGATCCTGCTGGGCACAGCAATCACGCTGTGGATGAGCAAATCGCTGAACAGCCTGAGTATGGGCAATGAGTTAGCCACCGCGCTGGGCACCGGCATCGTCCGCACCCAGTTGCTGGGGTTGCTGGCGATCACATTGCTGTGCGGTGGCGCCACCGCCGCCGTTGGTCCGATAGCCTTTGTCGGACTGATGATGCCGCACATTGCCCGGCGACTGGCCGGCTCCGAGTTGCACTGGATGCTGCCGTGGACCTTGGTATTGACCCCTATCCTGCTGCTGAGCGCCGATCTGATCGGCCGCTTCCTGGTCGCCGGTGAACTGCGCGTTTCCATCGTCACCGCGCTTATTGGCGCACCGCTGCTGATCATGCTGGTGCGCCAACGCCATATGTTCAGGAGGCAGCGCTAATGTCGATGTCCGCAGCCCGCCTGATGGCCAACCACAAAATGCGCGCCTTGTCGCGCCCGGCGCTAACCGCGCTGCTGCTGTTGCTTGCCGCTCTGGCACTGGCGATTTATGCCTTGGGTTCCGGCGCTCTGTCGCTCAGCGCTCTGCAGGTGATCGACGCCTTACGCGGTGAAGGCCCGGCCAACCTGGCGGTGATCGTTACCCAGTGGCGTTTGCCTCGCGTGATAATGGCGCTGTTGTTGGGTGCCGCGCTCGGTATCAGCGGCGCCATCTTCCAATCGCTGCTGCGTAACCCGCTCGGCAGCCCGGACGTCATCGGTTTTAATACCGGCGCTTACAGCGGCGTACTGGTGGCAATAGTGCTGTTTAACGGCGGCATTCTCGGCATCACCTCCGGGGCACTGGCCGGTGGCTTGCTGACCGCCGCGCTGATTTATCTGCTGGCATGGCGCAACGGCGTCGAGTCATTCCGTTTGATTATCGTCGGTATTGCCGTTCGCGCCCTGCTGGTGGCCGGCAATACCTGGCTGATCATCAGCGCTTCGCTGGAATCCGCCATGACCGCCGGACTGTGGAGCGCCGGTTCACTCAACGGCGTGACCTGGGCGAAAAGTTTGCCGGTGCTGGCGGTGATTGCGCTGTGCTGCCTGCTGCTGTTGATGCTGGCCCGCCGCATGCGGCTGCTGGAGATGGGCGATGACACCGCCTGCGCACTCGGTGTGCCGGTGGAGCGCTCACGCGTGCTGCTGTTATTGGTCGGCGTTACCCTGACCGCCGCCGCCACCGCCGTCGCCGGGCCGATCTCCTTTATTGCGCTGGTGGCCCCACAGATTGCGCGACGCCTGTGCGCCAACCGCAGCGTCCTGTTGCTGACAGCCCTGACGGGGGCCCTGTTGCTGCTGCTCGCCGATGTCGCGGCGCAACGCCTGTTTATGCCTTATCAGTTGCCGGTCGGGGTATTGACCGTCAGCCTGGGCGGCATTTATCTGATTTGGCTATTAATCCGTGAGTCACGAAAAAAATGAATGCTGAACTCTTACAGCCCGCGCCGTTACGCGCCGAAAACCTGACGCTCGGCTATGACAAAAAAATCGTCGCGCGCGACCTTTCCGTTTCTATTCCGCACGGTGAACTGACGGTCATTATCGGGCCGAATGCCTGCGGTAAATCGACCTTGCTGCGCACTCTTAGCCGCCTGATGCAGCCGCAGGCCGGTGCCATCTGGCTCAACGGCAAACACATTAGCGACTATGCCACCAAAGAGGTGGCTCGCCAGTTGGGGCTGTTGCCACAAAGCTCGACCGCGCCGGGTGACATTACCGTGTTTGATCTGGTGGCACGCGGTCGCTATCCGCATCAGCGCCTGTTCAGCCGCTGGCATGAAGAAGACCAGCAGGCGGTCGAACAGGCCATGCGCTCCACCGGCGTGTTTGAACTGGCTGAACAGCCGGTTGATACGCTTTCCGGCGGACAGCGTCAGCGGGTCTGGATCGCTATGGTATTGGCGCAGCAAACGCCGTTGCTGCTGTTGGATGAGCCGACCACCTGGCTGGATATCAGCCATCAGATCGACTTGCTGGAACTGATGCGCCAGTTAAACCGTGAAAATGGCCATACGCTGGTGGTGGTGCTGCACGATCTCAACCATGCCTGCCGTTACGCCACGCATCTGATTGCCATGCGCGACGGTAAAGTGGTGGCCGAGGGGGCACCGAAGGATATTGTGACGCCGGAATTGATCGAAAAGGTCTACGGTCTGCGCTGCATGATCATTGACGATCCCGTCTCGCACACGCCGTTGGTGGTACCGCTGGGTAAGTAATCGAGATTGTAGGGGCCCAGCATGCTGGGCCCGCGTTAATCGGGACGAATGTATTCGTCCCCTACCATCCCTGGGTATTATAAAGCGCGAAGTATGCGGTTCAACAACGGTCCTAATACCTTGAACGACGTTGGTGAAACGATATCCACGTGCGCACAGTCCAGTTCATGAACCTGTAGCGCGTCCACATATTGCGACCAGGTCTGCTGAACATCCATCCCCTCCTGCAACGTCTGGCGCGCAACAAACAGCGTCGCTTGTCCTTTGAAGTTCGCCGTATGGGTGGCTGAAAGCAGACGAACCGAATCGGCATAGTTGGCTTCGATATTATCGAACATGGCTACGCGAGTTTCGCCCAATGCCGGATCCAGCGCATCTTCAGACACCGCCAGGAACTGCTGTCGTTCGCGCTGAACTTCTTTCAACACGTTGTCATCCAACATCACGTCCCAGTTTTGCGTTTCCGGCGGATAGGTATCCAGCAGCCCAAGGAAAGCCACTTCTTCGCCCCTTGCCTGTAAGCGCGCGGCAATGCCTTGTGCCAGAGTACCGCCCAGCGAGTAACCGATAAAGTGATACGGGCCGTGCGGTTGCACTTGCAACACCGTCTCCAGATGCGCGTCGCATACCTGGTCCATATTTTCGCTCAGCGCCAACGGGCCATCCGGCCGTGGTGACTGAATGCCCACCAGCGACCAGTGCTGATCGATATAGCGCGGCAACACGCTGAACTGCCATGAGAAGCCGGACGCCGGATGCAGGCAGAACAGCGTTGGTCCTTCGGTGGTGCGCAGTGGCAGAACGCGGTCAAAACCGGTTTTGTCAGCTTCTTCCTGGGTGCGTTCTTCGGCCAACAGCTGCGCCAGCTGTTCCACGCGGGAAGCCACCATCACCTGCCCTACCGACACCGCCTTGCCCAGCTCACGCCGCAGCTCCGCCGCCAAACGCATCGCCAACAGCGAGTGCCCGCCGAGGGCAAAGAAGTCATCGTCGGCAAACACGGTTTCGCGTTGCAGCAGGCGAGCGAACACCGCAGCAATCGCCGTCTCCAGCCCCGCATGTGGCTCACGCCCTGCCGCGCGGGTTGCGCCCTGCGGTTGCGGCAAAGCTTTACGATCCAGCTTGCCATTGGCACTCAGCGGCAGAGTAGCCATCTCGACCAGCGCCACCGGCACCATATGCGGCGGCAGCCGATCGGCCAACGCTGCGCGGAGCGCGTCCAGATCAAGGCGCACACCGGGCTGCGCCACCAGATAGCCCACCAGTTGACGGGCATCGCCGCCGCCAGGATCGGTTGGCGTATTTTCCAGCACCAGCGCGTGAGTCACCGCCTGTTTAATCCCCGGCAGCGACAGCAAAGCATGATCGATTTCACTCAATTCAATGCGTTGCCCACGTATTTTTAACTGATCGTCACTGCGGCCAAGGTATTCCACCTCGCCTCCCGGCAACCAACGGGCGACGTCACCCGTGCGATACATCCGCCCACCATCGCCGTCAGGATCGGCTACAAAGCGGCTGGCGGTCAGTTCCGGTCGTCCCAGATAGCCGTGCGCCAGTTGCACACCGGTAAGGTACAAATCACCGGCGACGCCCGGCGGCACTGGCCGCAGGCGCGTATCGAGGATGCGTAAACCGGTATTCCAAACCGGTAAACCAATCGGCACATTGGCGCCAGTGACGGCAGCCAAGGCTTCGCCCCAGGCCGGATGCCAGCTGACGTCCACCGCCGCTTCGGTCGGCCCGTACAGGTTATGCAACGGCACCGCAGTGCGGCTTTGCCACAGGCGGCACAGTTCCGCCGGCAAGGCTTCACCACTGCAAAATACCTGACGTAACGGCGCACAACACGCCACCGCCTGCGGGCTATCCAACGCGCTGACGAAGGCCGCCAGCATCGAAGGGACAAAGTGCATGGTGGTGACACGATGTTGATCAATCAGCTGGAGCAGCTGTTCCGGATCGCGATGCGCTTCAGGCGGAGCCATCACTAACTGGGCCCCCACTATCAGCGGCCAGAAGAATTCCCATACCGAAACGTCAAAACTGCAAGGCGTTTTCTGCAGCACCACATCGCCTGCCGCCATAGGATACTGATGTTGCATCCACAGCAACCGGTTGACGATCGCCTGATGCCCCACCAACACGCCTTTCGGTCGCCCGGTCGAGCCGGAGGTAAAGATAATGTAGGCCGGGTGATGCGGCGTCGGTCCATTGAGCGTGACGTTGGCTGCGCTGTCTATCGGCAACGGCGCGTCATACAGCAAGATCTCACCCTTGCCGGCAAAACGTGCCTGCTGGGTCGGTTCGGTGATAATCAGGCGCGGCGCAGCGTCCTCCAGCATCATGCCAAGACGCTCGTCAGGATAACCGGTATCCAGCGGCAAATAGGCCGCCCCGGCTTCGACGATGGCCATTAACGCCAGAGACAAAAAGACCGAGCGCGGTAAGGCGACGGCGACGATATCACCCGGTTGTACGCCCTGCTCCGTCAACTGACGCGCCAGCGCGGCAACCTGTTCACGAGTTTCGCGATAGGTAAATTGGTACTGCGCATCGGCCAGCGCCGGGGCGTCAGGGGTTTTCTGCGCCTGCTCCGCCAGCAGCCCGCTGAGGGTTTGCGCCTTCACCGGATGTGCCGTGTCATTAACCCGGGCCAACAGTTGGCGGTCTTGCTCGGTGAGCAAATCGGCATCGCCAATCGGCATCTGAGGCTGTGCGGCAAACTGACGCAACAACAGAGGCAGGCGTTGCAGATGCGCCGCCAGCTCATCACGCTGATAACGTTCGGCATTAGCCAACAGATCGACCTTCAGCGTACCGGCCTCGTCGAGGTACAACGCAATCTCCAGATCACGGACCGGCCCGGAGGCCAGCTCATGGGTGATGCCTTCGATACCGCCGAAGTCCAACTGGAAATCGAACATCTTAAAGTTGAATACCGTGCCGTACAGCGGTTGGGCATCGCCAATTCGCCCCAGATCGCGCTGCACCTGCTCCGCCTCGTAGCGCTGATGGCGGCGTACGATTTTTAACTCACGACCAATATTACCGGCGACCTCGCTCAGCGTAGCCTGAGGGTCGAGGTGCATTTCGATCGGCAAGACGTTAATCACCGGTCCGTTGGCACAGAGCGCGGCCGAACCGGTACGGCGCATAAAGATAAAACCGGCGCTGAAGCTGGCATGTCCGCTCAGGCGTGAAACCCACAACGTAACCAACGCCAGTGCCATATCTGCCACGCTGAACTGCTGCTGACCGGCGTTCACCAACTGCGTGAAATCTTGTCGGTCGCACAGCTGTGACAAGCGGTGAATACGGGTGGTTGGCGTCTGCCCGGCCAACGGTTGCGGGCAAAGGGTGGCAGGCGTCGGCAATTGCTGCGCCTTGTTCAACCAGAAGGCAGCGTCGCGCTGAGAGGTGGACGATTGCGCATAACGCTGATATTCCTCGACCACTTCGCTGAATGCGCTGAAGGGCGTCGGATCCGGCCGTTCATTGTGCAACGTCCGGGTATAAATATGGGCGATTCTGCGGGCAATGGCGGTAAAACTGAAGCCATCTACCAGAATATGATGATAACGCTGATACCAAAACCAGCGCTGTTCCGACAGGCGGATCAGCATATGACGATATAACGCATTGCCGCTACCGATGCGCAAATCACCGGACATATCCAACTGCATGAGGGCACGCGCCGCTGCAGCGGCATCGGGAGATTCGCTGAGATCGATGTATTCTACCGGCAGGATCGCCAGCTCGGGGTCATGCCACTGCATCGGCACCCCGTCACGCTCTTCAAAGCGGAACTGCAGGGTATCTACTTCCGACAGCCCCTGCTCAATCGCACGCAACAGGCACGCCTGATCCAGCGGGCCATTCAGCTCAATATAGTGGGAAACCGCATAGGCGTTGGCATGCGGCGAAATCTGATCGGCAACCCAGATCCCGGGTTGCGCGGCGACCAACGGCAGTTCAGTGGCGAACGGCCGTTCGGTCGGTAATAAATTCCGGTCTGACAAGGTACTGACTCCTGTTATCGGTATTGGCGCCATCACGCCTTACGCAGCGAGGCGGGCCGCATATCCTGCCAATGCTGTTCCAGCCAAATCACGCACAGCGGACGCGCCGCCGGGCCAAACACCGGCGTCCACCCCGCCGGCACTGCGCTAAAGTCTGGCCACAGGCTGTATTGCAATTCATCATTCTGCACAATCAGGCAGCTTTGTTGCTCGTCATCGAACGGGTTCAGAGTTTCCATCGCGGACTCCTTGGGCAGTGAAGGTTAGCTTGATCGAGGGGGCAGAAGATTGGTCCGCCCACAGTGCCTGCAGACCGTCTATCAGGCCGCCACGCCAGCACAAATGATCGTGTCCCCCGGCTACCACCCGGTATTGCACCCGGTGACCGGCATCACGCAGCAAGTCCGCCATCCGATCGTTGACCCGGCGCGCCACTTTTTCATGCACGCCGGCTTCCATAAACACCTTCAGCTTGCCTTTGCCAACGCCCTGCTCAACCTGATGCAGTAACCAACCGGCATCGGCCGGAATTTCCGCAAGCTGATACATGTCGCGACGTGGCCACCAGAAAGAGCTGGACTGGCAAATCACCCCGCCGAAGCTCTGCGGCCAGTGCAGCCCGGCATACAGCGATGACAAGCCGCCAAAACTTTGGCCGCACACCAGAGTACGGGCAGGATCGCGCTGGTACGGCGCCCATTCGGCGACCTGCGGCAGCAATTCTTCTTGTACCGCCAGCCAGAAATCTGCATTGCAGGCCAGCTCCTGGGAGCGGTGTTTGAGATCGATAATGTCAATCAGCAGATAAACCGCTTCCGGCAGCTTGCCCTCGCGGGTCAACTGCATCAGCGGATCCCAGACCGGCATGTTGCTCGCCCAGAATTGACCGTCCAGCAATATCGCCAGCGGACGTTGTGTTGGATCGCCTTCGCCGGTGGTATAAACCCAGACGTTACGGGTATTGCCCAGACGCTCGCTGTGCCAGCTGTGGCGCTGCAGTTTCGCCGGGGGAGCTGGAGTACAACGCCCGCTGGCGACCGCATAGCGATCGAAATCCTGCCAGGCCGGTTGCGGCAGCGCTTCCGGCATATGCAGGCCTGACAATACATGCCCGCCGACACCGGCCCAGGAACGATGGGGATTCAGCAGGTCCTGGGTCGCACCGGCAAACACCTGATGCCACCAATGGCGGACCGAATGCATATTAACGTGCGCATCCTCATCACTGGGGGCCAGTGGCCGGTCGTCCATACAGGGGATAAAGCAGTAGCTGCCGCGCCAGTCGGCGCTGAGCTCGGTTTGCCAGTACCAAACGTCGGTCCCTTCCAGCCGTTGCAGGCTCTGCGGCGGCGACGACTGATGATGGTCGGTCAGACAATTGATGTGGATCCAGACGCGTCGATAGGCGGAAGTGAGTTCACATCCCTGGGGGTCACGCCATAAAAAGGTGACCTTCCCGCGTCCATCCCCTTGCAGCTCCACCAGCGGCGTGCCGCGTTTGGCGATATTCAGCCACCATCCATGGCGCCCGGCGTGCTTGCTTGATAATAATCTGCTGCTTTCTGACTCGGATTTTGTTTTCAAACGCCTATTCACTATTTAGCTGGCAGCTTCAGGAAAGCCGGTAATTTCGCGGCGCGAGGCGCTGCCCAAGAAAACGGTAAGTCGAATACTATTGATAATTATTTGCGTTTGCAATAGTGTGTGTAGGCTCGTAAACAGGGCAGGTATTCTTCAACAGGGACGGATGCCGAATTTAAGCGCTGAATCCAATGTCGTGGCCGCTGCGTCTTGGCCGATTGGGTTTCTCTTTCCGAAAACAAAAAACTACAACCGCCCTTCTCATAGCCGGAGAGCTACTGCTTCGGTGCCCGGAGAAAGGCAGCAAGGTAGGAACTCTCAGATGAACAGCAAATTATCACGTTATTCCTTAGCCACACTCATCGGGTTAGGGTTAGGCGCGTCCGCTTTTGCACACGCCGCACAGCAAACCGACACCAGCCCAGAAACAGACAAGGTCGCCAAAAGTAAAAAAGAAGCCGCCGAGGACACTATTGTCGTCACTGCCGCCAAGCAAAACCTGCAGGCACCTGGGGTTTCTACCATTACCGCCGACGAAATCAAAAAACGCCCACCTGCCCGTGATATCAGCGAGCTGATCCGCACCATGCCCGGCGTTAACCTGACCGGTAACTCCACCAGCGGCCAGCGCGGCAACAACCGCCAGATCGATATCCGCGGCATGGGCCCGGAAAATACCCTGATCCTGATTGACGGAAAACCGGCCAGCAGCCGCAACTCGGTGCGTCAGGGCTGGCGCGGTGAGCGTGATACCCGCGGCGATACCGCCTGGGTCCCGCCGGAAATGATTGAACGTATCGAAGTGCTGCGCGGCCCCGCGGCAGCCCGTTACGGTAACGGCGCCGCCGGCGGCGTGGTCAACATCATCACCAAGAAGAACACCAAAGAGCTGCACGGCTCGCTGAACACCTATTTCGACGTGCCGGAGCACAAGCAGGAAGGCTCCACCAAGCGTACCGACTTCAGCCTGTCCGGCCCGCTGACCGACCAGTTGAGCTTCCGCCTGTTCGGGGGTTACAGCAAAACTCAGGCCGATGCCTGGGACATTAACGAATCGCATAAATCCGAGCGAGTGGGTGCCTACGCCAGCAGCATTCCTTCCGGCCGTGAAGGGGTGGTAGATAAAAATATCGACGCCTTGCTGCACTGGGACTTCGCGCACCTGCAGTCGCTGGAGTTTGAGTATTCCTATGGCCGTCAGGGCAACCTGTACGCCGGTGACACTCAGAACACCAACACCAATGCGCTGGTACAGAGCAACTACGGCAAAGAAACCAACCGTATCTATCGCGAGACCTTCGGCCTTAACCACCGCGGTGCCTGGGACAATGGCGTCAGCACCAATAACTACGTTCAGTTCGAGCGCACTCGCAATACCCGCCTGAACGAAGGATTGGCCGGCGGTACCGAAGGTATCTTTGACGCTAAAAACGAAGGCTTCGGCACCACCAAGCTGGATGATTTCCTGGCGCACAGCGAAGTCAGCGTGCCATTTGAACTGGGCGTGACGCAAACCGCCACCCTGGGTACCGAATGGAACCAGCAACGCATGAAGGACGGTTCATCCACCAGCCAAACGATGATGGGGGGCACCATTCCCGGTCAAGGTAGCGGTACTCGTAGCCCTTACGCATCCGCCCATATCTTCTCGCTGTTTGCCGAAGACAACATGGAGCTGACCGACAGCACCATGCTGACGCCGGGCCTGCGTTACGATCTGCACTCCGAAGCCGGTAACAACTGGAGCCCGTCGCTGAACCTGTCACAGGAACTGGGCGACAACTTCACCCTGAAAATGGGCATCGCCCGCGCCTACAAAGCGCCTAACCTGTACCAGACCAACCAGAACTATTTGCTGTACAGCAAAGGTCAGGGTTGTTCGTCCAGCGATGTCAAAAATGGCTGCTACCTGCTGGGTAACGACGACCTGAAGGCAGAAACCAGCGTCAATAAAGAAGTCGGGTTGGAATTCCACAATGAAGGCTGGCTGGCCGGCGTGACTTATTTCCGCAACGATTACCACAATAAAATCGAAGCGGGTAATAGCCGTATCGGCACCAGCAGCACCGGCACAGCCGTGTACCAATGGGAAAACGTGCCGAAAGCGGTAGTCCAGGGCCTGGAAGGCACGTTGAACGTGCCGGTCAGCGAGACCGTCTCCTGGAGCAACAACGCCACCTATATGATCGAGAACAAGAACAAGAGCACCGGCGACTACCTGTCGGTGATCCCCAAGTTCACCATCAACTCGACGCTGAGCTGGCAGGCGACCCAGGATCTGTCGATGCAATCGACCCTGACCTGGTACGGCCGTCAGAAACCGAAGAAGTACAACTACCAGGGTAAACCGGTCAGCGGTACCGAAACCAAGGAGGTCAGCCCTTACGCCGTGGTAGGTGCCAGCGCGACCTATGATGTGACCAAAAACATCAGCCTGACGGCGGGTATCGACAACCTGTTCGACAAACGTCAGTTCCGCGAAGGTAACTCGCAGAACGTGGGTGACCCAACCACCGGTGCCATTAACATTGCCGGTGCAGGTGCCGCCACCTACAACGAACCGGGTCGTACTTACTATATGAGCGTGAATACCCATTTCTAAACGGCCGGCTTAATCAAGACTGCTAACCCCCACTAAGGGGCTAAACCGGTAGGGGTCGAACATGTTCGACCCGATTAAATCCAGTGTTTATGCAACTGGGCGCAGCATGCAGCGCCCCTACCATAAAAAAGCAGAGCCGATTGCCAACGACCTAAGGGGCTGCCATGCAGCCCCTTTTTTATTATTTCTCCAGCGAAACCTGTTTGAAGATGTGTTTGCCGAAGGGATCGATCTCGTAGCCTTTCACCTCTTTGCGCACCGGTTCAAAAATGGTCGAATGGGCAATCATCAACGCCGGCATCTGATCATGCATCATCACCTGTGCCTGTTCATACATTGCCACCCGCTTGGCGTGATCGTTTTCCTCACGCGCTTGCGAAATCAACTTGTCGAACGGCGGATAGCACCACTTGGCCGAGTTCGAACCGCCGTTGGCCGATACGCAGGTAAACAACGGGCCAAAGAAGTTATCCGGATCGCCATTGGCCGTAGTCCAGCCCATCAATGCCGTTTGATGCTCGCCATTTTTTATCCGCTGCAGATATTCGCCCCACTCGAAGGTGACAATTTTGGCCTTCACGCCAATCTTCGCCCAGTCGGACTGGATCATCTCCGCCATGCGCTTGGCATTCGGGTTGTAGGGCCGCTGTACCGGCATCGCCCACAGATCTATCGCAAAGCCCTGCCCCAGCCCTGCCTCTTGCAGTAACTTTTTGGCTTTCTCCGGGGAATACGGGTAATCCTCAATCTTGTCATTGCTGCCCCACTGGGTCGGCGGCAACAGGTTCTTCGCCGGCTGGCCCGCGCCGTGGAACACCGCTTCGAGGATCGCTGGTTTGTTCACCGCCAGCGCCAGCGCCTGCCGCACCTTGACGTTATCCAGCGGTTTTTTCTGAGTATTGAACGCCAGGAAACCGATATTCAGACCGGACTTCTCCATGACCTGGATATTGGGATCCTGACGCATGCGTGTCAGATCCGCCGGGTTAGGAAACGGCATGACCTGGCACTCATTTTTTTGCAGCTTGGCATAACGCACCGCCGCATCCGGGGTAATTGAGAACACCAGACGGTCAACCTTGGGTTTGCCTTCCCAATAGTGGTCGAACGCCTTATAGAGGATCTTCGCATCCTTCTGGTACTGCACCAACTGGAAGGGACCGGTGCCGATCGGGTCGTTGTCCACCCGCTGCGGGGTACCGGCCTTTAGCATCGCATCGGCATATTCGGCGGAGAGAATGGTGGCGAAATACATGCCGAGATCGGCCACGAATGGCGCTTCAGCGCGTGAAAGTTCAAAGCGTACGGTGTTATCGTCCACTTTGACAATGTTGTTGATCAACGTGCCGAACTCCATCGACTCAAAGTTGGTGTAAGCGCCGTTGGAAACCTTGTGATAAGGGTTATTGGCGTCTTTTTGCCGCATGAAGGAGAAGATGACGTCGTCGGCGTTGAAATCGCGGGTGGGGGTAAAGTATTTATTGCTCTGGAATTTCACCCCCTTGCGCAGGTGAAAAGTGTAATTTTTGCCGTCTTCGCTCACCTGCCAGCTTTCGGCCAGGCTGGGCTGCAGCTCAACGGTGCCGGTTTTGAAGTCCACCAATCGGTTGTAGATCGTCGCCGAACTGGCGTCCACCGTCGGGCCCGAGGTAAACAGCTGCGGGTTAAACCCTTCCGGTGAGCTTTCGGAACAATAAACCAGCGTACTGGCGCGCGCACCGCCCATCGCTGCCAAAGCCAATAATCCCAGCGTCATTGTGAGTGTTTTTGTTTTCATCCTGCCATCCCCGGTATAGAAAATAGACTCGATGGATACCAATAAATCATGAAGTTAGGGATGTAAAGAACAAATTTTAGGCATAAAAAACGGGGAGCACCGCGTACGGCATTCCCCGTGGTTTTTACGCCTGATGAAATTAAATCATCTGGCTGAAGTTCATCTGCGCCATCAGCTTGTAGTTGTCGGCGTAATCGACCGGAATGGCCACCACGACCGGCCCCTGGATTTCCATCGCCTTGCGCAACATGGGCCGCAGGTCATCCACCGACTGCACCGCAAACCCGACCGCCCCGCACGCCTCGGCATAGGCTTTAAAATCGATAGGGCCGAATTCCACCCCGGATTTGCGGCGGTATTTGTTCACCTCCTGCATTTCCACCATGTTGTAGGCGTTATCCACCCAAATCACGTGCACGATGTTATTTTTCAGCCGCACGGCGGTTTCCAGTTCCATGCTCGACTGCATAAAACCGCCGTCGCCGGAAATCGACACCACTTTGTCGCCCGGCCGCACCAGCGCCGCGCCGATAGCCCACGGCAGCGCCACCCCCATGGTCTGCTGGCCGTTGGAAATCAGCAGTTGGCGCGCACGGAAGCTGTAAAGGTAACGCGCAATCCAAATGTGGAAACTGCCCATGTCCACACACAACGTCACGTCGTCGCTGACAATATCCTGCAGCTCTTTGACGATGCGCAGCGGGTGGATTGGCATGCCGCCGCGCCGTGCGGCACGTTCCGCCAGTTCGGTACGCTGGCGACCAAGATCGCTGAGGATCGATTCCACTTCGGCCGGCACGCTCACCACGCTGTTAAAGGCTTCGGTCATCATGTCGAGCGTGGCGCTGATATTGCCCACCAGCTCGACGTCCGGACGATAGCAGGTATCGATGTCCGCCGGCAGCACGTCGATATGCACCAGTTTCAATCGCCCCTGGCTGTTCCACATGCAGGGATCGTATTCGATCGGGCCATAGCCGACGCTGACCACCAAATCGGCTTTCTGCAGCAGTTGGTCGGCCGGTTGGTTGTTGAACAAGCCGACGCGGCCGGCAAAGCGTGCAAAGTGATTAACGTCGATCACCCCTGCCGCCTGGTAGGTCCCCACTACCGGCATATGGGTGCGATGCAGCAGTTGGCGCACCGCCTCGCTGTTTTCCGGGCGGCTGGCCTGCAGCCCGAGCAACAACACCGGGCACTTCGCCTGTTGGATCAGCTTAACTGCGGCGCGAATATCCTCGGCAGCGGCGGCCCCCATTCGCGGCAACCGACACCCCGCCAGCACCGGGGCGCTGACCGGCTCATTGACGATGTCCATCGGCAGGCTGACAAAAGACGCCCCCGGACGGCCGAATTCGGCGTGGCGGAAAGCGTTGGCAATCACTTCAGAAATCGCCGAACCGGCATGCACTTCGGCACAATACTTGGTCACCGGCCGAAACATACTGACGGTATCCATGCTCTGGTGGGTCTGTTTGAGGTTGTCGGCACGCTTCACCGCCCCGCCGAACGCCACGACCGCATCCCCTTCCGAGGTGGCGGTCGCCAGCCCGGTGATCAAATTGGAACTGCCAGGCCCGGAGGTCACCAACGCCACCCCGGCCTTGCCGGTCAAACGCCCCACCGCCGCCGCCATAAATGCCGCGTTGGCCTCGTGGCGCACCACCACCGTTTCTATCGACGGCGCGTCTTCCAGCGAATCGAATACCCGGTCAATCTTGGCGCCCGGAATACCGAATACGTGTTTAACCCCCTGCGCCTCCAGATTTTTCACCACCAAATCTGCGCCACATGCCCAGTTATTGTCTGTTTTTGCCTTGTTCATGGAATACCTCCTGAAAATACACCCAGGACTGTCGCGGAATTAACCCTCGGCAGAACGAATTGCGCTATCCAAATCCTCGGGACAGAGGTCGGCGCGCAGAAAATCCGCATCATGCGGCAATTGAAGATTGAGACGGGTGATCACGCCAAATTGCAGGCGGCCGTGGTCAAGTTGGTAATCCAGCACGTGACCGCCACCGTTGCGATCGTCGGTGACAAAGTGCTCGTGATAACCGGCCACGCCAACGCCCTGCATATAATCAGGCGAACGGAAGCCAACCAGGGTGCCCTGACGTCGATGGAAGGCAAAGGTCGGCTGCTCTTCTATCGCCTCCAGCATCGGACGATAAGGCCGCTCCTGACGCGGCACGGTGCGGGTTTCCACATGGCTGAATTCACCGTCGACGCGCAGCGCGCAGAACAGGTTCGGCGAAGCCACCTGCTCATCGATACACTGGTGCAACTGCGCCTTGGTGATCGGACTGTCGAAGTGTTGGGTGACGCTAGGTTGGAAAAAGGTGACAACGGCAAACGGGGTTTTCTGCTGCAAACTGGCCGGTCGTGCGCTGCCGTCGGCGCGCAACTGGTGAATTTCCTGGTCGAAAGCGATCAGTTCGCCGTCGAGGTGATTGAACGTTCCCAGGCCAAAGTTGCCGTGCTTGAGCAATTCGGCAATGGTGACCTCCCCTTCGTAAACGCCGCTGATCAGTGCGCTCATCAGCGAGATTTGATAGATCTCGCCCTCCCCAACGCTCAGCGACTGCCTGGCAAACCCTTGCGCCAAATGCTGCGCGCAGGAACACCCATGGTCTTCGTTCATAACTACTCCTCCACCAGCGCGGAGTGAAATGCTCCGCGCGTTCAAAAATGCCCACCCGTAGGTGAACAAAGATGTCGCCGGCAACGCGTTCAGTTGGAACGATTCAGCCAACGGCGACAAAAAAACCGGCACGGCAGGCCGGCGATGCCCAATGTCAACAACGGTTTAGATTCACTAATCATTGTTGGTAAACAGGGCATCAATTTGAACGGTTAATCTGGTGTTGAAGTCATCATCAATACCGCAGGCACACGGTGGAACCTGGGGGAAATTCTGTATTTAAAGTTCTAAAAACCGCGAGTTTTATGCATTTTCTCTCTGTGCGGCGGGGTTCACGGCATGCCATCGCTTTCCGTAAGCCCGAAAAAAGAGTAGCCGCATTGCGACGGACGGAGAACCTGGTATTCATAAGAAACGCTTTTGCATATAATGCAAAGATGAATGACGCCCGCTATGTTGAACATCTGCCGATATTTCTCGAGGTGGCCCTGTTGGGCAGCTTCTCCGCCGCCGCTCGCAAGCTGGGAATGGTGCCTTCTTCGCTGGTACGCCACATTGATGCGCTGGAAAACGCGCTGGACGCCACGCTGTTTATCCGCTCTACGCGGGGTTTGATGCTGACGGATGCGGGCGAAAGGCTGCAGGCGCGAGCAAGCACGCTGCTGACGGATATCACCGACATCCGTGCCGAACTGGCTTCGTGGAACGATATGCCGCAGGGCACGCTGCGTATCAGCTGTCTGCCCACCGTCGGCAAAACCTATATCCTGCCGCTGTTGCCGACGCTGGCCGAGCGCTATCCGCAACTGTTTGTCGACCTGGATTTGACCGAACGCCAAACCGATCCGACCCAGGAACTGTTGGATGCCGCCATTCGTATCGGCGAGCAAAAAGACAGCGGGCTGTACGCCAGCCGCATCGCGACCCAGCGCTGGGTGATGTGCGCCAGCCCTGATTATATCGCCCGTTACGGACAGCCGGCCGACCTCAATGCATTGCCGCAGCATCGACTGATTGCCCGCTACCATAAGCAACAACCGGCCTGTTGGGCGCAAATCCTCAGCGTTCCTCTGATGAGCCGCTGCAGCATGGTGCTGCGCTGTGACGACTTTACCGCTCAACGCCAGGCGGCGCTGCTGGGGTTGGGGCTCACCTTTTTGCCCAACTGGGTGGTCGGGCCGGATATTCAGGCCGGCCGCTTGCTGCAGGTGTTGGAAGACCCGCGACAGGAGCAACAGGGCATTTACCTGTTACGGCCGGTGGCGAAGGTATCCGCGCGGCTGAACCTGTTTATTACCCTGCTAAAACAAAGCATCGGTCAGCCACCGAGCTGGGAGTAACGCGGGGAAACCTGTCCCTGCAGCGCCGGGTTGTCGCTTTCATCTTTCAGCTCCACCCCGGTCAGCCGACGCTGGAAAGCCTGCTCCAGCAGCCAGGCCAGTTTGAACGCCGCCTGCGGATAATCCAGCCCTTCCGGACGCACGTTGGAGATGCAGTTGCGCTCCGACTCGCGCCGCCGGGTGTTCGGCCCCCAGGTAAGGTAAATACCGAGGCTGTCCGGCGACGATAAGCCCGGCCGCTCGCCGATCAACATCGCCACCGCTCTGGCCTGCAAACACTCGCCGATATCATCCCCCAGCGCGACCCGCGATTGGTGTGCCATTACCACAGGGGCAACCGAAAGCCCCAGTCCATCGAGATAGGGTCGCAGCGCCTGCAACAACGGTAGCGCCTGACGGTGCACCGCCTTGGAGGATAAACCGTCCGCCACCACCAGCAGCAGATCGGCCGGTTTTTCCGGCAGGCCCAGCAGCAGGCTGCGGCTGTCAGGAGCCAAACGCCGCCCGAGATCCGGCCTACGGAGATAGGCGGTGCGATCGGCGGCCTGACTGTGCACCGTCAGGGTTTGCCAACCTTGCTCCTGCAATGTCCCGGCCAGCGTATCGCTATCAAACGGCTGATGTACCGCATCACGCGCCTGCGCATGCGCCAGACCGAATTTAAGCAACTCCGCCGTAGGCAGGCTGGAGCCGGTACGCCCCAATGCAATGCGCGCATCGGTAAAGGCGCGCAGCGCGTCCCAACGGTTAACGTGCACCGGTTTGCTCATCGTCTCTCTCCCTGCAAGGCCAGTAGCAAAGGGTGATTGGCGGCGGTATCGCGCAGTTGACCCCGTTCATCGGTAATCTGCATTTTAGTCAGCCAGTCGGCAAACTCCGGTGCGTGTTTCAACCCCAGCAGCTCGCGGATATAGAGCGCGTCGTGGAATGAGGTGCTTTGATAATTGAGCATGATGTCGTCGGCACCCGGCACGCCAATCAGGAAAGTCAGCCCGGCGGTGGCCAACAGCGTCAGCAGCGTGTCCATGTCGTCCTGATCCGCCTCCGCGTGATTGGTGTAACACACGTCGCACCCTAGCGGCAGACCAAGTAGCTTGCCGCAAAAATGATCCTCCAAGCCGGCGCGGATAATTTGTTTACCATCATACAGATATTCCGGGCCGATAAAGCCGACCACGGTGTTGATCAACAACGGGGAGAAATGACGTGCCACCGCATAGGCCCGCGCTTCGCAGGTTTGCTGATCGACGCCATGGTGTGCGTTGGACGACAAACAGCTGCCCTGCCCGGTTTCAAAATACATCACGTTATTGCCCAAAGTGCCGCGGTTAAGGCTCAATGCCGCCTGCTGCGCTTCCGCCAGCAGCGCCAGATTGATGCCGAACCCCTGATTGGCCGCTTCGGTACCCGCGATCGACTGGAACACCAAATCCACAGGGACGCCACGCTCCATCAACCGCAGCGTATTGGTCACATGGGTCAGCACGCAGGATTGCGTCGGAATGGCGAAGCGCTGGATCACGTCGTCCAGCATGTAGTTGAGCTTTTCCAGCAGCGGCAGGCTGTCGCTGGCCGGGTTGATGCCGACGACCGCATCCCCGCAACCATACAGCAGGCCGTCGAGCATGCTGGCGGCGATGCCCTGCAGACTGTCGGTAGGATGATTCGGTTGCAACCGCACGCTGAGTCGCCCCGGCAGGCCGAGGGTATTGCGAAAACGCGTGATGACCCGGCACTTCTTCGCCACCAGGATCAGATCCTGATTGCGCATCAATTTACTCACTGCCGCCGCCATTTCCGGCGTAATGCCTGCAGCTACCCGTGCCAACATCGCGCTGTCCGCCTGCTCGCTCAAGAGCCAATCGCGGAAATCCCCCACCGTAAGGTGCGATATCGGCGCAAAGGCCAACGCATCGTGGCTATCGACAATCAGCCGTGTGACCTCGTCATGTTCATAAGGCACCAGCAGTTGCTGGAGAAAGGTTTTCAGCGGCACATCCGCCAACGCGATGCGCGCCGCCATGCGTTCTTCTGCACTGTCCGCCGCCACCTCCGCCAGATAATCGCCGGAACGTGCCGGCGATGCCTTGGCCAACAACTGGCGTAAATCGTTGAAGCGGTAGCTGCGCCGGCTAAGCGTGGCCTGATACATAACGCCCCCTGTTCTGCCCTGAATGGTCGGTGGAAGTTGCAAACCCTGTACCAAGTGTAGTCAGTGGGCGTGTGAAATTATTTTTTGGCGGAAATCAGCCTATTGTCCCCATATCTCGGGCTATCCACGCTGCAGTGGCGTGCACTAAAATCATGCACGGCATTCCGCCTGCGGTCGCTTCGGGTTACAGTAGCCGCAACTAAGGAGCGGTAATGAGTCTGCAGCAGAAAATTATCCAGTGGTTACAGCAAGATAACGAAAGAATGATGGCATTGCGCACCGCACGACGACTCGGGCTGAATGACTGGTGCCTGGGGGCCGGTTTTGTGCGCAATCTGGTGTGGGATCAGCGCCACGGTTACGTTACATCTACGCCGCTCAACGACATCGACGTGATCCATTTCGACCCACAGCGCCCGGAGGCGGAACGTGACCACATGCTGGAAACGCGGCTGCAAGAGTGGCTGCCACAGCCCTGGTCGGTGAAAAACCAGGCGCGTATGCATTTGCGTAGCGGTCGGGCTCCTTATCGCAATAGCGAAGACGCCATCAGCTTTTGGACCGAGGTGGAAACAGCCGTGGGTGCACGCCTGAATGCAGATGACAGCATTACGCTGGTCGCGCCGTTCGGTCTCGAGGGGCTGTTTGCCGACACTATTACCTTCAATGCCAAAAACGGCGACCTCGATGCCTATGAACAGCGGGTTGTCGGCAAGGGCTGGTTACAACGATGGCCGCGCCTGCGGCAAATTCGCGGGTAAAGTTTTTCCCCAGGCTGCCGATACCCTGAGTAGCCATATCAAGACTCAGGGAGAGCATTATGTCGACCAGCATCACCATGATTGTTCCGGTGAAAAATACCGTACCCGGCGTCAGCAACGTTTTTAGCGCACCCGGTAATACAGGCCAGGTGCTGATGGCCAAGCCGGTACATCAGCAACCTGAAGGCGACAAGTCTAATGAAACCAAAGCGGCGGGCGGTAGCGACCGGGTTAGCGTTTCCGACAGCAGCGCTTCAGCGCGCATCAAAGTGCTGAACAAACAGATTCAGGCTCTGCAGCAAAAACTGGTGGATCTGAAAGATTCGGACAGCGATCCCAAAGAGATCGAAAAACAGAAACAGCTGATCCAGGCGCAGATCAAGATGCTGCAGGCCGAGATCGCGCGGATTCAAAAAGAAGAGATGGAAAAACAGCAGGCCGAGCAGATGGCCAAGGCCAATGAGAGCATTGTCCCTGCCAAGGGCGATGGCATCAACCGCCCGACGGCGGCCAACGCCGTGGACGTGTATATCTGACTCAGTAGTCCGCCTGTTGTCGGCGTTGCTGCTGCAACAATGCCGCCTGCTGGCCAACCACTTGCCAGATGGCTTCCGCCGCGGGTGTCAGCGAACGGTTTTTACGCCGCACCAGCATCAGTGCGCGGTTGATTTCCGGCAGCAGCCGACGCACCTTTAATTGCCCCCCTTCCGGCAGCGGTAACGCCAGCGCAGGAAAAATACTGATGCCGATACCTGCCGCCACCATCGGGAACAACGTTGCCGGGTGGCCTATCTCTTGTACCACCTGCGCTTCCACGCCTTGCTGGCGCAACGCGCTGTCAATCAGCGGCCGGCTACCGGACGCATAGTCCTGCAATACCAGACGACTGCCGTTCAGCGCCGACCAGTGCACCTCGGCCAGCCCGGCGAAGGGGTGATCGTTACGGCACAGCAGCAGGAAGGGTTCGTGCAGGATGGGTTCGCAGTCCAGATCCACCGCCTGGACCGGATCCACCACGATGCCAAAATCCACTTCGGCGTTGCGAATGCTGTGCAGGACCTGTTGCTGTGCCTGATCGCGCAGCATAATGCGAATATCCGGATACTGCTTTTCCCCTGCCGCAATGCACTGCGGCATCAGGTGTGCGGAGATGGTTTGGCTGGACGCCACCCGTACCGTACCGCTGCGCTGCACGCCGAAGCTGCGCGCATCCAGCAATGACGACTGCAGCTCATCCAGCAAGCGCTCAACGCGGTTGGCCAACCGCTGTCCGGCGTCGGTCAGCACCACTTCGCGAGTGGTGCGATCGAGCAGGCGAACGCCGACCTCCGCTTCCAGCTCTTTCACGCTGTGGCTGACCGCCGACTGCGTCAGACCAATGGCCTCACCGGCCCGGCTGAAACTGCGGTGGCGGGCAATGGCGACAAACACCTTGAGCTGCTTAATCGAGTAATTCATGTTTTTTATTCATAAATGAATTAAATAAATCAATTTAATTATTATATCCCGCCGCGCGACAATGGGCGCATTGATTTTTCATCCGAGTACGCCGCCATGAGATTCTTGCCCGATCGCTTTACCCTGACGTTGATCGCCACCGTGCTGCTGGCTTCGTTCCTGCCTGCGCGCGGCGAGTTCGTCGGCTGGCTGAACGCACTGACCATCGCCGCCATTGCCCTGCTGTTCTTTATGCACGGCGCCAAGCTGTCGCGCGAAGCCATTCTGGCCGGCAGCAACAACTGGCGGCTGCATCTGTGGGTGATGTTCAGCACCTTCATTATTTTCCCGGCGCTGGGCGTGCTGTTTAAATGGTGGTCGCCGGTCAACGTCAGCCCGGAGCTGTATTCCGGCTTTATTTATCTGTGCATTCTGCCCGCCACCGTGCAATCGGCCATCGCCTTTACTTCGCTGGCAGGCGGCAACGTGGCGGCGGCGGTATGCAGCGCTTCAGCGTCAAGCCTGTTGGGGATTTTCGTTTCGCCGCTGCTGGTGGGGCTGCTGATGAACGTTCACGGTGAAACCGGCAGCCTGCAGCAGGTGGGTTCCATCGTCCTGCAGCTGTTAGTGCCCTTTGTGGCCGGTCACCTGTCGCGCCCGCTGATTGGTAAATGGATTGAACGCAACCGCAAGCTGATCGGCAAGACCGATCAGACTTCGATCCTGTTGGTGGTTTACGCGGCCTTCAGCGAAGCCGTCACCCACGGTATCTGGCATCAGGTCGGGTTGGGTTCGCTGGTGTTTATCATCGTCGGCAGCCTGGTGCTGCTGACGATCGTGCTGGTGGTGAACACTTACATGGCGCGCTGGCTGGGCTTTAGTAAAGCCGATGAGATCACCATCGTGTTCTGCGGCTCGAAGAAAAGCCTGGCGAACGGTATCCCGATGGCCAATATCCTGTTCCCAGCCGCTACCGTGGGGATTATGGTGCTGCCGCTGATGGTGTTCCACCAGGTACAGCTGATGACCTGCGCCGTGCTGGCGCGGCGCTATCAAAAGAAACAGCAGGAAAAACAGGCGGTGCCAAACGCCGAAACGGCGCGGGGATAATCAAACGGGCGCGACGATTGCCGCGCCCGGCTACTCAACTTTTCTTCAGCGGCTTGACCAGGTGGTCGAGCCCTTCGATTTTAATCGCCAACGTCATTTCCATCAGCATGCCGAGTTTGCCGTTCGGGAACTCCCCCTTGCGAGCAAACCACAGCAGGTACTCCTCGGGCAGGTCAATCAGCACCCGCCCCTGGTATTTACCGAACGGCATCACGGTGTTGGCGATTTCCAGCAGGTTTTCTTTTTCCATCAGGCACCCAACAGGCGGATCATTTCCGCCTCGTCGATCACCGCAATGCCCAGTTCTTGCGCCTTCACCAGCTTGGAACCGGCGGCTTCCCCGGCAATCACCAAATCTGTTTTCTTCGAGACGCTGCCGCTGACCTTGGCGCCCAACGCCGTCAGGCGATCTTTGGCCTCATCGCGTGAAAGCTGGCTCAACGAGCCCGTCAGCACCACGGTTTTACCGGCAAACGGGCTGTCGATTTCGTCTGCCACTATCACCACCGGCGCCGGCCAGTTGATGCCTATTTCGTCGCTGATCAGTTCATTGATAACCTTCTGGTTAAGCTCCTCGTCCAGGAAATGCCGCGTGTGTTTCGCCACCACTTCACCGACGTCCGGCACTTCTTTCAAAGCCTCGATGTCAGCCGCAAACAGCTTCTCCAGCGTGCCAAAATGCGCGGCCAGATTGGCGGCCGTGGCTTCACCGACCTCACGGATGCCCAACGCGTACAGGAAGCGGGCGAAGGTGGTTTGCTTGGACTTCTCCAGCGCGTTGACCAGATTCTGCGCTGATTTCGGCCCCATGCGATCCAACCCGGTGAGAATGCCGGCGGACAGGCGGAACAGATCGGCCGGGTTCTTGACGTACTCTTTTTCCACCAGCTGTTCGATGATTTTGTCGCCCATGCCGTCGACGTCCAACGCTCTGCGGGAAACGAAATGCTTCAGTGCTTCTTTACGCTGCGCGGCGCAAATCAGCCCGCCGGTGCAGCGTGCCACCGCTTCGCCTTCGACTCTTTCGACATCGGAACCGCATACCGGACAGTGTTGCGGGAATACAACTTCACGCGCGTCTGCAGGGCGGCGATCGGTCATCACCCCAACCACCTGCGGGATCACGTCACCCGCGCGGCGCACGATCACCGTGTCGCCAATGCGCAGGCCCAAACGTTCAATTTCGTCGGCGTTGTGCAGCGTGGCGTTGCTGACAATCACCCCGGCAACCAGCACCGGCTCCAGGCGCGCCACGGGGGTAATAGCCCCGGTACGACCAACCTGGAACTCCACCTCACGCACCAGGGTAATCTGTTCCTGCGCCGGGAATTTGAACGCCGTTGCCCAACGTGGCGCACGCGCCACAAAGCCGAGCGTTTCTTGCAGATCGATATCGTCGATCTTCACCACCACGCCGTCGATATCAAAGCCGAGCTGCGCACGGTCCTGCTCTACCTGACGATAGAACGCCAATACCTCGTCACTGCCGGTACAACATTTGGCGCGATCGCTAACCGGCAAGCCCCACGCTTTGAACTGCATCAGCCGCTGCCAGTGGCTGCGCGGCAACTCGCCCCCTTCCAGCAGGCCAACGCCATAGCAGAAGAAGGTCAGTGGGCGCTTGGCGGTGATGCGCGGATCAAGCTGACGGATCGACCCGGCGGCGGCGTTACGCGGATTGGCAAAGATTTTGCCGTCTTTGCGACGCGCCTCTTCGTTCATCTGCTCGAAACCGGCCTGCGGCATAAAGACTTCGCCACGCACTTCCAGCCGACGCGGGATGTTGTCACCGGTCAGACGCAGCGGAATGGCGCGGATGGTACGCACGTTGGAGGTAATGTTTTCACCGGTGGTACCGTCGCCGCGCGTGGCAGCGCGCACCAGTTCGCCGTCTTCGTACAGCAAACTGACCGCCAGGCCGTCCAGTTTCAGTTCACAGCAGAAGGTCAGCGGCTCGCTGCTCTTCAGGCGATCCTGCACCCGCTTGTAGAACGCCAGGAAGCTCTCTTCGTCAAAAACGTTGTCCAGCGACAGCATCGGCACTTCATGGCGTACCTGATCGAACGCCGCCAAAGGAGCCGCGCCCACGCGCTGGGTGGGAGAGTCGGCGGTGATCAACTCAGGATGTGCGCTTTCCAGCTCGCGCAGTTCACGCATCAGGCGATCGTATTCCGCATCCGGCACTTCCGGCGCGTCGAGCACATGATATTGATATTCGTGATGGCGCAGTGAGGCTCGTAGTTGATTGATTTGTTGGATTATCGATTCCATGGCTCACCATCAAAGATAAAAAACCCCCGGCAGGCGGGGGCTTTATTGTTACGGATGTTCAGTGCGCGTAGCAGCCGTTTAGTCGTTGTTATCCAACACTTCACGAATGCGCGCTTTGTAGGTTTCCAGCTTCTGCGGGGTCATCATGCGGCGCTCGTCGTCCAGCACCACACCACCCACGTCGTCGGCGATCCGCTGTGCCGACTGCAGCATCAGCTTGAAGTTCTGATTAGCGTCGCCATACGACGGCACCATCATGAACATCGATACGCCCGGCGTCGAGAAATCGGACATCATCTCAGGATCAAAGGACCCTGGTTTAACCATATTCGCCAGGCTAAACAGCACAGGACCGCTGCCTGCCGGACTGATATGGCGATGGAAGATGCCCATTTCGCCAAACTGGAAGCCCGCCTGCAGCACGCTCTGCAGCAGAACTTCGCCGCCGATTACGCCACCCTGATGTGCGGTAACGTGCAGCACCAGTACGGTTTCTTTCAGTTTTGCCGGTTTGACGGCAGCAGGTGCAGGCTGAGGCTCGTGCACCACCGCTGGCTTCTCTTCCGGCTGTGGCTGATGAGCAGGTTCGGCGTGGAACGCCGGCTCCGCTGCATGCGCCACTGGCGGCAGATCGTCAACGCGCGGTTCACGGCGCGGCGCAGGCTGCTGCGGCTCGTCGTCTTCATCCTGCGCGTAGTTGTCCAGCAGGATGTCATCATAATCCGGTCGCTGAGACAGCGGTGGCGGAGACTGATGAGCAGCCGGTTGAACGGCACGCGGTGCTGGCTCAGCCGCCGGAGCGGGCTTGGGCGCAACCTCGGGTTCTTCGCGAGCGGCATCAAAATGACCAAAGGACGGCTCATCTTGCGGGTGAGCGGAGCGTACACGCACCTCTCCCACGCCTTCATCGAGATCGTCGATCGGGGATTGTTCACGTTCCTTTTTGGAACGTTTGGCTGGGCGATCGCGAAAAAGCGATGAGCGTTCCTTACGACTGGTCCAAAGACCGTGCAATAACAACGCTATTATGGCGATCGCGCCAACAACGATTAATATCAGACGCAAATCCTGCATCATTGCTATCTCTGTTGTTCCAATACATTGCCACCGCGGCAAACATTCACTCTTTAACTCTATTTGCCCAAGCACACAAGTGCAAGTCCGTGCTGAACTTTATGCCAATAAAGATGATTATTCTGCCTTTTTTTGCTGTTTTTTCAGCCAATGTCACCCTAGCCAGTAGAAAATCATCCCGATATGATAGCGATGCCTGTTCAGACAAAGAGATAACTTAAGATATGTCCTATTCGCAGTCACCTTCTCACTCCACCAGCGGCCTTCATTATTTTGCCGAAGGCTGGCGCCTGATTTCGCGCCCGGGGATTAAACGCTATGTCGTCTTGCCGTTACTGGTCAACGTGCTGTTGATGGGATCCGCCTTCTGGTGGCTGTTCAGTCAGCTTGGTGACTGGATCCCCAGCATGATGAGCCATGTGCCGACCTGGCTGCAGTGGCTAAGCTACGTTTTGTGGCCGCTGGCGGTGATCTCCGTCCTGTTGGTGTTCAGCTATCTGTTCAGCACCATTACCAACCTGATTGCCGCCCCGTTCTGTGGCTTGCTGGCCGAACAGTTGGAAGGCAGCCTGACCGGCAAACCGCTGCCGGATACCGGCATTTTTGGCATTGTGAAAGATCTGCCGCGCATTATGGCGCGCGAATGGCGCAAGCTGGCCTACTACCTGCCGCGCGCGCTGGTGCTGTTGATACTCTATTTCATCCCGGGCATCGGCCAAACGGTGGCGCCGGTGCTGTGGTTCCTGTTCAGCGCCTGGATGTTGGCCATCCAGTATTGCGACTACCCGTTCGATAACCATAAGGTAAGCTTTGCCGATATGCGTCGCGCGCTGCGCCAGCATAAAACCGACAACCTGCAGTTTGGCGCCATGGTCAGCCTGTTCACCATGATCCCCATCCTTAACCTGGTGATCCTGCCGGTCGCGGTGTGCGGTGCCACCGCCATGTGGGTCGATCGTTATCGCCCACAATTCGTCCGTTCCTGAGCCGTTTTATTGGCCGCATTACGATTAATTCTTCGACAGGGCGCGCAATTTGCGCCCTTATCCTTGTGCTTAAAACTTATTTCCTAATAACATATAGATATACCAATTCTTTACTTCCCTGCCGGTACTGTTAGCGTATGCTTTCGACGTTCCCCACATTTTTCATAGAGTTAAAGGACGGGCTATGAGCAAGATATATGAAGACAACTCATTAACAATCGGCCATACGCCGCTGGTTCGTCTGAACCGTATCGGCAACGGACGCATTCTGGCCAAGGTTGAATCACGCAACCCCAGCTTTAGCGTTAAATGCCGCATCGGTGCCAATATGATTTGGGACGCAGAAAAACGTGGCATTTTGGTCGCCGGTAAAGAACTGGTGGAGCCGACCAGCGGCAACACCGGCATCGCGCTGGCGTTCGTCGCCGCGGCGCGTGGCTACAAGCTGACGCTGACCATGCCGGAAACCATGAGCATCGAACGCCGCAAGCTGCTTAAAGCGCTGGGCGCCAACCTGGTGCTGACCGAAGGCGCAAAAGGCATGAAGGGCGCGATCGCCAAGGCGGAAGAAATCGTCGCCACAGATCCGAACCGCTACATCATCCTGCAGCAGTTCAGCAACCCGGCTAACCCGGCGATCCACGAACAAACTACCGGCCCGGAAATCTGGGACGACACCGATGGCGAAGTTGACGTATTCATCTCCGGCGTCGGTACCGGCGGCACGCTGACCGGTGTCAGCCGCTACATCAAAAACACCAAGGGCAAGGCGATCACCACCGTGGCGGTGGAGCCAACCGATTCACCGGTCATCAGCCAGGCGCTGGCGGGTGAAGAAATCAAACCGGGCCCGCACAAAATTCAGGGCATCGGCGCAGGCTTTATCCCCGGCAACCTGGATCTCGATCTGGTGGACCGCGTGGAACAAATCACCAACGACGAGGCCATCAGCATGGCACGCCGCCTGATGGACGAAGAAGGCATCCTGGCGGGCATTTCCTCCGGTGCCGCGGTAGCCGCAGCGGTGAAATTGGCCGAAGAACCGGCGTTCGCCGACAAAACTATCGTGGTGATTTTGCCGTCTTCCGGCGAACGTTATTTGAGCACCGCCCTGTTCGCCGATTTGTTCACCGAGCAAGAATTGCAACAGTAGTGCCAGCCGCGCATAAATCGCTAAAAAAGCACCTTTCGGGGTGCTTTTTTGTGGGCTGGATCAAAGTTTATAGCAGTCAAAGATTGATTTTACCCGTCAGCTTTAGTATTTAACGGTGCATTATTTCGATGCGCAAAATTAATCGCCCTTCATTTCTTGTTTAGGCTGAATCGATTTACTCATTTGTCGCTGATGCGTTAAACACGGCATAATGAAGCGCGGATTGAAACGACGGCGGAAGCCAAATTTTTTGATCTGAAGTGCCAAACTCGTCGTTTTCTGTTGCATCAATGCTCGCCCCTGTACCATAGTCAGGCGCTAACCAGACAAGCTAAAGTCATACCCTTGGGCTAAACTTTAGCTCCACGACACACCAATAAGTTGGGGAAACATCAATGTTCCAGCAAGAAGTTACTATTACCGCTCCGAATGGTCTGCACACTCGCCCTGCCGCTCAGTTCGTTAAAGAAGCCAAAGGCTTCACTTCTGACATCACCGTGACCTCTAACGGGAAAAGCGCCAGCGCCAAAAGCCTGTTCAAACTGCAAACTCTGGGGCTGACTCAAGGGACCGTAGTGACCATCTCCGCTGAAGGTGAAGACGAGCAGAAAGCCGTTGAGCACTTGGTAAAACTGATGGCAGAGCTTGAGTAATCGGCCCGTCTTCTTAGTTAACACCAGTCAAGAGTAAGGTAGGGTTATGATTTCAGGCATTTTAGTATCACCGGGTATCGCTTTTGGTAAGGCTCTCCTACTGAAAGAAGATGAAATTGTCATCAACCGGAAGAAAATCTCTGCAGATGATGTAGAGCAGGAAGTCTCACGTTTTCTTGCCGGCCGCGCCAAAGCGTCCGAGCAGTTGGAAGCGATCAAGACCAAAGCTGGCGAAACCTTCGGCGAAGAGAAAGAAGCTATCTTCGAAGGCCACATCATGCTGTTGGAAGACGAAGAGCTTGAGCAGGAAATCATAGCCCTAATCAAAGATGAGTTGGCTTCTGCAGACGCTGCGGCCTACACCATCATCGAAGGCCAGGCGAAAGCACTGGAAGAACTTGACGATGAATACCTGAAAGAGCGTGCGGCCGACGTACGCGACATCGGTAAACGCCTGCTGCAGAACATTCTGGGCCTGGCTATCGTCGATCTGAGCGCCATCCAGGACGAAGTTATCCTGGTCGCTACCGATCTGACCCCGTCTGAGACCGCACAGTTGAACCTGGACAAAGTGCTGGGCTTCATTACCGATCTCGGCGGCCGGACTTCCCACACCTCCATCATGGCTCGCTCCCTGGAATTGCCGGCAATCGTAGGCACCAGCGACGTGACCAAGCAGGTGAAGAACGACGACTATCTGATTCTGGATGCGGTTAACAACAAAATTTACGTTAACCCGACCGCTGACGTTATCGATCAGCTGAAAGCCGAACAGAACCAGTACGTCACCGAGAAAAACGATCTGGCCAAGCTGAAAGATCTGCCGGCGATTACGCTGGACGGTCATCAGGTTGAAGTCTGTGCCAACATCGGTACCGTGCGCGACGTCGCCGGTGCAGAGCGCAACGGCGCAGAAGGTGTTGGCCTGTATCGTACCGAATTCCTGTTCATGGACCGCGATTCACTGCCGACCGAAGACGAGCAGTTCCAGGCTTACAAAGCCGTTGCGGAAGCCATGGGCTCACAGGCCGTGATCGTCCGTACCATGGACATCGGCGGCGACAAAGACCTGCCGTACATGAACCTGCCGAAAGAAGAGAACCCGTTCCTCGGCTGGCGCGCGATTCGTATCGCCATGGACCGCAGAGAAATCCTGCACGCGCAACTGCGCGCCATCCTGCGCGCTTCCGCGTTCGGCAAACTGCGCATCATGTTCCCGATGATCATTTCCGTGGAAGAAGTCCGCGATCTGAAAGGTGAAATCGAGACGCTGAAGGCGCAGCTGCGTGAAGAATCCAAGGCCTTTGACGAGACCATTGAAGTGGGCGTAATGGTGGAAACACCGGCCGCGGCAGTGATTGCTCATCACCTGGCGAAAGAAGTCGACTTCTTTAGTATTGGGACAAACGATCTAACCCAGTATACTCTGGCGGTAGATCGCGGCAATGAGCTGATTTCTCATCTCTATAACCCGATGTCCCCATCAGTGCTTGGCCTGATCAAACAGGTTATTGATGCATCTCATGCAGAAGGCAAGTGGACCGGTATGTGCGGTGAACTGGCTGGCGATGAGCGTGCTACACTGTTGTTATTGGGCATGGGGCTGGATGAGTTCAGCATGAGTGCGATTTCAATCCCGCGCATCAAGAAAATTATTCGTAATACTAATTTCGAAGATGTGAAGGCGTTGGCAGCGCAAGCCTTGGCACAGCCAACGGCGCAAGATCTGATGAATTGCGTGAATAAATTCATCGAAGAAAAGACGCTCTGCTAAACTTCCACGACACTGGAACGCCGCCCAATTTAATGCTTAGGAGAAGATCATGGGTTTGTTCGATAAACTGAAATCTCTGGTTTCTGATGACAAGAAAGACACGGGCACTATCGAGATCGTAGCTCCACTTTCTGGCGAAATCGTTAATATCGAAGATGTGCCTGACGTAGTATTTGCTGAAAAAATCGTTGGCGACGGTATTGCCATCAAACCTACCGGCAACAAAATGGTTGCCCCGGTTGACGGTACTATCGGTAAAATTTTCGAAACCAACCATGCTTTCTCTATCGAATCCGACAGCGGCATCGAGCTGTTTGTCCACTTCGGTATCGACACCGTTGAACTGAAAGGCGAAGGCTTCAAACGCATCGCTGAAGAAGGCCAGCGCGTCAAGAAAGGTGACGTCGTTATCGAGTTCAACCTGGCCCTGCTGGAAGAGAAAGCCAAGTCTATCCTGACGCCGGTGGTTATCTCCAACATGGACGAGATCAAAGAGCTGATCAAACTGACCGGTAACGTAACCGTTGGTGAGACCCCAATCATCCGCATCAAGAAGTAATTGCGAATGAAATAAGAACGGCGCCCTTGGCGCCGTTTTTTTATGTCACCAGGCTGAATCAGTATGTACTGCACGTACACTCCGAGGCATTTTCAAACTGCCTGCGCCGATAACGCCTATTGCACAACTGAGAATACCCAACGAATTTCGAATTGCAGCCAGGCGGCAAGCGGGGGAATCCCCAGGAGCTTACTCAAGTAAGTGACTGGTGTGCGCACGAGCAGCCAACCAACAACGCGGCGGTTCTAAAGGCGAAGGGTATTATTACTGCCAACGCGGAATGCGCAGAGTAATCACCAATCCTTCCTGTTCGCCGTTGCGCGCCTCAACCTGTCCGCCATGTGCCAGCACCACCTTGCGGGTGATCGCCAGTCCCAGTCCGTAACCCTTGCCCGACATCGACGATTTTACCCTGACGAACGGATCAAAGATGCTGGAAAGCTTCGACTCTTCTACCCCAGGCCCCTGATCGCTGACCTCTATTTGGAACAGTTGGTCGATTCGCGTCAACACTACCGTCACCCGCTGACCATGGCAGGAGAAACGTAACGCGTTGCGCACGATATTATCCACCGCGCGCCGCATCAGCTCGGCATTGCCCTTAACGGTATATTCCACGTCCGAACTGGCCTGCAGCACAATCTCGACGCCAGGGATTTGCGCTTCGTAACGCGCGTCGCTCACTACCGCATCCACCAGCCCGTACAGATCGAAATACTCTTCGTCCGGCAGACTGTTGCTCTCGGCACGTGACAGCGCCAATAGTTCGCCAATCATTTTATCCAGCCGCCCCGCTTCATGCTCAATGCGTTGCAGCGAGTTCTCGACGTTGCCTGCATTTTGCCGCGCCAGGCCAATGGCCAACTGCAACCGGGCCAACGGTGAACGAAGCTCATGCGAAACGTCGTGCAGCAACTGCTCGCGGGCGCTGACCAACAGCTCCAGCCGCTCGGCCATGCTGTCAAAATCGCGCGCTACTTCGGACAGTTCATCATGTCGCCGGCGCATCGCCGGGAACAAACGTACCGATAAGTCGCCCTGAGCTACGCGGTCAAAACCATCGCGCAGCTTGCGCATCGGCCGGGTCAGGTTCCAGGCCAGCACCGTACTGAACAGCAGCCCCGCCAGCCCCCCCACCCAAAGCATCGGCATAGGGATATTGAACACGTGCGGACGCCGGTTCGGGCTATATTCTTCCCGCAGGGCCCGCATGTCGTAACTCAACAGATAGCCCGTGCCACCCGAATCTTTCACCCACGCAGTCACCTCTTTTAACCTGCGGCGCCCCTCAAATACCGGTTCCTCCGCTGCAGGCGGCTGCGCCATCGGCGTTACGGACAGCAAGCGCCGGTCATCATCCGACCAGTCTTTCAGCATGGCATTCAATGCCGGCAGTCCGCCCTCGCGCAATTGGGTGGCGGCCGAAGTCAGTTGCAGCGTAACCGCACGCCGGGCCATCGCGTTTTCCGGCGGCTCATAGCGATCGCCATACAAAGAAAAAGCGACCCACAGCGCCTGGGTCATGATGATAAAGGTCAGCCAGAAGCCGAGCAGGATTTTCCAGAATAGTCTTCCGCGCATGGCCATTACCGAATGCGGTAGCCGATGCTGCGCACCGTTTCAATGCTGAGTGCATTATCCGTCAACGCCCCCAACTTCTGGCGAATATTGCTGATGTGAACGTCAACGCTGCGGTCATAGGCTTCGCGCGGGCGCCCCAACCCTTTTTCCGATAGCTCGTCTTTTGATACCACGCGTTCAGGCGCGCGCAGCAACAGCTCCAGCAAGTTGAATTCGGAAGCGGTCAGATCGAAAGGTTTACCGCGCCATTCGCTGCTGCGGGTCGATGGATTGAGGGTCAGCTCACCGAAGTTAATGGCAATTTCGTCGTCCACTTCTTCCGGGCGCTCGTCGAAACGACGCAGCACCGCACGCAGGCGCGCCACCAGTTCGCGGGGATAGCATGGCTTGGGCATGTAGTCGTCGGCCCCCATCTCCAACCCGATGACCCGGTCGATATTGTCGCCTTTGGCCGTCAGCATAATGATTGGCATGCGGCTCTTTTTGCGCACGTCGCGCAGCACGTCGATGCCGCTCATGTCCGGCAGCATGATGTCGAGGATCATTGCGGTGTAATCGCCAGACAGCGCGCCTTCCACGCCCGCTTTGCCGGTCAGCACCAGCGTGGCATTGAAACCTTCGCCAGTCAGATATTCACTCAGCATGGTGCCGAGCTCGAGGTCATCATCGACCAATAAAATTTTCATGCCTTGCTCCTTCGCGGATTTTCGTCATTTTCACGCCTATTTGCCTGCTTCGCAGCCGGTTTTACTCAATCCTTACATATTCCTGAATGCCACTTAACCGCAGCCCGGCCGACGGCGCGTTAAATTAGTGCCAACAGATTTTCGCCACGCTTTATGCCAGGGAAGCTTCTCCTCATGCCATCGTTTCAACGCTTAAAACGCTATCTGCCGCCCACTGTTATTGTGGCCGCTATCGCCCTATTTCTCTACTTCCGATCCCACGACGCTACAGAAACGCCCCGGTATATCACAGCGGTAGCGCAAACCCGTGACCTGGAACAAACGGTGCTGGCCGACGGTACGATAGAAGCGCAAAAACAGGTTAGCGTCGGCGCTCAGGTATCGGGCCAGATTAAGGCCCTGTACGTGGCGCTGGGCGACAAAGTGCATAAAGGCCAGCGAGTGGCTGAGATTGATGACTTAACCCAGCAGAACGCCCTGAGGGACGCGGAAGCGGCATTGAAGAACGTTCAGGCACAGCGCGCGTCCAAAATGGCGGCGCTGCACAACAATCAGTTGGTTTATCAGCGCCAGCAGGCCATAGTGGCGCGTGGCGTCGGGGTCCGTGCAGATTTGGACAGCGCTCAGGCCACGTTGATTGCCACCCGCGCCGATATCAACGCGCTGGATGCGCAGATCATTCAGGCGCAAATCGCGGTCAACACCGCGCAGGTTAACCTCGGTTACACCAAAATCACCTCGCCGATCGACGGCACCATCGTCGCGTTACCGGTAGAAGAAGGCCAAACGGTGAACGCAGTCCAAAGCACCCCCACCATCGTCAAAGTCGCTCAGTTGGCGACCATGACTGTCGAAGCGCAAATATCCGAAGCCGATGTGGTCAAGGTGAAAACCGGCATGCCGGTCTATTTCACCATCCTCGGCGAACCGGGCAAGCGTTATAGCACCCAACTGCGGGCCATAGAGCCGGCACCAGACTCGATCAACGACGAAACTACTTCGACCAGCACCAGCACGTCTAGCAGCAATTCCAGCTCCAGCACCGCAATTTACTACAACGGCCTGTTTGATGTGGCAAACCCGGACGGCGCGCTGCGCATTTCAATGACTGCGCAGGTGTATATCGTGTTGGCCAAAGCGGAAAATGCGGTGGTGATCCCGGCTACCGCGCTGGAAGGCGACTGGGTACAGGTGGTGGATAAGCAGGGCAATATCGCCCGCCGTCCGGTCAAGGTCGGTATCAATAACAACGTCGACGCACAGATTATCAGCGGCGTGTTGGCCGGTGAGAAAGTGATCGTCAGCCAGGCCAATGCCACGAGCCAAAGCCCCGCCCGTCGTATGGGCCCGCCACCGATGGGGATGTGATGATGGCCTCACAACCCCTACTGCAACTGCAGGGTATCAGCCGCCGTTTTCAGGCCGGTGACCAAAACGTCACCGTGCTCAAGGAGATCAATCTCAGCATTGCCCAAGGCGAGATGGTGGCCATCGTGGGCGCCTCCGGCTCGGGTAAATCAACCTTGATGAACATTCTCGGCTGCCTCGATCGCCCAAGCGAAGGGGATTATCAGGTGGCCGGCCGCAGTACCGCACGGCTGGAACGCGACAGCCTGGCCGAACTGCGCCGCGAACATTTCGGTTTTATCTTCCAACGCTATCATTTACTGGGGGATCTTAGCGCCCAAGGCAACGTGGAAGTCCCTGCGGTGTATGCCGGCCATGCCCGCAGCGCACGCCAACAACGCGCCGCCGATCTGCTGCAAAGGCTCGGCCTGGCGCAACGGTTGAATTATCGTCCCAGCCAGCTCTCCGGTGGCCAGCAGCAACGCGTCAGTATCGCTCGCGCATTGATGAACGGTGGCGAGGTAATCTTGGCAGACGAACCCACCGGCGCGCTGGACAGCCACAGCGGGCAAGAAGTGATGAGCATCCTGAAAGACTTGCACGCTCGCGGCCATACGGTGGTGATTGTCACTCACGATATGCAAGTTGCCGAACATGCTCAGCGCATCATTGAGCTTAGTGACGGCGAGATTGTCGCCGACCGACGGAAAACAACGGCCCACACCGTGGCACGCCTACCGATAGCGCTGGATAACGCCGTCAGCCGCTGGCAATCGCAACGCGATCGCCTGTACGAGGCATTCAAAATGGCGCTGCTGGCGATGGCCTCCCAACGCCTGCGCACCCTACTGACCATGCTCGGCATTATCATCGGCATTGCCTCGGTAGTATCGGTGGTGGCGCTGGGCAAAGGCTCTCAGCAGCAGGTGCTGGCCAACATCAACGCCATGGGCACCAGCACGCTGGAGGTCTATCCGGGCAAAGATTTCGGCGATATGCGTTCTGCTGCAGTACAGACGCTGCGGGCCACCGACGCCGATGCGCTGGCGCAGCAGGGCTACGTGCACAGCGTCACGCCGACCGTTTCAAGCAGCACCACCTTCCGCTATGGCAATCAGTCGGTCAGCGGCACGGTCAATGGCGTCGGTGAGCAGTATTTTCTGGTGCGCGGTTACAGCATCGACAGCGGCATGGCGTTTAACCGCCATAGCGTCGACCAATTGATGCAGGAAGCGGTGATTGACGAAAATACCCGCAACAAACTGTTTCCTCACGGCGCCAACCCGCTTGGCGAAGTGATCCTGCTCGGCTCGCTGCCGTGTCGCATTATCGGCGTCGCCGCCAAAAAACAGAGCGGTTTCGGCAGCGACGAGAATCTGAACGTCTGGATCCCCTACACCACCGCCATGAAACGCATGCTGGGCCAGAGCTACCTGAAAAGCATCACCGTGCGGGTGAACGACGATATCGATCTCACCAGCGCCGAAGACGGCGTCACCCGTCTGCTGAGCCAGCGCCATGGCGGCAAGGACTTCTTTGTGATGAATACCGACAGCATTCGCCAAACCATTGAGAAAACCACCGCCACCCTGACGCTGCTGGTGTCGATGATCGCATTGATTTCTCTGGTGGTGGGTGGCATTGGGGTAATGAATATCATGCTGGTGTCGGTGACCGAACGCACCCGAGAAATCGGCGTGCGTATGGCGGTCGGTGCCCGCGCCAGCGACATCATGCAACAATTTTTAATTGAGGCGGTACTGGTGTGCCTGCTGGGCGGCACATTGGGGGTTCTGCTGTCGCTGGGGATTGGCGTGGTGTTCAGTCAATTCAGCGACAATTTCACGATGGTGTATTCCACCGAGTCCATTGTCGCCGCGTTTATCTGTTCGACGCTGATCGGGGTGATTTTTGGCTTCTTCCCGGCAAGACGCGCTGCCGGGATGGATCCGATACATGCGTTGGAAAGGGAATAACCCTCAACCGAAAACGCCGGTGGAGAGGTAGCGATCGCCGCGATCACAGATGATCGCCACAATCACGCTGCCCGGGTTCGCCGCTGCGATCCGCAACGCACCGGCCACCGCACCGCCGGAGCTGACGCCGCAGAAAATGCCTTCGCGCTGCGCCAACTGACGCATGGTCTGCTCGGCGTCGGTTTGCTCGATATCCAACACCTGATCCACCAGATCCGGGCGGAAAATGCCCGGCAGATAAGCCGGTGCCCAGCGGCGAATACCGGGAATATTGCTGCCTTCCGCCGGCTGCAGGCCAATGATCTGCACCTGCGGATTTTGGCTCTTCAGGTAGCCGCCCACGCCGGTAATGGTGCCGGTGGTGCCCATGCTGGAGACGAAATGGGTGACCCGCTGCTGGCTCTGCTGCCAGATTTCCGGGCCGGTGGTGGTGAAGTGGGCGTAGGGATTGTCCAGATTGTTGAACTGATCCAGCACCTTGCCCTGCCCCTGATTCTGCATGTCCAACGCCAGGTCACGCGCCCCCTCCATGCCCACTTCCCGGCTGACCAGGATCAGCTCGGCCCCGTAGGCGCGCATCGCCGCCTGGCGTTCCAGACTCATGTTTTCCGGCATCAGCAGCGTCAAAGCGTAGCCTTTCAACGCCGCGATCATCGCCAGCGCAATGCCGGTATTGCCGCTGGTGGCCTCAATCAGCCGGTCACCGGGTTTTATCTCACCGCGCAATTCCGCCTGCTGGATCATCGCCAGCGCGGCGCGGTCCTTCACCGAGCCCGCCGGATTATTGCCTTCCAGCTTGACCCAAACCTCGCTGCCCAGTCCTGCGGCCAGACGTTGTAATTTTACCAGCGGGGTATTGCCGATGCATTGTTCGAGCGTTGTCACGTGCTTTGCCTGTGTGTTGAAGTGCGTAATGTAAAAAGGCAACCCCAGGGTTGCCTTTAAAATGATGTTGGGAGGTAAAAACTATCAGGCGCTTTTAGCTAACGCAACTGGTTGTAGCAGCCGATCGCCAGCGTACAGGCGCGCATTCAGGCTGCCGACGTAATAACGGCCACCGCGAACCGGCGGCTCGTTGCCGTCAGGCAGCACCACGCTGATAGGTTCCTGGTGCCAACCGATCGGCTGAACGGTCATCTGCCAGAAGTGGCCACGCGGGCTAACCTCCAGCACCTGCACCGGCAACGGGCAGCGTTCGCTGCTCTCGGTGCCCACTTCCATCTCCCAAGGCCGCAGGAACAGATCCACGCTGCCCTGATGCATCGGCTGGAACGACAGCGGCCACTGGTGCGCGCCGACGAACAGTTGCGAGCCGCGGATTTCGCCACTCAGGCGGTTCACTTCGCCCATGAACTCCAGCACAAAGCGGCTGGCCGGTTCGCGGACAATTTCTTCCGGCGAACCTACCTGCTCAATATTGCCCTGGCTCATCACCACGATGCGGTCGGCCACTTCCATCGCCTCTTCCTGATCGTGGGTGACGAACACGCTGGTAAACTTCAGCTCTTCATGCAACTGACGCAACCAACGGCGCAGTTCTTTACGCACCTGGGCATCCAGCGCACCAAAAGGTTCGTCCAGCAGCAGAATCTGCGGCTCTACCGCCAGTGCACGAGCCAAAGCTACGCGTTGCTTCTGGCCGCCGGAAAGCTGTGAGGGATAGCGGTTGGCCAAATGACCCAGTTGCACCATCTCCAACAGTTGGGTCACTTTTTGTTTGATCGCCGCGGCATTCGGGCGCTCACGACGCGGCAGCACGCTCAGGCCAAAGGCAATGTTGTCGAACACCGTCATATGGCGGAACAGCGCGTAATGCTGGAACACGAAACCCACCCGGCGATCGCGCGCATGCACATGGCTGACGTCGGTGCCGTGGAAGCCCAGCTTGCCGCCGCTCTGGTTTTCCAGCCCGGCGATAATGCGCAGCAGCGTGGTTTTGCCGGAGCCCGACGGCCCCAACAACGCCACCATCTCACCGGAGGCAATATCGAGCGAGATATCGTTCAATACCTTGGTACGACCGAAGAACTTGTTGATACCGTTAATCTCAATGCTCATGACTTTCCTCCCGCTCGAGACGTGCATTCTGACGTTCCAGACGCCATTGCAGGCCACTCTTCAAAAATAGGGTCACTATCGCCATCAGGGTCAGTAACCCGGCGGCGGTAAAGGAGCCAACAGTGTTGTAATCCTGTTGCAATAACTCGACCTGCAGCGGCAGGCTAAAGGTCTCGCCGCGAATAGAACCGGACACCACCGACACCGCGCCGAATTCGCCAATGGCGCGCGCGTTGGTCAGCACCACACCGTACAGCAGCGCCCAGCGAATGTTCGGCAACGTCACCCGGCGGAACATCTGCCAGCCGGAAGCGCCCAGTAAAATGGCGGCCTCGTCTTCCTGGCTACCCTGACTCAGCATCATCGGCACCAGCTCACGCACCACGAACGGACAGGTCACGAAAATGGTCACCAACACCATGCCCGGCCAGGAAAACATGATCTGGATATTGTGCGCATCCAGCCAACCGCCCAGCAGGCCATTGCTGCCGTAAAACAGCAGGTAAATCAGCCCCGCTACTACCGGTGACACGGCAAACGGGATGTCGATCAGCGTCAGCAGCAGCTGGCGGCCCGGGAAAGTGAACCGCGTCACCAGCCAGGCCAGCAAGGTGCCGAACACCAGGTTGAACGGCACGGTAATCAGGGCAATCAGCACCGTCAGCCAGATAGCGTGCAACATGTCGCGATCGACCAGGTTGCTCCACATCGCGCCAGCGCCCTTGGAAAAGGCTTCGGCGAAAATCGAAATGATCGGCACCACCAGCAGCAATACCGAAAACAGCACGCCGATACCGATCAGCGTCCACTTGCCCCAATTGACGCGCGGGCGTTCGACGCCGTTGAACTCAGAGATATCCGCCATCAGTGCCCCCCGATGCGTCGGCCAAAGCGGCTTTGCAGAACGTTAATGCTGAACAGCAACAGCAGCGAAGCCGCCAGGATCACCGAGGCAATCGCACTGGCCGCCGGATAATCGAACTCCTGCAGACGAACGAAAATCATCAGCGAGGTCACTTCCGTCTTCCAGGCGATGTTGCCGGCGATAAAAATTACCGCGCCAAACTCGCCCAGGCTGCGGGTAAAGGAAATGGCCGTACCGGCAAGCAGCGCCGGTGCCAGCTCCGGCATCACCACGCGGCGAAAACTCTGCCAGCGGGTTGCGCCCAGGGTCTCTGCGGCCTCTTCATATTCGGGTCCCAGCTCTTCCAGCACCGGTTGAACGGTACGCACCACGAAGGGCAAGCTGGTGAAGGCCATCGCCACCGCGATACCGAGCCAGGTGAACGTCACCTTGATGTCAAAATGCGCCAACCATTGGCCATACCACCCGGTGGTGGAGAACAGCCCCGCCAGCGTCAAACCGGCCACCGCCGTCGGCAGCGCAAACGGCAGGTCGATCAGGCCGTCCAGCAGCGTGCGCCCGGGGAAACGATAGCGAGTCAGGATCCAGGCCATCAGCATGCCGAACACCGCGTTGAACAAGCTGGCGACGCCCGCCGCCAGCAACGTGACCTTATAGGCGGCAACCACCTGCGGGTTGGAAACCACTTCCCAATATTGCGCCAGGCTCATCTGCGCCAGCTGCATCACCAGTGCGCTGAGCGGCAGCAGCAGGATCAGGCAAGTGTAAAACAGGCTGCTTCCCAGACTGAGACCAAACCCAGGCAGAACCCGTTTGCTGGACAACAACATTACTTATGCCCTGCCGCTAACAGTTGATCCAACTCGCCACCGGTAGAGAAATGCGTCTTCATCACCTGTGGCCAGCCACCAAACTGATCTTCTACACGGAACAGTTTGGTCTGCGGGAACTGGCCCTTCGCGGCCGCCATCGCCTGTTTGTCATACACGCGATAGTAGAAGCTGGTGATCACCTGCTGCGCAGCCGGGCTGTAGAGGTAATTCAAATAATCTTTGGCGGCCTGTTCAGTACCGTTTCTTTCCACGTTTTTGTCGACCCAGGCGACCGGGAACTCCGCCAGAATATCGACCGGCGGCACGATCACCTGATACTTGTCTTCGCCATACTGCTTGCGGATATTGTTCACTTCCGACTCAAAACTGATCAGCACGTCACCCAGGCCGCGTTCCACAAAGGTAGTAGTCGCACCGCGACCGCCGGTGTCAAACACCAGCACGTTTTTCAGGAAACGGGTCATAAAGGCACGGGTTTTGGCCTGATCGTTGCCGTCAACCTGGCTGGCGGCTCCCCAGGCAGCCAGATAGGTATAACGGCCGTTGCCGGAGGTTTTCGGGTTCGGGAACACCAGCTTCACATCGTCGCGCACCAAATCGTTCCAGCTATGGATGCCTTTTGGGTTGTCCTTGCGCACCAGGAAAGCCATGGTGGAATAGAAAGGTGAGCTGTTGTTCGGTAAGCGAGCCTGCCAGTCAGCCGGGATCAGTTGGCCGCGATCGTGCAGGATCTGCACGTCGGTCACCTGGTTGTAGGTCACGACGTCGGCACGTAACCCCTGCAATATGGCCAGCGCCTGCTTGGAAGAGCCGGCGTGAGATTGTTTGATGGTCAGCTTGTCGCCCGGATGCTGCTGGTTCCACTGCTGTTCAAAACCCGGGTTCAGCGCGGTAAACAATTCACGGGAAACGTCATAGGAGCTGTTCAGCAGCTCAGCGGCCGAAACGGTACCGCTGGCTAACAGCGCCGCCGCCAACCATCCTTTCAGCATGAAATTTTTAACCCGTGTTTGTTTCATTGTGCACCTTATAGCTGAATCAATCCGCCGGGCTTTCGCCCTGATGTTGACCAGTGTATTTATAACTAGGTGTGGAGCTGTAACGCTTTTATATACCGTTTAGTGATTTTCAAGCATCAAACGCTATAAGGCAGGGGCAGAGCGGTGTGGCAGAGGAGGAAGTTAATCCGGAGCCGGCATGGCCGACCCCGGAGGAAAGGTTAAAGCGACAGCAGGCGCGTCAGCGAAGGCGCAAAGTAATAGCTGCCGGTCACCGCACGGCTGAAACGCAGCATCGCATCACGTTTGCCGTCCAAATCGCCAAACATGCTCAGCAGCTGTTTTTCGATGTTATGCAGGCGGGCGCAATAGGCGATGAAATACAGCCCGTGTTTACCGCTGGCAGTACCGTAAGGCAGGCTCTGACGCAAAATCTTCAGGCCTTTGCCGTCTTCTTTCAGATCGACACGGCTGACATGCGAGGTGTCAGGACGCTGCTCCGGCGGCAATTCTTCGCTGTCGTGCTTGGTGCGGCCGATAATCTGCTCCTGCTGCTCGGTGGTAAAGCGCTGCCACTGACGCAGGTTATGTTCATAACGCTGCACCAGCACATAGCTGCCACCTGCGTCTTCTTCACCTTCGGCGATGACCGCCACTTCAGGACGTTTATCGCCCTGCGGGTTTTCAGTGCCGTCGATAAAGCCGCTCAGATCGCGCTCTTCCACCCAGCGGAATCCGTGGGTTTCTTCTTCAATCTTGATGGCGTTGCCGAACGCTGCCAGCGCCGCCTGCGCCAGCGTAAAGTTAACGTCATGACGCAAGGATTGGATGTGGATCAACAGATCGCGCTGGGTGGCCGGGGCCAACCCTTTGCCCAGCGGGGTGAATGGCTTCAGCTCTTTTGCGCCCTGACCGCTGGAAAGGTCGTGCCAGACGTCATAGCCAAAGGCGATCACCGCACCCAAATGCGCATCGGGAAACTGCTGTTGCAGCTCGGTCAACGTCTGGCAAAACTGCTTGCAGCCCTGGCGCAAATCGGCGAATTCGCCCTGCACGGTGGCTTCCATAAAAATGGCGAAGCGGCAGTGTTCCAGTAAAATACCGCTCTGAACCTGGGTCATTATCGTTATCCTCAAAATCGAAATCGAGTAACAGGCTGCTGTATACCCGTCGTCTTTAAAGTCGCAGCGTTGTTACCTGCTTACAAGACCCCTCCGTAGGTCTTGCCCCTTCGGGGCCGCTACAAGCAGCGTTCAAATCTGTTCCCGACAGATTTGTCGCTCACCCCGGTTACTTACTCAAGTAAGCGCCCGGGGTGAGCGAGCTGGCCGCTTGGCTGCAACTTTAAAGCCATAGGGTATATGTCTAGATTTCCTGTTACGAATGCGCAGTATCATACCCGATGAAAACGGGATTGCCTTGCATCAGCGCAAAGAAAATAGGGTTACCCATAACCGGGCAATCTTGCCCAAAGGTAGCGGTGATTTAACGTTCAGCGGGGATGGAAACCAGATAAATCAGGGGCGCCGCGGATCGGGCGCCCAGGGGGAAGCTTTATTGCGGTTTGGCGTGCCAGATGATCTTGCTGACCGTCCAGCTTTTCAGCGTGTCATCCGGTGGGATGATATCTTGCGGGCCGGCCCACTTGCCGTCGAAGATATAGGTGACGTACTTGCTCTGCTGTGCGACGCACTCGACCTTGCCGGCATCATCGCCGTCGGCCGGTTTACAGGCACCGAACGCCTTGCTGTACAGGTCACTGAACGGCGTGCCCAGCTTGCTGCCCCACTCGGTCGCGACTTTGCTGTCCATCACGTCCACGCGCTGCACGTGACCCTTGGGTTCCCCGGTGATCACCAGCTTCACGTCGTTGCCGTCCATCGCCTGGTAGTAGGAAACTATTTTGCCCTGGCTGGTAGCCATGCCACCGCGCAGGCGGTAATCGCCATTCAGCCCGTCGTTAATGGCGCTTTCCGACATCGTGGTACCGGCGTTGAGGTCACCAACGCCCTTGGCGCTGACTTCGAGGCTGCTGCCAAACCAGTTAAATGGCGACAGGCTGGACCAAGAGAAATTGGACATCGTCGAACAGCCGGTCAGTAACAGCGGAAGCCCTAACAACAGTGGGCGAACATTCATTTTTAGCTCCTTAACATCAATGACGGGGCACAGCCTGCTCTGCCCTGCCGCACTTGGCGTTTTGTTGCGTGTCAGCCTCTCACAACTGTCCACGCATCGCCATCGGTTGCGAGCTTGGAGTGCGGAAAATGAGAAAAGTGCCGCACTGTGCGGCAATTAACCCGCCTCATCCTGTACCACGAAACAGGCCTTAAGACGCGCACTCAGCAGCAAGTAAGCCAGCGCCAACGCATCGAGCAGCGCCAACACGATGTCCAACGCCGAAGGATTGTCGTCTTGCTGCCACAGGCTAAACAGGGAACCGCCCAGCGCTGCCAGCAGCGAAGCAATCAGTACCCAGCGCCAGGCACGCCATAGCCGTGGCCACTGGTGACGACGCGGAGCAATCAAAAATGCCAACGCCGCCGGCAGCCCCAGCACGATGCTATACCAGAACCATTGGGTGTCCGGGTAAAACAGCGATAGCAGGCCTTCCCCCTGCTGGCGCGAAACCCCGGCCATCACAAACAGGATCCAGGTGCGGGCCTGTAAAATCAGTACGCCCCAAAACCACAGCGGCAAACGCAACGCACCGTGCTGATCGTAATCGTCGGGAGAAAAACGGGGTGGAAGTGGCTTCAACATCGATTCCTTGCCAATATCATGATGATTTTTCAAATGGGTGCCGTGTTTATTGTTTTCAATGCGCGCGCTTAAGAACCCCTTAAGATTTTCATGCTTTACTTAACCCCATCAAACCAGCAGTCCTGATTGGCAGGGCTTTGATTCTAGATTGAGATAAGGAAGCTTAAGATGAAAAAATATACCCTGGCAGCATTAATTGCTCTGTGCAGCGCACCGGTTATGGCTCAGCAAGGCGGGTTCCTCGATCCTGCGGCACCGCAAACGCACACCCAAAACACGCAGCAAGGCGGATTTTCCGGCCCTAGCGCCGCGTTGACCACCGTCGACAAGGTCAAGTCAATGAGTGATGACACCTGGGTGATGCTGCAAGGTAACATTGAGCAACGCGTCGGTGACGAGACCTATACCTTCCGCGACGCCAGCGGCACGCTGACGGTCGAGATCGACAAAAAACGCTGGAACGGTCAGACCATCACCCCGAAAGATAAAGTGCAGTTGGAAGGGAAAGTGGATAAAGACTGGAGCAACGTGGAAGTCGACGTGAAAACCATCAAAAAACTGCCCTAACGCGCAGTTTGGGCGGTGAAGCCTCACCGCCCAAAATATCGCTCAATATTCCTGATCTTCGATCAGCCGCTTGCCCAGGCTGGTAATGCTCTGGATCTCGTAACCGAGTTTCTCGTACATCTCGATCACCGTGTCGTTATCTTCCCGCACCATCAGTTGGATCTTCGGGCAACCGCGCGCGATCAATTTTTTCTCTAACCGACTGATCAACGCATTGGCGATACCGCGTCCGCGATAATCCGGATGCACCCCGAGATAATACGCCGAACCACGATGACCGTCGTATCCCCCCATCACCGATCCCACGACTTCTCCGCCCACTTCCGCGACCAGAAACAGATCCGGATCGTGATTCAGTTTGCGCTCAATATCCATCTCAGGATCGTTCCACGGCCGCAGCAGATCGCAGCGCTCCCACAGGGTAATGACTTCTTCAAAGTCGTCTTGTCGAAATACGCGAATTTCCATCGATGTTCGCCGCTGTTAATTAAGATGTTTATCTGATTATCGCGGGATTATTCACTTACGCAATATCAAACTGCGATTTCCCCGGGCAATAATGCAGAAATCCCCGGTAACTCGCGTAATAAATGGACATAGTTATCCGGTCGATTAATGATTATCAATACGATATAACGTCGCAAAATAGAATTTGTCGATGGAGCGTAGCGTTATGAAAAAGCAGGTTAAACCCTTCCTCAATTTTAAACCGCTCCCCGTTTCCCCCACGCGACGTCAATTACTGCTTTCTGGTCTGGCGCTGGTGCTGCTCGGCAGCAAGAGCCAAACGGCCCAAGCCGAAACCGGCGGCATGCTGCGCAAGCAACACGCTAAAACTGCGCCCAAACCCAGCGGCAGCAAAAGGCTGGTGATGATCGACCCCGGTCACGGCGGCATCGATTCGGGCGCCGTCGGCAGAGAAGGTTCGCAGGAAAAACACGTGGTGCTGGAGATTGCCAACCACGTGCGTCGCATTCTGCACGAACAGGAACACGTTGAAGTGCGCCTGACGCGGGAAGAAGACGAGTTTATCCCCCTGTTTCAGCGGGTGGAGATTGCCCACCAGCATCAGGCCGATCTGTTTATCTCTATCCATGCCGACGGTTTTACCAGCCCGGAAGCCTCCGGTGCCTCGGTGTTTGCCCTGTCCAATCGCGGTGCCAGCAGCGCCATGGCGCGTTATCTGTCCAACCGCGAAAATGCCGCCGATGACGTGGCCGGCGGCAAATACAAAAATCAGGACAACTATCTGCAGCAGGTACTGTTCGACCTGGTGCAAACCGATACCATCAACAACAGCCTGACGCTCGGCCGCCACGTGCTCGGCCAGATCCGCCCGGTGCATCATCTGCACAGCAACAGCACCGAACAAGCGGCGTTCGCGGTGCTGAAATCCCCGTCGATTCCGTCGGTACTGGTCGAAACCTCGTTTATCACCAATCCGGCGGAAGAACGCCTGCTTGGCACCACCGCATTCCGCGAGAAAATCGCCCGCGCCATCGCCGACGGCGTGATCAGTTTCTTCAGCTATTACGATTCACACCAACGAAAACCCGGCTGATACTGCCAGCCACGGTGAATAAAGGTATACTCTGAGGCTTGTTCAGTCAGACGCTGTGAATTAATCCGTATGAGTTTATCGACCATCGCAGAAGTAAAATCCTTCCTGCTGGCACTGCAGGACCGCATCTGCACGCAGCTGGCTCAGGCCGACGGCGGCGCCGTTTTCAACGAGGACCGCTGGACGCGGGAAGAAGGCGGCGGTGGCCGCAGCCGGGTATTGACCGACGGCGCGGTGTTCGAACAAGCGGGCGTCAACTTCTCACACGTCTCAGGTGCCACCCTGCCCGCCTCCGCTACCGCGCACCGCCCCGAGTTGGCCGGCCGCAGCTTCCAGGCGATGGGCGTGTCGTTGGTGATCCACCCGCGCAGCCCTTATATCCCGACCAGCCACGCCAACGTGCGGTTTTTCATTGCGGAAAAGCCGGGCGAAGAACCGGTGTGGTGGTTTGGCGGCGGCTTTGATCTGACCCCCTTCTACGGCTTTGAAGAAGATGCCATTCATTGGCACCGCACCGCCGAACAGCTGTGCGCCCCCTTCGGCGAGCAGGTGTATCCCAAATACAAAAAGTGGTGCGATGACTATTTCTTTATCAAGCACCGCAACGAAGCGCGCGGCATCGGCGGCCTGTTCTTTGACGATCTCAACACGCCCGACTTCGCTACCTGCTTCGCGTTTACCCAAGCGGTGGGCGAAGGCTTCCTCGATGCCTATTTGCCGATCGTGGAAAAACGCAAGGCGCTGAGTTGGGGCGATAACCAACGTCAGTTCCAGCTGTATCGCCGTGGCCGCTACGTCGAGTTCAATTTAGTCTGGGATCGCGGCACGTTGTTTGGCTTGCAAACCGGCGGACGTACCGAATCCATCCTGATGTCGATGCCGCCGCTGGTACGCTGGGAATACAACTATCAACCGGCGGAAGACAGCCCGGAAGCGGCCCTTTACCGTGATTTCCTGCCGGTACGCGATTGGTTGAAGGAGCCGGAATAATGCAGATTTGGGTCGATGCGGACGCCTGTCCCAACGTGATCAAAGAAGTGCTGTTCCGCGCGGCGGATCGTACCGCCATGTCGGTAACGCTGGTTGCCAACCAACCGCTGAGAACGCCGCCTTCCAGGCATATCCACACTCTGCAGGTGGCGGCCGGTTTTGACGTGGCGGATAACGAAATCGTGCGCCGCTGCGAGAAAGGCGATCTGGTGATCACCGCCGATATCCCGCTGGCTGCCGAGGTGATCGAAAAAGGCGCGGTGGCGCTGAATCCGCGCGGGGAACGCTATACGCCAGACACCATTCGTGAGCGCCTGAACATGCGCGACTTTATGGACACCCTGCGCTCCAGCGGTATCCAGACCGGCGGCCCGAATACGCTGAACCAGCGCGACCGTCAGCAGTTCGCCAACGAGCTGGACAAGTGGTTGCAGCAGGCAAAACGGGCGCAGTGATTGCGCCCGTACTCCGCTTAGAATCGCACCTCCCCGCCGAAGATATAGGTTCGGCCGCGGGCGGTGTTGGTCGGTGTGAAGTCCTGTGACTGGGACGGCATCGAGTTCATCTTGTTCAACGCATCGGAATAGTCTCTGTCCATCAGGTTCTGCACGCTGAATTTCAACAGCAGGTTACGGTTGAACTGATAGGTGCTGTACAGATCGATAATCGTCGGAATGTGCGGCGCAGGCTCTTTCAGCAATTGCTCATTTTCGTCCCGATCCGAATTTGGCGACAGGCGAACCGCTTTACCCGTGTATTTGACCAATCCGCCCAGCGTCAGTTTCTCGTCCAGCAAACGAACCCCAGAATCTAACGTGAAATAAAACTCCGGCAGTTCGCTGATGTCACCGGCACCGAATTCGTTGCTGGCCTGATTGGTCGGTTGGCTGGTGTGCTCTTTGCTCAGGGAGAGTTTGGTGTAGGCGAAACCGGCATCATACATTGCCTCTACTTCCACCCCACGCATTCTGACCGGCTCATAAGCATTGCTGTACATGGTCATCACGACATTCACATCGGCGTTATCCCACTCTTCCTGCGTCGCCTGAGAGCGGTTGCACTTCTCGCGATTGCTGCACACCATGTAGTTTTGGCTGGAAATGTAATTTTTGATCTTTGATTCAAAATACACCGCCTTCAGCTGAAAGCTGTCCTGCTTGAACAACAGGTCATGAGCATTGGCGTTGAAGCCGGCCTGGTAGGTTTCAGCGGTTTCGCCCTTCAGGAACGGGTTCATCGACTGCCCGCCGCTGTTGGCGAAGAATACCTCCTGAATATTCGGCCCGCGCATCGACTTGCTGTAGCTGACAAACGGCTGCAACCATGGCGTCACCTGCGCCGATAACAGCACCGACGGATTAAAACCGTGCTCTTTCAAATTGATATTGCTGGCCCCCTGCGGGAAGCAGGCCACTCGCTCATCACAGGCAGGTTTATAACCGGAAATATCATAGGAACTGTAGTTCAGATCAAAGTTGCTCTGCCAGATGCCGTAGTTAAGCTGCAGCCCACTGTAAAGGCTGGCGATATTTTGTTTACCCGCGATCCCCACCGGCGAACTTTCCGCCTGGTTATCGTCGGTTACCAGCCCGGATGCGTGCTTCTTGTATTCGTTACGGATCAGCTTGCCACCATAACTGAAGGCAAAATCGACCTCCTGCAGGCTGAAACGGCTGGTGTTATTGACGTCCAGCGCGTCCGAGATATTTTTCGCCTTGCTGTCGCTAAACCCTGCCATATTGTCAGACATGAATTTCTGCTCACCGCGGCTGGTACTGGCTGTCAGATTAAAATCAATCAGCTCGGAGAAAGGCGCATAGTGATATTTAATATAGAAGTCATTACTGTCGATATGACGGCGGGTTATTTTATTCTGGTAGGTCCTGGCCGACAGTTCGATACTATTAAAAGCGTCTGGCTTAATATCGACTTTGAATAACTGGGATTTAGGGTTCTGTCGATAAGTTTTATCAACGTTAAACTCTTCACTGTCAAAACCGGAGCCGTTTTTGTAATTAGACGTGATGGAACTGCCGCTGATGGCTGCCATCGCGCCCAGGCTGCCGCCTTCGCCAAAGGCGCCGGTTTTCCCGCCCACGGCAATCATGCCGCTGCGGCCAATGCCGTTATTGCCCACGGAAAATTTGGTGCGCACGCCAAAGGGATTATCGGAAAACACCACGTCATCCACACCCAGGGTGCGGAAGTTGGCGCTGCCTGCCAACGCATTCACTCCGGCGGAGCCCGTCGCATTGCCGCGCGCTACATCAACGCCGACGATAAAATTGGGGTCGATCAGCGCACCGAACTGGCTGGTGGGTAACCCGCCATGGGCTGCATCGCTCGGCGAACTGCCGTAGTAGTTCTGGGTAATACCGTCCACCATGGTATTAACGCGGCCAAAGCCGCTCATGCCGCGGATATTGACGCTAACCGATCCCTGGCCCGGATCGATTTGGGTATAGGTGCCCGGCATGCTGCGCAAAATGCTGTCTACCGATTCGAGATTCTTATTTTCCCCTCGTGAGCTGAAGGCACCCGGTTTTTCCAACGCCTCCTTTTCGCTACGGTCGCTTTCTGTCGCAGCCGAAACGTTCAACGGGCTAAACACCACGTTGCCGTTGCCATTGTCTGCCCCGTCTTGCGCAGCCGTCGCCGTCCCGCTCAGCGCTATTCCCGCACCGATCAGGCTTACCAGTAATTTAATTTTCATAGATCCCCAGAAATGACCAAAAAGATGTTATGGCCGACAATGCCCAGCACAAAGCCCGCCGAAATCGACGGTAAAATTAACGCTTTATCGTTTTAATAAGCCGCCAGGTTATTTCCTGGCGGCCAGAAGGGTTATTTCCGCGTTTTCTGATCCACCGCCAAAATAAAGCTGTATTCCAAGGCGCTATTTTCCAGCCGCGTCAGTCGGCCCGATTTTCCGCCGTGCCCGGCCGTCATATCGGTGGCCAGCAGCAGCAGCGAATCGCCCTGTTTAAAGCGACGCAGTTTGGCCACCCATTTTGCCGGTTCCCAATATTGCACCTGCGAATCATACAGGCCGCTGGTCACCAACAGGTTCGGGTACGTCTGCTTGCGTACGTTGTCGTAGGGGCTATAAGACTTCATCAGCGCATAGGCTTCTGGTTGATTTGGGTTGCCCCACTCTTCATATTCACCGACGGTCAGTGGAATGCTGTCGTCGAGCATGGTGGTCAAAACATCCACGAAAGGCACCTGCGCCACCACCGCGTTATACAGCTGCGGCGCCTGATTGATCACCGCGCCCATCAGCAAGCCGCCGGCGCTGCCCCCCATGGCATAGATACGCCCCGGCTGGCCGTAACCCTGTTTGATTAACGCCTGGGTTGCATCGATAAAGTCGCTGAAGGTGTTGGGTTTATGGCTCAGTTTGCCCTGCTGATACCAGTTCTGCCCCAATTCACCGCCGCCACGCACGTGGATCAGCGCATAAACAAAACCGCGATCCAGTAAACTGATGCGGTTGGCGCTGAAGGCCGGATCCATACTCATGCCATAGGCGCCATAGCCGTACACCAGCAGCGGGCTGAGCCCCGGTTTGAACATCGCACGGTTGTAGACCAGCGAGACGGGTACCTTCACACCGTCACGCGCGCTGATCCACACCCGTTCGCTGTGGTACTGGCTGGGATCAACGCCTTTCACTTCCTGCTGTTTCAACAGGGTACGAGTGCCTTTATCAAGATCCCATTCGTAGGTGCTGGTCGGCGTGGTCATCGCCGAATAGCCGTAGCGCAGGTGCTGATTGTCCGGATCGGGGTTATAGCCCAGCCAGGCCATGTAGCTGGCATCATCGAACGGAATGCTGCGCTGGGTTTTGCCGTCCCAACTGATTTGCCGTAGCTGTACCAGGCCATCGCCACGCTCTTTCACCACCAGCCAGTCGCGGAATAAGGTGAAACCTTCGACCTCGCGCTTTTTCTGCGGTGCAATCAGCGTCTGCCACGGTTTATCGAGCGCCGCGGTGTGATAGAGACCAAAATGCGGGCTTTGGTGATTGGAGCGTAAATAGAACTCGCCGCGATAATGGTCGAGGTAATATTCATGGCCGTTCCGACGGGCGGCAAACAGCACCGGCGCTTTCAGCGGTTGGTTGGCATCGATCAGCCGCGCCTCAGAGGTAGTGTTGCCGCTGATGGTAATAATGAGGTAGTCGCGGGAGGAGGAATGAGCCAGGCTCAGATAAAACGCCGCGTCATCTTCCTGATACACCAGTTTATCGTCCGCGACCGGCGTACCGAACTGATGGCGATAAACCTGATACGGCAACAGGGTTTGCGGATGGTTGCGAATATAAAACAGCGTCTTGCCATCGTTGGCCCACACCATGTCGCCAGAGGTGTTTTCAATCACTTCCGCGGCCCATTTCTCGCTGTCGACATTACGCAACGAAATACGGTACTGCCTGCGCCCCTGATAATCTTCGGCGATCGCCATCCGCTGATTGTCCTGGCTGATCTCCAGACCGCCAACACGGTAATAAGCCTGCCCTGTCGCGCGCTGGTTGGCATCCAGCAACGTTTGCCATGGCGCATCGGCGGTAAGGGCCTGACGCTGGTACAGGGCAAAATCCTTGCCCGCCGCATAGCTTTCCTGATAGCGGTAGCCGTTCAGTTGATAAGGTACCGAGCGATCTTCCGGGCTCATGCGGCCGAGCATTTCCTGGTACAGCGTATCGCGCAGTTTTTTGTACGGCTGCATCATCTGTTCGGTATAACGGTTTTCCGCCGTCAAATAATCCAGCATCTTTTTATTCTGGCGGCTGTCGTCGCGCAACCAATAGTAATCATCTACCCGGGTTTCACCCTGGGCGGTCAACTTTTGCGGGATGATTTCCGCGCTGGGAGCCTGCGGTGCCGCCTGAACGGCCTGGCCCATTAAGCTTAATGAGATCACGACAGAGGTTGCCGCACGCCAACAACGACCCGGCAAAAGTGGATATTTCATAGTCCCTCACGATGGTTTGACATCGGCAACGCCTGCTTTTGTTTCAGCAAACAAAAGGCCGCTGCCGTCGGCATAAACTATTGGACGGCGTGCAACGCCGCCAGATTAAAATCGATGGGCATCGTCACCCGAACCTTGTCCTGCTGAAGCATCTCCACCGGCGGTTGCGGCAAAGGCTGCGCCCGAGTCACCACCGCCAGTGCCTCTCGATCCAGCGAGGCGGTACCTGACGACGCCTGCAATCTCAAATCAGACACCCGGCCCTGCGCATCCACCGTAAAGACCACCTGCGGCATGCCTGTACGGCGGCGGCGCTGTGCATCCGACGGATAGCGTTTGATGCGGTTCAGCAGCCCCTTAACCTGACTTTCCCACGACAGCTTGGCCTGCAGTTGACTGGCGGAATCACTGTTCAGCGGTGCCGCCGCCTGCCGGGCAACATTCAGCGCTTTCGGTGCCGCGGCGCTGGAGGCCGCAGCGTGTTTGGTCTCTTTTGCCTGCTCCTCGGGCTTCGACTGAGTTTTCTGCGGCGGCCGCTGTTCAGTTCGCTTCTTTTCGACCACGGCAATCTTGGTTTTTTCAGCCCGTGCCAGCTTTGGTAAGTCGGGTTGTTCTTGCTGTTCAGCCGGTTGTGCAGCAGACGACTGCGCCTGCTGTACGCCTAGCGGTAAGGGTTTGGGACTTTCCGGCGCTTCAATCTGCGCGGCCCAGCTCATCATTACCGCCGGAGGCGGCAATTGCATCGGCGGCAGCGAGCGTGGCGGCCAGTAAAACAACAGTACCAGCGCCACATGTGCCGCGATAGCGCACACAAAACCGCGCGCCCAGCGCGGTTGCGGCATCGCAGGGGCCGAAAAAGAGAAAGACTGACTTAGCATAGGGACATTAGATTACTTAATTGCGAATGATTGCAGATCACATTTGCTAATGATAATCATTTGTAATTATTATTAACAGTCCTTTTCACTGCCTTAACAGATTCATTTTACGGCCGGGGTGATCCACAGGTAATCGGCCACCTGTTTGTCGACCTGTACCCCGGGTTCCGCCAGCATCAGTACCGTTGGCAACGCAGCTGGTTGCAAATCCTGCACGTGCAGTGGCACTCCTACGGATTTGGCGGCATGGTAGCCACCGGCAATCAACAGCGCGGGAGTGGGCGCGGCCAGCAGGCGTTCGGCCATGCGGCGGTCACGCTGCTGTTGGATCGCCAGCATCGCATGCAATTGTTGAGGTTCAATCTTGCCGCCGTGCGAAGTGCGGATAGTTTCCTCCAGCGCTTTCTGCACCACCGGACGCACCGACAGTTGGCCCTGCGGGAAACTTGGCTGCTGATAAAAAGCCATGATTTCATCGCGATCCAGATTAGCCGACCACAGCGGATAGGGTGCACGCATCGCCGCCATTACCACATCGCCGTACAGCGACCATTTCCACCCCGACTGCCAGCCGATCAACTCCGCTACGCGTCCGTCGCGAACGCTGGGGTCCCCCTGCAGCCACTGTTTCACCTGGTTAACCTTGTCTTGCTGATTCGGGTTAATCATTTCCATCAGCACGCTACCCTGGGGACGCTGCTGCGGCAGGTTTTGCACCAGCCACAGCTCAATCTGATGGTGATAGGGGTTATCGTGTTTTTCGCCGACAATGACCCGCGGTTGAGCGGCCAAACGGGCCAGAAGCTGGTCAGGTGACAGGCTTTCTCCACTGCGCAAATCCGTAATTTTGCCCAAACTATCAAGGGTAGTTTTTGGCGAGGAAACCGGGGTTTGGCTACAGGCGGCGAGCGCCAGCGCGGCCAATAAAATCAAAAGTCTCATGATGCTGCCCTGTCATAAAAAGTGGCGACATTATAGATAATAATTATCATTTGCATATAGACAACCCCCTTTCCTGCGACATCGATAACTATTTTTTTACTTTAGGATCTCTGACCACGCATTGATTTCATGAAGTATTGCAGGTATAACCAATAGCCATTTAGCAGCTTAGACGTCTATACGGGTAAAACACCATGCACTCACCTGTCCCCGCCGAAGGGCAATTCAAACGCACCATGAAGGCCCGGCACCTGGTGATGCTGTCGCTGGGTGGCGTGATCGGTACCGGGCTGTTTTTCAACACCGGCTATATCATTTCCACCACCGGCGCCCTGGGTACCCTGCTGGCCTATCTGATTGGCGCACTGGTGGTCTATCTGGTCATGCTGTGCCTGGGCGAGCTTTCGGTGGCGATGCCGGAAACCGGCGCCTTCCATGTTTATGCCTCCCGCTATCTTGGTCCGGCGACCGGTTATACCGTGGCCTGGCTCTATTGGCTCACCTGGACCGTCGCACTCGGTTCCAGCCTGACCGCCGCCGGTTTCTGCATGCAGTATTGGTTCCCACAGTCGCCGGTTTGGCTGTGGTGTTTGATTTTCTGCGCGGCCATTTTCCTGCTCAACGTAGTCACCACTCGCTTCTTCGCGGAGAGCGAATTCTGGTTCTCGTTGATCAAGGTGATCACTATTTTGGCGTTTATCATCCTCGGCGGAGCAGCCATGTTTGGCCTGCTGCCGATGAAAGACGGCACCCCGGCTCCCTTTCTGCATAACCTGACCGCCTCCGGCTGGCTGCCCAACGGCACCCTGCCGATCCTGATGACGATGGTGGCGGTCAACTTCGCTTTCTCCGGCACGGAGCTTATCGGCATTGCCGCAGGCGAAACCGAAAATCCGGAAAAGGTGGTGCCCTGGGCGATACGCACCACGGTGATCCGCCTGATGCTGTTCTTTGTCGGCACGGTGTTTATTCTGGCTGCGCTGATCCCGATGGATCAGGCCGGGATTGTCAAAAGCCCGTTTGTGTTGGTGTTTGAACGCATCGGCGTGCCCTATGCCGCCGATATCTTTAATTTCGTCATCCTGACCGCCATCCTGTCGGCCGCCAACTCAGGCCTGTACGCTTCGGGCCGCATGCTGTGGTCGCTGGCCAACCAGCGCACCCTGCCGGCCTATTTTTCTCGCGTCAATAAACGCGGCATTCCGATCAATGCGCTGACCTTCAGCATGCTTGGCGGCGTACTGGCGCTGTTAACCAGCGTGATTGCGCCGGACACGGTGTTTGTTGCCCTGTCGGCCATTTCCGGCTTTGCCGTGGTGGCAGTTTGGTTGAGCATCTGCGCCTCCCACTACGCTTTCCGCCGCCACTATCTGCGCAGCGGCCAGCCGATCGCCGGCCTGAAATACCGCGCGCCGGGCTATCCGTTAACGCCGATCGTCGGTTTTTCCCTGTGCCTGCTGGCCTGTATCGGACTGGCGTTCGATCCGGAGCAGCGCATCGCGCTTTACTGCGGGCTGCCGTTCGTCGCACTGTGCTACGCCGCCTATTATCTGACCCGCCGCAGCGGACAAAAAACATCTTTGGGAGAAAATCATGTCGGTTAACAACCCCGTCGCCACGCTGTTGGCTACCCACAACACGCTGATCCTTGACGGCGCACTGGCGACCGAACTGGAGGCTCGCGGCTGTGACCTCAGTGATCCCCTGTGGTCGGCCAAGGTGCTGATCGAAAACCCCGAGCTGATTTATCAGGTTCATCTCGACTATTTCAACGCGGGGGCGCAGTGCGCCATCACCGCCAGCTATCAGGCCACGCCGCAGGGATTTTTGCGCCGGGGGCTGGATCACGAGCAGTCACTGGCGCTGATCGCCAAAAGCGTGCACCTGGCGCAACAGGCGCGCAGCGACTTTCTGGCTCAGCACCCGCAGGCAACCCCCTTGCCGATCGCCGGCTCGGTCGGCCCCTATGGCGCTTATCTGGCCGACGGCTCTGAATATCGCGGCGATTACGCATTACCGCAGGAAGAAATGATCGCCTTCCACCGCCCACGCATCCGTGCGTTGGCCGAAGCCGGCGTAGATCTGTTGGCCTGTGAAACCCTGCCCTCGTTCACCGAGCTGCAGGCGTTGCTCACGCTGTTGCAAGAATTCCCGACGCTCGGCGCCTGGTTCGCCTTCACCCTGCGCGACAGCCAACACCTCAGCGACGGCACGCCGCTGACGCAGGTGCTGACAGCGCTGCACGGCAATCCGCAGGCGTTGGCGATTGGCATCAACTGCATTGCGCTGGAAAATGTGGCCCCGGCGCTGCGCCAATTTGCCGTGCTGACCGATAAACCGCTGTTGGTCTATCCTAACTCCGGCGAACATTACGACGCGGTGAGCAAAACCTGGCACGCCTGCGGCGGCGAGCACGGCAGCCTGATTGATCAGGTAGGAGAATGGCAACGCATCGGCGCACGGCTGATCGGCGGCTGCTGCCGGACTACGCCAAAGGATATTCGCCAGATCGCGGCACTCTGCAAGGCATAAAAAAGCCCCCTGCGCCAAGGCGTCAGGGGGCGGTTTAATGCCGAAGGCTTATAACGGTTCGGTCTGCGCTTCCACAACCGCCAGCGCCACCATGTTGACGATGCGGCGCACCGAGGCGATTGGCGTCAGGATGTGTACCGGTTTCGCTACTCCCATCAGCACCGGCCCCACGGTAACCCCTTCCGAAGACGACACACGCAGCAGGTTGTAGCTGATACGCGCCGCTTCCATGTTCGGCATAATCAGCACGTTGGCCGAGCCTTTCAGCGGGCTGTCCGGCATCAGATCATTACGAATGCTCTCAACCAACGCGGCATCGCCGTGCATCTCGCCGTCGATTTCCAGCTCCGGCGCCATCTGATTCACCAACTCGAGCGTTTTACGCATCTTGCAGGCTGCCGGGTTATCGGAAGAACCAAAGCTGGAATGGGACAGCAACGCGACCTTCGGCTCAATGCCGAAACGACGCACGGTTTCCGCCGCCATCAGGGTGATTTCCGCCAGTTGCTCCGGCGTCGGATCGTCATTGACATAGGTGTCAGCGATAAAGGTGTTGCCGCTTGGCAGCAGCAGCGCATTCATCGCCCCGGCGACATGGGCGCCCTCACGGAAGCCAAATACTTTTTCAACCACGTCGTAATGCTCGTGATAGCTGCCGATGGTGCCGCAGATCATCGCATCCGCCTCGCCACGATGCAGCATGATGGCGGCAATCAGCGTCGGGTTGCCGATCACCGCACGGCGCGCCTGTTCCTGCGAAACGCCGCGGCGTTTCATGATCTGGTAGTACTCGCCCCAGTATTCATTGAAACGCGGATCGGACTCGTTGTTCACCACTTCAAAGTCTTTACCCGGCGTCAGCTGCAGACCGAGTTTTTTCAGCCGCATTTCGATCACGCTCGGGCGCCCCACCAGAATCGGATAGGCCAAGCCTTGCGACACCAACTCCTGAGTGGCGTGCAGTACCCTTTCTTCTTCGCCTTCCGCCATCACCACCCGCTTCATTTCCTTCTTCGCCTGGGCAAAGATCGGTTTCATGAACAGGTTGGTTTTGTAAACGAATTCAGACAGCTTTTCGACATAGGCATCAAAGTCTTCGATCGGCCGCGTCGCCACGCCAGACTCCATCGCCGCCTTGGCCACTGCCGGAGCGATTTTAACAATCAGGCGCGGATCGAAAGGTTTGGGAATGATGTATTCAGGGCCAAATGACAGATCCTGATCACCATAGGCCGACGCCACCACGTCGCTTTGCTCTGCCAGCGCCAGATCGGCAATCGCATGCACGCAGGCCAGCTTCATCTCTTCGTTAATGGTGGTCGCCCCCACGTCCAGCGCACCGCGGAAGATGAACGGGAAGCACAGCACGTTGTTTACCTGGTTCGGGTAATCGGAGCGGCCGGTACAGATAATGGCGTCCGGGCGCACAGCTTTCGCCAGCGGCGGCAGGATTTCCGGTTCCGGGTTGGCCAGCGCCATGATCAATGGATCCCTGGCCATGGTTTTCACCATATCCTGAGTCAAGACACCCGGGCCGGAACAACCGAGGAAGATGTCGGCGTTAGGGATAGCGTCACCCAGCGTACGCTGGCCGTTATCTTCAATCGCATAAGCCGCCTTGGTCTGCTCCATATTGGCGTCACGACCTTTGTAGATAACCCCTTTGGAGTCGCAGACGGTAATGTTCTGCTGGCGCAGCCCCAGGGCCACCAGCAGGTTCAGACAGGCGATCGACGCGGCACCGGCTCCGGAAACCACCAGCCGCACGTCGGAAATATTTTTTTTCACTACCCGCAGGCCGTTCAACACTGCGGCGGTCGTGATGATCGCAGTACCGTGCTGATCGTCGTGGAACACCGGGATCTTCATGCGCTCGCGCAGTTTCTGCTCGATGTAGAAACACTCCGGCGCTTTGATGTCTTCCAGGTTAATGCCGCCGAAGGTCGGCTCCAGCGCGGCGATGATGTCGATCAGCTTGTCAGGGTTTAGCTCATCGACTTCGATATCAAACACGTCGATACCGGAAAATTTCTTGAACAGGACGCCCTTCCCTTCCATCACTGGTTTACCGGCCAGCGCACCGATATTGCCCAGGCCCAGCACGGCCGTGCCGTTGGAAATGACCGCCACCAGGTTGCCACGCGCGGTATATTTGTAGGCCGCCAGCGGATCGGCAGCAATTTCCAGACAAGGTGCCGCGACGCCCGGCGAATAGGCCAGCGCCAGATCGCGTTGCGTTGCCAGCGGCTTGGTGGGGGATACCTGGATCTTCCCTGGGACCGGATATTGGTGGAAATCAAGCGCACTCTGTTTGAGCTGTTCGTCCATTGTAGGTTCCTATGCTTTTTGCTTTTATGTTGAGGTAAGGCTATTAAGCTGTGTCCTGCCATTGTTCGTGCCAGCGTCGCAGACCCAAAAGCCCGTAATCAAGGCGGAGGATGCTGGACATAGCGTGCCTATGTTCAAACCCGACAACGCTAAGTACGGTTTTTTGGGGCGCGGCCCGAAGGGCTGGCGCTCACGTACAATGGCAGGACGCAGCCTTGTAGTATAGTGAGAGAAACGTCACAAACTTTGAAGCGGGCCAAAACCTTGATCGAAATAGTTTTATAAAAGTAAAAAAAGAAGTACCACAGGACGAAGAAGAAAAACACTGCCATCAGTGCGCTGGCAGTTGGGCGCGCCAGGCATTCAGCGTGGCCACCCGGCCTGCGCAGATTTGTAACGAGGTTTGTAGCGCCAGGGTATAACTCAGCGCATCGCCCCAGGTATTGCCCAGCAGCTGCGGCTGCTCGCACGGTATAAACACCGTTTCAGGGGGCAACAGTACCACCGGCACTGCCGGCTGTGGCGGTTGGGCGCAGGAGCTCAATAACAGCGCCAGGCATAGGCTGCCCAGCGCAGGCGTCATTTTTAATCGCTTCACGGTATTTCCTCTGATAAACATCGCTTTGCTGCCGCAGCAGTTGCTCCTGTTGCTGCTGAGCCGCCATCAGCGCACGATTCTGTGCATCCTGAGTTTGCAGCGTGGCAATCAACCCCGCCTGCTGCGCCAGGGTCTTTTGCTGCTCTAACGCCTGCTGCCGCGCCAGCTCCAGCCGGTGCGACAACAGCGAGCTGTAGCCGCCAAGGCAGATGGCTACCAACAACAACAGCAGCAATCCGCCCTGCGCCAGCCTGCTCAGCCAACCGCTCATGCCGGGTAATCCTTAAAGGAAAGCTGGAAGTGCGGCCCGTCCTTCAGCGTCTTCCATTCCCCGCCCCACTCAACGGCAACCGCACACTCTCGTGCTGCGTGACGGACCGCCACCGCGATTTGCGCATAATAGTCCCACTCCCAGGACACCACGCCTGCCGGCATGGCCACCACGTCCACCGCGTGGCCGGTCAAATGGCGGCTTTTCAGCGTCTGGCTTTGCCCACCGCGCACCAGGTCACGCTGACGCGCCATGCTGCGGCGCCCTTCGGTGATGGAAAAAGGCACCAGCGAATAATGCAGCGCCAGCCGCATCACCCGCACCAGATCCGGATGCACGTCCATTAAATTGGTCTCGCTGCGTGCGGTAAAACGAATGTCTTCAATTTCATTTGTCATCTTTAAACCCCGTTTTTTTGCCAATAAATCTTTTAATTAATGCGCTGATATAATCAGCCCCAAGAAAACCAATCAGCACGCTGGCAAGGTTCGCCCACTTTAATTCCAGCCCGGTCAGCGCCAAGGCGTCGCGCACCGTCCAGGCCAATAACGCGCACATGCCTGCATTTAATAAACGGCGCCGCATACCGACATTGCGATAAGCCCCGTGCAATAGCGCCATGAGCCCTGCCAAAATGGCATTCATCACCGGCTGAAGATATTCACATGCTCGCTGGATAATTAAGCCAACAGCGTCTGGCTCTAAGCTGGACATAGCTACACTCCTATTTTATTTTAATTAAACGCCAATCACGGCCGGTGGAATATCGGTACCATCAGAATCTAGTTAAGGATGCTATAACAAAGCAAATGAATAAATACAGCCTCTAAAGTCAAATTCATTCATGCTCACCCATGGCACAACACCACCCTGCCAAATAACTTGGCAAGCCGATAAAAAATTCATCTTTATTGTGATTTATTTCGACTTCTCTTTATCCGATAAATAAACATTAATAGCGGCGGGAGATTCACTCTCAATGACAAAAACCTTAACTCTGGAGAAATACCATGTCAGAACGTAAAGCCGTTATTGGTTATTATTTCATTCCTACTAACCAAATTAATCACTATACCGAGTCCGATACTTCAATCGTACCTTTCCCGGTGTCCAATATTACACCGGCTAAGGCCAGGCAACTGACCCACATTAATTTCTCGTTCCTCGACATTAACAGCAATCTGGAGTGCGCCTGGGATCCGGAAACCAATGACGCCAAGGCGCGTGATGTGGTTAGCCGTTTGACTGCGCTGAAGGCGCATAACCCGAATCTGCGCATCATGTTCTCTATCGGCGGCTGGTATTACTCCAACGATCTGGGGGTGTCCCATGCCAACTATGTCAACGCGGTCAAAACCCCGGCGGCACGCACCAAATTTGCGCAATCCTGCGTCCGCATCATGAAAGATTATGGCTTTGACGGCGTAGACATTGACTGGGAATACCCGCAGAGCAGCGAGGTCGACGGTTTTGTCGCCGCGCTGCAGGAAATCCGCACCCTGCTCAATCAGCAAACCCAGGCCGACGGCCGTCAGGCGCTGCCTTACCAACTGACCATCGCCGGTGCAGGTGGCGCGTTCTTCCTGTCTCGCTACTACAGCAAGCTGCCGCAGATCGTCGCCTCACTCGATTACATCAACCTGATGACCTACGATCTGGCCGGCCCATGGGAAAAAATCACCAACCACCAGGCAGGCTTGTTCGGCGACAGCGCCGGGCCAACCTTCTATAACGCGCTGCGTGAAGCCAATCTCGGCTGGAGTTGGGAAGAGCTGACTCGCGCCTTCCCCAGCCCGTTCAGCCTGACGGTAGACGCCGCCGTACAGCAACATCTGATGCTGGAAGGCGTGCCGAGCAGCAAAATCGTCATGGGCGTGCCGTTCTACGGCCGGGCGTTCAAAGGCGTCAGCGCCACTAACGGCGGCCAGTACAGCAGCCACAGCACGCCGGGGGAAGATCCTTTCCCTGGCACCGATTACTGGTTGGTCGGCTGTGAAGAGTGCGTCCGCGACAAGGATCCGCGCATCGCCTCTTACCGCCAGCTGGAGCAAATGCTGTTGGGCAACTACGGCTATCAGCGCCTGTGGAACGATAAAACCAAAACGCCGTATCTGTACCACGCGGCCAATGGCCTGTTCGTCACCTATGACGATACCGAAAGCTTCAAGTACAAGGCGAAGTACATCAAACAGCAGCAGTTGGGCGGCGTGATGTTCTGGCACCTGGGCCAGGACAACCGCAATGGCGATCTGTTGGCCTCACTCGACCGTTACTTCAACGCACCGGACTATGACGACAGCCAGTTGGATATGGGCACCGGCTTGCGCTATACCGGCGTTGGCCCAGGTAATCTGCCAATCATGAGCGCCCCGGCCTACGTTGCCGGTACCACCTATAACCAGGGAGCATTGGTGTCGTATCAGGGCTATGTCTGGCAGGCTAAGTGGGGCTATATCACTGCCGTGCCGGGTTCCGATACCGCCTGGCTGAAAGTGGGTCGCGTGGCGTAACGGTCAGCGACGACATAAAAAAACCCCGGGGCTGATGGCGACGGGGTTATAGGCTGCGTCCCACCATTGCACATGACGCCGTCGCAGACCCAAAAGCCCGTAATCAAGGCGGAGGGTGCTGGGCATAGCGGGCCTACGTTCAAGCCCGACAACGCAGAGTACGGGCTTTTGGGGCGCGACCCGAAGGGCTGGGGCCATTTGAACGCGCACCTGTGTTACGAGCCGCTTATTTGGCCTGCCAAACCTCACGACTCGCGCCTTGCTGCGCGTCCAAATGACCGCCAGCGGCGCCCACGTGCAATGGTGGGACGCAGCCTGCAAATTAAACGTTTAATTTTCGCATCCCTTCGTGATCACTCCCTCAGTTGTTACACCAAGGATAACCCCCATCACGTATTACTTCCCGCCCCAGCAGACTGAAGACGTCGCTTTTGCGCGTCAGCCGCTCATGCCACCAGCTAAAACCGGCCCCTTTGCTGGCCGGATGCCAGGCCAGCCAAATCATTTCATCGCCTTTTTGCATATCGACCGGTACCGTCACCAACTCGCCGCTGGCCAGCTCTTTTTCTATCAGCGCCGGCGGCAAGAAGCCGTGCCCAATACCCCGCTTCAACAGCGCCAATTTGCTCTCGACGTCGCATACCATCAGTTGGCGCTGCAACGGCATGGCGCCGTGGTTACGCTTGGGCAGCTCGTGGCTGCTGTCGGCAATGCCCACCACGATATCGTTCAGCCGCTGGTTTTTATCCACCGGCTTTTTCTGCGCCGCAAAGGGATGAGAAGGAGAAACGCACAGCACAAAATTCAGCTTGCCGAGCATCAGCGTCTTGGCCTGCACGCTGTCCGGGATCTGGCCGATGGCAATAATCAAATCCGCCCGGTTGTTCTTCAACGCATCCCAGGTGCCATTCAGCGCTTCACGCTGCACGGATATGTTGGCGTTTGGGCTGTGCTGGATATAGTCGCGGATATCCTGGGTGAGCGTTTCCAGCGGAAAGAAATTATCAACCACGATGCGGATATTATTATCGAACTTTGGGATGTTTCTTACCCTACTCTCCAGATCCTGTACCGCATTTAAAATCCAGCCACCTTCCTGCAATAAGAATTCCCCTTCATCTGTCAGGGTGATCATCGGCCCATTACGATGAAAAAGTTTCACGCAGAGTTTACTTTCTATATTGGAAACCCGGTAAGATATTGCCGAAGGGGTTTTATGCAACGCCTCCGCCGCCATTGAGAAAGAGCCGGTACTTTTGATGGTGCTGATTATTTTAATCGCATCCAGGGATAATCTAGTCATACAAATTCCTCTTTGACATAAAATAAGAAAAAAATGACACTAAATTCCCAAGTGGTTGGCGCGTAAAAGTCGTTCAAGTCACACAAGAGTAAGCAAAACCACAAGCAATATACTCTATATTGCAGCACGTCATCTGAAAGACTATTCATCAACACTTTAAATAAAATTCATCATGACGCCGTTTTTTTAGACAGCAGCGTTTAAATAAATTCAATCAAGAAATAAAAGACAATCATCATAATAATTTTAGTTAATAGCCTATAAAACATTCCACCCTGACAGCTGAGTCTAAGGGTAAAAATAAAACAAGCCGCCAAGAATGATGTTTTTAATTTTTTAATAACCTCTCTTTTTGTCGGTGAAAATAAACCCAACTTACAATACAACTTCAGTCAGGAGTGACTTATGAACAATACTTCCCGTACCCTTATGTCCCTTGGCCTGCTGAGCGCCGCGTTGTTCGGCGTATCACAACAGGCCGCCGCCCACGGTTACGTCGAAACGCCGGCCAGCCGCTCCTATCAGTGCAAACTGCAGCTCAATACCCAATGCGGCAGTGTGCAATATGAACCACAGAGCGTTGAAGGCTTGAAAGGCTTCCCACAGGCGGGTCCGGCTGACGGGCATATCGCCAGCGCCGACAAATCCACCTTCTTCGAACTGGATCAGCAAACGCCAACCCGTTGGAACAAGATCAATCTGCACACCGGCGCCAACTCCTTCACCTGGAGACTGACCGCTCGCCACAGCACCACCAGCTGGCGTTATTTCATTACCAAGCCGAACTGGGATGCGTCACAGCCACTGACCCGTGCGTCCTTTGACCTGACGCCGTTCTGTCAACAGAACGACGGCGGTGCGATTCCAGCCGCGCAGGTCACCCACCAGTGCAACATACCTGCAGACCGCAGCGGTTCGCACGTCATCCTCGCCGTGTGGGATGTAGCAGATACGACCAATGCCTTCTATCAGGCGATTGACGTTAACTTGACCAAATAATAAGGAAGCGAAATACCACAGGGTTCAGCCGGGTGCTGAACCCTTTTTTATTGCGAGTGCGCTATGCCACATCTTTTTCCCCTCGGTCAGCCCATACTGACACCGCCTTCGCAGGTGAGGTAAGCGGCTGCAAAACCGCGCCCTACCTGGCTCGTTTCGGGATCCATTGTTCTTATCCATCGCAACAATCAGAAAAAGCGCATTTTAATCATCGGGCTTCTGATGCAGTGTGTTCAGCCTACGATGAAAAACGTTCTCATTTCCCTACATTGACGTTTGGTCAAGGAGCTTATTAATGAACCAATTAGACGCACTCAAGCAGCTCACCACGGTGGTAGCCGACAGCGGCGATATCGAATCCATCCGCCAGTTCGAACCGCAGGATGCCACCACTAACCCTTCATTGATTCTGAAAGCCGCTGCGCTGCCTCAATATAAGCCACTGATCATCGAAGCTCTGAACTATGCCCGCCAGCAAGGTGGCAATAAAGAAACCCAACTGATCAACGCCAGCGACAAACTGGCGGTGAACATCGGCGTCGAAATTCTCAAAAGCGTGCCGGGCCGCATTTCCACCGAAGTGGACGCACGCCTGTCCTTCGACCGCGGCATGTGCGTGGCCAAGGCGCGTAAGCTGATCGGCATGTATCAAGAACAGGGTATTGATAAGTCGCGTATTCTGATCAAGCTGGCCTCCACCTGGGAAGGCATCAAAGCCGCCGAAGAACTGGAAAAAGAAGGCATCAACACCAACCTGACGCTGCTGTTCTCTTTTGCCCAGGCCCGCGCCTGTGCCGAAGCCGGCGTGTTCCTGATTTCCCCGTTCGTGGGGCGTATCTATGACTGGTATCAGGCCAAACAGCCTGCTGCAGACTATGACGCCGAGCAGGATCCGGGCGTCAAATCGGTGCGCAACATTTATGAATACTACAAACAGCACCGCTATCAGACCGTGATTATGGGTGCCAGCTTCCGTAAGGTAGAGCAGATCCTGGCTTTGGCCGGTTGCGATCGTCTGACTATTGCGCCGAACCTGCTGGAGCAGCTCAAACAAAGCGAGCAACCGGTAGAACGCAAACTGACGCCATCCACCGAAGCCTTCCACCAACCTGCCCCGCTGGCCGAAGCCGAATTCCGCTGGCTGCATAATCAGGACGCCATGGCCGTTGAAAAACTGGCCGAAGGTATTCGTCTGTTCGCCGTTGACCAGCAAAAGCTGGAAGACATGCTGTCCGCTGAACTGTAATCACTCTGGAGTAAAACATGTCCTCTCGTAAAGAGCTTGCCAACGCCATCCGCGCACTCAGCATGGACGCCGTACAAAAAGCAAATTCCGGCCACCCGGGCGCACCTATGGGCATGGCGGACATCGCCGAAGTCCTGTGGCGTGACTACCTGAACCACAACCCGACCAACCCGCACTGGGCTGACCGTGACCGCTTCGTCCTCTCCAACGGCCATGGCTCCATGCTGATTTACAGCCTGTTGCACCTCACCGGCTACGACCTGCCGATGAGCGAGCTGGAAAACTTCCGCCAGCTGCACTCCAAAACCCCGGGCCACCCGGAATACGGCTACACCCCAGGCGTGGAAACCACCACCGGCCCACTGGGCCAGGGCATCGCCAACGCCGTCGGCTTCGCCATTGCCGAACGCACCCTGGCCGCGCAGTTCAACCGCCCGGGCCATGACGTGGTCGACCACCACACCTACGCCTTTATGGGCGACGGCTGCATGATGGAAGGCATCTCTCACGAAGTCTGTTCCCTGGCCGGTACCCTCAAGCTCGGCAAACTGACCGCGTTCTACGATGACAACGGCATCTCCATCGACGGTCACGTGGAAGGCTGGTTCACCGACAACACCGCCGAGCGCTTTGAAGCCTACGGCTGGCACGTGGTGCGTCACGTGGACGGCCACAACCCGGATGCCATCAAGGCCGCGATTGAAGAAGCCCGCAAGGTCACTGACAAGCCGTCCCTGCTGATGTGCAAAACCGTGATTGGCTTCGGCTCCCCGAACAAGGCCGGTACCCACGACGTGCACGGTGCTGCGCTGGGCGCCGCCGAAGTGGCCGCCACCCGCGAAGCCCTGGGCTGGAAATACGCCGCCTTCGAAATCCCGCAGGACATCTATGCCCAGTGGGACGCCAAAGAAGCCGGCAAGGCGAAAGAAGCGGCCTGGAACGACAAGTTCGCCGCCTACGCCAAGGCCTTCCCGGAACTGGCGGCCGAGTTCAAACGCCGCATGAACGGTGAACTGCCGGCCAACTGGAAAGCCGACGCCAAAGCCTTCGTCGAGCAGCTGCAGGCCAACCCGGCCAACATCGCCAGCCGCAAGGCCTCGCAGAACGCGCTGGAAGCCTTCGGCAAGGTGCTGCCTGAGTTCCTCGGCGGCTCCGCTGACCTGGCGCCAAGCAACCTGACCATGTGGTCCGGCTCGAAAGCGCTGAACGTTGACCCGGCGGGTAACTACATCCACTACGGCGTGCGCGAGTTCGGCATGACCGCCATCACCAACGGCATCGCGCTGCACGGCGGCTTCCTGCCGTACTCCGCGACCTTCCTGATGTTCGTGGAATACGCCCGTAACGCGGTGCGCATGGCGGCGCTGATGAAAATCCGCAACGTGTTCGTTTATACCCACGACTCCATCGGTCTGGGCGAAGACGGCCCGACGCACCAGCCGGTTGAGCAGATTGCCAGCCTGCGCGTGACCCCGAACATGAGCACCTGGCGTCCGTGTGACCAGGTGGAATCGGCGATTGCCTGGCAGTACGGCATCGAGCGCAATGACGGCCCGACCACGCTGATTTTCTCGCGTCAGAACCTGACCCAGCAGCCGCGTACCGCGGAGCAGCTGGCCAACGTTTACCGCGGCGGCTACGTGCTGAAGGACTGTGCCGGTACGCCGGACGTCATCCTGATTGCCACCGGTTCGGAAGTGGGCATCACCGTGGAAGCGGCAGACAAGCTGAGCGCGGCGGGCACCAAGGTGCGCGTGGTCTCGATGCCGTCTACCGACGCCTTCGACAAGCAGGACGCGGCTTACCGTGAATCCGTGCTGCCGGCGGCGGTCACTGCCCGCGTGGCGGTGGAAGCGGGTATCGCGGACTACTGGTACAAGTACGTGGGCCTGAACGGCGCTATCGTGGGCATGACCACCTTTGGTGAGTCGGCACCGGCAGAGCAGTTGTTCAAAGAGTTCGGCTTCACCGTGGATAACGTGGTGGCCAAGGCGCAGGCACTGCTGAAATAAGGCATCTCGCGTCGCATTACCCCAGGCCCGGCATCTTGCCGGGCTTTTTCGTTCTGGTGGAGACTCTTTTTAAAACTCCTATTAACTTCCACTCGATTGAGTTAACCACAAGCAGGTAGTTTATAACTTTACTTTATTTAAAATGACGTCAAAACCCGCACCAGACATAATGAAAATAAAATAACTCCCGCGATAGTTTTATTAAGAAATCAGTTTTCGAGATGTTTATTGATTTTTAGTGCCATTATTTTTATTGCAAAATGGCATATTAATAAGCACCTCATATAACTAATGAAACAGCGCCCCTTGGAACATGCTGTGCACATTTAAACAACAAAAACAAAACAACCAATAAAATCAATTGATTACAAACAATCTCGACAAAACACAATAGCCAACAACTATTGATATTTATTTTTTGATCGATACTACCGATAGATTTAACCGATCAAAAGATAAAAATTAATAGATTGAACGATACGAACATAGCGTGTAATTTTCATTCCTATTTTAAAAACCCAAAAGGATAAAATAAAAAAACAAGAGAAAAGTGTTTCCTTCCGCATTTAGAATCAACTGAGACAATGATATAGGGATATTTAAAACTGACATGAGGGAGACACCATGATTATTATCAGTGAAACACTTGGAAACATAAATCGGCACAAAGAGTGGCAAGACAAGATCCGCGGAACCTCACCAGACTATCTCATTCTGGATTCCGCGCAGTTGGAAAAAGAATGTCATCAACAATCCACCAATGATGGGCTGAGGCTGGCCGTGTTTATGCCACCCAACAGCACGCTGGCGGATGGCGACATTTTAATCTGGGATGAGGAGACGAAAAACGCCGTTATCGTGAAGGTTATCTCGCATGACATTATGGTGATTAACCTGCAGCGCCTGCTCTGCGTCAATGCAGACGCCATTATTCACTATACGTTCAAACTGGGTTTGATTTTGGGGCAGCATAAGCTGCACGCCATGATAAAGAACAACCTGGTTTACGTCCCGATCACCATCGCGACCAGCACGTTGGACGCCCTGTTCAAAGAGAACGGTTTTCACTCCCTGTCCTATTGGTATGTCAACGGTGCCGATATTTCGTCCTTGTTAACCCCCAATGAAATCGATCTGCTGTTCGACGGTATCTTTCCCTCTAGCCATGCGTGACATCAGGAACCTATCCCGCCCGCTGTCAGCATTCTTTTTATAAATCAGAGGCCATTCACCCAAGCAACAGAGTATGAACACCCCAAAAAGCCGATGCGATAAAAGGAGTTTTCCATGGCAATTAATATGCAGATTTTTATTAATGACATGATTAAATGGATAGAAAACAATTTGGGTGCAGAGCTGGATATTGAAACCATTGCCAAGAAATCCGGCTACAGCAGATTCCATATTCAGCGGCTTTTCAAATTGCATGCCGGACTGACCATTGCCCAATATATCAGAATGCGACGAGTCACCGAGGCGGCGATCGCCCTGAGGTTCACCGACAGAAAAATCATGGATATCGCACTAGACTATGGCTTTGACTCTCAGCAGGTTTTTACCCGAATATTCAAAAAACAGCTAAAGACCACGCCAGGCGAGCTGAGGAGAAGCAAGCAATTAAACAATAAGCGGCTCTGCCATTCCTTATACATGCCGACGATGCCACAAAAAATCCCGACGGGCCCACCTAACGCCCACAAGCATAGTTAGCGAACGTGGGGTCATCTCGCCGTTCACCGGCGAGATGACCAGCAGGTCTCAGCCCATGATCCGATGAATTTGCAGGTACTGCAGCAGCATGATGGTTTTGCCGTCTTTAATACGGCCGTCGGCAATCATCGCCACCGCTTCGGTAAAGGGCAGTTCTACTACCTCAATGTCTTCGTCTTCGATACCGCCGCCAGCCGCATTGCGCTCGTCGTCATGGTACTCGGCAATAAAGAAATGGACGATTTCGGTTACGCCGCCTGGCGACATATAGGCTTCGAAAATCTTCTGCACGTCACCGACCTGAAAACCGGTTTCTTCTACCGCTTCGCGACGGGCGCATTGCTCTGGAGAATCGGCATCCAACAAGCCGGCACAGGCCTCTAACAGCATGCCGCTGTCGTTGCCGTTCACATAGGTCGGCATGCGGAACTGATTGGTCAGCACCACGGTCCCTTTGGCACGGTTGTACAACAAAATGGTGGCGCCATTGCCACGATCGTAGACTTCGCGCATCTGCTGAACGAAACCGCCATCCTTACGCTTGAGATCAAAAGTATATTTGTGCAGCACATACCAGTTATCCGAAAGCAGCTCTTTCTTCACATTCTCAATTTTCGCCGACATGAACCCTTCTTCTTTCCCGTTAGCTGAAACGCAAAAATGATACCGCGATTAAGCGCCGAAGGGGCAATGGATTTGCAACAAAAAGCCCCGCGGCTCATGGAGCGCTACGGGGCATTTGACCGCAAAAGATTTAGAACCCGTTAGGAACGTCGCGCATGTCCGGCAGCTTGTGCGCAATCCCCTTGTGGCAATCGATGCAGGTCTTGCCTTCCGTTACCGCCTTGTCGTGCATCTTCGCCGCCACCGTTTTCTGTGCGGTGAAGTCCATATACTCGAAGTTGTGGCAGTTACGGCACTCCTGAGAATCGTTGGCCTTCATTCGCGCCCATTCGTTGCTCGCCATCGCCAGCCGATGCTGGTCAAACTTCTGCGGCGTGTCGATCAGGCCGAACGCCTTGGCGTACAGCTCCTTGCTGGCCTTTATCTTGCGCAGCATTTTCGGCGCCCATTCATGAGGCACATGGCAATCCGGGCAGGTCGCACGCACGCCGCTGCGGTTGTTGTAATGAACCGTGCCCATGTACTCCTCGTAGACGTTTTCACGCATTTCATGGCAGCCGATACAGAACTGCTCGGTATTCGCCGCCTCCATGCCGGTATTGAAGCCGCCCCAGAAGATGATCCCGGCGCCAAAGCCCAGCAGCAACAGCGTGCCCAACGCCAGGCGGCTTGGCCTGCGCCACCAGCGCCATAAACGTAACAGCAGGCCGGGCTTTTTCTCAGTCGTGGTGTGTTTGCGTTCGCTCATAGCTCCCCCGCTTAGCGCCCAAAGCCCGGCATGGGCTGGAAATCATTGCCGACAATCGGCGCCGCGTCGGTTTGCGGTACGTGGCACTGCAGGCAGAAGTAGCGACGTGGCGCGACATCGCTCAGCACCTTGCCGTCCCGGTCCATAAAGTGCGTCGGGCTGATGCGCGGTGCGCCGGTGGTGCGGTAATGCTCCACCCCGTGGCACTGCAGGCAACGGTTGGTGTTCTTGCTGATCTGGTAACCGTCAACGCTGTGCGGGATCATCGGCGGCTGATTGACATAGTTCAGCGCCATCCGTTCCTGCTGTTTCGGCATCGAAATCGGCCCGCCGACCGAGGCGGACACTTCCGGAGACTTGCTGAGATCAACATCACCCGCGGCAAACGCCAGGCCGGCGAACGCCAGCGACAATAAGGTCACCCACAGGGCAAGCGTCTTTTTCATAACAGGGCTTTTCATTTTTATTTGGCTCCCGGGTAATAAAATGGGGTCTTCATTCGCAATTCGTCAGCCTCACACCTTCTGCAACTTCACGGCGCATTTCTTGAAGTCGACTTCTTTAGAAAGCGGATCGGTGGCGTCCAGCGTCAGGTTGTTCACCAACTGCGCCGCATCGAAGAACGGCATGTACACCAGCCCTTTTGGCGGGCGGTTACGGCCACGAGTTTCGACGGAGCTGATCACCTCACCGCGGCGCGACAGCACCTTGACCTTGTCACCACGACGCAGGCCACGGCTTTTGGCATCCAGCGGATGGATAAACAACACCGCCTGCGGAAAGGCGCGATGCAGCTCCGGTACCCGTCGGGTCATGGTGCCGGTGTGCCAATGCTCCAGCACCCGACCGGTGGAAAGCCAAAGATCGTATTCGCCGTCCGGGCTTTCCGCCGCCGGTTCAAACGGCAGCGCAAAGATCACCGCCTTGCCGTCGGGTTTACCGTAGAAACGCACCGCTTCGCCCGCCTTCACATACGGATCCGTTCCTTCGCGGTAGCGCCACAGCGTTTCTTTGCCGTCCACCACCGGCCAACGCAGACCGCGTGCCTGGTGGTAACTGTCGAACGGCGCCAAATCGTGACCGTGGCCACGCCCGAAACCGGCATACTCCTCAAACAACCCTTTCTGCAGATAGAAGCCGACTTCCCGCGCCTCATCGTTGAGCTGGTCCGCCGGGATTTCCGACAGCGGGTACTTATTGACCTGGCCGTTGGCGAACAGCACGTCGTACAACGTTTTGCCGCGATATTCCGGCTTTTGCGCCAGCAGATCGGCCGGCCACACTTCCTCAACCTTGAAGCGTTTGGAGAACTCCACCAGTTGCCACAGATCGGATTTTGCCTCGCCCGGCGCTTTCACCTGCTGACGCCAGAACTGAGTACGACGCTCCGCATTGCCATAGGCGCCCTCTTTCTCCACCCACATGGCAGTCGGCAGGATCAGATCGGCGGCTAATGCGCTGACGGTCGGATAGGGATCGGACACCACCACAAAGTTGCGCGGATCGCGCCAGCCCGGCATCCTTTCTTCATTGATGTTCGGCCCGGCCTGCATGTTGTTGTTACACATCACCCAGTAGGCGTTCAGCTTGCCGTCTTTCAGCGCACGGTCTTGCGCCACCGCATGCAAACCGACTTTCGCCGGGATGGTGCCGGCCGGCAGTAGCCATTTCTGTTCGGCGATTTGGCGGTGTTTCTCATTGGTGACCACCATGTCAGCCGGCAGACGGTGAGAGAAAGTCCCGACCTCACGTGCGGTTCCGCACGCAGAAGGCTGGCCGGTCAGGGAGAACGGCCCGCAGCCGGGCTTGGAGATCTTGCCGGTCAGCAAATGCAGGTTGTAGCACAGGTTATTGGCCCACACACCGCGCGTATGCTGGTTGAAGCCCATGGTCCAGTACGACACCACCTTGATGTTCGGGTCGGCATACAGCTTCGCCAGCGCTTCCAACTGGTCTTCCGGCACGCCGCTCATTTGGGCCGTTTTTTCCAGCGTGTATTCCGCCACGAAGGCTTTGTACTCTTCGAAACTCATCGGCTCGGAGGCATCTGAACCCGGGTTTTTCGCTTTTTTCTCCAGCGGATGCGTCGGACGCAAGCCGTAGCCGATATCCGTCGCACCGCGGCGGAAGTTGACGTGCCGATTCAGGAAGTCCTGATCTACCGCATTGTTTTGAATGATGTAGTTGGCGATGTAGTTCATGATCGCCAAATCGGTCTGCGGCGTGAACACCATGCCGTTGTCCGCCAGTTCGAAGCTGCGGTGCTCGAAGGTGGACAACACCGAGACGTTGACGTGCTGGTTGCTCAGGCGACGGTCGGTAATGCGCGACCACAGGATCGGGTGCATCTCCGCCATGTTGGAGCCCCACAGCACAAAGGCGTCGGCCTGCTCGATATCGTCATAGCAGCCCATAGGCTCGTCCATGCCGAAGGTACGCATAAAGCCCACCACCGCCGACGCCATGCAGTGACGTGCGTTAGGATCCAGGTTATTGGAACGCAGCCCGGCCTTGAGCAACTTGGCGGCAGCGTAGCCTTCCCACACCGTCCATTGGCCGGAGCCGAACATACCGACCGCCTCTGGGCCTTTCTCTTTCAAAGCCTGCTTGAACTTGTCGGCCATGACGTCGAAAGCCTGCTGCCAACTGACCGGGGTAAATTCGCCTTCTTTATGGTACTGGCCGTCTTTCATGCGCAGCAGCGGCTGAGTCAGACGGTCTTTGCCGTACATGATTTTTGGCAGGAAATAGCCTTTGATACAGCTCAACCCACGGTTGACCGCCGCGTCCGGATCGCCCTGCGAGGCAACAATACGGCCATTCTGAGTGCCGACCAGCACCCCGCAGCCGGTGCCGCAGAAACGGCATGGCGCTTTGTCCCATTTGATAGCGTCAGCACTGCCCGCTACCGCCTGTGCCACCGTGGGAATAGTCAGCCCGGCGGCGGCCGCAGCGGCTACCGCGGCATTAGCTTTCATGAAGTCTCGACGACTGAGTTTCATGGCGTTACCTCACCTTGAGTGTCCTGCTGGTGATAAACCAGCGATACCGCCAGCACGCCATCCAGATTGCGCACCGACTCAATTTTTTCCAGCAGCCCTTGAGAGCATGCCGCTTGCATCACTACCACCAGCTTGCCGTTCTGCTGATCCTGCGCCGGAATTTCCGTGTCAGCGATCGCCAGCAAGGCCGTGACGAGTTGGGGAAAGCTTTCCGGTCTCGCCTGCACGACCAGACCGCTGACATGCCATTCGCTATTCATCATTATTATTTTCGCTCTGGGTTAAGGTGACGGCGCCGGTCGGGCAACCGGCGACACAGGCACCGCAGCCGTTGCAGGCTGCTACATCCAGTACCGGCTGCGCCATTTCGCCCAAGCGGGGCCGAAAGCGGATCGCCTGGGGCTCGCAGCTGTCCTGGCAACTGCGGCACTCCACGCCCCGCTGTGCCAGGCAGGCAGTACCGAATACCGCGTGTTGTCGCCAGGGGGTTTCCGTCAGTGGACGAAACACGGGTTCCGCGCAGGCCTGCGCACAACGCCCGCAAAACGTGCATTCCGCGCGTTGGAAATCAATTTCGGGAAAACCGCCGCTGCCGCTGATGAGCACCCCGGTTTCACAGGCGCGAACGCAGGCCTGACAGCGGGTGCAATCGGTAATAAAAAGGGATCCTTGCCGCGACCACGGGGGACGGATCGCAGCGGTTGGCTGACGCCATTGTCCTCCGAGCAGTTTGCGTCGCGACAATATGGTCATGCTGGTTATCCTTGACATTGCAAACACGGCATCGCGTGTAAATAGAACCTGTTTTTGTATTGTTATTGTTGCTGCTTGCCCAGTGGGTTTCATCATGCTGACAGGCATAAACCCCTGAGAAAGACGGGGGTAAGATAAGAGGAGCGCGGGGGGTATATAATCCCCCTAAAGGGGTAAATACGGGGGTAGCTTGCGCCAGATCAATCTATTAATGGGGTTCGCGGGGTTTTCATCCCCGATCTGCCGTCAAACGCTATCTAGTTGATTATATAACGTAGATGCTTACCGCTGCGACGAACGACCTGGCGCACAATGCCACGCATTTTAGTTGCAAAAGTTATAATTTTGCTTTCGAATGAAACCCGGCAATACCCATTGCCTGCAAGAGAAGGATGAAGGATTGCTTGTTAAACGTTCAGTGACCAGCAGCCTGGCCAAGGCGCTGTTTTGCATTGTGATTCTGTCCGTGCTCTCTACCGGGTTGGCGCTGACCACCGTCGCGGACAGCCTGCGCGATGCCGAAGCGGTCAACATCGCCGGTTCACTGCGCATGCAGAGCTACCGGCTGGCGTATGATCTCACCCGCTCCGCCCCGGAGCTGGAACAACACCTGCTGCAGTATCAGCAGTCTCTGCAAGCCCCGGCATTGCAAAAGCTCGATCGTTTTTACGTGCCTGCAGACGTGCGGGAAAAATACCTGTCGCTGCAGCACGCCTGGCAACCACTGGCACAGCAAATCCAGGCCGGTCAGTCGGCCGATTATCAGGCCAATATCGCCGGCTATGTGAACCAGATTGACCATTTCGTGTTAGCGCTGCAGCGTTATTCCGAGTTGAAACTGACCATCGTGGCCACCATTAGCGTCGTGGGCTATATCGCCATCATCGGTCTGGTGCTGTTTTGCATCCGTTTTATGCGCCGTCAGGTAGTGGCGCCGCTCAAGCATCTGGTAGACGCCAGCCAGCGTGTGCAACAGCGCGACTTTAACCATCTCCCGTTGGATACCGCACTGCCGAACGAGCTGGGCGTGCTGTCGCAGGCCTTTACCGCCATGTCCGGCGATCTGGCCAAACTCTACCAGTCGCTGGAACAGAAAGTGCAGGTGAAAACCCAGCGCCTGCAACAGGCGAACAAGACGCTGGAGGTGCTGTACAACTGCTCGCAGGCGCTGAGCGTGCGGCAGATAGATCAGCAGGCTTTTGAGAAAATCCTGCATATCGTGCGTCAAAGTGAAGATTTGCACTGCATCCGCTTAAAAGTGGCGGACAGCCTCAGCGAATGGCAGTTGCACAGCGGTCTCCCTTCATCGACGCTGGACTGGCAATCGCTGACCATCATCCAGGGCGACAAACCGCTGGGGGAACTGAGCTGGCAATATCAGGAACATCCGCCGCATCCGCACCTGATGCAGAGCGTGGCCAACATGCTCAGCCGCGGGGTTTATTTTAACCGGGCGCAGAAACAGCACATGCAATTCCTGTTGATGGAAGAGCGCGCCACCATCGCCCGGGAGCTGCACGACTCTCTGGCGCAGGCCCTGTCGTTTTTACGTATTCAGCTCACTTTGCTCAAGCGCACGTTGGCGGACAGCACCCCCGACGCACAAGAGATTATCGCCGATTTTGATCGGGCTCTGGCCGATGCTTATCGCCAGCTGCGCGAGCTATTGACCACCTTCCGCCTGAACATTCAGGAAGCCGACTTGAACACCGCATTGAACCAATTGTTGGCGCCATTAAAGGTTCTTACCGCAGCGCGGATTCAGTTACACTGTCGGCTTTCTTCTCAGGCGCTTAACGCTCAGCAGCAGGTACATGCGCTGCAAATTGTGCGTGAAGCGGTGCTCAACGCCATCAAACATGCCGATGCACGGGAGATCGTGATTCGCTGTGAGGTCACGGCCGAGGGGGACAACAGGATCAGCATCGCTGACGATGGCTGCGGTATTGCCAGCCTGAATGAACCAGAAGGTCACTACGGGCTGACCATCATGAGCGAACGCGCCGCGCGGCTGGGGGGAACGCTGCGCATCCAGCGGGGTGAGCCAGACGGCACGGAAGTCCGCCTGACATTTCCGCCATAAAACCACGGCCGTTCACCCTTCGTTACGGTTTAACGATGTCCGACGGTCATTTCAGGATGTTTGTGGCGCCAATTGCCACTATTTTATAAGAGTCAGTCCCACTGTGAAGCGTGCTGGACAGCGCGTTTGAGTGGCTTTACTCGCTACAGGGAGCATATTTCATGGTGATGAAGAATTACCGAGTGATGATCGTCGACGACCACCCGCTGATGCGCCGAGGCATCAAGCAGCTGTTGGGGCTGGATCCGCTGTTCAACGTGGTCGCCGAAGCCAGCAACGGCAACGAAGCCATTACTTTCGCGCTGCAGCAGGCTCCGGACGTGATCCTGCTCGATCTGAATATGAAAGGTTTGTCCGGCCTGGACACGCTGAAAGCGCTGCGCAATGAAGGCGTCGATGCGCGGATCATCGTGCTGACGGTATCAGACTCGCGCAACGACGTTTATGCGCTGATTGACGCGGGAGCCGACGGCTACCTGCTGAAAGACAGCGAACCTGAACAGCTGCTGGAGCATATTCGCTCAGCGGCGGAAGGACAAAACGTGATCAGCGACGCGGTGGCGGACTACCTGTTATCCCGCAGTGAACAACATAATCCCTTTGCCGAGTTGACCGAACGCGAGCTGGACGTCTTGCAGGAAGTGGCGCGTGGCCTGTCCAATAAACAGGTGGCGGCGCAACTGCATATTTCTGAAGAGACGGTGAAGGTGCATATCCGTAACATGCTGCGCAAACTGGACGTGCGTTCACGCGTGGCCGCGACGGTGATGTATCTGGAACACCGGAGTCAATAAGGCTTCCCCGGCGCGCCGGGGAGGGTTTATTCGATGGCGGCAAGCAGCGCCTGATGATGCTGGTGAACCCAGCTCTTGTTGATCGGCCCCCAGCTTTCCAACTGGTAAAAACCGTCGTTATTGCGCACGCCCTGCTGAACAAACTGCAATGCCACTCCCAAGCCCGGCAAGGCTTTCAACACGTCTTGCAGGGTGCGACGCGGCCAGCCGGTCAATTCCATCAGCCGCGGGACGTTTGGCCGTTCGCTGTGGCTGATTAACCAGCACAGATAAAGACGACGGGCAAATACCGGGTTAATTTCCATGCCTTGCTCCTGCTTTAAGGTGAGTCCTGATGACGTCGCGGGAACCCCAGCGGTCAGGTCCTTGATTGCAATAAAATTGTCTTAATGACGTTTTTAACGGCAATGATGGCAATATTGCGCGTTTATCCTACCGTTATTTACATTATCTCCTTTTTTTCTCCACGCTTTACTCCCACTTCCCGAGTAAAGTGCATAAGCGCCGGAATCCTTCCCAGCCGCTGATAAACGCAATTCTGATGCGTCTTAAAGATAGAACAAGTCACAACGAGGTTCGCGCTGCATGGCCAATTTTTTTATTGATCGCCCGATTTTCGCCTGGGTTCTGGCAATTATTCTTTGCCTGACCGGCGCCTTGGCGATTTTTTCGTTACCGGTGGAACAGTACCCTAACCTCGCGCCGCCAAACGTTCGCATCAGCGCCAACTACCCTGGCGCCTCGGCGCAAACGCTGGAAAACACCGTCACCCAAATTATCGAACAGAACATGACCGGCCTGGACAACATGATGTATATGTCGTCACAGAGCACCAATACAGGCCGGGCGACGGTCACGCTGACCTTTGAGGCCGGCACCGATCCCAACGAGGCGATGCAGCAGGTGCAAAACCAGCTGCAGGCGGCCATCAAACGACTGCCGCAGGCGGTGCAGACCCAGGGAGTGACGGTGTCGAAATCCGGCGATACCACGCTGATGATGGTAGCCTTCGTCTCCACCGACGGCAGCATGGACAAGCAGGACATTGCCGATTACATCGTTTCCAACCTGCAGGATCCGCTCAGCCGTATCAACGGCGTGGGCAGCATGGACGTCTACGGCTCGCAATACGCCATGCGCATCTGGCTCGATCCCAACAAGCTCAACAGCTACCAGCTCACCACCCAGGATGTGGTCAGCGCGATCCAATCGCAGAATGCGCAGGTGGCGGTCGGCCAGCTTGGTGGTACGCCGTCGGTCGACAAGCAGGCGCTCAACGCCACCATTAACGCACAATCGCAGTTGCAAACGCCGGAACAATTCAAGCAAATCACCCTGCGGGTCAATCAGGACGGCTCACTGGTAACGCTGGGCGATGTTTCCACCATTGAACTGGGTGGAGAAAACTACGACTACCTCAGCCGCTATAACGGCATGCAGGCCGCCGGCATGAACATCAAGCTGGCCTCCGGGGCCAACGAGCTGCAAACCGATCAGTTGGTTAAAGACAAGATTGCCGAACTGTCGCAGTATTTCCCGCACGGGCTGGAGGCGAAAGTCGCCTATGAAACCACCCCGTTCGTTAAGGCCTCAATCAAAGACGTGGTGAAAACCCTGCTGGAAGCCATTGTATTGGTGTTCCTGGTGATGTACCTGTTCCTGCAGAATTTCCGCGCCACGCTGATCCCCACCATCGCCGTGCCGGTGGTGCTGATGGGCACCTTTGCCATCCTTTCCGCCTGCGGATTCAGTATCAACACCCTGACCATGTTCGCCATGGTGCTGGCCATCGGGCTGCTGGTGGATGACGCCATCGTGGTGGTGGAAAACGTCGAACGCGTGATGAGCGAAGAAGGCTTGCCGCCACGGGAAGCTACGCGCAAATCCATGGGGCAAATCCAGAGTGCGTTGGTCGGTATCGCCATGGTGCTGTCGGCGGTATTTATCCCGATGGCGTTCTTCGGCGGCACTACCGGCGCCATTTACCGCCAGTTCTCCATCACCATCGTTTCCGCCATGGTGCTGTCGGTGCTGGTGGCGATGATCCTGACCCCTGCCCTGTGCGCCACCCTGCTCAAACCCATTGCCAAAGGCCACCATCACGGCAAGCGCGGCTTCTTCGGCTGGTTCAACCGCATGTTCAACCGCAACGCCGACCGCTACGAGCGTGGTGTGGCGCGGGTGCTCCATTCCAGCCTGCGTTATATGCTGATTTACGTGTTGCTGCTCGGCGGGATGGCGCTGCTGTTCATCAAGCTGCCGACCTCCTTCCTGCCTCAGGAGGACCGTGGCGTATTCACCGTTCAGGTGCAGCTGCCGCCAGGATCGACCCTGCAGCAAACCACCAAAGTCGTGGAAAAGGTGGAAAACTACTTCCTGACCAAAGAAAAAGAAGATGTGCTGTCGGTGTTCTCCACCATCGGTGCCGGGCCGGGCGGTAACGGACAGAACGTGGCGCGTATGTTTATTCGTTTGAAAGACTGGGAGTTGCGCACCTCAGGTGCCAACAGCTCTTTCGATATCATCGATCGCGCGACTCATGAGTTTAATAAGATTAACGAGGCTCGGGTGATAGCCAGCAGCCCGCCGGCCATCACCGGCCTGGGCAACTCATCCGGTTTCGATATGGAACTGGAAGATCACGCAGGCCTGGGGCACGACAAACTGATGGCGGCACGCGATCAGCTGCTGCAACTGGCTGCGGCCAATCCCCTGCTTTCACGGGTGCGTCACAATGGCCTGGATGACAGCCCGCAGTTGCAAATCGATATCGACCAACGCAAGGCGCAGGCGCTGGGCGTCTCCATCGATGACATCAACAACACGCTGTCGACCGCCTGGGGTTCCACCTACGTTAACGACTTTGTCGATCGCGGCCGGGTGAAGAAGGTGTATGTGCAGGCTGCCGCACCGTTCCGCATGCTGCCTGGCGATATCGACAAATGGTACGTTCGTAACAGCGCAGGCGGCATGGTGCCGTTCACCGCCTTCGCCACCTCGCATTGGGAATACGGCTCACCGCGCCTGGAACGCTATAACGGCAACTCGGCGCTGGAGATTGTCGGCGAAGCGGCTGAGGGCGTCAGTAGCGGTACCGCGATGGCGGAAATGGAGAAAATCGTCAGCCAGTTACCGACCGGCTTCGGTCTGGAATGGACCGCCATGTCCTACCAGGAACGCCTTTCCGGTTCGCAAGCGCCGGCGCTGTACGCCATTTCACTGCTGGTGGTGTTCCTGTGCCTGGCAGCGCTTTATGAAAGCTGGTCGATTCCGTTCTCGGTGATGCTGGTGGTGCCGCTCGGCCTGATTGGTGCCGTTGCCGCCACCTGGCTGCGTGGGTTGGAAAATGACGTTTACTTCCAGGTGGGGATGCTGACCATTATCGGGCTGTCGGCGAAAAACGCCATTCTGATCGTCGAATTCGCCAACGAGCTGAATCAAAAAGGGCAGGATCTGATGTCGGCCACGCTGGAAGCCTCGCGCATGCGCCTGCGGCCGATTTTGATGACCTCGCTGGCCTTTATCTTCGGCGTACTGCCGATGACCATCAGCAGCGGCGCCGGCTCCGGCAGCCAACATGCGGTGGGCACCGGGGTGATGGGCGGCATGATTTCCGCTACCCTGCTGGCGATCTTCTTCGTGCCATTATTCTTCGTGCTGGTACGCCGCCGTTTCCCAGGCAGGCAACCTATACCCTAAATAATTGGAGTTGCATCGAGGCGGCAACGCAGCGAATCCCCAGGAGCTTACACTAGTAAGTGACTGGGGTGAGTGAGGAAAGCCAACAAAGATGCAGCTTTAAGTATGACGGGTATTTAGCCACTACAACGGAAGACACCAGGGAATAACGGACATAAAAAAGCAGCGTCGGGTAACCGATGCTGCTTTATTTCGAACCCGAGGCTCGATCCCAAGGTGTTTCAATGACCAACCAATAAACCAACCTTGCTATCAACTTTACCGCAGTGTCAGTTACCTAACATCTCATCGATGAAGTCTTTCCAGTTTCCCAACTCACGATCAACCATAATAATTCACAACCTCAATTAATAGACGAAGCGAATTCTACGCCTGTTTTTTGAGCAAGTGAAGCACCTCGGGAACGATGCCACCCGCGAAAACAGGGGATAGTGCACATTTTCGTACTTATCTTATCGAGCAAGAACTACGGCTATTCCCTTCCGATATCAATCCAGCAAATGAGATAGATAAAAGATCTAAACCGACCGCCATTGGCTGGCGGCCGGAGCTTTAACTCAGCGAGATTTAGAAATCAACGCGCAGGCCAAGGTTATAGTGACGGCCTTCAAGCTGCGGATAAGCGCCCCAATTGGTGGTGCGTTTAGGGGCCGTATCCAAGATGTTATACACGCCGGCCATCACCTGAGTGTGCTTATCCAGGCGATAAATCACGCCGGCATCCAACAAGGCATAAGCGCTATAGCGGGTATGATTACCGGTATCCTCGTTGCGGCTGCGATAATTGACCTTGGACCAAACGTCCAATGCCGAAGCTGCGGCCCACTTGGCGGATAAGTTGGCCATGTGTTTCGGGAAGTCATTCAGCGCATAACCCTTGTTGATGCCGTTTTTCTGTTCACTCTTGTTAAACGTATAGTTTGCGCTGAGGTTCAAACTGTCGGTCGCCTGCCAATCGGCATTGAGCTCCACACCGTAGACATTGGCCTTGCCGATATTGAAATATTTATCAATGGAATCGGCGTTATAGCCGTTAACCACGCAAGGGTGATTCTCACTCGCCTCGCAGATGTTAACTTCTGCGATTTTGTCCTTGAAGTCGGTATAAAACACCGTGGCGTCGAGGGATAAATCACGGTTGTTGTTCCAGTACAGGCCCAGCTCGGTATTCACGCTGGTTTCCGGCTTCAGCTCGCTGTTGCCCACCGACAGATAGGGATAAGGCGGGTTGCTGCCACGCGGCGTAATGAATTGATCCGAGTTTTCCCGCAGCGAAGGTTTTTTATAGCCGGAAGAGATACCGCCCTTCAGCGCCCAGGCTTCGTCTAAAATCCAGTTGCCGTAGAGTTTCGGGCTGATGTGGGTGCCGAAGTAGTTGTCCCTGTCCATACGCGCCGAGGTTGTCAGCGAAAAGTCATCGATATTCCACTGCCCTTCGGCAAACAGTGCCCACCCATCACGCGAAATTTTGGTTACCGGATCGATCCCCGGCGCTTTTTTACTGTCGGCGTAGAAATCGTCATTGAGCGTTTCGCGGCTGTAATTGGCACCGACGGTCAGGTTATGTTCCCCCAAACTCAGTTTAGCCTGGCTATTCAGCACATAATTTTCGGTCTGGATATGCTGCGGGGCCAGGCTGACGGAGCGATATACCGATTCGCCTTTCTCGTACTGGAAATAACTGGTGGTGGCGACACTGTCATCCGCGTACCAACCTGAATGAGTCAGGCTCAGAGCATCGCGATCGAAGTCCCAGCCCCACGGCGTACCGCCACCTTTGGCAGAACGGCTGCGTTTTTTCTCCCCTTTGGCCAGGTTCAGATCGAACAGGTTGGTTTCATTGGCGGCAAAGCCGAGCGTCATGTCGAGCGACTTCTTGTTGTTTTTGCTGAAGGCGTTAGGTTTTTCATCTTCACGGCGATCGAGATAGTCCGCCGACAGGCTGAGGCCCAGTACATCGGGCACCAAGGGCCCCATCAAAAACAGATTGGCTTGTTGGGTGTTACCGAAGTCCTGATGCTGTTGCAGGAAGCTGTTGCCGGCAATCGAGCCAATCCACTCCCTTACGCCAAACGGCTTTTTGGTGATCACGTTGACCACGCCGCCAATGGAGTCGGAACCGTATAACGATGACATAGGGCCACGGATCACTTCAATGCGGTCGATGGCCGCCAGCGGCGGTAAAAAACCGGCTTCGGTACCGATATTCTGACCATACGGGCGCGACTCGCCGGTATTTTGTTTGATGCTGTTGACCATGAACGAGGTGTAACTCGAGTCCATGCCGCGGATCATCACATCGCCGGTCACTTCGCTCCCGGCCCCGTTGCTGACGAACACCCCGGAGACATCCTGCACCGCTTCGGCGACATCCCGGCTGTTCTGCTTTTCGAAGGTCTTTTTATCGATGACGGAGATACTGGCGGGGGCATATTTTTTGTTCTGCTTGAACCCGGAGGCGGTCACCACGACCTGATCCTCTTGCAAGGCATCCTTGTCTTTTTCTGTCCCGCCTTCCTGTGCGTAAACCTGGGGTGCGCACATCAAAGCCAGCGCTATGGCCGTGGCGATGCGGGAGCCCTTTCCCATGGAGGGTTGATTGATCATTTCCTTTCCTAATAAAGCCTGTTTCCGGTGGGTGTTGTCGCCCACAAAGCCTTCCCAAAACGGCTGACGCAATAAAACGCAGTACGCATCAATGCCACCACCAGCGTCGCCATAACGATCTGTCGTTATGATTTTTTATTTACACTTCTTAACAGTCGCCGGGCGAATATAGCGGATATTTTCAGACATTAAAACGAAATGAAAATCATTACGTAATTTAAACATACCGGAAACATCGCCATTCAATAACATGATTTTATAAGGGATATTTAATAAATCATTATATTTCAATGCCAAACAACCATATCTTCATATGATTAATTAAATGATATTGATATTAATAATCAATATCATTAGCATCGGCGAATCGTAAACTGATGTAAAGGAATGTATATGAAGATACACCTGTCCACTTCAGGCAAAGGTTTCTCCCTCAGCGCCCTGGCGTCTGCCGTGCTGCTGTTGTCTTGTTCAACGCTGGCCGCTGACCTTTCCGAGAGTCAATTTCAAACCAAACCGGTCGGGCACGGCCTGTATGAACTGGCTTTTGATGGCACCAGCAACACCCTGTTTGCCGCCTCTACGCCTTCCTTCGCCAAAGAAAAAAACGGCGGTATCGTCTTTAGAATCAACCCCGCCACGCTGGCCACCGACGCCAATATCGTCACTAAGCGACGTGCCTTCGCCACCGCATTGGATGAGCAGCGCCATCTGTTGTACATCGGCAACACCGTCGACGGATCAGTCACGGTGATCGATACCCAGACCGGTAAAGAACTCGCTACTATTCAACTCAATGAAAGCGTGAAAGACGATCAGTTTGTCCCGACGCGCGAACTGCTGCTCGATAAGAAAAATCAGCGCCTTTATGTTTCCGGCACGGCGCAAAAAGGCGTGCTGTGGGTCATCGATACCGCCAAGCGGGAAAAAATTGCCACGCTGGGCAACATGGGTGAATACCCGACCGGCATTGCGCTGGACAGTGAACGCGGCCATATCTACTGCGTTAACGGCCGTGGCGAACTGATTACGCTGGACGCCACCAGCCATAAGATCCTCAAACGCGTGGTGGTCGAACCGACCAAGAAACACTTCTTCCTCAATATCGCTCTGGACAGCAAAACCGGTCGTGCGTTTATCACCGATCCGGATCTGCCAAACGTCCTGGTCGTGGACGTCAACAGCGGGAAAATCTTGCACCAGATTGACGTAATCAATTCTCTGGCGGTGCTATTTAACCCGCTGCGCAGCGAGATCTACATCACTCACCGTGAAGCCAAACGCATCAGCATCGTCGACAGCAACAGCTATCAGGTGAAAAACAGCATCACTACCCATGCATTGCCTAACAGCCTGGCGCTTTCTTCTGACGGCCAGCAGCTGTTCGCCAGCATCAAGCAGTCCAAGGAAGAGATGGAGAAAAAACAGGATTACCTGATCAAGATTGATCTTGGCGGATTGTGAGGCATCTCCATGGCTAGTTTTATGATTCGCCTCTCCGGCGGCGCACTGTTGTGCGTCCCGGTGATGATGGCGCAGGCGGCAGGCACCGAGCAGACCGCCCACAGCCAAAAAGAAGAAACCCTGGAGGTGGTCGCGTCCCCCTTCAGCGATGACGGCAGCACCGAGAATACCGGCTCCTACACCACCAAACAGATGACCACGGCAACCGGGTTGCCGTTGAGCATTAAGGATACGCCACAGTCGGTTTCGGTGATCTCGCGCCAATTGATTGACGATCTCAATGCCAACTCGCTGAAGGAAATTCTGCGCTGGTCTACCGGCGTCAGTGAAAGCAATTACGATAGTGAACGTTCTTCGTTCAACTACCGTGGTTTCAGCGTGGACAGCTATCAATACGATGGTATCCCCACGTTCTTTGACTCCGGCTATTCCGGCGGGGAATCCGAAATTGACTCGATCACGCTCGATCACGTGGAGATCGTCAGGGGTGCGGCAGGATTGTTGAACGGCGTCGGAAACCCGGGCGCTGCGATCAATCTGGTCAGGAAAAAAGCCTCCAGCCTTTCTCCTTTTGCCCGTACCGAGCTTTCGGCCGGTTCCTGGGATCACTATCGCACCACGATCGATGCCGGTACCCCGCTCAATGATGAAGGTACCGTCAGGGTGCGCGTCGCTGCCTCCGGTGAACGCAGCCACTCTTTCATGGATCGCCATCAAGAACGCAAAGGGACGGTCTACGGGACGTTGGAAGCTGACCTGACCAGCGCCACCCTGCTGCGTCTGGGGGCTGACTATCAGCAAAACCGGCCAAAAGCTTCCACCTGGGGCGGCGCGCTGCCGACCGGCTGGTTCAGCGACGGCAGCGAGATCAACTGGGATCGCCACTACAGCGGGGCTTCAGACTGGTCAAGCTGGGACACCACCCTCAGCACCCAGTTCGCCACGCTGGAACACCAGTTCGCTAACGACTGGAAAGGCGTAGCCAACTACACCCACAACCGTCAGGCCTTCGATGCCAAAATGGCGATGAGCCTCGGCGGCCTGATCGACCCGGACACCTGGGCGGTGAAGCCTTCAACCCCTTACGCCGGGCGCTATGAAGGCTATCGGGATCAGCACGCGGTAGACCTGAAGCTGAACGGGGACTTTTCACTGCTGGGCCGCACCCACAAGTTTGTGGTGGGCAGTTCCTCCGACTGGCAACACAGCTACAGCACCTATCGCAGTGCCAGTACCACACAGCTGTTTAGCGGCAGCCTGAAGGACTGGAACGGCGGCCTGGGTGAACCTGCGTGGTCAGACAAAATGCCGCAGCAGGATTTCCGTACGCGGCAAATCGGGATTTACAGCAGCGCCGACTTCTCGGTGACGGATCAACTGGATCTGGTGCTCGGTGCCCGCTTCAACAGCTTTAAAAACACCACCACCACCACGGCGAACAAAGTGACTCCGTTCCTGGGGGCGGTGTATAAGCTGACCGATCAGGTCTCTGCCTATGCCAGCTACACCGACATCTTCAAGGACCAGAACTATCTCGACAGCAGCGGCCACTATCTGGCGCCGATCGAAGGGGTCAACAAAGAGGTGGGCATCAAGGCCGCGCTGCTGGATGAGCGTCTCAACGTTTCGCTGTCGGCGTTCCGCATTACTCAGGATAATCTGGGCGTACTGGATGAAAATCCGGAAAACATCAACGCGCTGCAACAGACCTATCATGAGAGTCAGGGCGCAACCAGCAAAGGGGTGGAGTTCGAGCTGAGCGGTGAACTGGCGCAGGGCTGGAATGCCCAGTTGGGCATCACCCATTTCTCCTTGAAGGACAAGGATAAGGTTGATCTCAACACCGAGCAGCCCCGCACCCGCATCACTCTGTTCACCACCTATCAGTTGACGGGTGCGCTGCGCGATCTGACGCTGGGCGGTGGCGCACGCTGGCAGAGTAATGTTTATGCCAACGTCCAGGGCGCCAGCAACGGTGAATTTGTCGAGCGCAAAGCCGAGCAAGGGTCCTACGTGCTGGTCGATGCGATGGCGCGTTACAAGCTGACGCCGCAAACCTCGGTGCAGTTGAACCTGAACAACGTTTTCGACGAGAAATACTACTCGCAGGTGAATTTCTACAGCACCCGCAACTATGGCGAGCCACGTAACGTTATGGTGACGCTGAAGCACGAGTTCTGATCGCTCTACAGTATTAAACGGCCCCGGATAACGGGGCCGATTTATTTCTAACCGCTATATCCCTTGTATGATGAATTCTTCCGTAGTAGCGTGCCAAAGGTATAAAAAACCCCCATTTCTCTGAGGCCATGTCATGTCCCCTACGCTGACCATCGAACAACTGAAAGAGCTGGGCCGTTATCAAGACGCCACCGAACTGGCGCAGCAGCAGTTGCTGCAACAACCGGAAGACGCGGTGCTGCACTACCAATTAGCCTGTCTGTACGACGTGCAAGGATTCGAGCAACAGGCAATTCCCTGCTACCAGGCCGCGCTGGCGCGCAATTTACCGGCTCCGCAGCGACAGGAAGCCTGGCTTGGCCTGGGCAGCACCTATCGGGCGCTTGGCCTGTATCAGCAATCGCTGGCCACCTTCGACCAGGGGTTGGCCGAATTTCCCGAGGCCAAAGAGATCACCCTGTTTCGCGCCATGACGCTGTACAACCTGGGTGAAACCAAACAGGCGGTGGCCGATTTGTTGGTGCTGTTAGCGGAAACCTCCTCACACAGCGACATCAGCAGTTATCAGCGCGCCATTCGCCAATACGCTGCCGATCTGGACCGTATCGGTTAGGAGGAAAACATGGAAATTGTCACCGATCCAAATCGCTATGGCGTCGACTGGTCGCAATTGGCCGCGCTGTTGGAAGCTGCAGGGCTGGGCCAACGTGACCCGCAGGTGCTGCAGCGCGTTTACCAACACAGCCAATTTTGCTACTGGGGCTATCGCGACGGCCGATTGGTGGCCACCGCCCACGCCATCAGCGACATGACCTCGGTAGCCTATTTGGCCGACGTGGCAATCCATCCGGACTTTCAGGGGCTGGGACTGGGGCGACAGCTGATGGATCGGGTGATGCAGGATTTGGCGCCGCTCGGCAAAGTGTTTATCTACTCGGTTCCCGACAAGCTGGCATTCTATAAAAAATACCGCTTCCGCGAGCTGACCACCGGTATGGTCTATGCTGACAGCGTGGCTTTGGAACGCCTGGAGCAGAATGGTTACCTGCGCAACCCTCTTTAAGGAATGTCCCTTTGATCATAGAAAACAAGCGAGCCGCACAAGATTGTGCAGACATGGATGAGATCCGCGCAGAAATAGACCTGCTGGATGAAAATATTATCACGCTGATCGCACAACGTTTCGCCTATGTAAGGGCGGCGGCAAAATTCAAAACCAGCCCAGATGCGGTGCGGGCCAAAGCACGTTTTGAAACCATGTTATTGCAAAGACGGGCCTGGGCCGAAGAGCAAGGTTTGAGCCCGGAAGTTATAGAAAAAATGTATCGCGATTTGGTCAATTACTTTATCAGCGAAGAGATGAAGCATTGGTCCAAGACCCAAAGTGAATAGAATCTCCATCATCGACCACGAATGGCCGATGGTGAAAAAGAACCTGGGTTATAAGTTGCGACAGGTCAGAGACGAGTAACGGTCCGCTAAGCTACAGCGTCTTCATCATGAAAACGCGGCTGGTGCCCGCCGGCAGACAGGGTACCTCGCCAAAGCGCGTCCAGCCGTTCAATTCATAAAACTTCGGCGCCTGAAAGCTGATGGTGTACAGCACGGCGGAAACGCAGCCTCTGCGCCGCCCTTCCAGCTCGAAACGGCGCAGCAGTTCGCTGCCCAACCCCGATCCGCGCAGCGATTTTGGCAAATGAAACAGATCCACAAACAGCATGCCCAACGATGAACGTCCGCTGATGCCGCCCAACACTTCACCGCTGGCCGGATCTCGCACCACCACCGCCAACGGGCGACGATCGTTGGTGCCGGTTATCTCGTCGTTATATTGATTCAGCCCGGCTTCGATCAGGGCTTCTATTTCTTCCGTCGCATTTTCGGCAACTTCAATCAGGTATTTTTCCATGCTCATCTTCTTCTTATGTAGGGTGACTGAATAGCGCACTAAGATTAGCAAAATCCGCCGCAATAAATGCGCGCCGTTTTTTTTCAGCTTTTCCCCGGCTTTCAGGCCATTGGACGGTGGAACTCCCCGCCATTTTTCGGCATGCTGGTCGCTGGTTTTCATTTCACCGCCCCTGGCGGTTTACCACCGGCCACACGCGCCGGTGTGGGTTGCAGAGAAGGTTCTTACTCCATGACGTTGACCATGTACGGCATCAAAAATTGTGACACCATCAAAAAAGCACGCCGCTGGCTGGAAGAACAGGGCGTGGCTTATCACTTTCACGACTACCGGGCCGACGGGCTGGACGAACAGCAGCTGCGTGGTTTTGTCGAACTTTTGGGCTGGGAACCGCTGCTGAATACCCGTGGCACCACCTGGCGCAAACTGGACGAAGCGCAGCGCAACGCCTGCGATAATGCCGATGCGGCCATCGAACTGATGCTGGCCCAGCCGGCCATCATCAAGCGCCCGCTGCTGAGCGACGGCAAGGGGCATGCTCTGCTCGGTTTCAACGCCGACAGCTATCAGCAATTTATTTCCGAGGTGGCAGCATGACTTGCCCGGTAATCGAACTGGCCCAACAGCTGATCAAACGTCCTTCCCTCAGCCCGCACGACGAAGGCTGTCAGGCATTGATGATTGAACGTCTTGAAGCCATCGGCTTCACCGTTGAGCCTATGCCTTTCGGTGATACCCTGAATTTTTGGGCCTGGCGTGGCGAGGGGCAAACCCTGGCATTTGCCGGCCACACCGACGTGGTGCCGACCGGCGACGAAAAACGCTGGGACAACCCGCCGTTTGAACCGACCATCCGCGACGGCATGCTGTATGGCCGCGGCGCGGCGGACATGAAAGGTTCGTTGGCAGCCATGGTAGTGGCGGCCGAGCGCTTTGTGGCCGCCAATCCGCACCATCAGGGGCGCCTGGCATTCCTGATCACCTCCGATGAAGAGGCCAGCGCAACCCACGGCACGGTGAAAGTGGTCGAAGCCCTGATGGCACGCAACGAGCGTCTGGATTACTGCCTGGTCGGCGAGCCGTCCAGTACCGAACGCGTTGGTGACGTGGTGAAAAACGGCCGTCGTGGCTCTATCACCGCAAACCTGCACATCCACGGCATTCAGGGCCACGTCGCCTACCCGCACCTGGCGGATAACCCGGTACATCGCGCCATGCCGGCGCTGAATGAGCTGGTGGCGATAGAATGGGATCGCGGCAATGAATTCTTCCCGCCGACCAGCATGCAGATCGCCAACGTGCAGGCCGGTACCGGCAGCAACAACGTGATCCCCGGTGAGATGTTCGTCCAGTTCAACTTCCGTTTCAGCACCGAATCGACCGATACGACGATCAAACAACGCGTGGAAGAGCTGCTCGAGCGTCATCAACTGAACTACAGCATCGAATGGCGTCTGTCTGGTCAGCCGTTCCTCACTGCGCGCGGCGCATTGGTGGATGCGGTGGTTAATGCCGTCGAACATTATTCTGAGCTGACGCCGCAGTTGCTGACCACCGGCGGGACTTCAGACGGTCGCTTCATCGCCCAGATGGGGGCGCAAGTGGTTGAGTTGGGCCCGGTAAACGCCACCATCCATAAGGTTAACGAATGCGTCCACGCGGCCGATCTGCAACTGCTGAGCCGCATGTATCAGCGCATCATGGAGCAATTGATCGCATGATCACGCCAGAAATGCTGACTGGGCGCTCGACCGACCATCTGGCGCCGCTAAGCGGTAACCACCGCATGCAGCCTGCCGCAGTGGCCGCGTTTCTCGCCATGCAGCAAGCGGCGCACGCCGCCGGGTTCAATCTGCAACCCGCCAGCACATTTCGCGATTTTGAACGGCAACAGGCGATCTGGAATGGAAAATTCTGCGGCGAGCGACCAGTATTAGATAAGGACAGCCGACCGATCGACATCACGCCGCTGTCTGACGCCGAGCGCTGCGAAGCGATCCTGCGTTGGTCGGCCTTGCCGGGCGCCAGCCGCCACCACTGGGGCAGCGACCTGGATGTCTATGACCCCACACTGTTGCCCGAAGGGCAAAAGCTGCAGCTGGAACCGTGGGAATACGAACAAGGCGGTTACTTTTACCCGCTCAATCAGTGGATGACGGAACACATGGCCGAATTTGGCTTTTATCGTCCGTTCACCGAAGACGGCGACGGCGTGGCGGTGGAGCCCTGGCACCTGAGCTACCGCCCGCTGGCGCAGGAAGCCGAACATCTGCTGACGCCTGCGCTGCTGTTGGCGGCCTGGAAAGATAAGGACATTGCCGGTGCTCAATGGCTTGAAGCCCATCTGCCAGCGATATTTTCGCGTTTTATACGCGCTGAAGGAAAGGAGTGAATATGGAATGGTTAGCTGACTACTGGTGGATTATCCTGCTGATTCTAGTAGGGATGATCATCAGCGGGATCAAAGAACTACGCCGCGTCGACGTGAAAGGCTATCTGGCCGATAAGCCGAAGCTGCCGCCGCACCGCGATAACAACGCCGAGTGGGATGACGAAGACGACTGGCCGAAGAAAAAATGACATCAGGGCGCATTATGCGCCCTGAAGCTTATTTAAAGGCGATCAAGTCCCCGCGCTTGCCGAACATTGCCTCTTCCCAGTAGCGCTGCGGCACGTAGTAATGCAGCCGTTCAAGCGCGCTGTCCATCATGTCCTGATTGATGGCATGCCCCACGCCCTCCTCCACGTCCAGCGTAAAATCGACGCCGTTGGCCTGCAGCCTTTCCGCCGCCGCCTGGGCATGTTGCACTGAAATCACCGCATCCTGCTCACCGTGGATAAGATGCACCACGCTGTCACCGAACGCCTGGTCGGGCAGACTGGCAAAGCGCCCGCTGAAAGCCACCACGCGGCCGGCCAATTTAGGCTCCGCCTTCAGAGCTTCCAGCGCCATGATAGACCCCTGAGAGAAGCCCACCAACGCCGTGCCGGCGTCATTCACGCCGCTGTGTTGCTGCCAGTAACGCACGGTTTCAATAAACAGTGGCATCACTTCAGCAATGCGCTCAACGCGATTTTCTTCGGTGACGTCCTGCACTGAAAACCACTGGCGGCCGCTGCCGTTACCAAAAGCAGAGGGGCCACCCACGCTGACCACCAGCGCCTGCGGGAATTCTTTAGCGAAATAACGGCCAATTTCCCCCATTGCCACCGGGGTATCGCCGACACCGTGAAACAGCAGGATCAGCTGCGCAGCCGGTGTTGCCGGGCTCTGGACAACGAAATGCTCATGTTTCATCGGTGACTCCTCGTGTGATTAAGATCCTGTCCGGCGCCAGATGCCCCGGTTTCTGCCAGCTACTATACGCCGCTGAGAAATCAGGAAAATCGGGTTTTATTGAGCAACATCTTCAATTTATTGCAACGACTGGACCCACGCTTTCCAGCGCAGACCGTGCTGCGCATCCAGCTGTTCGAGCGCCAGTCCTGCCTCGTGTCGCCAGCGGCGCAGCAAGGCTTTCTGCCCGCTAAACCCTAGCCGTTCCACGCAAACTGCTGGCGCCAGCGACTGCTGCAGATGCATCCGCAGTGCGGGCAATGATTGCGTACTGGCCAACAGTAAGCGTTGCAGTGCCCCCAGACTGGCCTCCAGCGGCCGATGCGCGAAGGCAAATCCTGCCAGCTCACGCCAGTCGTCCTCCCCGAGCTGCGTATCGCCGTCGTCTCCGGGGATCTCTATTTGCAGAGCAATGCGCGGCTGCAACCAGCGCCAGTCACGTGCCAGGTGTTTATGGGCGGCATGGCGCAACGCCTCGCCCTGTTCGCTCAGCGGCAGGATCGCCATCGCGGTGTAACAACCACTGCTGGCCTCCGTCTTGCTGCCGATGCGAGCCAGTTCAAAACCGCAAGATTGCCAGAAACGCCACAGCGGCTCGGTATAGCCAAAGCTGACCGAGAGATAATCCAGCCCCTGTGCTTGCTGGCGCTGCTGAGCAATGAGATCGCGGGCAATGCCCTGTTGACGCAGTGCGGGTAACACCGCAATGCGGGTGATGCGCCGCGAACGTAGCGTAGGTGCCCACCACTGGCCCCCGTGCGCCGCCAGCGATTGTGCCACCAGGTTGCCACGCGGACGCCGTCGACCGGCCCAGACTTCGTGTGCCAGTTCGGCGCTCAGCCCGCCTTCTTCCACCAGCCACAGGGCGCCGACAACCTCATCGTCTACCTGAGCCAAACCAAAGTGCATGCCCGGCGCATCCATCAACCGCCGTAAATCCAGTGGTGAAGTACGGTAATGAGCACTGCTCAACAAAGCGTAAAAACGCGCTAACCTTTGTGGATCGGCGCACAGCATGGTTTGCTCAGCCCCGCTGATACTCACCGGCTTATCCGTTACCTGCCAGCAGGGTTGCTCGTTAAACAGCAGCGCGTTATCTATAATGCGCTCCAGCGCATCGCCCTGCGCCCAACGCATCGGTTGATCTAACCCCAATGGCTGGAACGCAGGCAGTCCGGCGCAGAATTTCAGTAAAAAACCCCGGCCGGTGCCTTCATAACCCTGCACCGTGGTGGTCAGCAAAACGCGCGGGAAATAGCTCACCAACTGCTGCAACAGCGGGCCAGGTATCGCCGCCGCTTCGTCCACCAGCAACCACCCTACGTCACTGACGTCCTGTTCGCGGCAATGGGCCAACAGCGCATCCGGTGCCCAGAATTGCGCACGTCCCTGCGCCCATTCGGCGGCGACTTCGGTAGCGGCGCGGCTCGGTCCGACCAACCAGCAGGACTGCGAGGTGTTCGCCACCAGCATCCCCGCTACCGTTGACTTGCCGCGACCGCGTGCGGCGGTCAAAACCCAAATGCCCGACGCCGCGCTCAGTAATTGCGCCAGCAGCCGCTGCTGCTCGGCGGTGGGTTGGCCGTCTGGTGCCTGCCACTGTGGACGCAGCGGCAATGGCGCCAGCGTCAGCGCCTCACCCTGCCGCCAGACGGTGACTTCGCTGTCCGCCGTCAGATGCCGCTGCAGATGATGAATAAAATTTGGGGTGGTGATCGGTTGTGGGCAATCGCTCCAGCGCAGGCTGTCGTCATCCGGTTGCTGAGGCCACTGCTGCCACGGCGGCGTCAGCAACAGCAGCCAACTGCCGGCTCGCAGCGTGCCCGACAGCGCGGCCAGGGCTTCAACGTCCAGCCCTTTCGTCGCATCAAACACCGCGTGCTGGCGCTCTTGCCCCAGCAGCGTCCGCACCGCACCGCTCGCCAAGGCCTGCAGGCCCGGCGGCGGGTTTTCCCCTACCCACGGCCAGTCACCCGGCAGGGTACTCGCCAGTTGTAGCGCCTGCTGGCGACACCATTGCGGCTCGCCACTGATCACCATCAGGCGCCTGATGCCCTGCTGCTGCATAAGTTGTTGCATTGCCAGTAACATAACCGTGGATCCAGACCTGAAAAAAATGCCGGAGTCAGGCTCCGGCATGGCATGTTAACGGGATGCGAAGGTATTGCAGGTGTTCGGATCGCCGCTGTCGAAGCCCTGTTTAAACCAGGTGTAGCGCTGCTGCGAAGTACCGTGGGTGAAGCTGTCCGGCACCACCCGTCCCTGCCCTTGCTGCTGCAAACGGTCATCGCCGATCGCCTGCGCGGCGTTCAATGCCGCCTGCAAGTCGCCCTCTTCCAACATCTGCTGTTTCTCGGCGTATTTGCCCCACACGCCGGCAAAGCAGTCCGCCTGCAGTTCCATTTTCACCGACAGGCGGTTCACTTCCGCCTGGCTGGCACCCTGCTGCATTTGGCGCACTTTCGGCTCGATACCCAGCAGGTTCTGCACATGGTGGCCGACTTCGTGCGCCACTACGTAGGCCTGGGCAAAGTCACCGCCGGCACCCAGCTTGGTTTTCATATCCTGATAGAACGACAGGTCGATATACACCGTTTTGTCACCCGGGCAATAGAACGGCCCCATCGCCGCCTGACCGGTACCGCAACTGGTGCGCGTTACGCCACGATACATCACCAGTTTGGGTGGCTGATAGGTTTTGCCCATACGCTGGAAAACTTCTTTCCAGTTATCTTCGGTAGACGCCAGCACCACCGAGGTAAATTTAGCCAGTTCATCGTCTTTTGGACTGATGCTGGCGCTTTGTTGCTGAGTTTGCGGGCTCACGTCCCCACCGTTCAACAGCGGCGAGAGATCGATGCCGTAATAGCCAGCCACCAACACCACCACCAGAATGGCGATACCGCCTTTGCCGCGAGGAACACGAAAGCCGCCACCGCCGCCCCCCAGACCTGAAGACTGCCCGCGACGATCCTCAACATTGTCACTTTCCCGACGCCCTTGCCAACGCATAAATAAACTCCAGATAGGTTTTTGTCATTGTACGCAATACCCAAAATAATTGGAGTTGCATCAAGGCGGCAAATGAGTGAATCCCGATGAACTTACTCAAGTAAGTGATTCGGGTGAACGAGTGCAGCCAACACAGATGCAGCTTCAAGTATGCCGGGTATTATCATTATAAGTGCTGAGCAGCGGAGGAAATGTAGAATTTTTCCGGAAATGCAGTCAGAGAGAAATATTGCGGGAAGTTAACGGGCCGAATGGCTCCGTGAGACTGCTGACAAACAGAGAATGTTTGGCGGCAGGCGCTAAAGGTTTTGAAAATAAATCTGGAAAATCAATTTATTGATTTTCGGCTGATAACACAAAGGGGGAAAAACCACGCTTTATCCCCCTTTGTCAAAATCTGACGGGGCCGGATGACCCCGTAGAGCGCGACAACGCTTAGTCGAGCTTGACGCCGATGCGGCGGGCCACTTCTTCGTAGGCTTCGATCAGGCCACCCAGGCTCTGGCGGAAGCGGTCTTTATCCATCTTGTCCAGGGTGTTTTTATCCCACAGGCGGCTGCCGTCCGGCGAGAACTCATCGCCCAGCACCACTTCACCGTTGAACAGGCCGAACTCCAGCTTGAAGTCGACCAGGATCAGGCCCGCGTCGTCAAACAGCTTGCTCAGCACGTCGTTTGCCTTGTAGCTCAGCTCGCGCATACGCGCCAGGTGCTCTTTGTTCACCCAGCCGAAGGTTTCACAGTAGGATTCGTTGACCATCGGATCGTGCATGGCATCGTTTTTCAGGAACAGGTCGAACAGCGGCGGGTTCAGTACCAGGCCTTCTTCGATGCCCAGACGCTTCACCAGTGAACCGGCAGCGCGGTTGCGGATCACGCATTCGACCGGCACCATGTCCAGCTTCTTCACCAGCACTTCGTTGTCTGACAGCAGGCGTTCCATTTGTGTCGGGATGCCGGCCTCTTCCAGTTTGCTCATAATGAAATGGTTAAACTTGTTGTTCACCATGCCTTTGCGATCGAACTGCTCAATGCGCTGACCATCCAGTGCTGACGTATCGTTGCGGAACTCCAACACCAGCAAATCAGGGTTTTCGGTGGTGTAGACGGTTTTTGCCTTTCCGCGATACAACTCAGCTAGCTTTTGCATCTTACATACTCCAATAAAGAATTGTTTTAAAAATGCTTTAACACACAGGCGTGATATACCCAAAATAATTGGAGTTACAGCAAGGCGGCAGGTGCGGGACTCCCCGCGAGCTTACTCAAGTAAGTGACAGGGCGAATGCACGTAGCCAACACGGTTGTAGCTTCAAAAATGATGGGTATATTGTGCCAAAACTGCGACGCAAACGATACCGTATTGTTCAAAGAAAAAGGGGCCGTAGCCCCTTTTCAATCAGTTAACGCTGGTTTTACTGAATGCTGCCTGGAAGGCCGCCACCAAGCCGTCGTTTTGCGACTGGGTCAATGGCTTCCCTTTAGGATCGATAAATTGCAGGCTGGTGCGGTTGTTCAAGTCCCCGACCTGCAGTTTGTAATCGCCCTCTTTCAGTTCAGGATCCTTGGCGCCCAACGCATCCCAATCGCTACCGCTCAGGGATTTGTAGGTGACGGCGACGGTGCCTTGCGGACGGCTGCGGTCACCCACTTTCATCCCCAGTTTCTCCAACGCCGCAGGCAGGCGATCCCACACCACGGTGTAAGGGCCGCGCACTACCAGCATCGGCAGGCCGGTGTCATCGGCGCTGCTCTGCACGTCCAGCGCGCCGAAGCGGTTGGCCGTCTGGCTACTTGCCAGGTTGTCCTGCTTGTCCAGGCCTTCAACGATGGTGTTCATCATCATGCCGTTGTAGCGCTGCACTTCTGACGGGTCGGTAATCTGTTCGGTTTTACCCTGCTGCTGCAGGCCCACGGTTTTCACCGTCAGCGCCTGCTGGTAACCCTGCTGCTGTACGCTGATCTGGTAGCGGCCTTCGTACTGGTTGTCTTCATCCAGACGGTTCCACTTCACCCAGTCGGTGGTCAGCGTCTGACCGGCGTCCTGACGTGAGGCGATTGCGATATTTTTCGTCTGCAGCATGCTGACAACGCGCGACCACAGGTTCTGGTTCTGCGGGTTGTTTTCCAACAGCAGCGTACCGCTGTCGCCGGCATATTGCGCACGTGAACCGCTCAGCAATGCCAGTGGCTGCACCGGCGGACGAATATCCAGTTGCTTGCCGACGCCGCCTTTCAGCGTGGTGGCCGGAACATCATAATTACCGCTTTGCACCGGCAGGATCATACCGGCTGGTGCGTTCAGTGGCTTGAGCACCGACGCATCGAGGTAAGACTCATCGCCGCTCACCTGGCGTTTGTAACGCTGATCGGTGGTGCAGGCGGCCAGCATCATAACCAGCGAAATACCCACGACTTTTGCTACCGTCGACTTTTGCAATGAATAAACCATCAAATTTCCCTTAGAGTTACAGCAAACCGGCGCTTTTCAACGCGCGTTCCACTACCGGACGGGCAGCGTCGGTCAACGGCGTCATAGGCAGACGCATCGTATCGGTTGCCATCAATCCCAATGCCTTACAGGCCCATTTCACCGGAATTGGGTTTGCTTCTACAAACAAATCCTGATGCAACGGCATCAAGCGCTGATTTAAGCGGCGTGCTTCAGCAAAGTCGCCCTGTGCTGCCAGCGCGCAAAGCTGCGCCATTTCACGCGCCGCCACGTTGGCCGTCACGGAAATCACCCCTTTGCCGCCCAGTTGCATGAAATCCAGACCGCTGGCGTCATCGCCGCTCAGCAAAATGAAATCTTCATCATCAACCAGCACTTGGATCTGACTTACACGACTTAAGTTCCCTGTTGCCTCTTTAACAGCAACAATATTCTTAATTTTTGCCAAACGCGCAATCACCGGCGGCAGCATGTCACACCCGGTGCGCGAAGGCACGTTATAGAGGATCTGCGGCAGTGCGGTGCTTTCGGCAATCGCCTTGAAGTGCTGGTACAGCCCTTCCTGAGTCGGTTTGTTGTAGTAAGGCGTGACCGTCAGGCAACCCACTACGCCGGTATTTTCAAAGCGCTGGGTCAGCGAAATGGCTTCGGCGGTGGCGTTGGCGCCGGTACCGGCGATCACCGGAATACGGCCTGCGGCCAGTTCCAGCGTCTGCAATACCACGTCAACGTGCTCGTCATGGGCAAGCGTTGCGGACTCGCCGGTAGTCCCTACGGAAACGATGGCCGCAGTTCCACTGGCTACATGATAATCAATCAATTTTTTTAGGCTCGCGCGATCGACAGCACCTGTGTCGTCCATCGGCGTAACCAGTGCAACAATACTTCCCGTAAACATTGGCCGTCCCCTCCACAAACAAGTCACTCATGGTACTTTTGCTGCCTATCCAAAAGCAAGCAAACAACGGCGTTGTAAGCGCTTGGCAGGCGGTTTTTTTTATGTTTACCATGGTAACCCCATTGAGCACGACAGGAAGCTCCATTTTGCCTAAGCCAGATGAACACTATCTCGTGATTACCGCGCTCGGCGCCGATCGCCCCGGAATCGTCAATGCCATCACCCGCCACGTCAGTAGCTGCGGGTGCAATATCGAAGATAGCCGTCTGGCCATGCTGGGTGAAGAGTTCACTTTCATCATGCTGCTTTCCGGCAGTTGGAACGCCATTACCCTGATCGAATCAACCCTGCCGCAAAAAGGCGCGGAGCTGGAGCTGCTGATTGTGATGAAGCGCACCAACTCACACGAAAGGCCGCCGATGCCGGCCACGGTGTGGGTGCAGGTTGAGGTGAAAGACTCGCCGCACATCATCGAACGCTTTACCGATTTGTTCGACTCCAGCCAGATGAACATTGCCGAGCTGGTATCGCGCACCCAGCCTGCGGAAGGCGACCTGCCGCCGCAGCTGTATATCCAGATCACCGCGCACAGCCCCGGCAATCAGGATGCCTCAAATATTGAACAAGCCTTTCATCGCCTATGTACAGAATTGAAAGCACAAGGCAGTATTAGCGTTGTGAACTATCCACAGCATGATGAGAAAGATGGAGAGTAGTGATGAGCCCATTGAAAGCCGGTGACACAGCGCCGAAGTTTAGTTTGCCTGACCAGGACGGTGAGGAAATTAATTTGGCCGACTTCCAGGGACAGCGAGTGCTTGTTTATTTTTATCCCAAGGCGATGACGCCGGGCTGTACCGTACAGGCCTGCGGTTTGCGGGATAACATGGATGACTTGAAAAAAGCGGGTGTCGAAGTTCTGGGCATCAGCACGGATAAACCAGAGAAACTGTCGCGTTTTGCCGAGAAAGAGTTGTTAAACTTCACATTGTTGTCTGATGAGGATCATCAGGTGGCGCAGCAGTTCGGCGTTTGGGGTGAGAAAACCTTCATGGGGAAAACCTATGACGGCATCCACCGCATCAGCTTCCTGATCGACGCCAAAGGCAAGGTTGAAAAAGTGTTTGATGATTTCAAGACCACCAATCATCACGACATCGTTCTGGATTACCTGAAACAATAATCCTCACGAAGCGCAGCGACCTGCTGCGCTTCGTTATCCACGCTTATTCCTGTTCCGTTTCTACCCGCAGTTCGTCCGGCCAGGCATGAATAACCGCCTTCACTAAGGTTGCCAGCGGGATAGCGAAGAACACGCCCCAGAAACCCCACAGCCCGCCAAAGATAATCACCGACAGAATGATCACCAGCGGATGCAGGTTGACCGCCTCAGAGAACAGAATCGGCACCAGCAGGTTGCCATCCAGCCCCTGCACCACCAGATAGGCGACGATCAGCGTCCAGAAATCGGCGCCGACACCCCATTGGAACATCGCCACCACCACCACCGGAATGGTCACCAGTACCGCACCGATATAGGGGATCAGCACCGAAAAACCGACCAACACCGCCAGCAGCAGCGAATAACGCATATCGAGAACCGCGAACACCAGATAGGTCGCCACCCCGACGATCACCATCTCCAGCACCTTGCCGCGAATATAGTTGGTGATCTGCTGGTTCATTTCGATCCACACCTGCCCGGCCAGCCCACGGTTGCGTGGCAGTACCCGGCGCACGGCATTGAGCATCTGTTCCTTGTCCTTCAACAGGAAGAACATCATCATCGGGACCAGAATCAGATAAATCGCCAGCGTCAGCAGGCCCACCAGCGACGCCAGCGAGAATTTCACCACCGACTCCCCCATGCCCGACAGGCGTCCGCGCAGGTTCTCCGCCATCATGTCGATGATGCCGGCATCCACCAACGCCGGGTAACGCTTCGGCAGCGTCGCGGCGAAGTTATAGAACTGGTTGAGCATGCCCGGCAGATCGGTCATCAGGTTGATGCCCTGTTGCCAGGCGGTCGGCGCCACCACGAAGACCAGCAGCATCGCGATACCGGCAAACAGGATCATCACCATGCTCGCAGCCCAATTTCGCGAACAGCCGATGCGCTGCAACCGCGCGGTTGGCCACTCCAGCAGATACGCCAGCACGATGGCCACCAGCAGCGGGGTCAGAATACCATGCAGAAAATAGAGAATGAGGAACCCGGCGAGCAGGATCACCAACAGCGCGATGGCCTGCGGATCGGTGAAGCGGCGGCGGTACCACTGTAATAACATCTCCAGCATCAGAGAGGGCTCCTAGAGGTTTGACTGGCAGGCATTGCTGTTCCTGTAATAAGTATTATTGACCCTACGCTGGCCAGCCAAAAAGAGGAAAGGCTGAAGGCCGGGCATTCAGCGTATGGTTGTACCATGCCGCCCCTTTGCCATCCAGCGATTGTCGGCACAGACCGGGGGAAAGAAAACGATAGATTTACCGCGGGGAAAGTCGCGGCGGTTTAACGGTGAGTCAAACCGCCGCTATGCCATCAGGCCTGAGAAGATCAGAAGTCGTAAGTCAGCGAGGCTTTAAGGGTGCGCGATTGCCCCTGGAAGATATAGGTGCCGTTGCTCTCCACGCTGGACCAATACTTCTCGTTGGTGACGTTATCCACGCCAACGCGCCAAACCAGGGTGTTTTGATCCGCGTTCATGCGCATCCGGTAACGCACACCGAGATCCAGCGTGGTGTAACTGTCGAGTTTCCTGGTGTTCGCCGCGTCGGCAAACTGCGAGCCGGTATGGCGAACCCTGGCGGTCGCAGTCAGGCCTTCAACCGGTTGGATGTCATACTCGGCGCCCATCACCATATAGAAATTCGAAACGCCGATAGCATCCTTGCCGTCGTTGGTGCCATTTTTGGTTTTGGTCAGCTCAGGCGACAGCCAGGTGGTGCTGCCGTTAAGGCGCAGCCCGAGCATCGGCTCACCGAACACGTTCAGTTCCACGCCGCGGTTACGTTGCTCGCCATCCAGCGCATAATAATTCTCGCTGTTGAGCATGGCTGAAGGCTTCTTGATTTCAAACAGCGCCAGCGAACCGCCCACGCGTTCGAAATCGACCTTCACCCCCACTTCATTTTGTTTGGAACGGGCAATACCGGTGCTCTGGCCAAAGTTCGTGGCTTCCTTCGGCGCGTTGCTCCCCGGCTGCAGAGCTTCGGTGTGGTTGGCGTAGAGCGACACTTCTTCCCACGGCTTGTAGACCAGACCAAAGGTCGGCATCCAGCGGCTTTGGGTATAACGGGATGAAGTATCCTCCAGGCCGGTCGCGTTGCTGTAGTTGCGCACCACCACTTTCTGATGGCGCGCCGCTGCGGTAAACAGCACCCGATCGCTAAAGAACCCCAAAGTATCGCTGAACAGCCAGCCCTGGGTGCGATTACGGGCGGTGGTTAACGGATCGGAATAGTTGCCGCCAAAGTAAGCGTTATCCGGCACCGCCACATCGTGATTGTCATAAATATTGGTCGTCGGGTTGTTGGCCGACATGCGCCAGGCGGTTTTGTCGCGTTTGATTTGCGCAGAATAACCCAGGTTCACCTTGTGCGAGACATCCCAGGTATTGAATTCGCCGCTGACCCCGGCCATGCCGCTGAACGCATCGATAATGCGGTTGGTGTCCAGACGCCCTACCGTGGCGTCGCCGTTGGCATTGATCAGCTTGGGTGCGCTGTAAAGCCCGGTTTCATGAGCATGCTGCGCGCCCAGCCCGGTATAAATTTTCCAGCGTTGAGTGAGGTCGTATTCCGCCTTCACCATACCGAATTCGTTTTCGATATCGCTGTAGCCCCATTTCTGGCTGTAGTTTTTGGTCGGATCCGGCACGGCTGGAATAAAGTCGACGCCGCTGATGTTGACCCCCATGGTTCCACCGTGGAAGGTCTTCTTCTGGTAGCCGAAATCCAGCGAAGTGCGCAAGCGATCGCCACGGTAATCCAGTCCCACCGAGGCCAGCGTGGTACGGCGTTTGTCGTCGTTGACGGCAGCTTCACCTTCGCGGTGTACCAGGTTCACCCGCGCGCCAAACTGGTTGTCGTCACCGAAGCGACGGCCTACATCCAGCTTGCCGCCGACCTGAGAGTCAGAGGTGTAATCGATGCCCACCTGCGTGGTAGGCGTCTCTTCCGCACGTTTGGGTTCGAGGTTAATCATACCGCCCACCCCACTGGTGGCTACGCCGTTCAGCAAGGCGTTAGCGCCTTTGAACACCTCCACGCGCTCCAGCATTTGGGTATCCATCACCTGACGCGGCACCACGCCCGACAGGCCGCCCATGGTCATGTCCTCACCATCCAACTGGAAGCCGCGAATGCGGTAGGTTTCGGCGAAGTTGCCGTAGCCCTGCACCGCCTGAACGCCTGCGTCATTGCTGATGACATCGGCAATGGTTTTCGCCTGTTGATCCTGCACCAGCTTCGCGGTGTAGCCGACCACGTTAAAAGGTACGTCCATGGCTTTTTGTTCGCCCAGCATCCCCAGACGTCCGCCATGCGCGATTTGTCCATCGAGATAAGCGGGAACCAGATCTTCGCCGCCGGCTTTAAAATCGCTCTCTTTGGTGGCCTGAACCACCAGGGTTTCTTCCTGATTTTTTTTGCTGCTTTCTGTCGGAGCGGCCAGCGCGCCCTGGCTTACCGCACCGATGGCCAGCGCCAATAACGTCAGGCGTTGCGGAAATGATGTTGAACTGGTGTTGTGCATAATTCACTCATGTATGAGGAGAAGTGGAACAAAATGGCCCGTTACCGGGCCGATAGAGCTTATTTATTTAAATCAATGTGAACGACGCTGTCCGGCCCCTGAGTAGAGTGATCCTTATTAAAGGGTTGCTTGACGGTGACAAACAGCACCTGGCCGTCGGCCGAAAGCTGCAGGCTGTTTGGATTTGGCGTTACCGCCCAGCTCTGTTTCACGGCATAGGTTGTGGCATTGAGGCTCAGCACCTTGCCTGACTCACGCTGCGAGAGGTAGATTTCATTGCGTTTGGCATTGAACAGCACCGCCAGAGAGTCGCCGACATCCAGCTGCTTGAGCAGTTTTCCACTATGAATATCCAGCACCAGCGTGGTTTTGGCTTTGGAATTGTCGGTCACAAACAGGCGCCCGGTTTCGCTGTCTTCCGCCAGGTTAAGCAGCAGCGCCGGCTTCTCGCCCAGTGGCTTCCAGCGTTTTTCGATTCGGTTGTTTTTCGGGTTGATGACCAGAATTTCACCGCTGCCGTTCGCGGCGTACAAACGCTGGGTTTGTTCCGAGTAATGCAGGCCGGTCATCCATTTGCCGGTGTTTTTGATCCGCGCTTTTAATTTCAGCGTGTTGGCGTCCACCACCCAAATCAACGCCGGGTCAGCCACCGCGCCTACGTACAGCGTATCTTTGTGCAGCAGAATTTGGCGCGCGCCATACGGCAGCCCTTTCTCGTTGCGTTCGCTAAACAGCAAGCGGCCTTTCACTTTGCCGTCGGCGGTAGTGATCGCGGTGATGCCGCCGTCCAGGGAGTTAGTGACATAAAGGGTTTTGCCATCCGGGGAGATCTGCATGGCGAAGTTTTTCAGATCGGTGTGGGTTGCGCCGAGCGTTTTCAGCGTTTTCGCATCCAGCTTATAAACCACCCCGCCCTGCACATCTTTAAAGCCTTCGGAACTGGCCACGTACAAGGCATCGCCCGCCGGCGTCAGCGCCATCTCATACAGGCCATCCGCCAGATCGCGTCTAACCACGTTGTCGGCAGATTGAGCCGCCGCAGCGACAGGTTGGGCAATCGGAGAAGCGGCGTGTTGCTTAGGGGCGACGCAACCGCTCAGCGCCAGTGTCATCACCACGGCGAGCGCAGAAACTTTCATCTTCATCAGGAAATCCTTGGCCATATAAACTGATTGAGTGGAGGCTCTTGCGGATTATTTTTGGCTTTCTCAACAGGAGAAATGAGCCCCACCGTACGTCTCAATGTTTCCTTGTGAATGGGGTTCACTTTATCGCAGGCGGCTGGACCGCCTTGGCTGCGAATAACAAAGAGAATAATAATCATACTCATTACTTTTTTGGCGAGCAAATGTAATTGGTCATCTTGAACGTGGGAAAACGTCGTGCTGCGAATGCCCTCCGCCGCTCACAGAATTATCTCGCGACATTGGCAAACGCGGCGGGAAGTGGTCATGCTGTAAGGCCATCTCATCCTCATGTCTGACCAAGGAGAATTTATGTCAGTTTCAGCCCGTAACCAGTTATCCGGCACCGTGTCTGCCGTCGCTAAAGGCGCCGTAAATGACGAGGTGGAAATCACTTTGCCGGGCGGCGAGAAGTTAGTCGCTATTGTGACGGTACAAAGCCAGCAGTCGCTTGGCCTGGTCGCCGGTAAGGAAGCGGTGGCGCTGATTAAGGCCCCCTGGGTTATTTTGGCTTCGGAAGACTGCGGACTGCGTTTCTCCGCCCGCAATCAATTCGCCGGGGAAGTCAGTGCAGTGGAGCAAGGGGCGGTGAACAGCACCGTGCACATTAAAACGGATGCCGGTTTCAAACTGACCTCGGTGATCACCAATGAAAGCCTGCAGGAGATGGCGTTAAAGAACGGGGCCCGTGTCATCGCTCTGGTCAAAGCCTCCTCCGTGCTGCTTGCCGTCAGGGCGTAGTTTCCAGGCCCTTTCAAGCCCGCATCGGCGGGCTTTTTAGTGAGGCAACTGCCTGAGACATTACTTTATCCCCTGCTCGACAAGCAGCCCGACGGCGATCAACACCATGGCCGCGCCGGAAAAACGGCTGACAACCCGTGCAGCCTGCGGGCGCGTCTGCAGTACCGACTGCGAGCCATACCCCACGATCAAATAAACCACCCCGCAGCTGATCAGATGCAACAAGCCAAGCGCGAGAATTTGGTTGGGGATCGACCAACTGGCACCCGCATCGGTGAACTGAGGCAGTAAAGCCAAAAATAGCAGGAATACCTTGGGGTTCAGGCCGCTGACGCAAATGCCCTTGCCAGCCCAACGCAGCCAGGAGCCAGACGCCTGCGCATCGCCGGCGCTCGGCGTCGGGGGATGGCGCAGCATGTTGATGCCAATCCACAACAGGTAGCCGGCCCCCAGCAGGGTGAGCGCCGTGAGGGCCATAGGACTGCCTGTCACCAAAGCGCCCACGCCTGCCGCCACGATCGCTATAGCGATAAGGTGCCCACACAGCAACCCTACTACCGCAGGCACCACCACCCGCCCACGGATGCCGGCCGAGATGATGTACGCCCAGTCCAACCCGGGCGTAATAACGAACAGAATCGAAACGGCCCAGAAAGCCGCAAAAATGGCGAGCGTCATAAATATCGCCCCCGCCACCGACACCCAGCAGTCTGGCTTATCCATTTCATCACTTCGCGTTCCTCCGCTGGACAGCGTTAACAGGCCAAAAGCCATTTATGTCCAAAGTTGTTCAATTATTGAAAAGAATATCCCCAAGTTGTTAGAATGTGGTTTCAATTATTTGCTTATAAATCGCAAATTGAGGGAAATTTTTCCAAATGGACAAGATTGACCGCAAAATCCTTGCTGAACTTCAGTTTGATGGGCGTCTTTCTGTTACCGACCTGGCTGACCGAATTGGGCTGAGCGTTTCCCCCTGCCACCGCAGGGTGCGAGCGTTGGAACAATCTGGCGTGATCAGAGGCTATCGTGCTCACCTCGATCCCGGCAGTCTGGGCTTTAACTTTTCCGCGCTGGTTTTCGTCACCATGCGGGAAGGGGATCGCCAGGCTGTTGAAGCCTTCGAAAACGCCATGGTGGATATTCCCCAGGTTATCCAGGCGCAGCGATTGTTCGGCGATCCCGACTACCTGTTGCATGTCATCGCCCGCGATTTACCGGCTTTTCAGCGGCTTTACGACGAACAGCTTTCCGCCCTGCCCGGCGTTCAACGCCTGACCTCCACGCTGGTGATGAAAAGCGTGGTGCAGGACCGGCCCTTTCTGCCGTTGTAGATCACAATCAAATCCAGAAGGATACAGTTATGAACAGTGGTTTCGAGGACTCAAAGGCCTTGTACATCGGCATATGCACGGTGGTAGGCGATGCCTTTCTGGCGTTGGCCAATGAAGAGCATGAAACGCAAAAAGCGGACGTGATCAATGAGCTTAAAACGGCGATCACCCGCGAAGGTCGTGATGTCAATTTGGATGAAGCGCGCGAATTGGCGATTGAGTGGCTGGAGCGATAAGTAGCGCCGGTTACCTTGCTTTTACGGGCGTTACCAGGGTCATTACCGCGCTCTGGGCTGCCGTTCTGGTGAAAAAAATGGGAGCGTCTCCGCTCCCATAGGGTATTCAGGGCACAATCACGTAGTCGGGATTGGCAACGGCGAACAACGCCTGCCGATCCGCTGCCGGTGGATAAATCCACTGCGTATTGATTTCCTGTTTGATCTTTTTGCCCTCTTCACGCGTAAAGCGCACCTGACGATCCCAACCTTCGGTGTAGAGCGCCCCCCAGGCTCCAAGATCAAGGCAGGTCACATACTTTGGCTGGCTGTAAGGGTGCAGCGGCAAACCTACCAGTTCCGCTGCGGCATTATGGCCCGCTACACGGCCCAGACTCATCGCATGCTGGCAGGTCATCAGGTTGTGATTGCCCAGCTCGTCGGTCGCTGCCTTGACCGTGTCCCCGCTAACAAACACGCCGTCCGCCGCAGGCGCGTGCAGGAAGGCATCACCGACAATACGTCCGGCACTGTCGCGCTCACCCGGGATTTGCTCAACTAATGGATGCGCCCGTACCCCGGCGGCCAGAATCACCGTATCGGTGGCGATGCGCTCACCGCTCGACAAGGTCACACTGCCTGCGTCAATAGCCGTAACGCGAACCCCGGCTCGAGACTCAACGCCACATTCTTCCAGTGCCTGGCGGATCACCACGGCAGGTTCAGCCCCCATGCCGGCGCCAACCTCGGCCGCCGTATCGACAATCACCACGCGAATATCGGCTTGGTTGCCCAAAATGGCACGTAAGCGCATCGGCATTTCAGCAGCACTTTCCAGCCCGGTAAGCCCACCACCGACCACCACCACGGTATTGCGTGCCGGGGTCTCAGGTTGAGTCGCCAACGCTTTTAAATGGGCATCCAGCCGTTGCGCGCTTTGCAGCGTATCAACATTAAAACCATGCTCGGCAAAACCGGCGACCGCAGGCACGAACAGTTTGCTGCCGGTTGCCAGTACCAGCCGGTCATACGCCAACTGAAGTTTTTTCCCTTCGGCGCTCTCCACCACCAGCGTCTTGTTTTCGCCGTCTATCTGCTCAACCAGACCGGCCAAATGACGAACGCCAATCGCAGCGAGCTGTGCCGAAATGTCCGGGCTCATATTTTCCAGTACGGCTTCGTACAATCTAGGGCGGATGGTGACGTTCGGGGTCGGCGAAACCATCGTCACTTCAACGCTCTGTTCCTTACCGGCAAGCGCTACGGCTCGCATGGCGGAGACAGCGGCCCAAAACCCGGCAAAACCAGAACCGGCGATCACTATTTTCTGCGTCATGAAATGACTCCTTCAAATACCTGTTGTCGAGCGCCTGACGTATTTTTCAGGCGAGTTTTACCGCTGCCTCCCTGAAAAAGGGTGCAGAAGGGTGACCGCCTGTGGCACACAGGCGGGTAAAAAGCATCAGAAAAATGACGGGGGCGTTATTGCGGTTTGGCGCGAGGGGGCTTGCCGCTGCGAGTCGTACGCTCGCTCAGGCGTTCATCAAGCCAGATATTGACCTCGCCAAAGAACCCTTCCGGCGCCTTGCGCCCAAAACGAGAAGCGACAGTGCCCAGTGTTTGTAGCGCCAGCGCATCGCGCATGGCCTTTTCGGCCTGCAGCATCACCGCATGGATCGCACACTTGCCTGATATGGCCCAGTCAGGCGGGTTATCATCGAATACCGCGCAGCGACCGCGGACTTCCTGACAATCGAACAACGGCTTGTGTCCTTCAATGGCATCGATAATCTCCAGGAAAGTGATCTCCTCTGCCGGACGGGCCAACCGATACCCACCGCGCACGCCTTCACTGGCGGCGACGATCCCCGCCTTCTCCAGCTTGGGGAAAATCTTGGCCAGGAAACTGGGTGAAATTCCCTGCAGTTCCGCGAGATCGCGACTGCTTAACGCGCGTTGATCCTCGCCGACCAACCAAAGCAAGCAGTGGATGCCGTATTCAACGCTGGTAGTGATGTAAGCCATATTGGGTTTGCGCTGCACTCTTGAATTCAATAACGCAGACTATATTAGTCCACGTTTATTCTGTCAATTAAAACACGGACAAACATTGTCTTTGTTTTTATGGGTGGCGAAAAAGCGGCATCGACGAGGCCCAAGGACGTTGATCATCAAGGGAAGATTCAGAAATGAAAAATCAAATAATTCTGTCTGATTATTGCCGAACAGAAGTTTCCTTGTCGTCTTCGGCTGACTATGATGTTATCTGCCGACAGGGCGCCGCAATGCGTGCATTTTTGTGAGCCAACACGCTTTCGCACTGATTGTTTTGGCGAGTCCGGCAAGGAAGAAGAACTCTTGTGTGATGCTGACGTCTTAGAGATGACTATTTAAGGGAAAGGCCTGACTATGACCACCCGGTTGACCAAAACAGCGATTGCAGTACTGTTGCTCGGCACACTCAACGCCACGGCGCTGGCGCCGGTGCAGGCGGAAACCCAGGATCAACTGCCGGATATGGGCACCTCTGCGGGTGGCACCCTGAGTATTGGCCAGGAAATGGCGATGGGTGATTTTTACGTGCGTCAGCTTCGCGCCAGCGCGCCCCTGATCAACGATCCCCTACTCACACAATATATTAACCAATTGGGTAACCGATTGGTGGCGAGCGCCTATTCGGTACGCACGCCGTTTCATTTTTATCTGGTGCGCAACGATGAGATCAACGCCTTCGCCTTCTTTGGCGGTAACGTGGTGTTGCACTCAGCCCTGTTCCGCGAAACCGACAACGAAAGCCAACTCGCCTCGGTACTGGCGCACGAAATCTCGCACGTAACTCAACGCCACCTGGCGCGTGCGATGGAAGACCAGCAACGCAACGCCCCGCTGACCTGGGTAGGCGCCCTTGGCTCCATCCTGCTGGCGATGGCCAACCCGACCATGGGGATGGCGGCGTTGAGCGGCACTCTGGCCGGCACCCAGCAAGGCATGATCAGCTTTACCCAATCGAACGAACAGGAAGCCGATCGTATTGGCATTCAGGTGCTGCAACGCGCCGGGTTCGATCCTGAAGCCATGCCCGACTTTTTGCAAAAGCTGTCCGATCAGTCACGCTACGCCTCCAAACCGCCGGAAATGCTGTTGACCCACCCCCTGCCCGACAGCCGCCTGTCCGATGCGCGCAACCGCGCCAACCAGATGCCCAAGCACCTGGTGCAATCGACGCAGGATTATCTGATGGCCAAGGTGCGTTCGCTTGGTATGTACAGCTCAGAGGGGTACGGCCTGCGTGAAGAGCTGCTCGATACTTACAGCAAAGGTAACGTACGCGAGCAGACGGCAGCCAAATATGGCCGCGCCATTTTGTTCTACGAGGCCAAAAAGTATGACGATGCCCGTAACATCATTCAGCCACTGCTGACGCAAGATCCGAAAAACGTCTGGCTGATCGATCTAATGACCGATATCGACCTCGGTCAGAAACGTGCGCCGCAGGCGATTGCCCGTCTGCAGGCCGCCAATGCCGCTCAAAGCAACAACCCGGTGCTGCAACTCAACCTGGCCAACGCCTACGTGGAAGGTAACCAACCGGCGCAGGCGTCAAAAATTCTTAACCGTTACACCTTCGCCCATCCGGACGATCCCAACGCCTGGGATCTGCTGGCACAGGCCAGCGCCGCACAGGGGCTGCGCGATGAAGAGCTTTCCGCCCGTGCCGAAAGCCTGGCCCTGACCGGCCGTCTCGATCAGGCTATTGGCTTGCTCAGCAATGCCAGTTCACTGCAAAAACTCGGCAGCCTGAAACAGGCGCGTTATGATGCGCGCATCGACCAACTGCGCCAGTTGCAACAGCGTTTCCGCCAGTACCAGCGCAGCTGATTTTCATAAAGGATGAAGTTAAATGAAAAACGTCACTATTTACCACAACCCACGCTGCTCCAAGAGCCGTGAAACCCTGGCGCTGTTGGAACAGCATGGCGTGACGCCCGACGTGGTGCTGTATCTGGAAACGCCGCCGTCGGTAGACCAACTGAAGAAACTGCTGAAAGAACTGGGTTTCAGTTCCGCACGCGAGTTAATGCGCAAAAAAGAAGATCTGTACAAGGCATTGAAGCTGGCGGATGAAAGCCTGAGCGAAGCCCAACTGTTGCAGGCGATGGTAGACAATCCAAAGCTGATTGAGCGTCCCATCGTGGTCAAAGGCACCCAGGCACGCATCGGCCGGCCACCGGAACAGGTGCTGGAGATTTTATAAGTCTCTCGGCACTCTATTGAGCAACATTATGATAATAGCCCTTACCTGGGCTATTTTTAATTGATTGTTATATAAATACTTTTCATCATCCCCCTGAGTCCTGACTGATATTATCCTCCCGGTGTGTTGTATTAACGCACAGCCAGCGTTGACATACGTCAACAGCTAAAATATTCTCAATAAAGACGGCAGGCAGGTGATGAAAAACCATCCTAATAAACATATTCAGGCTGCGTTAGCCTATGCCATTTCGCAGGGTTGGTTATTTCGCGCCAGCAATGGACATGCGTTCGGCCGCCTCCAGTGCGCTCTTCCTCAGCACAGGGAGCATATGATGAGTATCTGGTCTACACCGAGGAACCCAGAACAACATGCCAAACAGATTCGCCGTAAAGTCGATGAATGTCTGGCTCTTTCCCAGAAAGGATAAAGGAGGTCATTATGGCGCTCTATAATTTCTCGTTAACACTCTCCGGTGTGACGTCGCAAACTCCGGGTTTGGAAGATGCTCTCTACGCCAGTGGTTGCGATGACGGGTTGATTTGTTTCTATGGCAAAGCGGTTTACGTGGAGTTCGATAGAGAAAGCGATAGCTTCGCCAACGCCATTCTTGGGGCCATCAAAAATATCGAATCCGCCGGTCTGGGCGCGCAGGTAATGGCAGTCGATTCTCATCTGGTAGGATTAAGTGATATCGCAGCACTCGCCGGCATGTCTCGGCAAGCTATCGCGATGCTAAAGGACGGTACTCGCGGCTCTGGAGACTTCCCTTCTCCCATTCAAAGGCTTAAGGGGTCATCCCCTTTGTGGCGTTGGCATAGCGTTGCAGACTGGTTGGCAAGCAAGGGGAAAATTGGCCAGGCACTGGCCGAGAATGCGCAGTATCTGGAAAACATCAATTTGGCGTTGCAGCTCCGGGCCAGCAATCAACGCGGCCAGATCGATAGCTACGTAACCCTGCTGGAGCACGGCGAGAATTGAGCCTGGCGAGCCAGAATTACAGCCCGAGGATCTCTTTGACAAACGGGATAGTCAGCTTGCGTTGGGCGGTGATCGAGGCGTGATCGAGTTGATCCAGGGTCATAAACAAGGTACGCATTTCGCGATCCAGCCGCTTCAGCAGGAAACGACCGACGTCTTCCGGCAATTCAAAGCCGCGCAGTTTGCCGCGCAGTTGCAGGGCCAGCAGTTTTTCTTCATCCGACAGCGGCTGTAACTTGTAGATTTGCCCCCAGTCCAGGCGCGAAGCCAGGTCCGGCAGGTTCAGATTCAATTGGCGTGGCGGACGATCGCCGGTAATGAACAGGCGCGTGCGGCCGGTTTCCAGAATGCGGTTGTAGAGATTAAAGATCGCCATTTCCCACTCTTCGTCACCGGCAATGCATTCGATATTGTCGATGCATACCAGCGCCAACTGCTCCATCCCGTCCAATACTTCCGGCACGAAATAGGCTCGCTTATCCAGCGGCACATAGCCCACGGCTTCACCACGCTGCGAAAGCTCCGCACAGGCCGCATGCAACAGGTGACTGCGCCCACCGCCCTCGCGTGACCAGAAATAGATATAGCTGCCATGTTCCTGACGAACGGCGGACTGGATCGCGCTCAATAGGGATGGGTTCTCCCCCGGATAAAAACTGGCGAAAGTCTCATCATCGGGAAGATAAAGTGGCAGTGAAAGCTGTGCCGGCGTATTCAGAAAAGCACCTCAACCAAAACTGGCAGGAAAACGCGGTAAGTCTACCACAGAAAACGGGCTCTGTTGAACCGGCAGGATTTTATGGCGTAATAGTGAACAACGCTCAGCAGCAAGATTAAATTGCCAACGACTTTGACCGGTGAAATTTGTATTTTATCCAAGAGTTATCCTAGTATAGAGGGGCGAAACGCAATCTCCTTAAACAAGGTTTCTACAAGGATATAGACAATGAAAGTATGGAATAAAGTGCTTTTGGCCTCAATCATTGGGCTATTGCTTGCCGGCTGTGATGACTCATCCAAAGTCGACGCCAATCTTGAAAAAGCCAAAGACAGCGCTGAGCAGATGAAAGATGCCGCACAGAAAAAAGCGGACGATCTGACCGATAAAGCCGCCGCAGTGGCCAAGGACATCAAGAAAGAGGCCACCACTCAGGCCGACCAATTGAAAGACAAGGCTTCGGCAATCAAAGACGATGCCGCCAAGCAGGCTGATGCCATCACCAATGATGCGAAAGCCAAGGCTGACGCCATCAAAGAAGATGCCAGCAAGCAAAGCCAGCAGTTGGTCGATCAGGCTAAAACCATTAAGAACGATGCCATTAATGGTGCCAATGATTTGACCGAGCAAGCCAAAGCGAAAACCGAAGCGATTAAAAACAGCGCAGAAAATAAAGCGGAAGAATTAAAAAGTGATGCCGACGCAGCAGGGAAAGAAAATACCCCGCCGGCCGCACAACAATAATACTTAGCAATAAAGAAAGGAGCAGTAAATGGGGATTATTTCCTGGATTATCTTCGGTCTGATCGCCGGTATTTTAGCCAAGTGGATTATGCCAGGCAAAGACGGCGGCGGTTTTATTCTGACCGTTGTCCTGGGTATCGTCGGTGCCGTGGTTGGGGGCTATATCAGCACCTTCTTTGGCTACGGCAGAGTTGACGGTTTCAACTTCGGCAGCTTCGTGGTGGCGGTGATTGGTGCCATCGTGGTGCTGTTTGTATACCGTAAAATCCGCAGTTAATTTATTGCGCATCAACAAAACGGGCAGCCCATTGGCTGCCCGTGAGACGGCTGACAAACAGAGAATGTTTGGCGGCAGGCGCTAAAGGTTTTGAAAATAAATCAGGAAAATCAATTTATTGATTTTCCTGATAACACAAAGGGGAAAAACCACGCTTTTATCCCCTTTGTCAATAATCTGCCGGGCAGCCCATTGGCTGCCCGTTTTCCTTACTACTTCTGTTCGGCCGACTCGTCCGGCGCTTCAGTCACTTCCTCTTCCTTGCGGTACAGGCTGATGACCTTAAACAGCAGGCTGAGGCCGATGCCGACGATGGTCGCCAGCGCCATGCCTTTCAATTCGGCAGCACCGATGTGCACCTTGGCCCCGCTGACGCCGATAATCAGGATCACCGAGGTCAGGATCAGGTTTTGCGCCTTGTTGTAATCCACTTTGGATTCAATCAGCACACGAATACCTGACGCGCCGATCACCCCATACAGCAGCAAAGAGACCCCACCCATCACCGGCACCGGTACCGCCTGGATAGCCGCCGCCAGTTTACCGACACAGGACAGCAGAATGGCCAGAACCGCCGCGCCGCCGATCACCCAAGTGCTGTATACCTTGGTGATAGCCATCACGCCGATATTCTCACCGTAGGTGGTGTTTGGTGTGGAACCGAAGAAGCCTGAAATCACTGTCGATATGCCATTAGCGAACATTGAACGGTGCAGGCCAGGGTCACGGAGCAGGTCTTTTTTGACGATATTCGCAGTCACCACCAAGTGGCCGACGTGCTCGGCGATCACCACCAGCGCCGCCGGCAGGATGGTGAAGATGGCGAACCATTCAAAACGCGGGGTGTAGAACGTCGGCAGCGCGAACCAGTGCGCCTCGTGGATCGGGGTCAGATCCACCACGCCCATAAAGAACGACAGCGCATACCCTACCAGCACACCGATCAGGATCGGGATAATCGCCAGAAAACCGCGGAACAGCACGGAACCCAGGATGGTCACACCCAGCGTCACCAGCGAGATAGTGATGGTAGTGGTGTCTGCGCTGACGCCGTCAGCCGGCAACAAGCCCGCCATGTTCGCCGCCACACCGGCCAATTCCAGGCCGATGACCGCCACAATCGCCCCCATCGCCGCCGGAGGGAAAATGACGTCCAGCCAGCCGGTACCGGCTTTTTTAACCAGCAACGCGACCAGGCAAAACAGCACCCCGCACATGATAAAACCACCCAACGCCACTTCATAACCCAACGGCAACAGCAGCAGCACCGGGGAAATGAACGCAAAGCTGGAGCCGAGATAGGCCGGGATCTTGCCCTTGCAGATAAACAAGTACAGCAAGGTTCCGACGCCGTTAAACAGCAACACCGTCGCCGGGTTAATCTTGAACAAAATAGGCACCAGCACGGTCGCGCCAAACATGGCGAACAGGTGTTGGAAGCTGAGCGGAATAGTCTGGAGTAGCGGCGGGCGTTCGCTTACGCCTATCACGCGACGGGTCATGGATGTTTTTCCTCTGGGTCGTTATCAGTTGTGTAAGTCTAATGATATATGCTCAATGGATTTCAAATTACAGCTAGGCGGCAAGGGCGTTAATCCCCAGGAGCTTATTTATAATAAGTGACTGGGGTTAGCGCCCGCAGACAACAACGCTGTAGCTTGAAAGACGACGAGCATTAAAAAGCCGACTCATCAGTCGGCTTTATTTTTGTTTATTTGGTACCAAATATCTTGTCGCCCGCATCACCCAGGCCCGGTACGATGTAGCCCTTCTCGTTCAGGCATTGATCGATGGAGGCCGTGTACAGCTCGACGTCCGGATGCGCTTTCTCCAGCGCGGCGATCCCTTCCGGCGCGGCAACCAGCACCAGCACCTTGATGCTGTTGCAGCCGGCTTTCTTCAGCAGATCGATAGTGGCGATCATCGAGCCGCCGGTAGCCAGCATAGGGTCGACAACCAGTGCCAAACGCTCTTCGATGTTGGACACCAGCTTTTGGAAATACGGCACCGGCTCCAGAGTTTCTTCGTCACGGTAAACGCCAACCACGCTGATACGTGCGCTCGGTACGTTTTCCAGTACCCCTTCCATCATGCCCAGACCGGCACGCAGAATAGGCACAACGGTAATTTTTTTCCCTTTAATCTGGTCTATTTCAACCGGGCCGCACCAGCCATCGATGGTGACTTTCTCTGTTTCCAGATCGGCGGTCGCTTCATAGGTCAGCAAACTACCCACTTCTGAGGCCAGCTCACGGAAGCGTTTGGTGCTGATATCATTTTCACGCATCAGGCCAAGCTTGTGTTTCACCAGCGGGTGTTTCACCTCAACGATCTTCATCATTTTTCTCCTATTAAGGTGGTTTACGGCCAAAAAAATCGCCGGATTATACCTCCTTTTGCCGACTGCGCCACCCACAATAGCCCGATCGGGATCAACAAAAGTTTGAATAACAGTATAGATGACGAAAAAGCGGAGCTGGTTCACAAGCCACTCGCAAACGTTTGCCTGCGCTGTTAGAATTGCCGCGCCTTATTCCGGAATCAATGCCGGAAGCACAGTATTCAAACCGCAAACCGTCGTGGGGATCGCGCAGTGACCGACAAAACCTCTCTCAGCTATAAAGACGCAGGTGTCGATATCGATGCTGGCAATGCATTGGTAGACCGCATCAAAGGTGTAGTAAAACAGACCCGCCGCCCGGAAGTGATGGGTGGTCTGGGCGGTTTTGGCGCCCTGTGTGCGTTGCCGCAGAAATACCGCGAGCCGATACTGGTTTCCGGTACCGACGGCGTAGGCACCAAGCTGCGTCTGGCGATGGACCTGAAACGACACGACACCATCGGCATCGATCTGGTTGCAATGTGTGTGAACGATCTGGTGGTTCAGGGCGCTGAGCCGTTGTTCTTCCTGGATTACTTTGCCACCGGCAAACTGGACGTGGACACCGCGGCCAGCGTGATCACCGGTATCGCCGAAGGCTGTAAGCAGTCTGGCTGTGCTCTGGTGGGCGGTGAAACCGCTGAAATGCCGGGCATGTACCACGGCGAAGACTACGACGTGGCCGGCTTTTGCGTCGGCGTGGTCGAAAAGTCCGAGATTATCGACGGCAGCAAGGTGCAGTCCGGCGACGCACTGATCGCCCTGGGCGCTTCCGGCCCGCACTCCAACGGCTACTCGCTGGTACGCAAAATTCTGGAAGTCAGCAACACCGACCCGACCACTACCGTTTTGGAAGGCAGACCGCTGGCGGACCACCTGCTGGCGCCGACCAAGATTTACGTGAAATCGGTGCTGGAGCTGATCGAGAAAATCGACGTGCACGCTATCGCCCACCTGACCGGTGGCGGCTTCTGGGAAAACATCCCGCGCGTGCTGCCGGAAGGCATGCAGGCCGTGATCGAAGAATCCAGCTGGCAATGGCCTGCCGTCTTCAACTGGCTGCAGCAAAACGGCAACGTCAGCCGTCACGAAATGTACCGCACCTTTAACTGTGGCGTGGGCATGGTGATCGCGCTGCCGGAAGAAGCCGTGGAATCCGCCATCGCATTGTTGACCGCAGCCGGTGAAAAAGCGTGGAAGATCGGTAAACTGACCGCTTCTTCTGACGAACAACAAGTGGTCATCAACGGATGAAAAAGATCGTGGTGTTGGTCTCCGGCCAGGGGAGTAATCTCCAGGCGCTGATTGACGCCTGCCAGCAGGGCAGAATTGCCGGCGAGATTGTGGCGGTGTTCAGCAACAGGGCGCAGGCTTACGGTTTGCAACGTGCAGAAGCGGCAGGTATTGCCGCTCATGCACTGGACGCCAAGGCCTTTGCCGACCGGGCCGCGTTTGACGTCGCCCTGGCGGATGCCATCGACCAATACCAACCGGACCTGGTGGTGCTGGCCGGTTACATGCGCATTCTCAGCCCGCAGTTCGTGCAGCGCTATGCCGGACGCATGCTGAATATCCACCCTTCCCTGCTGCCCAAATACCCTGGGCTGCATACTCACCGTCAGGCCATCGACAACGGCGACAGCGAACACGGCACTTCGGTGCACTTCGTGACCGAACAGCTCGACGGCGGCCCGGTGATCCTGCAGGCCAAGGTGCCAATCTTCCCCGGTGACGAGGAAGACGAGGTGGTTGAACGGGTACAGGCTCAGGAACATACCCTTTACCCGCTGGTGGTGAACTGGTTTGTCGAAGGCCGCCTGGCGATGCGCGATAACGCCGCCTGGCTGGATGGCGAGCGCCTGCCCGAACAAGGGCATGCGGCAGACTAAAAAGCCAATCTTAACCCCTTCTAAACGGTGCCGCTCACGGCGCCGTTTTTTTTTCGCCGCAACCCATCGCCGACGTTATACTTGCCCACAGTAGCAACCGCCCCTATCTATAACGACATTGAGGAACCCCCATGTCCAGCACTACCAACGTCAGGCTACGCCCACTGGAACGGGATGATTTGACGTTTGTCCATCAGATGGACAACAACGCCAGCGTGATGCGCTACTGGTTTGAAGAACCCTATGAAGCCTTCGTAGAACTTTCCGATCTCTACGACAAACATATCCACGACCAGAGCGAACGCCGCTTTATTATTGAACACCAGGGCGCCAAGGTCGGGCTGGTGGAACTGGTGGAGATCGACCATATCCACCGCCGCGCGGAATTTCAGATCATCATCGACCCGACGCATCAGGGCAAAGGCTACGCCACTATCGCCGCCAAGCTGGCGATGGACTACGGTTTCTCGGTACTGAACCTGTACAAGCTGTACCTGATCGTCGATAAAGAAAACCCGAAGGCAATCCACATCTACAGCAAATTGGGCTTTGAAGTCGAAGGCGAGCTGATTGACGAATTCTTCGTTAACGGTGAATACCGTACCGTGCTGCGCATGTGCATCTTCCAGCCGCAGTACATGGCGAAATTCAAAACCGCCGCCAGCGATCAACCTTTGGTTAAGTGACAACAAAAACCCGCGAGAGCGGGTTTTTACTATCATGATATTCGGGCTTATCCCAACGGCAGGAAAAGACAGCTGCGGCATCAACCATAGCGTCCGGTAATATAATCCTCGGTGCGGCGCTGGCGCGGTGAAGTAAAGATGTCGTCGGTGTCGTTGTATTCCACCAATCGGCCCTGGTGAATAAACGCCGTGTAGTCGGAGACGCGTGCCGCCTGCTGCATGTTGTGCGTCACCAGCACCACGCTGTACTGCTGCTTCAGTGCGGAAATCAGCTCTTCAATGGTCAATGTGGAGATCGGATCCAACGCCGAGGTCGGCTCATCCAGCAGCAGCACTTCCGGCTCGATGGCTATCGCCCGGGCAATCACCAACCTTTGCTGCTGGCCGCTGGAAAGACGAAACGCGTTCTCGCGCAGCCGGTCTTTGACCTCGTGCCACAGCGCGGCGGCACGCAGCGAACGCTCCACCGCCTCATCAAGGATCCGTCGGTCACGTACGCCCTGCAGACGCAGGCCGTAAACCACGTTTTCATAAATCGATTTCGGGAAAGGGTTCGGCCGTTGGAAAACCATGCCGACCCGCCGTCTTAACGCCGCAACGTCGATTTGCGCGCCGCCAATGCTTTGACCGTTCAGTTGCAAATCGCCTTCAATCCGGCAGTTGTCCACCAAATCATTCATACGGTTGAAACAACGCAGCAGCGTGGATTTGCCGCAGCCGGACGGGCCGATCAGCGCCGTCACCCGGTGCTTGGGAATACGCAGCGAGATATCGTGCAGCACCTGTTTTTCGCCATAAAACAGGTTGAGGTCGTTTACCGCCAGCGCGGTATGTTCATCATCAAGGTGCTGGACATCCAACCGGGGCAAACTGCCTGGCGTCATCAAACTCATTAGGCACTCCCCAGGAATAACATCGTTGTTACTGCGACCATGCTCTGTACCGCTCCCTCAGCGAATGGCGAATGCCCATCGCCGCCAGATTCAAGCCCACGACAATCGCCACCAGCAGGAAGGCGGTGGCGAACACCAGCGGCCGGGCTGCCTCCACGCTCGGGCTCTGGAAGGCCATATCGTAGATCTGGAAGCTCAGGTGCATAAACTTCCGCTCCAGATGCAGATACGGGAAAATATCATCTACCGGCAGCACCGGCACGGATTTCACTACCCCCACCAGCATTAATGGTGCCGTCTCCCCGGCGGCTCGCGCCACCGCCAGGATCAGGCCGGTCATCATCGCCGGCGCCGCCATCGGCAACACAATACGCCACAGCGTTTCCGCCCGGCTGGCGCCCAGCGCCAACGAGCCCTGGCGCAACGAAGCAGGAATGCGCGACAGCCCCTCTTCGGTAGCGACAATCACCACCGGCAACGTCAACAGCGCCAGCGTCAAGGCCGCCCACAGCACGCCCGGCGTGCCAAAGGTCGGGTTAGGCAACGACTCCGGGTAGAACAGCTGATCGAGCGTGCCGCCAATCATATAGACGAAGAAGCCAAGGCCAAACACGCCATAGACAATCGACGGTACGCCGGCCAGATTAACCACGGCAATGCGGATCAGCCGCGTCAGCAGATTATTGCCTGCGTATTCATGCAGGTAAACGGCGGCAATCACGCCAAACGGCATCACCACGATCGACATCAGGATCACCATCAGCACCGTGCCGAAAATCGCCGGGAATACGCCGCCTTCGGTATTGGCCTCTCGCGGGCTGTCGCTGAGGAATTTCTTCACCTGTTCGCCCCAGTGCACCAGCTTTTGCGTGGTATTCATCGCGTTGGGGTACCAGGCATCGCGCACCTGGCTTAGCGCAATGGTATGGGTCTGGCCGTGCATATCACGCAGCAACAGCGCATCGCGGTGGCGATCGCGGTTCAAACCTTCCAGACGGTCGGAAAGCAGTCGATATTGACGTTGCAGTTCCAGCCGCTCGGCGTTGATTGACGCCTGTGCGCGGGCGTCTAGCTTATCTTCCCGCTGTAAGCTTTTCTCTCGCAGACGCAGCGTATCGAACCGCTGGTTAATGCGCGCCATATCGCGAAACTGAATATCATGGGCCTGACGCGAAAGCGCGGCAATCTGCGGCAAACGCTGCAGCAGCGCCTGGCTAAGATTGCGGCCGGTCAACGGCTGACCATCCTCCAGCATACCGGCCAGATAACCGTAAGCGGTGCCGTTGTTATTACGTTCCAGCACCAGCAGATCGCGCGGCGTGCTTTGGCGAACAATGTCACCGGCCAGCAGCGTACGGAAGTCTTGTCCTTCGCTCTCGCGGTTGCCCACCTTGATCAGATAGCGCTCAAAACTCTGCGCATTTCCCGGCGGCAGTGCGATACCGGACTCCAGCAGTTGCCGGCGCGGAATGCTTTGCTGCTGATACAGCTCGCCGATCATCGTCACCGGCCCTGCGGCACTCTGGTTGAGCTCAAACTGATAGACCGGGCTCGGCCAGAAATAGCGCATCCCCTGTCCGGCCAGCAGCAGTATGATGCCGATCAGCGCCAACAGGCTGACGGCCACCGACCCGGCGGTCAGCCAGATCCACGGCGAACCGCTCTTCGCCCAGCGCTTCATGGCGCCTCCTGGTTCAGGGTATAGCGCTCACGCAGCCGCAGTCGGATCGCCTCCGCCAGCGTGTTGAAGACAAAGGTGAAAATAAACAGCACCAGCGCAGTCAGGAACAGCACCCGGTAATGGCTGCTGCCAGCGACCGCTTCCGGCATTTCTATGGCGATATTGGCCGCCAGGGCACGCAGGCCCTGGAACAGGCTGCCGTCGATAACCGGCGTATTTCCGGTCGCCATCAGCACAATCATGGTCTCCCCCACCGCACGGCCAAAGCCAATCATCAGCGCCGAGAAAATGCCGGCGCTGGCCGAAGGCAGCACCACGCGTATCACGGTTTGCCACTGGGTTGCCCCCAACGCCAGCGACCCTTGGCTCAGGGTTGCGGGTACGCTGAACAACGCGTCTTCCGCCAAAGAGAAAATGATCGGCACTAACGCAAAGCCCATCGCCACGCCAACCACCAGCGCATTGCGCTGGTCATAATCATCGCCCAGCCAGAAATGCAGCGGCTCGCCGAACAGTTTCACTTCCAGCCAGGGCCCCACGCTAAACGCCTGCCAGACGGTCAGTACAATCAGCGGCAACAGGATCAGCAGATCGACGCCCGGCGGCAGGTGCCGCGGGGCAAACCGGTTCATCAGCGCACCGCATGCCAGCACCACCGCCGCCAACAGCAAGGGGAGCGACAACACCGCCAGCAGATAATATTCAATCACCGGCGCCAGCCAGATGCCCGCCACCAGCCCGATCACCACCGTCGGTAAAGCCCCCATCACCTCAATCGCCGGTTTAATCACCCGCCGCAGTCCGGCCGACATGAAATAGGCGGTATAAACTGCCCCGGCCAGCGCCAGCGGAATGGCGAACAGCATGGCATAGGCCGCGGCCTTGAAGGTGCCAAAAATCACCGGCATCAGGCTGAATTTGGCCTGATAGCTGTCCTCGCCAGAGGTGGATTGCCAGACGTAAGCCGGTTCGGGGTAATTCTCGTACCACACCTTGTGCCAAAGCGAGCGCCAGGTGACGTCGGGATAAGGGTTGTCGATCGCATAATGTTGCCAGCCCTGTGCCGTTTCCAGCAGCAGGCCATCACCGCGTGGAGCGAACGCCATCTGCTGTACCCCGGCGCTCAGCCTGCCGTTCAACAGTGGCTGCGGCTGGATGCTGGAAAACAGCGAGAAACCGCCGTCCGGTCTCAGGGTGGCGAACACCCGGCGATAAGGTTCGGCCACCAGCAAATCCTGCGGCTCGGACTGGTGGTCGAAATGCTGCACCGGCGTCAGTTGCCAGCGCCGATCTTTTTCGACATCAAACCATTCGCGTACGCTGCCGTCAGGCGCTTCGATCAGCAACGCGCTGCCGCCAGGCAACGCCGTCAGTTGATAAGGAGAATGTTCGCCAAGCGTACGCGTTTCTTTTAGCTGCAGCTGCGTGTCGTTAATTTGGTAGCGCGCCAGCCGATTCCCCGCCAGCAGATACAATTGGCGACCGTCGGGCGTCAACACCAACTGCTGCACCGCACTGTCCAGCGTGATCTCACTTAGCTGCGGCGGGTGGTCGCTGCCGAAACGGCCAAACACCAAACGACGATCTTCGGTAACACCGGCCAGAAGGTACTGCCCACGGCGTGCTTCAGCCAACGTCAGCAGCGTTAATGCTCGCCCCTGTTTATCCAACGTCAGCGGTCGTTGCCCAAGCGGAAACAACCACTGCGGTGCCGACGCCCCGGCTGCTGCGAAGTCCGCGCTGGCGACGATAAACCGGCCGTCGGCCTGTGCCAAAGCAAACAGATCGCGTTCGCCGGCCGCCTGAGTCAGCAGCGTCGGTTTGGCCAGCAGCGTCTGTTGCGTCAGAGGATGGGCGTTCTGCTGCGTCAGAGGATAGAACTGCCCCTGCCCTTGCGCATCGATGCGGTAACCTATCCGCTGCTGCACATCCATTCCCAGCGCCAGCGCAGGTGCAGAGGCACTGATCGTCAGCGGTTTCGCCTGCCCCATCGCCGCCGGTTTAAACAGCGGCAGCACCGCAAACAGCAGGTAAACGAAGATCAGCATCAGCGTCATCAACACCAGCAGCCCGCTGACGGTAACCGCCGCCTGAACGCTACGGTCGATGCGCGCGCGCAGGCGATCCCGGGGATGTTGGTTTACCGTAGTTTGTGCCATGTCTCTCGCTGTCGCTGATGTAAGCAGGCTTGCGCCATAGAATAACCGGGCATCTTATGTCAGTTTTGTGACGTTTGCATGACAAAGTTGCCTGCCGCCAATATCGAATTTAACGCTATTCATTAGCATTATTAACCCTATATATTGCTGAAAAATGATGATTAAGCCGATCATCTGTAGAGATATTTAGCATTATTGTCTTCATTTTATATTGCTCCGACATGTTCAACGCCCCGGACGCCGCAGAGAATATTTTTACGCCTTAAAATGCCTCGCCCCAAGGTAATGGATATGTTGGACTTTCCTGTCAATCTCTCGCAATAATGATGAAGGACACTAGAGCGGCATCCGGGCGCTGCGTCCCGGATCCTTTTCTAAAATTGAACTGGAGTGGCAATGGGTCAGGAAAAGCTCTACATCGAAAAAGAACTAAGCTGGTTATCCTTTAATGAACGCGTGTTGCAGGAAGCCGCAGATAAGAGCAATCCCCTGATTGAGCGCATGCGTTTTCTGGGCATTTACTCCAATAACCTTGACGAGTTCTATAAGGTCCGCTTTGCCGATCTCAAACGACGCATTCTGATCAGCGAAGAACAGGGCTCTGGCGGCGCTTCACGCCATCTGCTGAAAAAGATCCAGGCCAAGGTATTAAAAACCGATCAAGAATTCGACAGCCTGTATAACGATTTGCTGCTGGAAATGGCACGCAACCAGATCTTCCTGATCAACGAACGCCAGGTGTCGGAAAACCAGCAAATCTGGCTGCGGCAATACTTTAAACAGCATCTGCGCCAGCACATCACGCCGATCCTGATCAACAATGAAACCAACCTGGTGCAGTTCCTGAAAGACGATTACACCTATCTGGCGGTGGAGATTATCCGCGGTACGCGCATCGATTACGCGCTGCTGGAGATCCCGTCCGACAAGGTACCGCGCTTCGTCAACCTGCCGCCGGAAGCCCCTCGTCGCCGCAAGCCGATGATCCTGCTGGATAACATTCTTCGCTACTGCCTGGACGACATCTTCAAGGGCTTCTTCGATTACGACGCGCTCAACGCCTATTCGATGAAAATGACCCGCGATGCGGAATACGATCTGGTTACCGAGATGGAATCCAGCCTGCTGGAACTGATGTCTTCCAGCCTGAAGCAGCGCCTGACTGCAGAGCCGGTGCGCTTTGTTTATCAGCGCGACATGCCCAATGAAATGGTGGAACTGCTGCGCGGCAAGCTCGGTATTTCCAACTATGATTCGGTCATTGCCGGCGGCCGTTACCATAACTTCAAAGACTTCATCGGTTTTCCGAACGTCGGCAAGGCCAACCTGGTCAACAAACCGCTGCCGCGCCTGCGCCATACCTGGTTCGAAAAATTCCGCAACGGGTTTGACGCCATTCGCGAGCACGACGTGCTGCTTTACTACCCGTACCACACCTTTGAACACGTGCTGGAGCTGGTGCGCCAGGCGTCGTTCGACCCCAGCGTGCTGGCGATCAAAATCAATATTTACCGCGTGGCAAAAGACTCGCGCATCATCGAATCGATGATCCACGCCGCCCATAACGGCAAAAAAGTCACGGTGGTGGTGGAACTGCAGGCGCGCTTTGATGAAGAGGCCAATATCCACTGGGCCAAGCGCCTGACGGAAGCCGGGGTGCACGTTATTTTCTCCGCGCCTGGCTTGAAAATTCACGCCAAACTGTTCCTGATCTCACGCCGTGAAGGCGACGAGATTGTGCGCTATGCTCATATCGGCACCGGTAACTTTAACGAGAAAACCGCGCGCATTTACACCGACTATTCATTGCTGACCGCCGATTCGCGCATCACCAACGAAGTACGCCGGGTGTTCAACTTTATCGAAAACCCGTACCGGCCGGTCACCTTCGACAACCTGATGGTGTCGCCGCAGAACTCGCGTCTGAAACTGTATGAGTTGATCGACAACGAAATTGCCAACGCCGAAGCCGGGCTTCCGGCCGGCATTATGCTGAAAATCAACAATCTGGTGGATAAAGGGCTGGTAGATCGGTTATATACCGCCTCCGGCGCCGGCGTAAAAATCCGCCTGTTGGTGCGCGGGATGTGTTCTTTGATTCCCAACCTGCCGGGGATCAGTGACAATATTCAGATAATCAGCATCGTCGACCGCTATCTGGAACACGATCGGGTTTACGTTTTCGAAAACAAAGGTGACAAACTGGTTTATCTGTCCTCTGCCGACTGGATGACCCGTAACATAGATTACCGCATCGAAGTCGCGGTCTCGCTGCTGGATCCAACGCTGAAACAACGGGTTCTGGATATTCTGGAAATCCTGTTCAGCGACACGGTCAAGGCACGTTACCTCGATAAAGAACTGAGCAACCAGTACGTGCCGCGCGGCAACCGCCGCAAAGTCCGTTCTCAGGTTGCCATTTACGAGTATTTAAAAGCTCTGGAACAACCAGGACAGTAGGCCAGCAACTATGCCGCTAAAAAGCACTGCAACGAACAAACCGCAGGAAATCGCTGCCATCGACCTCGGGTCGAACAGCTTCCACATGGTGATTGCCCGCGTCGTCAATGGCGCCTTACAGGTATTGGGGCGTTTAAAACAGCGGGTCCACCTCGCCGATGGATTGGACAGCAACAATGTGCTCAGTGAAGAGGCAATAGAACGCGGCCTGGCCTGCCTGGCGCTGTTCGCCGAACGGCTGCAAGGCTTCCCGGCGGATAACGTCACCATCGTCGGTACCCACACCTTGCGCCAGGCGGTGAACGCCGAGGTATTCCTCAAGCGCGCAGCCAAAGTGATCCCCTACCCGATCGAAATCATCGCCGGGCAGGAAGAGGCGCGTCTGATCTTTATGGGTGTGGAACATACCCAACCGGAAAAAGGTCGCAAGCTGGTGATCGACATCGGCGGCGGTTCTACCGAACTGGTGATCGGCGAAGATTTTGAACCCCTGCTGGCGGAAAGCCGCCGCATGGGCTGCGTCAGCTTCGCCCAACAATTCTTCCCGGGTGGGGAAATCAGCAAAAACAACTTCAAACGCGCACGCCTGGCGGCGGCACAGAAGCTGGAAACGCTGGCCTGGCAGTACCGCATTCAGGGCTGGCAATATGCTCTGGGCGCGTCGGGCACCATCAAGGCCGCGCACGAAGTGCTGGTGGCAATGGGCGAAAAAGATGGCCTGATCACCCTCGAGCGGCTGGAAATGATGGCGGAACAGGTGCTGCAGTTTAAAAATTTCAGCGCAATGAGCCTGCCGGGGCTGTCGGAAGACCGCCAGTCGGTGTTTGTGCCGGGGTTGGCAATCCTCTGCGGCGTGTTCGATGCGTTGGCGATCCGCGACCTGCGCCTTTCCGACGGTGCGCTGCGCGAAGGCGTGCTGTATGAGATGGAGGGCCGTTTCCGTCATCAGGACATTCGCAGCCGCACCGCCAAGAGCCTGGCCGATCACTACAATATCGACCGCGAGCAGGCCAAACGGGTGCTGGATACCACTGAGCTATTGTATGCGCAGTGGATGGCGCAAAATACCAAGCTGGCGAACCCGCAGTTGGAAGCCTTGCTGAAATGGGCAGCGATGTTGCACGAAGTGGGGTTGAGCATCAACCACAGCGGCATGCATCGCCACTCGGCCTACATTCTGCAAAACACCAACCTGCCGGGCTTCAACCAGGAGCAGCAGTTGCTGCTGTCAGCGCTGGTACGCTTCCATCGCAAGGGTATCAAGCTGGAAGAATTGCCGCGCCTGAACCTGTTCAAGAAAAAGCATTACCTGCCGCTGATCCAACTGTTGCGTCTGAGTACCCTGCTCAACAACCAGCGCCAGTCGACCACCACGCCGGAAACGCTGCGCCTGAGCACCGACGATAACCACTGGACGCTGCGCTTCCCGGCCGGTTATCTGGCGCTGAACAACCTGGTGCAACTGGATCTCGAACGTGAACAGGCCTATTGGAACGACGTCGTGGGCTGGAAACTGATTTGCGAAGAGGAAGGTTCGCAAGACGAGCAGCGCTCGGCCTGAGTCTGTCGCCCCCGTACTGCGGGGGCGACAATCAATTCTGTTCTGATAGCAACGTCGCCAAGGGTTGCGGTTCGCCGACGAAATACCCCTGCATATAGTCTACGCCCACCCCTTTCAACGCGACCAACTGCTCCAGGCTTTCTACGTATTCCGCCACAATGGTCAAGCGCTTCATTCGCGCGACTTTACAGATAGAGGCAATCACCTGGAAATCCACCGCGCTGGTCAGCATGTCACGTACAAAGCTGCCATCGATTTTCAGCATATCAACCGGCAACATCTTGAGCCGATCGTAACCGGCATAGCCGGTGCCGAAATCATCCAGAGCAATGCGGCAGCCCATTTCACGCAGCGCCTGCAGGTTGGCGCCGGCGTAATCCGTATTCTGCAGCAGATGCGACTCGGTCACCTCCAACGTCAGTTGATACGGTTCGATGCGATACTGCTGCAACAGGTTGCCTACATCCTGGCTGAGCATTGGACGGCACAGCGAAGAAGGCGACAAGTTCACCGCAAAGCGCGCGCTGGGCAGCGCAATACGGTGCTGGTCCATAAACTTCAACGTATTGCGCAGCACCCACAGATCCAGCCGATAAGCCAGGCCAAACTCATGCGCCACCGGCAGAAAATCATTCGGCGATACTGTGTTCCCCTGATCGTCGCGCATACGCAGCAGAATCTCATAATAACGATCACCTCGCAGGCCCACTATCGGCTGCGCCATCAAGATAAAGCCGTCGTTATCCAACGAACGTTGTACCCCATGCAAGAGCGCCACCTTGCGTTTGACTTCATCCTGCACCAAATTACCGCTGCTCTGCACATTCTCCGGCTTACCGCTGGTCAGAGATACTTCCGCCAACGCGCTAAGTTCCCCCAGCAACTGGTAGAGGTGTTCAAAATCGGGCAGCACGCTGCAATACCCTAACCCCAGCGGAGGATGGAGCGGCAAACCGTTCCAGATCAGGCGGAATTTTTCCAATGCGCGGTAAATCGCTTCGACCTTTTCTTCGCTATTGTCCGCATCCACTCGCAGCAACAAGTCATAGCCCGGCAGATGATAAACCCCTTCACCGGGGGTCAATACCTGATGCAGCAGCGCCGCCAGTTGCTGTTTGAAACGAATACGAAGCTGCATGCCATAGTTACGGCTCAGCAAATCCAGTTCGCTGACGCGCAGGAAACACAGGGTTGAAGGCGGAGACTGAGCCAGATCACGCTTGAGGGCACGCAGGTTCGGCAGGCCAATTACCGGATCTTGCAGCGAGGCACTTTGTGCCCTGGCATGGCTTAACCGTTGGTGAGTATTGAGCGCCGACATCAGGAAAATGCATAGGGTGAACACCACCATCATCGAAGAGATGACCGCCAGGTTATGCAACAGGTTGTCGGGTTGTGAAGCGCCGGGATAATGAAAAAACAGTACCAACAGAGTGGCAGACCAGATAAGGCAGTTGAATTGATAGCCAAAACGCATCGCACCGTAGAGCATTACCGGCAGCAGTAAGACCAGTCCGTACCCCCCGAGCAACAGGGGAATGGCTTCTTTGGCGTGATGGGACAGCACCGCCACCATCCCCACCAGCACCAACAGCCACAGCGACAGCTCTTTTTTATCGACGTTTGGCGCCATTTCACGACCAAAGCGTCGCCAGAGCGTCAGGGCAAAACGGGGTTTATTCAAGATGCGCAACATGATGTAGAGCAAGGGCATGGCGGAGAGACAGCCCAGCAGCAGCGCTTGAAAATTAACCAGCGCCATCAGGTAGCTGTTATCGCCGGGCATCATCCCGAGTTCGTCGGGCAACCGGGCAAAGGCGACCAGCAGTTTCAGGCCGAAGACAAACAGCAATGCCGGTAGCACCACCAGCCAGATTAGCCGCTCCTTCACCAGCGCCGCACCACCCGGGGCCGCACACCAACGGCGTTGCGTTTGCCTGCGATACCCCAGCCAACACAGGCTCAGGCAAGACAGGTACAGCAGCGTCACCAGCAAGCCACTTTCCAGCCCCAGCCGGTGGGCGTAACGCAGCATGATGGCGAGGGCAATACCCGGCAGCGCCCGCCAGTCGTAGACCATCAACAGCGCAATACAGGCGGTGAGCGGTAGATAGAGCAGATAGACTTTGCCTTCAGGCAGCATTATCCGCGGCGATAGCCAACCTGCGAACGGGATCAATAACAGGCTCCAGAGGAGGGGACACCCCCACCAGCGCTCGCGTAAATGCTTCCAGAATATTGGCTTGATCATAAAAATAACGAGTCCGTCAGGGCGTAATTCCATTCACGCGTTCGGGTAACAAGGCAGGTTCCTTTTCGTACCTCTATCCATTCATGAGGCAAGCTGAAAGTATCATATGCGACAGGAGAATGGCGGAAATTTTAGGCGCCAGGCGGGGGTGAGGCTTGACTCCGATCAACCAAAGAGGAAAAGTTGGGTAAAAATGTGTAAGCCTATTTTTTGTCTCATCTTAAGCTGCTGATCCGACAGATAAAGCCAAACTTAAGCTAAACAGCGGCGAGATACCGGGTTTTGCTGCCCGGAAATATATACTCTAAATAATTGGAGTTGCATCGAGGCGGCAACGCAGCGAATCCCCAGAAGCTTACACTAGTAAGTGACTGGGGTGAGTGAGGAAAGCCAACAAAGATGCAGCTTCAAGTATGACGGGTATAGACAATATTTGTCATCAATGGCTAGAATTCCGTTTACACTCTATGGGCCTGCATCAGCGTTCAATATCTCTATAAATTTCAAGTGGCCGCAGCACGGCCAGCGTGAAAGATGGCGGGCATAACACAGGAAACCGGCATGCCGGGTGATATATGCGTAGAAAATCCACCGGACAGATGACCAAAATAGTGCTGTTTGTCAGCTTTATCATTTTAGTCGGCCGTCTGCTGTATGCCGCGGTCGTCGCGGTGCCCCACCATCAGGAAAAAAAACTCGCCCCTCAGCAAAGCACCACTGAGATGAGCGACGAAAACCGGGACACCACTCCCTGAACTCACAGATTCAAGTTATCCCGCAGGGCTTGCGAATAGTTAAGCAGCCTGCCGTCGGCCAGTATCTCGGCGCGCCAGACCCCTTACTTATTCCTCAGCAACTGCTCCCATTTCATAAAAATGACGCCTGCATTCACTATGCTCTATCTAGTCCAGAGTGGGTCTTAAGGATCACTGAGTGCCAGTAAGGAAGACCATGTCAGTTGCAACACATAACGTTAAAAAAGTCGCTGAGTACCGCCAGCGCATTCTTTCTCTGCTGTTAAACAACAAAGATCTGGTCGATGGCATTCTCGGCCGGCCAGGGGATGAGAACGCCCTCAGCAAAAGCGAGCTGCTAAACCAGACTGCAGAAATCACCGGCCTGCTGGACGACATGCACGCCGCTGACCTCGCGGACCTGCTGGAAGCGCTGCCCCAAGACGAGCGACTGGCACTGTGGCGGCTGGTGGGGAACGCCAAACGCGGTCAAACGCTGGTGGAAGTTGCCGAGCCCGTGTGGGACAGCCTGATCGAAGAGATGAGCGACAAGGACCTGCTCAAAGCGATCAAGACGCTGGACGTCGATGAACAGGCCTATTTGGCACAATACCTGCCGCGTAACCTGATGGGACGCCTGTTGACCTCCATGGAGCCGGATCAACGCGCACAGGTGCGCGAGATGATCCACTACGGCAAGGACACCGTCGGCTGGATGATGGATTTTGAACTGGTCACGGTACGCCCCGACGTCACTATCGGTGCCGTACATCGCTTCTTGCGCCTGCGCAAAACCATCCCGGAAGCCACCGACAAGCTCTTCGTCACCGATCGTAAAAATACTCTGCTGGGCGAACTGCCGCTCACCGCCGTGCTGCTTAATGACCCGGAAACCCTGGTCCAGACGGTGATGGACAGCGACCCTACCAGCTTCCAGCCGGATGACAAGGCCGAAGCGGCAGCCAGCGCATTCGAACGTTATGACCTGATCAGCGCCCCGGTGGTCGACGCCAAGGGCAAGCTGATGGGCCGTTTGACCATCGAAGAAATCGTCGATGTGGTCAATGAAGAAAGCGACAGTAACCTGCGCCGCATGGGGGGCTTAAGCCCGGAAGAAGATGTGTTTGCCCCGGTCAGCAAGGCGGTGAAAACCCGTTGGGCATGGCTGGCCATCAACCTGTGTACCGCGTTTATCGCCTCGCGCGTCATCGGCCTGTTCGAACACACCATTTCACAACTGGTGGCGCTGGCGGCGTTAATGCCGATCGTCGCGGGGATCGGCGGCAATACCGGTAATCAGACCATCACCATGATCGTACGCGCGCTGGCACTGCACCAAATTGAGGTCGGCAACATTTCCCGCCTGATGTTCAGAGAACTCGGGGTGGCCATTATCAACGGCGTGGTCTGGGGCGGCATCATGGGAGTCGTGACCTGGCTGCTGTACGGCGACTGGGCGATGGGCGGCGTCATGACGCTGGCGATGATCCTCAACCTGCTGGTAGCCGCGCTGATGGGGGTGGTGATCCCGATGACCATGCTCAAATTGGGACGCGATCCGGCGGTAGGTTCCAGCGTATTGATCACCGCTCTGACCGATACCGGCGGCTTCTTTATCTTCCTCGGGCTGGCCACCTTGTTCCTGCTTTAAACCTCCAGAAGGCCGGCCCCGCGCCGGCTTTTGCGTTTGCTCACTAAAGCTGTCTGATTCAGTGGGTTTTATTGCCGCGCTGTACTACCCTTTGCCAATAAACTTTCCATCTCATTCGCGTCATGACCTCGTTCAGTGACAGATGCCAGAGTTAAGGGTTGTCTATGGATATCAGCGCACCGAATCATCTCATCACGCGTCAGGGCGCCTTGTTGACGCACAGCCTGCTGGCGGCGATGGCGGTATTTTTACTGGCATTGCTGTGCCTGACGCTGTCGAACGAATCCAGCCACTTTACCCCGCTGTGGTTCCCCACTGCCGCCATTATTGCCGTACTGTTCCGCCACTCGCCACGCCAATGGGGGTTGCCGCTGCTGGCATGCGGGGTTGGCATCGTGGCCGCCAGCTTCACGCTGTTCGGCTTTAGCTGGTTCCCGGTAAAACTGACCCTGATCAACCTGCTGGAAGCCGTGGTCTGCACCCTGCTGTTGCGCCGCATGCTGCTGCAGGACGATCCGCTGAACAGCCTGGCCAGCTGGCTTAAATTTGTCGTCTGCGCGGTGATATTCACCCCGTTGTTCAGCGCCCTGCTGGCCGCCTGGTGGGTTCCCGCTCCCGGTCACCCTTTCTGGCACCCCTTCAGTACCTGGTTTATTTCAGAAGCTATTGGCGTCCTGTCGCTGACGCCCATCGGGCTGGTTTATCGCCGTCGCATGCTGGATACGCTGAATCTGTACACTCTGCTGCTGACGTTGATAGTCGCGCTGACCTTCAGCTATCTGGCGCTGAGCTACCTGCCCTTTCCGTTCACCTTCGTCATTCTGCCGCTGCTGTGGGCGGCAATCGCGCTGCCGCGGCTCGAGGCTTTCGTCATCTGCTTTTGCACCACGCTGATGATCACCGTGATGATTTCCATCGGGTTGCTGCATTTTCATGCGCCCACCGGTCCGTTCAGCGATATCGAGATTTACCTGCCGATCCTGTTGATTTTGATCCCGGCGCATTCGATGGCCATGGTGATGCACGCCTTCCGGGTGGAGAAACAGCATATCGTCGAGAGTGAAACTCGCTTTCGTAATGCGTTGGAATATTCGGCCATCGGCATGGCGCTGGTGTCACCGCAGGGGAAATGGCTGCAGGTCAATCAGGCGTTGTGCAAACTGCTCGACTATACCCCGGAGGCTCTGCGGCGCCTGACTTTCCAGGAAATCACCCACCCGGACGATCTGAACGCCGATCTGACGCAGCTGCACGATCTGCTCGACGGGCATATCAGCAGTTACACCCTGGAGAAACGCTATATTCGCAGCGACGGCGAGCACGTCTGGGCGCTACTGGCCGTATCGCTGGTGCGCGATGCCGAAGGGCTGCCGCTGTATTTTATTTCGCAGGTAGAAGACATCAGCGAATTGAAACGCACGGCCGCAGAGAACCATCGACTGATGGAGCGCATTACGCTGGCGAATAAAGTGGGCGGCATCGGCGTTTGGGAATGGATGATGCACGGCGAAGAGCTTACCTGGGACAAGCGTATGTTTGAACTTTACGACCTCAGCCCGGACCAGACGCCAACGTTTTCGCTATGGCGGACGCTGCTGGTACCGGAGGATCGTGAACGCACCGACCGTGAGATGGCCACATTGTTGAAGCGGCCGGGCCCCTTTGTACTCGAGTTCCGGCTGCTCACCCGCGAGGGAAAAGTGCGGCATATCCGCGGTCAGGGTAACGTTATTTTAGACGCCCAGGGTCTGCCGCTGCGCATGATCGGCACCAATATCGACATGACGGAAGTCCGTAATCTGACCGAAGCACTGCACGAAGAAAAAGAGCGCCTGCACATTACGCTCGATGCGATCGGCGAAGCGGTGATATCCACCGACGACGAAATGCACATTACCTTTATGAACCCGGTGGCCGAACAAATGTGCGGCTGGCCGCTCAGTCTGGCGATCGGCATGCCCGTCGCCGGCGTGGTTCGAATGACCAACGGCAAAGACGGTGAAGAGGTAGAAAACCCGATCCAGTGCTGCCTGCAGGAAAACCGGCAGCTGTCCCCAGACTATGCCCTGGTGCTGCATGGTCGCGACGGTCGCTGTTTTGACATCCAGCAGTCGGTATCACCATTGAAAACGATCGACGGCAACGTCATGGGCGCGGTGATGGTACTGCAGGATGTCACGGCCTCGCGCGAACTGATGCAGAAGTTGAGTTACAGCGCGTCCCACGATGCCCTGACCACGCTGCCCAATCGCACCAGTTTTGAAAAGCGCCTGAAGGCCGCTATTGCCAACGCCACTGAAAAACGACTGCAGCACGCGCTGGTGTTCCTCGATCTCGACCGTTTCAAGGCGGTCAATGACAATGCCGGCCACGCCGCGGGCGACGCGCTGTTGAAAGATCTTTCCCTGTTGATGCGGCACCATCTGCGTAACAGCGACTGTCTGGCCCGGCTTGGCGGCGATGAGTTCGGGCTGATCCTGTTCGACTGCACGCGGGAACAGGCCCAGTCGCTGATACAGCAATTGGTTAATCACATCAGCCAGCATCCGTTCTTTTGGGAAGGGAAGATTTACCACGTCGGCGCCAGTGCAGGCGTAACCCGTATTGATGCCGATGCCGGCAAGAGCAGCGAGCTGCTGGCGCAGGCGGATATTGCCTGTTATACCGCCAAGCATCGCGGACGTGGCCAGGTTTATCTCTATGAGGCGCGTCAAAAAATGATCCTGGAACGTCAGCATGAACTGCTGACGCGTCAGGAAGTGACGGACATCATCAACGATGGGCAATTATTGCTGCATGTCAGGGCGGTCGCACCGCCAAAAACGCCGCTGGCAGTCTGTTTCTATCAGTTGAAACTGCAGGTGAGGGATCAGGACGGTCAGGCGCTGGCGAGCGACGATTTTATCTCCGCTGCCCGGCTATACGATCTGACGCAAGAGGTTGACCGCTGGATCATCGGGCAGATTTTGACGCAGCGCGCCCCTGATATTGCCCGCAAGGGGTTGTCCATCGCGCTGCCGCTGACAACCGACAGCCTGCTGGACGCCAGCTTCCAGGACGATCTGCTGGCAGCGCTGGACGCTTCCCCCTTGCAACCAGAAGCATTGCTGCTGGCGGTCGATGATGCGGTGGTGCTGGAGCACGCCGGTATTTGCAGGCCGTTCCTCCAGCAGTTGCAGCAACGGGGCTGCAAGCTGATCGTTAACGGTTTTGGGCACAGCCTCAACGCCTTTGACGAGTTGCATGGCCAAAAGATTGACTATATCCGCGTCGACGAACGCTTCATCACCAACGTGCACTGCAACCAGATGGACGAACTGATGGTGTCGATGCTCAATGGGGCGACGCATCGGGTGCACGCCCAAACGCTGGCCGGCCCGGCACACCAGCAGATAACGCTGAACACCCTGCAGGCGATTGGCATCGATCTGTCGGACGGCGACGCCATCGCACTGGAACAATCGCTGACGGAACTGCTCAGCGGCGGTTACTTTGGTATCCGCTAGTCGCCATTCCCAGCAATATCCCCCTGCCTTTCGAGCGGCGGCCTCGCCGCCGCATCTCATCCATTCTGCTTTTTTTGCTTAGCCCGCCTGAGGTTAGTGGTATAACTAACAGGTCAAAGTTAATCGCTTGCATAACACCTCGATACGGAAATCAGCATGCGAATTAATTTTTTCCTCTCTCAATACACCTAATTGTTCAGGGATGAATGGCTATGAAAAAAGAGTGGTTTGCCGCCAGAGAGCTGACCGGCATTGCAGGACTGCCCTCCTCGCCACAGGGCATCAATTTAATGGCCCGCCGCGAAGGCTGGATCAGCCGCCGGCGCAAAGGCGTGCAGGGCAAAGCGGTGGAATACCACATCAACAGCCTGCCGATCGGAGCGCGCAGCTTACTGATACTGCAAGAAGATCCTGCCGAATATCAGGTTGAACGCCAGGATCCGCTGGCGGTGTGGATTGAGTATTACCATCATCTGAGTGAAAGCGAGCGCGAGAAGGTACTGGCCTTCCTGATGCGCGAAGGAATAGACGGCCTGCTGACGCGCATTGCCGTCAAAGACTAGTCCGTAGCCGCTACCCGACAGCCTCCGTTGACGGCGCCCAGCCATCGTTATGCCACAGATGCAGCGTGGCGTAGGAACGCCAGGGTCGCCAGCTTTCAGCATAGCGCTCAATCTGGCGTGGCGTCATGCCGGGAAAACGCTGTTTGATCAGATAATCCCCCGCCAGGAACACGTCCGGCCACGACCAGGCTCGCATGGCGATATAGCTGGCGGTCCAACTGCCAATCCCCGGTAGCGCAGTCAGCGCCTTGATCCCCTGCTCAATATCCAGCACGTTCTCCAATTGCAACCGCCCTGCGGTCACCGCCTGCGCAATACCGATTAACGCCGCCGCTCGTTTCAGTTGCACGCCCAAGGGGCGCAGCGCCTCAGGCTGTAATCGCGCAATCTGTTCGGCAGTGGGAAAAACGTGGGTAATGCCACCGTAGGGCTGTTCCAGCGGGGTGCCCCAAAGTTCAGCCATCCGTCCGGCAAAGGTCGCCGCCATTTTGACGCTGACCAACTGCCCAAGCACCGCGCGGGTCGCCTGTTCGAATGCGTTGACGCAGCCAGGCAGCCGCAGGCCCGGCGCATCGGCAGCCAACGGCCCCAACGCCTGAGCGATAAGGTCCGGCGCGGCGTCGAGATCAAACAGTTGGCGAGTGCGGCGCAGCACTTCCGTCGTCACCCGGCTCAGGGAAGGTGCAATTTCCACCCGTACCCGATTATGCGCCTCTTCCGGTTGCACGCTGACCCAGCCACGATATTCGATGCCGCCCTGAGTGATGGCTATCGCCCGCAGGTACTGTTGCCCCTCCACCCGCTCCACACCGCTCACCGCACGGGTTTGCAAAAAACCCAGCATGCGCGACCAGTCATAGGGCGGTCGATAGCCCAGATGAAACACCAGCCCGCTGGCGACGGTACGTTCGTTACGGCCGCTGCTGCTGCGCAGTGCCGAGGGGATCAGCCGGTAGCGCGCCTTGAACAGTTCGTTAAAACGCCGCAGGCTGCCGAAACCGGCGGCAAAGGCCACCTCACTCAACGGCATATCGGTATCCGCCAGCAGGCGTTTGGCCTGCAACAGCCGGTGCGACTGGGCATAATCAATCGGCGAGGCGCCAAACTGATCGGCAAAAATACGCCGCAGGTGGCGATCGGAAATGCCTAGCCGCGTTGCCAGTTGCTCGCAGCTGTGCTCCGACAGATACCCCTGCTCAATCAACTGCACCGCCACCTGAGCATAGCGATTGCCGAGATCGATCAATGCCAACCCCGGCGCCAATTCCGGCCGACACTTCAGGCAGGGGCGAAACCCCGCCAGTTCCGCCGCCGCCGCGCTCGGGTAAAAGGTGCAGTTTTCAATTTTTGGCGTACGGGCGCTGCAAACCGGGCGACAATAAATACCGGTCGACGAAACGCCGACGAAGAAGCGACCGTCAAATTTGCGATCGCGTGCACTCAGTGCTTCATACAACGCCTGCTGTTGGTTTTTCATAGCCACGCTCGGGGTCAGTTTTTTGTGCATTATGCGACTCGATGGGTGCGCTGACGTGCGGGATTCGGACATTAAGTTAAGCATGCTAGCGCCGTCGCCGCTAAATTTTTCGTCAGTTAAGCGCTCTCAGATTGCCCAGGGGCCGAGTCTCGGGTAAAGTCGCCCCCCTTCATTGGCATGGGGATAGAGAAAAGACATGTTTATTGGATTTGACTACGGAACGGCCAACTGTTCCGTCGCAGTGATGCGAGAAAATGGCCCCGAGCTGCTGACGCTGGAAAACAACGAGCCCTATCTGCCGTCGATGCTGTGTGCTCCGACGCGCGAAGCCGTCAGCGAGTGTTTGCACCGCCACTGGCAGGTGCCGACCGCCAGCGAGGAAAACCAGCAACTGCTGCGCCGGGCAATCAACTATAACCGCGAAGAAGATATCCCGGTCGCCAGCGACAGCGTGCTGTTTGGCCTACAGGCGCTGGCGCACTACGTTGAAGATCCGGAAGAAGTGTATTTTGTCCGCTCCCCGAAATCCTTCCTCGGCGCCAACGGCCTGAAACCACAACAGATCGCGCTGTTTGAGGATCTGGTGTGCGCCATGATGTTCCACATCAAACGTCAGGCGGAAAACGTACTGCAAGACAGCATCAGCCAGGCGGTGATCGGCCGTCCGATCAACTTCCAGGGCATCGGTGGCGAAGAAGCCAACCGCCAGGCGCAGGGTATTTTGCACCGCGCTGCCGAGCGTGCAGGCTTCAAAGACATTGAATTCCAGTTCGAGCCGGTCGCCGCAGGCCTGGATTTCGAAGCGACTCTGGAAGAAGAAAAAACCGTGCTGGTGGTGGATATTGGCGGCGGGACAACCGACTGTTCGGTGCTGTTGATGGGGCCGCAATGGCGTGACCGTGCCGATCGCCAGCAAAGCCTGCTGGGCCACAGCGGTTGCCGCGTTGGCGGTAACGATCTGGACATCATGCTGGCGTTCAAGCAGTTGATGCCGCTGTTCGGTATGGGTGGCGAAACTGAAAAAGGCATCGCTTTGCCTGCGTTGCCTTACTGGAACGCGGTAGCCACCAACGACGTTCCGGCGCAGATCGACTTTTACAGCGCTGCCAATGGCCGCATGCTGCGCGATTTGATCCGCGATGCCGCCGAGCCTGAAAAAGTTAAACGCCTGCTGAAAGTGCATCAGCAACGCCTGAGCTACCGTCTGGTGCGCGCCGCGGAGGAGAGTAAAATCGCCCTGTCGGCACAGCAAAACATCAGCGCTCCGCTGGCTTTCGTCCAGACTGATTTGGCAGAAACCATCAGCCAGGATCAGCTTGCCGAGGCCATCTCACAGCCGCTGCTGCGCATTCAGGAACAGGTCAGCGCCGCGCTGGCCAGTAGCCAGACCGCACCGCAGGTGATTTATCTCACCGGCGGCAGCGCACGTTCCCCGCTGTTGCGCGCCGCGCTACAACAGCAGTTGCCGGGCATTCCTATCGTCGGCGGCAACGACTTCGGCTCGGTCACCGCCGGGCTGGCTCGCTGGGCGCAGACGCTGTTCCGTTAAGGGCACCAGGGCGCGGTAGCTCAATGCCGCGCCCTGCCGCCAAGCCATTCGCTGCGAAATCAGGTACTGTATCGGCTGGAACCATAATCATGGCAGGAACAACAATGCTGATCGTTCTTTCCGGGCTGCCAGGCAGTGGTAAAACTACGCTCGCACGGGCGCTGGCTCGCGCATTACCGGCAATGCATCTGCGCATCGATACCCTTGAACAAGCTATCCGTAACAGTGGCTCCCTGGCCGATGACGTCGGCCCCGCCGGGTATTTTGCCGCTTATGGCGTTGCCGAAGATAACCTGCGTCTGGGCCACTGGGTGATTGCCGACTCGGTCAACCCGTTGCCGGTCACTCGCGAAGCCTGGCATAACGTCGCACAACGGGCTGGTGTAGCCTGCATAGATTTTGAGGTGGTTTGCTCAGACAGTGCCGAGCACCGTCGCAGGGTTGAAACCCGCGACGGGGACGTTGCCGGACTGCGCCTCCCTAACTGGCACAGCGTCACCCGCCACGATTACCTACCCTGGCATACCCCGGTGGCCCGTATTGATACCGCAGGCCAGCCAGTGGAAGCCAGCGTGGCTCAGTTGCTGTCCTTGATTAACGCCGTCGGCAACTGAGCAGGTCACCAGGCGCTGGCGTCGTTCAGGATGCGGATATCCTCGGCATCCAGCCGCAGCCGGGTAGCGCTGATCAGCTCATCCAACTGCTTTAGCGACGTGGCGCTGACGATCGGCGCGGTGATGTCCGGCCGCGCTATCAGCCAGGCCAGTGAAACCTGCGTTGGCGAGGTGTGGTGTTTTTCCGCAACCCGATCCAGCGCAGCCAAAATCTTGAAACCGCGTGGATTAAGGTATCGCTCAACGATGGTGTCACCACGTTGGCTCTTGCCGATATCTTTTTCACTGCGGTATTTGCCGGTCAGGAAACCGCTGGCCAGCGAGAAGAAGTTAATCACGCCTAATCCATGGCGCTGCACCACCGGCGCCAGGCTGCGTTCATACTCCTCACGCGCATAAAGATTGTACTCCGGTTGCAGGGTCTCATAGCGCGCCAACCCATTCTCTTCACTGACTTTCAATGCCTCCTCCAGACGATCGGCCTGATAGTTGGAAGCGCCTATCGCCCGCACCTTACCGGCCTTGATCAAGTCGTCGAACGCCGCCAGGGTTTCCGCCAACGGCGTGTCCCGGTCGTCGTCATGCGATTGATAAAGGTCGATATAATCGGTCTGCAAACGCCGCAGTGAATCCTCTACCGCCTGCTGGATATAGCGTGGTGACAGCCCCTGCTTACCCTCGCCCATCGGCTTGCCGACTTTGGTAGCGATGATCACCTGGTCACGCTTGCCGCTCTTTTTTAGCCACTGGCCGATGGTGGTTTCCGATTCACCGCCCTGATTGCCCGGCACCCAGCTCGAGTACACGTCGGCGGTATCGATAAAGTTGAGCTGATTTTCCACCAGCGCATCCAACAGGCTGAATGAAGTTTCGCGATCCGCCGTCCAGCCAAACACGTTACCGCCGAAGGTCAATGCCGGCACTTTGATGCCCGAACGGCCCAGTTCTTTATGACTCATTGCATGCTCCATGGAGTTGATGATTCGCAGGATAATTATTAGCGCGAAAGCAGGAAATCCGCTAAAACGCATTCGCTATAAGCCGGATGGCAACGCTTATAAACATAGCATGATCAAATCTACAACTTATTCGGACAATGCTGACGGTTCCTCCATATTTCCTTCATTTTTATGCCGTCTTTCCTCGCTAAACTAGTATTCTGTAAGGAGTGTAACTTTTTTGGCAATGAGTGCCCGCACGCCTGCCTTTTGGAGAGATTTTCGCCACCATGAATGCAAAAAACCCACGTCGTTCACTGTTACTGCGCCTGTTGGTGGTGGTTATTGTGGCTATTGCCGCCGTGCTGATTTGGCGTCACTTCAGCGCTCCGCAGCCGGCCGACAATGCTGCCCCTGGGGCGCGTCACGCCGGTGGGGGCAAAGCGGCGGCAGGCGCAGGACGACGGGGAGCGCCAATGTCACCGGTACAGGCTGCGACCGCCACACAGCAAACGGTGCCGCGTTACCTTTCCGGGCTGGGCACGGCTACCGCCGCCAACACCGTGACCGTCACCAGCCGGGTCGATGGCCAACTGATGGCGATCCACTTCACCGAAGGGCAACAGGTCAAAGCCGGCGATTTGCTGGTTGAAATTGACCCGCGTCCGTTCCAGGTACAGCTGGCTCAAGCGCAGGGACAACTGGCCAAAGATCAGGCCACCCTCGCCAATGCCCGGCGCGATCTGGCACGTTATCAGCAACTGGCCAAAACCAATCTGGTGTCGCGGCAGGATCTGGACACTCAGCTGTCGCTGGTGCAACAGACCGAAGGCGCAATCAAAGCCGATCAGGGCTCCGTCGACAGCGCCAAGCTGCAAATCACCTACAGCCGTATCACCGCACCAATTGACGGTCGTGTCGGTCTGAAGCTGGTGGACGTCGGTAATTACATCACCAGCGGCAGCACCACCGGCATTGTGGTGATCACCCAAACTCACCCTATCGATGTGGTATTTACCCTGCCTGAGGCTACTATCAGCGATTTGATCAAAGCGCAAAAAGCTGGCCCGGTCAGCGTCGAAGCCTGGGATCGCACCAACCAAAATCTGCTTTCGACCGGTTCACTGCTGAGCCTGGATAACCAAATCGACACCACCACCGGCACCATCAAACTGAAAGCGCGCTTCACCAACGAGGACGACGCGCTGTTCCCCAACCAATTTGTTAATGCACGCCTGAAAGTGGCAACGCTGCGGGATGCGATCGTTATCCCTACGGCGGCCTTGCAGATGGGCAACGAAGGCAACTTCGTCTGGACCCTGAGCGAAGATAACAAGGTCAGTAAACACTTGGTGACCACCGGCGTGCAGGACAGCCAAAAAGTGGTGATTAACGCCGGGCTGAACGCCGGTGACCGGGTGGTGACCGACGGCATAGATCGCCTGACCGAAGGCATGCAGGTTGAGGTGGTCACGCCGCAGGCGGCTTCTGCGGCCGGCAAACCAATCCACTCACCTCGCACCCAGGGGAAATCCTGATGCAGGTGATGCCACCTAACGCCGGCGGCGGTCCATCCCGCCTGTTTATACTGCGGCCGGTTGCCACCACGCTGTTGATGCTGGCGATCCTGCTGGCGGGGATCATCGGTTATCGCGCTCTGCCGGTGTCCGCCCTGCCGGAGGTCGACTATCCGACCATTCAGGTGGTCACGCTGTATCCCGGAGCCAGCCCGGACGTGGTCACCTCGGCGATCACGGCTCCGCTGGAGCGTCAGTTTGGCCAGATGTCCGGCCTCAAGCAGATGGCATCGCAAAGTTCCGGTGGCGCCTCGGTCGTCACCTTGCAATTCCAGCTTGAGCTGCCGCTCGACGTCGCCGAACAGGAAGTGCAGGCGGCAATCAACTCCGCCACTAACCTGTTACCGAACGATCTGCCCTACCCGCCGATTTACAGCAAGGTTAACCCGGCCGATCCACCGATCCTGACGCTGGCCGTGACCTCCAGCGCCATGCCGATGACCCAGGTAGAAGACATGGTGGAAACCCGTGTCGCGCAGAAAATATCTCAGGTCACCGGCGTCGGACTGGTGACCATTTCCGGTGGCCAACGGCCGGCGGTCCGCGTGAAGCTCAATGCGGCGGCCGTTGCCGCCTACGGTCTGGACAGCGAAACCATCCGCACCGCCATCAGCAACGCCAACGTCAACTCTGCCAAGGGTAGCCTGGACGGCCCAACGCGTTCGGTCACCCTTTCGGCCAATGACCAGATGAAATCAGCCGACGACTATCGTCAGTTGATTGTCGCTTACCAGAACGGTGCGGCTATCCGCCTGCAGGATATCGCCACCATCGAACAAGGCGCGGAAAATACCCGGCTGGCGGCCTGGGCCAATAAGCAGCCGGCCATTGTGCTCAATATTCAGCGCCAGCCAGGCGTAAACGTCATCACCACCGCCGACAGCATCCGCGAGATGCTGCCTCAGTTGATTAAAAGCCTGCCCAAGTCGGTCGACGTCAAGGTGCTGACCGATCGAACCACCACCATTCGCGCCTCGGTCAGCGACGTGCAGTTCGAGCTGCTCTTGGCGGTAGCGCTGGTGGTGATGGTGATTTACGTGTTCTTGCGCAATGTCCCGGCCACTATTATTCCCAGCGTCGCCGTACCGCTGTCGTTGATCGGTACCTTCGCCGCCATGTACTTTTTGGACTTTTCGATCAATAACCTGACGCTGATGGCGCTAACCATCGCCACCGGTTTTGTGGTCGATGACGCCATCGTGGTGATCGAGAACATTTCACGCTATATCGAAAAGGGCGAGAAACCGCTCGACGCCGCCTTAAAAGGCGCCGGCGAAATCGGCTTCACCATTATTTCACTGACCTTCTCGCTGGTAGCCGTGCTGATCCCCTTGCTGTTTATGGGCGATATCGTTGGCAGGTTGTTCCGTGAATTTGCCGTGACGCTGGCGGTGGCAATTTTGATTTCGGCGGTGGTTTCGCTGACGCTGACGCCGATGATGTGCGCACGCATGCTGAGCCACGAATCCCTGCGCAAGCAGAACCGTTTTTCCGCCGCTTCTGAACGCTTCTTTGACCGGGTCATCGCCCGCTACGGCAAATGGCTGAAAACCGTGCTGAATCATCCCTGGTTGACGCTAGGCGTGGCGTTCAGCACGCTGGTGCTCACCGTCTTGCTTTACCTCCTGATCCCGAAAGGATTCTTCCCGGTACAGGACAACGGCATTATTCAGGGTACGCTGGAGGCGCCGCAGTCAGTGTCGTTCAGTAATATGGCCGAGCGCCAACAGCAGGTGGCGGCAGAAATCCTCAAGGATCCGGCGGTGGAGAGCCTGACGTCGTTTGTTGGCGTCGATGGCAGCAACGCCACGCTCAACAGCGGCCGGTTGCAAATCAACCTCAAACCCTTGAGCGAACGCAGCGACCGTATTCCGGCCATCATCACTCGTCTGCAGCAGCAGAGCGCACAGTTCCCCGGCGTGAAGCTGTATTTGCAACCGGTGCAGGATCTGACCATCGACACCCAGGTCAGCCGCACCCAGTACCAGTTTACCCTGCAGGCCATGTCGCTGGACGAGCTCAGCCTGTGGGTACCGCAGCTGATGGCGGAATTGAAACAGGCACCGCAGTTGGCGGACGTCACCAGTAACTGGCAGGATCAAGGACTGGTGGCCTACGTGAACGTCGATCGCGATTCGGCTTCCCGCCTCGGCATCAGCATGAGTGACGTGGATAACGCCCTGTACAACGCTTTCGGCCAGCGGTTGATCTCCACCATTTACACCCAGGCCAATCAGTACCGGGTGGTGCTGGAACATGACGTCAGCACCACGCCAGGGTTGGCGGCGCTGAGTGAGATCCGCCTGACCAGCAGCAACGGCACCATCGTGCCGCTGAACACCATTGCCAAAATCGAAGAGCGCTTCGGACCGCTATCGGTCAATCATCTCGATCAGTTCCCGGCGGCCACCATCTCCTTTAACGTGGCCGGCAATTATTCGCTTGGGGAAGCGGTCGACGCCATCACCCTGGCGGAAAAAAATCTCGATATGCCGAAAGATATCACCACCCAGTTCCAGGGGGCGACGCTGGCGTTCCAGGCCGCGTTGGGGGGGACACTGTGGCTGATCCTGGCGGCGGTGGTAGCGATGTATATCGTGCTGGGCGTGCTGTATGAGAGCTTTATTCATCCGGTTACCATTCTTTCTACCTTGCCCACCGCCGGGGTCGGTGCCTTGCTGGCACTGATGATGGCCGGCAGCGAACTGGATGTGATCGCCATCATCGGCATCATCTTGCTGATCGGCATCGTGAAGAAAAACGCCATCATGATGATCGACTTCGCGCTGGCCGCCGAACGTGAGCAAGGTATGACGCCGTACGATGCGATTTATCAGGCCTGCCTGCTGCGTTTCCGGCCGATACTGATGACCACGCTGGCGGCGTTGCTGGGGGCACTGCCGCTGATGCTCAGCACCGGCGTCGGCGCGGAACTGCGACACCCGCTCGGGGTTTGCATGGTCGGCGGGCTGGTAATGAGCCAGATCCTGACGCTGTTCACCACCCCGGTGATCTACCTGCTGTTTGACAAGCTGGCACGTAACACTCGCCGGCAGCCGGATGTGCAGGAGCTGCCGTGAAATTCTTCGCCCTGTTCATCTACCGACCGGTGGCCACCACGCTGCTGACGTTGGCAATTGCCATCAGCGGTGTGATTGGTTTTAGCCTGTTGCCAGTATCGCCGCTGCCACAGGTCGACTATCCGGTGATTTCGATCAGCGCTTCGTTGCCGGGTGCCGATCCGGAAACCATGGCCTCGTCGGTGGCTACGCCGCTGGAACGCGCTCTGGGCCGGATAGCCGGGGTCAATGAAATGACCTCGATGAGTTCACTCGGCAGCACCCGGGTCATTTTGCAGTTCGATCTCGACCGTGATATCAACGGCGCGGCCCGTGACGTGCAGGCGGCGATCAACGCGGCGCAAAGCCTGTTGCCCACCGGCATGCCGAGCCGCCCGAGCTACCGTAAGGTCAATCCGTCAGATGCGCCAATCATGATCCTGACGCTGACCTCCGACACCTACAGCCAGGGCCAGCTTTACGACTTCGCCTCGACTCAACTGGCGCAAAAAATCGCCCAGACCGAAGGGGTAGGCGACGTCTCGGTGGGCGGCAGTTCGCTGCCTGCGGTGCGGGTCGAACTTAACCCAAGTGCGCTGTTCAATCAGGGGATATCGCTCGATGCGGTGCGCCAAACCATCAGTGATGCCAACGTACGCAGGCCGCAGGGTTCGGTAGACAATCAGCAGCAGCGCTGGCAGATCCAGGCTAATGATGAATTGAAAACCGCCGAGGCTTATCGCCCGCTGATTATCCACTACAACAACGGCGCGGCGGTGCGCCTGAGTGACGTGGCCGAGATCAAAGACTCGGTACAGGACGTACGCAACGCCGGGATGACCAACGCCAAACCGGCGATTATTCTGGCCATCAGCCGGGCACCGGACGCCAACATCATCGAAACCGTCGATCGCATTCGCGCCGAATTGCCCGCCTTGCAAGACAACATCCCGGCGTCCATTCAGCTGAATATCGCGCAGGATCGCTCGCCAACCATCCGTGCTTCGCTGGCGGAAGTGGAACAGTCGCTGGTGATCGCCATTGGGCTGGTGATATTGGTGGTGTTCATCTTCCTGCGGTCCGGACGCGCGACGCTGATCCCGGCGGTGGCAGTACCGGTGTCGCTGATCGGCTCTTTTGCCGCGATGTACCTGTGCGGCTTCAGCCTGAATAACCTGTCGCTGATGGCGCTGACCATCGCCACCGGCTTTGTGGTCGATGATGCCATCGTGGTGCTGGAAAATATTTCGCGCCACGTCGAAGCCGGCATGAAACCGCTGAACGCCGCGTTGCAGGGGGTTCGGGAGGTCGGCTTTACCGTGCTGTCGATGAGCGTGTCGCTGGTGGCGGTATTTATCCCGCTGCTGTTGATGGAAGGCCTGCCCGGCAGGCTGTTCCGCGAGTTTGCCGTCACTCTGTCAGTCTCGATCGGGCTGTCGTTGATTATCTCTCTGACGCTGACGCCGATGATGTGCGCCTACCTGCTGCGCCACCAGCCGCCGCGGGCGCAGCGGCGCATTCGTGGTTTCGGTAAAATGCTCCTGGCGCTGCAAAAAGGCTATGGACGCTCGCTGAGCTGGGTGCTTGGCCATTCACGCTGGGTATTGGCCCTATTTCTCGCCACCATCGCGCTCAATGTCTGGCTGTATATCAGCATTCCGAAAACCTTCTTCCCGGAGCAGGACACCGGCCGACTGATGGGCTTTATCCAGGCAGACCAGAGCATCTCCTTTCAGGCTATGCGCGTTAAGCTGGAAGATTTCATGAAGATCGTGCGTGAAGATCCGGATGTGGAAAACGTCACCGGTTTCACCGGCGGTTCACGCACCAACAGCGGATCGATGTTTATCTCGTTGAAACCGCTGTCGGTGCGCAGCGACGATGCACAGAAAGTGATTGCCCGGTTGCGTGCCCGGTTAGCGAAAGAACCGGGAGCCAGTCTGTTCCTGATGGCGGTGCAGGATATCCGCGTCGGCGGCCGGCAGGCTAACGCCAGTTACCAGTACACGCTGTTGGCGGACGATCTCGCCGCGCTGCGCGAATGGGAACCGAAAATTCGTATTGCGCTGGCTGCACTGCCAGAGCTGGCAGACGTCAACTCCGATCAGCAGGACAAAGGTTCAGAAATGGATCTGGTTTACGATCGCGAGACCATGGCCCGTTTGGGTATTTCAGTTTCCGATGCCAACAACCTGCTGAATAACGCCTTTGGCCAACGTCAGATTTCGACTATCTATCAACCGCTCAATCAGTACAAAGTGGTGATGGAAGTCGCTCCCCCATACACCCAGGACGTCAGCTCACTGGACAAAATGTTTGTGATCAACAAAGACGGCAAGGCAATCCCGCTGTCCTACTTTGCCAGTTGGCGCCCCGCCAATGCACCGCTGTCGGTCAATCATCAGGGCCTGTCGGCCGCGTCGACTATTTCGTTTAACCTGCCGGATGGCGGCAGCCTGTCGGACGCCACCTCCGCCGTAGAGCGAACCATGACGGCGCTCGGCGTGCCTTCCACCGTACGCGGCGCTTTTGCCGGGACCGCCCAGGTGTTCCAGGAAACGCTGAAATCTCAGTTGCTGCTGATTGCCGCCGCCATCGCTACTGTGTATATCGTGCTGGGCATTCTTTATGAAAGTTACATTCATCCGCTGACCATTCTGTCCACCCTGCCCTCCGCCGGAGTGGGTGCCCTGCTGGCGCTGGAGCTGTTCGGTGCGCCGTTCAGCCTGATAGCGTTGATAGGCATTATGCTGTTGATCGGTATCGTGAAGAAAAACGCCATCATGATGGTCGATTTTGCCCTCGACGCGCAGCGCAATGGCGGCATCAGCGCACATGACGCCATTTTCCAGGCGTGCCTGCTGCGATTCAGGCCAATCATGATGACCACCCTGGCGGCGCTGTTTGGCGCATTGCCGCTGGTGTTGACCCACGGCGACGGCGCCGAGCTGCGTCAACCGCTTGGCATCACCATCGCTGGCGGCCTGATCGTCAGCCAGCTGTTGACGCTGTACACCACCCCGGTGGTGTACCTGTATTTTGACCGGCTGCAGATGAAATTCCGTCGCGGCAAGAAACTGGATCCATTGCCCCAATAATGGCCACCCGATGCTGATAAAACACACCGCCTCCGTACAATGGCAACTTTGGATCGTGGCGTTCGGCTTCTTTATGCAGACGCTGGACACCACTATCGTCAACACCGCCCTGCCGTCGATGGCCGTCAGCCTGGGGGAGAACCCGCTGCGCATGCAGTCGGTGATTGTCTCCTATGTGCTGACGGTGGCGGTGATGCTGCCTGCCAGCGGCTGGTTGGCGGATCGATTTGGGGTGCAGCGGGTGTTCTTCAGCGCCATCGTGTTGTTTACTCTGGGGTCCATTCTGTGCGCCCGTTCTGAGACGCTGAATGAGCTGATCGCCTCGCGCGTGATCCAGGGCATCGGCGGCGCCATGATGGTACCGGTGGGTCGCCTGACGGTGATGAAAATCGTCCCGCGCGAACAGTATATGGCCGCGATGACCTTCGTCACCCTGCCCGGCCAAATTGGCCCGTTAATGGGGCCGGCGTTGGGCGGTTTTCTGGTGCAGTACGCCAGTTGGCACTGGATTTTCCTGATCAATATCCCGGTGGGGATCGCCGGTGCCATCGCCACGTTGCTGCTGATGCCCAATTACCGCATGCAGACCCGTCGCTTCGACATCAGCGGCTTTATCATGCTGGCGATCGGCATGGCGACGCTGACGCTGGCGCTCGACGGCCACAAAGGGATGGGGCTCTCCTCTCCCGCCATCGCCGCGCTGGTGGTTGCCGGCATCGCGGCACTGGCGGGTTACTGGTGGCATGCGCATGGCAACAGCCGCGCATTGTTCTCACTGCGGTTATTCAAAACCCAAACCTATAAAGTGGGGCTGACGGCCAGCCTGCTGGGCCGTATCGGCAGCGGCATGTTGCCCTTTATGACACCGCTGTTTATGCAGGTCGGCATGGGCTTCTCCCCGTTCCACGCCGGGCTGATGATGATCCCGATGATTATCGGCAGCATGGGAATGAAACGCATTGTGGTGCGGGTGGTTAACCGCTTCGGTTACCGTAACGTGCTGGTTGCCGCCACGCTGATGCTGGCGTTGATCAGCCTGAGTTTCCCGCTGGTGGCGATGCTGGGCTGGATCTGGCTGCTGCCGGTAGTACTGTTTTTCCAGGGCATGGTTAACTCATTGCGCTTCTCGGCCATGAACACCCTGACGCTGAAAGATCTGCCGGATCGACTGGCCAGCAGCGGCAACAGCCTGCTGTCGATGGTGATGCAGCTGTCGATGAGCCTCGGTGTCAGCATCGCCGGTATTCTGATCGGCAGCTTTGCCCATCATCAGGTGGTTACCGACAGCCCGGCCATCCATAGCGCATTTATTTACAGCTACTGTTGCATGGCGTTGATCATCGCGCTGCCCGCGCTGGCCTTCGCCCGCGTTCCGGCCGATACCGCCCCCAACCGTACGCTGACCAAAGAGCCGGGGACCGGCTCCACGAGGTTGCAATAATGAAAATAGGCATCACCGGCAAGCTGTTCATGGCCATTTTCGCCACCTGCATGTTGGTGCTCATTACCATGCATTGGGGCGTTCGCATCAGCTTCGAGCGCGGTTTTATCGACTACATCAAAAACAGCAACGAGCAGCGCATCAACATGCTGAGCGAAGCATTGGAAGAACAGTACAGTCGTCACGGTAACTGGGTTTTTCTGCGCAATAACGATCAGGTGATTTACCAGATCATGCGTTCGTTCGAACAAAACAGCGACAGCAGCCACAATTTGCCGCCCAAAGGCTGGCGCACCCAGTTTTGGGTGGTGGACAGCCAGTACAACCGGCTGGTGGGGCATTCCGGCCCGGTACCGAAGGAGGGCCCGCGTCATCCGATCCGCTACAACAATGAAATCGTCGGCTGGGTAATTACGACGCCCATAGAGAGGCTGACACGTAATACCGACATCAGTTTCGATCAGCAGCAAAGACGCACCAGTTGGATGATTGTCGCCCTGTCCACCCTGCTGGCAGCGGCGGTCACCTGGCTGATGTCGCGCGGGTTGCTGGCGCCGGTCAAACGCCTGGTAGCCGGTACCCACCGGCTGGCGGCTGGCGATTTCAGCACCCGCGTAGCCGTCAGCAGCCAGGATGAACTGGGTCGGCTGGCGCATGACTTCAACCAGCTCGCTACCTCATTGGAAAAAAATGAGCAGATGCGGCGCGCCGTGATGGCCGACGTCTCGCACGAGTTGCGCACCCCGCTGGCGGTGCTGCGCGGTGAGCTGGAGGCGCTGCAGGACGGCGTACGTCAGCCTACGGCTGCTTCGCTGGGCTCCTTGCAGGCCGAAGTCTCCACCCTGACCAAACTGGTGGACGATCTGCATCAACTGTCGTTATCCGATCTCGGTGCGCTCGCCTACCGTAAATCGCAGGTTGATTGCGTGCATTTACTGCAAATCGCGGTTGCCAGCTTCCGCGAGCGTTTTCACGCCAAAGGGTTGGACATCGTGACCCAACTGCCAGAACAGGCACCGCTGTTTGGCGATCCGGACAGGCTTAACCAACTATTCAACAACCTGCTGGAAAACAGCCTGCGTTACACCGACGCCGGCGGCAAGCTGGAGATTGGCGCCCAGACGCAGCCAGGCCGCCTGCTGATTTACTGGCAGGATAGCGCGCCGGGCGTCAATGACGATCAGTTGGCGCGCATTTTCGAACGTTTTTACCGTACCGAAGGTTCGCGTAACCGCGCCAGTGGCGGCTCCGGTCTGGGGTTGTCAATCTGTCAAAACATAGTGGAAGCACACAACGGGACGATCTACGCCCAGCACTCGCCTTTGGGCGGCGTGCGGATTACAGTAGAATTCGCCACCCCGGTAATGAATAAGGCGTCATGATGGAAACCCAGAATCAACCGTTGCAAATTATGATTGTTGAAGATGAGCCCAAGCTCGGCCAACTGCTGGTGGACTACCTGCAGGCGGCGGGATATGCCACGCGCTGGCTGACCAACGGCAGCGAGGTGGTCCCGGCGGTACATGAACATTCGCCGGCGCTGATCCTGTTGGATCTGATGCTGCCGGGCAGCGATGGGTTAACGGTATGCCGAGAATTGCGCCGTTTCACCGATATTCCGGTGGTGATGGTGACGGCAAAAATTGAAGAGATCGACCGCCTGCTGGGGCTGGAGATCGGTGCAGACGATTATATCTGCAAACCTTACAGCCCGCGTGAAGTGGTTGCGCGCGTAAAAACCATTTTGCGCCGCTGCTATCGCCCATTGGACAATATGCAGGAAGAAACGCAGCTTCACATTGACGAACCGCGCTTTCAGGCCAGCTATCAGGGGCAGATGCTGGATCTCACTCCGGCGGAGTTTCGCCTGTTGAAAACCCTGGCCAGCCAGCCGGGCAACGTGTTCTCGCGCGAGCAGCTGCTGAATAATCTGTATGACGACTACCGGGTGGTGACCGACCGTACCATCGACAGCCACATCAAAAACCTGCGGCGCAAACTGGAGCTGATCGACGGCGAGAAATCATTTATCCGCTCTGTGTACGGCGTCGGTTACCGCTGGGAGTCCGAACCTTGCCGCCTGGTGAACGGGCTTTAATCGGCCCTAGGTCCAGTCTTCTACCGTCAGGCCTGGCACCATGGCAAACGCCCGGTCGTTAGTCACTATTGTCGCTCCGCGGCTCTGCGCGTGGGCGGCAATAAGCTGATCCAGGGCCCCCATCACTCGCCCCTTTTGCGTCATTTCCGCCCGCAGCGTGCCATAGCAGTGCGCGGCTTCACTGTCCCAGGCATATACCGTCACGGAATCAAGAAATGCCGCGACCGTCGCTTTCAGCGCAAGGTTCTGCCGCTTGGCCACGCCATAAAGCAGTTCCGCCTGCGTAATGCTGGAAATGCATACCGCAGAAGGCGGGATTTTTTCCATTAGGCTCAGCAAGCGGGGATGCCGACGGAACAGTTGGCTGACCGTATTGGTGTCAAACATATACATACTTACTCTTCCCCGGCGAACGGATCGCGGGTGGCACTGCCCTGCTGACGTTCATCAGCCGCCAGAAAGTCATGCGGTACCTGCGTTTTTTCGATCATTTGCAGCAGCGGAGCCCAGCTGTCAGGTTTGGCCGGATATTTAGATAAAATCACGTTTCCCTCCCGATCGCGGCGGATATACACACGATCTGTATCAAATTCGAATTCCACGGGTAACCTCACCGCCTGATTTCTGCCGTTTTTAAACAGTTTCGCGACTCTTTCCATTTCCATCCCCCTTAACAGGCATAGGCCTAAGCATATGCCTGTTAAGGGGAGATGCCAATATGCGGCGCTTATTTTTTGACCGCAATAATGCAACGGCCTCACCCTAGTCTTCCCAGGTTGCGGTTGAAAGACTGCGGGCTCAAGAATGCGGCGGGCTGCGCAAAATTTCGGCATGACAATCCCCCGTTAGCTTCCCGTGCTACAGCAGTATCCGCTGGCCAAAACTCCCTGTCAGCGCAAAAAAATGGCGTTTTTTTTGCGCTACCCTTCTCAAGTCCGGTTTATTAGCCGCTCAATTTCAAGCCATTGGCTACACTTACATCACTAATCGGAACCCACAGGAGAAGAACCATGGCAATCGGTCACTATGAGCTGAAAAAAGCAAAGAATGGGCAATACCACTTCAACCTGAAAGCCAGCAATGGCGAAATCATTCTGGCCAGCGAGATGTACGCCAGCAAGGCCTCGGCGGAGAATGGCATTGCCTCGGTGCAAACCAATTCCCCCCACGAAGCACAATACGAACTGAAGCACAGCACCAGCAATCAGCCTTATTTCGTGCTGAAAGCCAAAAACCATCAGGTGATCGGCGTCAGTGAGATGTACAGCTCTGAAACTGCGGCAAAGAACGGTATTCAGTCGGTGATCAAAAACGGTCCGGCCACCGACGTGCGCGATCTGAGCGCGTGATGCATCTGTAAGGCGCGCGATGCCCGCCATCGCGCGTTTTTCTTATGACCAGGATCAATCTCCCTGTAATAAATCCGGTTACCTGCTGATTTCTCGCCGCGCTGCGGCTACAATTCCCCGCTTTTACTGCGCCATTTGGGGCGCGTTATACCCACTGGCTTTCATACAGCAGCTAGGCGGCAAGTTCGTGAGTCTCCGGGAGCTTGGTAGACCAAGTGACTGGGGTGAACGAATGCAGCCAACAACGCTGCGGTTAGAAAGACAGAGGTATACTGACCTGAAATCAGACCGAGACTCATTATGTTTACACCGGAACTCCTCTCCCCAGCCGGCACGCTGAAAAACATGCGTTACGCCTTTGCCTATGGCGCCGACGCGGTTTATGCAGGCCAGCCGCGTTACAGCCTGCGGGTACGTAACAATGAATTCAACCACGAGAATCTGGCGCAGGGAATTAACGAAGCCCATGCGTTGGGAAAACGCTTCTACGTGGTAGTGAATATCGCCCCGCACAATGCCAAGCTGAAAACCTTCCTGCGCGATCTTAAACCCGTGATCGACATGGGCCCGGACGCGCTGATCATGTCCGATCCCGGCCTGATCATGATGGTGCGTGAAGCCTTCCCGCAGATGGATATCCACCTGTCGGTGCAGGCAAATGCGGTAAACTGGGCGACGGTAAAATTCTGGCAGCAAATGGGCCTGACGCGGGTGATCCTGTCGCGTGAACTGTCGCTGGAAGAGATCGCCGAAATCCGCACCCAGGTGCCGGAGATGGAACTGGAAATCTTCGTCCACGGTGCGCTGTGCATGGCCTACTCCGGCCGCTGCCTGCTGTCCGGCTATATCAACAAACGCGATCCTAACCAGGGCACCTGCACCAACGCCTGCCGCTGGCAGTACAAAGCGGAAGAAGGTAAAGAAGACGAGACCGGCAACATCGTGCATATGCATGAACCGATCCCGGTACAGACCGTCGAGCCGACGCTGGGCATCGGGGCCCCCACCGACAAGGTGTTCATGCTGTCCGAAGCGCAGAAACCGGGTGAATACATGAGCGCCTTTGAGGATGAACACGGCACTTACATCATGAACTCGAAGGATTTGCGCGCCATCCAGCACGTGGAACGCCTGACGCAACTTGGTGTGCATTCGCTGAAGATTGAAGGCCGCACCAAATCCTTCTACTACTGCGCGCGTACCGCGCAGGTCTATCGTCGCGCCATCGATGACGCCGTCGCCGGCAAGCCTTTCGATCCCACTCTGTTGACCACGCTCGAAGGCCTGGCACATCGGGGTTACACCGAAGGCTTCCTGCGCCGTCACGTACATGAAGCGCAGCAAAACTACGATTACGGTTCATCGCTGTCTGAGCGCCAACAGTTTGTCGGCGAATTCACCGGGGTACGGCGTGACGGCTGGGCTGAAGTTGACGTGAAAAACAAATTCCTGCTCGGCGACAGCGTAGAAATGATGACCCCAGGAGGTAACGTCTTGTTTACCCTGGAGAGCATGCAAAATAAGAAAGGTGAAGCGATCGACGTGGCGCCGGGTAACGGCCATATCGTTTATTTGCCGATCCCGCAAGATATCGATCTCAATTACGCGTTGCTGATCCGAAATTTGCCGGATACCAATACTCCTGCGGCATAAAATGCAGGGAGCGATCCTTTAATGGCATTTTTTAGCAAATATTAGAATTGGATCACATCAATTACTCCGCAGCTTGGTTAACATCAGGCTGCTTAAAACTAAGAACGAAAAAGATTTGCATAGCAATACTAGGAACCACCTCCTTAGCCAGTCCAATCTCCCTTGGACTGGCTTTTTCTTTGATATCGTAAAATAATCCTATCTAATATATCCATTAGCTTTCAATTCACTGACTTGCCTATTTTTCATTACGGCCTGTTGTCATGGCGATATAAAAATAAAGCTACAACGATTAATTAATGCATTAACAAAAACCACTAACTTTCCCACGGATATATCTTAATTTAAGTCAATCCTGCAGAAATAATCTCTGCCAGGTCAGGATTAATCAGAATTAACTGAATATTCTGATGGCCTGCCGCCGATGGGTAGTTTATCGTTGCCCTATAGTTTACAGCCGGGAGATATCGGGAATGCATTCACCAGCACCAGCGCTTCTTATCATTAACGGCAAAGGCGCCGGCAACGACGAGGTGCGCCTTGCAGTACAAAAGTTGCGAGATGAAGGCCAGCCTCTTCACGTTCGCGTAACCTGGGAACAGGGTGACGCAGCGCGTTACGCACGGGAAGCCTGCCAACTGGGTGTGAAAACGCTGATTGCCGGCGGTGGTGACGGCACCATCAACGAAGTGGCTGCGGCGCTAACGGCCTTGCCGGCGGACGGACGCCCGGTACTGGGTATTCTGCCGCTGGGCACCGCCAATGACTTTGCCATGGCCTGCAACATTCCTTTGATGCCGGAACAGGCATTGCGGTTGGCAGTAAAAGGCCGCGCGGTGCCGATAGACCTGGCGAAAGTGAACGATGAACGCTATTTCATCAATATGGCGACCGGCGGATTCGGCACACGCATCACCACCGAAACACCAGAGAAGCTGAAGGCGGCGCTGGGTGGCGTGTCCTACTTTATCCACGGTTTGTTGCGCATGGATACGCTCAAGGCCGACCGCTGCGAGATCCGCGGGCCGGATTTCCACTGGGCAGGCAATGCGTTGGTCATCGGCATCGGCAATGGCAAACAGGCCGGAGGTGGTCAGCAACTCTGCCCGGACGCGCTGATCAACGACGGCTTGCTGCAACTGCGCCTGTTGATCGCGGATGAACTTCTGCCGGCGCTGGTAGCCAGCCTGTTTAACGACGAAGAAAACAAAAACGTCATCAGCGCCGCACTGCCATGGTTGGAGATCAAGGCCCCGCACGAGATGACCTTTAACCTCGACGGTGAACCCCTGAAGGGCAAGCATTTTCGCATTGAAGTGTTGCCACATGCCATTGAATGTCGCCTGCCGCCTAACTGCGGGCTGCTGGGTCAAGGCCCTACCCCCGAATAACCGTCTATGGCGCTCACCGGCAAGGCTGAGCGCCACTCGTCATAGCATCCCCCCTTTCCCCCAGATAATTTACCGCCTGTCGCTTGCACTTTATTCCGCATCGAAATGTGATCCTCTCCGGCAAATCCTTTAAATCATACTTGTATGGTAGTTAGTTCATGGCGTATTTTCCGTCCAATATGATGACCCGTGCGAACAGGATAAAGACGTTATGAAGATTGTTAACGCAGAGGTATTTGTGACCTGCCCAGGCAGGAATTTTGTCACGCTGAAGATCACCACCGACGAGGGCATTACCGGTATCGGTGACGCCACGCTTAATGGCCGTGAACTACCGGTGGCGTCCTATCTGAAAGATCATGTCTGTCCGCAGTTGATCGGCCGGGACGCCCATCAGATCGAAGACATATGGCAGTTCTTCTATAAAGGCGCCTACTGGCGCCGCGGGCCTGTCACCATGTCCGCCATCTCTGCCGTAGACATGGCGCTGTGGGACATCAAGGGCAAGGCCGCCAATATGCCGCTGTACCAATTGCTCGGTGGCGCATCGCGTACCGGCGTCATGGTGTACTGCCACACCACCGGCCATTCCATCGACGAAGTGCTCGACGACTACGCCAAACATAAAGAGTTGGGCTTTAAAGCCATTCGTGCCCAATGCGGTGTGCCTGGCATGAAAACCACCTACGGCATGGCCAAAGGCAAAGGCCTGGCTTATGAACCCGCCACCAAAGGCAACTGGCCGGAAGAACAGCTGTGGTCAACGGAAAAATACCTCGATTTCACCCCCAAGCTGTTTGAAGCAGTACGTAACCGTTTCGGTTTCGACGAACACCTGCTGCACGACATGCACCACCGGCTGACCCCTATCGAAGCCGCCCGCTTCGGTAAAAGCATTGAACAATACCGCCTGTTCTGGATGGAGGATCCGACCCCGGCAGAAAATCAGGAATGCTTCCGTTTGATCCGCCAGCATACCGTGACCCCTATCGCCGTCGGCGAAGTCTTCAACAGTATTTGGGACTGCAAGCAACTGATCGAAGAACAGCTGATCGACTATATCCGTACCACCCTGACCCACGCCGGCGGCATTACCGGCATGCGCCGTATCGCCGACTTTGCCTCGCTGTATCAGGTACGTACCGGTTCACACGGGCCATCCGATTTGTCCCCTATCTGCATGGCGGCGGCGCTGCACTTTGATCTGTGGGTCCCTAACTTCGGCGTACAAGAATACATGGGCTACTCCGAACAGATGCTCGAAGTATTCCCGCACAGCTGGAGCTTCAACGACGGCTACATGCATCCGGGCAACAAGCCGGGGCTGGGTATCGAGTTCGATGAAAAACTGGCGGCCCGTTATCCCTATGAACCGGCTTATCTGCCGGTCGCACGCCTGGAGGATGGCACCTTATGGAACTGGTAACAGAAGAACGCACCATGCACAGCGTGGTCATTGAAAAACCAGGCCAACTGGTTATCCAGCAACGCCCCTTGCCGCAGCCGGCAGCCAACGAAGTGCGGGTGAAGATAAAGTTCGCCGGTATTTGCGGCTCAGATGTGCATATCTACCATGGCCATAACCCTTTCGCTCGCTACCCGCGCGTCATCGGGCATGAGTTTTTTGGCGTCATTGACCAAGTGGGGAGCGATGTCGATCCACAACGCATCGGGGAACGCGTTGCGGTCGATCCGGTCGTCAGCTGCGGGCATTGCTACCCTTGCTCTATAGGCCGCCCTAACGTCTGCACCGAGCTGCAGGTAATTGGCGTGCACCGCGACGGGGGATTCAGCGACTACGCCTGCGCCCCGGCGCGCAATGCCTACCGCATCCCGGACAGCATCAGCGATCGCCATGCCGCCATGGTCGAACCCTTCACCATTGGCGCCAATATCACCGCCCACCTGCAACCCACCTCCGATGACATCGCGCTGATCTACGGCGCCGGGCCGATGGGGCTGACGGTGATCCAAACGCTGAAAGGGGTCTACGGCGTGAAGCAGGTGATCGTGACCGACCGCATCAGTGAGCGCCTGGTGATGGCGCAGGAAAACGGTGCCGACTGGACCTTCAATAACGCTGAAGGCTCGCTGCAAGCCGAGTTGGAGCGGCGCGGACTCCAGCCGACGCTGATCGTCGATGCCGCCTGCCATCCGGCCATTTTGCAGGAGGCGATTAACCTGGCATCACCGGCGGCGCGTATCGGCATCATGGGCTTCTCCGGCGAGGCCTGCCCCCTGACCCAGCAAAGCATCACCAGCAAGGAGCTGTCGATTTTCTCCTCACGCCTAAACAGCGGGCGCTTCCCGCAGGTCATCGATTGGATGGCCAGCGGCAAAATCGATCCGCAACGATTAATTACCCACTGCGTGTCGGCCAGCGAGGTTGAGCAGGCGATGCTGATGTTCGAACAAGACCAGCGCACCTGCTGCAAGGTGTTATTACAGTTCGATTAGCACCCGGCGTCGCCACCTTTGCAAAGAACTAAGCATCACAATGAAAACAACATAAGTGGAGTGCTTTATGTTTAAAAACCTGCGTTGGACCATCGTATTCCTGCTGTTTATGGTCTACATGATCAACTACCTCGACCGCGTTGCGCTGTCGATTACCGTGCCGATGATCGAGAAGGATCTGATGTTGAATGCCGAACAGTTCGGCATCATCTTCGGCAGCTTCTTCTTCGGTTACGCCATCTTCAACTTTGTCGGCGGGCTGGCGGTAGACAAGTTCGGCCCGACGCTGGTGCTCGGTGTCGCCGTTGGCCTGTGGTCGATTTTCTGCGGCATGACGGCATTAGCCACCGGTTTCTATTCCATGCTGATCCTGCGCGTGCTGTTCGGCATGGCAGAAGGGCCAATCTGCGCCTCGGCCAATAAGATGATCAACGGCTGGTTCCCGAAGAAACAGGCCGCAACCGCCATGGGGCTGCTCAGCGCCGGTTCACCTTTGGGTGGTGCCGTCGCCGGGCCAATCGTCGGCTATCTGGCACTGGCGTTCGGCTGGCGACCGGCGTTTATGATTATCTGCTCGATCGGTATCGTCTGGATGCTGGTGTGGTTCTTCGTGGTGGCGGATAATCCGGCGAAAAGCAAACGGGTCAGCGATGAGGAACTTGCGCTGGTCAACCGGATGAAACAGGAAACCCACAGCGCGGAAGAAGAGCTGAGCAACGCGGCACACGGGCTGGGTTACTACCTGAAACAGCCGATCATCCTGGTCACTGCGTTCGCTTTCTTCTGCTACAACTACATCCTGTTCTTCTTCCTGAGCTGGTTCCCTTCCTATCTGGTTCAGGCGCATAACCTGAACATCAAGGAAATGAGCCTCACCACCATGATCCCGTGGATTGTCGGCTTTGTCGGGCTGGCGCTCGGCGGCTATATCTCCGACAAGATTTTCAATATCACCGGCAAGCTATTGCTGTCGCGCAAGATCGTGCTGGTCACCAGCCTGCTGGCGGCGGCCATCTGCGTGGCCCTGGCGGGTACCGTCAGCAGCGTAGTACCGGCGGTGGTGCTGATGTCGGTGTCGATCTTCTTCCTGTACATCACCGGCGCCATTTACTGGGCGATAATTCAGGACGTGGTGCATAAGTCCCGGGTCGGCGGTGCCAGTGGCTTTATCCATTTGGTCGGCAGCGTTTCCGGCATCATTGGCCCTATCGTGACCGGCTACATTGTGCAAAACACCGGTAAGTTCGACAGCGCCTTTATGTTGGCTGGCGGCGTGGCTGCGCTGGGTGCAGTGCTGGTGCTGTTGGTGATCAAGGCACCGCGCAACACCGTACAGCCGCAAATCTCGAAATCTTAATGCTTCAGGGGCGGCCAAGGTCGCCCCGCTTTCCCCTTCTTCAGGAACGACAACATGACGCTTTCCAGCACCGCCGCGCTACCGGCGGCAATTGCAGCACCAGGCTACGATCGCCAACGGCTAAAACCCCGAATCGTACACCTCGGTTTTGGCGCATTTTTCCGGGCTCATCAGGCGATTTACGCCGAGCGTCTGGCAAAGGATCACGCCAGCGATTGGGGCTACGGCGTGATCAGCATGCACAACGGCCAGCAAAAAATCGCCGATATACAACGTCAGGACCTGTTATATACGGTGGCCGAAATGGACGACAGCGGCTGGCGAGGTCAGGTTGTCGGCATTATCAGGCAAGCGCTGCATCTGCAGGTCGACGGGCTGGAAGCCGTACTTGAAGCTATGGCGCAGCCGGAAGTCGCTATCGTTTCACTGACCATCAGCGAGAAAGGCTACTGTTATCATCCCGCCAGTGGCCAGTTGCTGGCTGAACATCCGGACATTCAGCATGATATCGCCCACCCGCAGCGGCCAAAGTCCGCCCCCGGTTTGCTGCTGGCGGCGCTACGGCTACGTCGTGAGCGTGGGCTGCCGGCATTCGCCGTGATGTCCTGCGACAACATGCCGGCCAATGGCCAGGTGACCCGCAACCTGCTCTGCCAACTGGCGCAGCGACAGGATGCGGAACTGGCGGCGTGGGTTCAACAGCATGTCGCTTTTCCCTCCACCATGGTCGACCGCATTGTTCCGGCGATGACGGCGGAAACGCTGCGGCAGATTGAAGGTTTACTGGGTGGTATCGTCGATCCGGTCGCTGTCGCCTGCGAGCCCTTTAGCCAATGGGTAATAGAAGATAACTTCCCACAGGGGCGTCCGGCGTGGGAAAAGGTCGGCGCCGAACTGGTCCACGACGTGCTGCCTTACGAAGAAATGAAGCTGCGGATGCTCAACGGCAGCCACTCTTTTCTGGCTTATCTGGGCTATTTGGCCGGCTATGCGCATATCAGCGACTGCATGCAGGATGCGCATTTTGTGCGTGCGGCGCGCCATCTGATGCTGGCGGAACAGGCGCCGACGCTGCAAGTCAGTGGTGTGGATCTGACGCAGTACGCCGAATCGCTGCTGGCTCGCTATCGCAATGGTGCGCTGAAACACCGCACCGGACAAATCGCCATGGACGGCACGCAAAAACTGCCACAGCGTTTGCTGGACGCCATCCGCTGGCACCTGGCACAGGGCAGCGATTTTAGCTGCCTGGCTTTAGGGGTGGCCGCCTGGATGCGTTACGTCGGCGGCCAGGACGAACAGGGTCAGGTTATCGAAATCAACGATCCCCTGCGTGAACGTCTTGCCGAACGGGTCGGCAACAGCCGCGAAGGCGCCGAACGGGTATTGGCGCTGCTGCAGCTTGAAACGGTGTTTGGGCGCGATCTGCCGGACAGCTTACGGTTCGTCAAGGCGGTGACCGATGCCTACCTTACGCTGCTGGCGCAGGGGGCTCGAGCCACCGTTGCCGCGCTGCCCGTCTTCGAAAACACATCGGAAGCACGATGATGGATGTCACTGTGCCGAAGCCCCTGGCCAGCGAATGACATCATTGAGTTATCATATTAAGTGGGTGGATTAATCCGCCCGCCATCAAAGAATAATCTGCTAGTATGGTGGCACCCGAATCTCAGCCAGATTACCGATCTTCACCATGTCTGAAACCTACAGCCTTACCAACAACCTCCCGGTCAATCAGCAAATCTATCGGTTCCTACGTAAGGATATCGTCGATTGCACCATTCCCCCCGGCACCTTGTTGTCTGAGAAAGAGATCTCCACCCGCTTTAGCGTTTCACGTCAGCCGGTGCGCGAGGCCTTTATCAAGCTGGCGGAAGCGGGACTGGTGCAGATCCTGCCGCAGCGCGGTACTTTCGTGATGAAGATTTCCGCCAAGCGGGTAGCCGACGGGCGCTTTATTCGTCAGGCAGTGGAATGCGCGATTGTTCGTCGTGTCGCAGAACGGATCACGGCGGAGCAGCTGATGACGCTGGAGCATAATTTGCATCGCCAGACGTTGGCGGCGCAAAATCGGCAAACCCGTGAGTTTTTGGCACTGGACGACGAGTTCCACCAGTTGCTAACCCAGTTTGCCGACTGCCCGCTGGCCTGGGAAACCATCGAAACCATCAAGGCCACCATGGATCGGGTGCGCTTTCTCAGCCTGAGCGAGGTTTCGCCGCCGGAAAGCCTGATCCAACAGCATTACCGCATTTTTGAAGCGCTGAAAGCACAGGATGCCGACGCTGCCGAGCGCGCCATCCATGAGCACCTGCAAGAGATGATTTACTCCATCACGCCTATCTCCCTGCAAAATACCGAGTGGTTTGAAGTCGAATAATCAGCCACAAATCTTCCGTGGGGCGATCGTCCCCACGTATTTGGCCACGCAAATGGCAATTCCTCTCAATCGCATCTATTGTTTCTCCTTGCCATCAGGATTTCATTACTATCGTTCTATCAGCTTCAATCACCGCTTTTTGCTACGCCGGTGGTCAGATACCTTAGGTTGCCGGTGTATGAAGAAGCTAAATCGGGAGTTAATCATGACTGATATTGCACAGTTGCTAGGAAAGGAAGCGGAAGACCTGTTGCAACACCGCTGTACTACCATCCCTGCTGAAAATCTCTACCTGCCGGGCGCCGACTTTGTTGACCGGATAATGATCGATAACAACCGCCCCAACACCGTGTTGCGTTCAATGCAAAGCCTGCTTAACCATGGCCGCCTGGCCGGCACCGGCTACCTGTCTATTCTGCCGGTCGATCAGGGCATTGAGCATTCTGCCGGCGCGTCTTTCGCCGCTAACCCGCTGTATTTTGATCCGAAAAATATCGTCGAACTGGCCATTGAGGCCGGTTGTAACTGCGTCGCCTCCACTTATGGCGTGCTGGCGTCAGTCTCGCGCCGCTACGCGCACAAAATTCCGTTCCTGGTCAAACTGAACCATAACGAAACCCTGAGCTACCCGACCCAATACGACCAGACGCTGTACGCCAGCGTTGAGCAAGCGTTCAACATGGGCGCGGTTGCGGTCGGCGCCACTATTTACTTTGGTTCCGAGCAGTCACGCCGCCAGATTGAAGAAATTTCCAGCGCCTTCGAGCGCGCTCACGAGCTGGGTATGGTCACCGTGCTGTGGGCCTATCTGCGCAACCCGGCGTTCAACAAAGATGGCGTGGACTATCATTCCAGTGCCGATCTCACCGGCCAGGCCAACCACATTGCCGCCACTATCGGCGCCGATATCGTTAAGCAAAAAATGGCGGAAAACAACGGCGGCTACCGCGCGGTGAAATTCGGTTATACCGATGACCGCGTTTACAGCAAGCTGACTACCGACCATCCGATCGATTTGGTGCGCTACCAACTGGCCAACTGCTATATGGGCCGCGCTGGGTTGATTAACTCCGGCGGTGCCGCCGGTGAGAATGACCTGCAGGAGTCGGTTCGCACCGCGGTCATCAACAAACGCGCAGGCGGCATGGGCCTGATTCTGGGGCGCAAGGCGTTCAAGAAATCGATGAAAGAAGGCGTGGCGTTGATCAATGCCGTTCAGGACACCTACCTGGACAAGAAAGTCACCATCGCCTGATCCCAAGCCACACCCAGTTCGTTTCTCCAGCCCGGTTCGCCGGGCTTTTTTATCGCATTTTTCTGTCGATCCCCGCTCCCCTTTCTGCTCCCCCCGCCGCTTAATGTTATTTTTCTTTCATTATTAACTTTCACAATAAAATATTTATCTTTCAAATTGTGATCTATTTAAAACAAATGAATCCATAAAGTGATTAGTGTAAGGCCCATGGCGACAGAGCCGCCGTTCGCTCCAGGCCATACCTTCCATCACAGGAGAATAATAATGATTGAGCTAATCACCCACGGAGCCGAATGGTTTATCGGCCTGTTTCAGAAAGGCGGTGAAGTGTTTGTCGGCATGGTGACGGGCATTTTACCTTTGTTAATCAGCCTGTTGGTCATTATGAACGCGCTGATCAAATTTGTAGGCCAGGAACGTATCGAACGCTTGGCGCAGCGCTGTGCGGGGAACCCGGTTTCTCGTTATCTGCTGCTGCCGCTGATCGGCACCTTTGTTTTTTGCAACCCGATGACCCTCAGCCTAGGGCGCTTTATGCCGGAGAAATACAAACCCAGCTATTACGCGGCAGCGTCCTACAGTTGCCACTCGATGAACGGTCTGTTCCCGCATATCAACCCTGGCGAACTCTTCGTTTATCTCGGCATTGCCAGCGGGTTGACCACCCTCGGCCTGCCACTGGGGCCGCTGGCGGTGAGCTATTTTCTGGTCGGGCTGTTCACCAACTTTTTCCGCGGCTGGATCACCGATCTCACCACCAGTCTGTTCGAACGCAAGATGGGGATCCGCCTGGATCGCCAGGTGCAACTTTAATTCGTGGAGTGCAGCATGAGTGCTTATATCCGTATTGAGAAAGGCGCCAGCGGCTGGGGTGGCCCATTAACGTTGCCGATCGAACCTGGCAAAAAAGTGGTGTACATCACTGCCGGTACCCGCCCATCGATCGTCGACCGGATTAGCGAACTGACCGGCTGGCCTGCCGTCGATGGCTTTAAAGAAGGCGAACCGCCAGCAGACGAAATTGGCGTCATGGTGATCGACTGCGGCGGTACCCTGCGTTGCGGTCTGTACCCGAAGCGCCGTATTCCGACGGTCAACATTCACGCTACCGGCCAATCCGGCCCGTTGGCGAAGTTTATCCTCGAGGATATTTACGTCTCCGGCGTGCGTGATAGCAACATCAGCCGGGTGGAAGCAGCTACCGATCAGATCCGGACAGCCACGTCGCAACCCAAGGGACGGGATTACGACACCAGCAAAAAAATCACCGAGCAGAGCGACGGCCTGTTGGCCAAAGTGGGTATGGGCATGGGATCGGTGGTGGCGGTGTTCTTCCAGGCCGGGCGCGACACCATCGACACGGTGCTGAAGACCATACTGCCGTTTATGGCGTTCGTCTCGGCGCTGATCGGCATCATCATGGCTTCCGGCCTGGGGGATTTTATCGCCCATGGCCTGACGCCATTGGCCAACAGCCCGATTGGGTTGGTGACGCTGGCGCTGATTTGCTCCTTCCCACTGCTATCGCCGTTCCTCGGCCCTGGCGCGGTGATCGCTCAGGTGATCGGCGTATTGGTCGGGGTGCAGATAGGCCTCGGCCATATTCCGCCGCAGCTGGCGCTGCCCGCGCTGTTCGCGATTAACGCGCAGGCCGCCTGTGACTTTATTCCCGTCGGCCTGTCGCTGGCGGAGGCCAAGCAGGACACGGTTAGGGTCGGCGTTCCTTCGGTATTGGTCGGACGTTTCCTGACCGGCGCACCGACGGTGCTGATCGCCTGGGCCGCATCCGCCTTCATCTACCAATAACTTCGTTTGCCATGGAGCCGTTATGAATACCATTTTCCAGACCACCATCACCCAGATTGGCGACTGCGCCCGCGAGGCGCTGCAAGATGACATGTTGATCACCTTCCGTGAAGGCGCACCGGCAGACATCGAAGAATTCTGTTTCATCCACCAGCACGGCAACACCTCCGGTGAATTGCAGGCCGGGGGGTGGATGGAGCTGGCAGAGCAACGTTATCCAATCACCGCCGTTGGCGACGTCGCCACTCAAAACCTGCGTGAATTGGGTCACCTCACCGTACGTTTCGACGGCGAGCCACAGGCCGAATTCCCCGGTTCGATTCACGTATCCGGCACCACGCCGGCGAATATCCCGCTGGGCAGCACGCTGAAATTTATCGCATAAGGAGTAAACCATGTCTGAAGTAGCTGTAGTGATTGGCGGTGGCCAAACGTTGGGTGCATTTCTGTGCCAGGGTCTGGCGCAGGCGGGCTATCGCGTGGCGGTCGCCGATTTAAACGCGGATAACGCCCGGCAGGTAGCACAACAGATTAACGACCAATACGGCGCGGGCAGCGCGCGTGGTTTCCAGGCCGACGCCACCGACGAACAAAGCGTGATTGCGCTGGCGGCAGCGGTTGACGATGAATTCGGCCCGGCCAACCTGCTGGTGTACAGCGCCGGTATCGCCAAGGCGGCACCGATCACCGATTTCCCGCTGGGGGATTTCGACCGCTCGCTGCAGGTCAATCTGGTGGGCTATTTTCTCTGTGCCCGCGAGTTTTCTCGCCTGATGATCCGCGACGGCATTGCCGGACGCATCATCCAGATCAACTCTAAATCCGGCAAGGTCGGCAGCAAGCACAACTCCGGCTACAGCGCCGCCAAGTTCGGCGGCGTGGGGCTGACACAGTCGTTGGCGCTCGATCTGGCGGAATACGGCATTACCGTGCATTCCTTAATGCTGGGTAACCTGTTGAAGTCGCCGATGTTCCAGTCGCTGCTGCCGCAGTACGCACAAAAACTGGGGATCGCGCCGGACCAGGTTGAAAAGTATTACACCGACAAGGTGCCGCTGAAACGCGGATGTGACTATCAGGACGTGCTGAATACCCTGCTGTTTTACGCCAGCGATAAGGCTTCTTACTGCACCGGCCAGTCGATCAACATTACCGGCGGTCAGGTGATGTTCTGATCTCGTCAACGCTCCCTCTCCTTCTGGAGAGGGAAAACAAACAGGAGGCTATATGACTCAGGCATTGATCACCTTCGCAGTTCTGGCCTGGCTACTGCAAATCGCCCTCGGCTGGTGGCAGATCCAACGTTTCAACCGTGCCTTCGACGGCCTGTGCCGACTGGGTGCCGTCGGTGTCGGGCGTTCCGGCGGACGCTTTCAACCCCGGGTGGTGCTGGCGCTGGCCTTTGATTCCGAGCGGCGGGTTTGCGGCAGCATGTTAATGCGCGGCCTGACCATCTTTGCCCAACCGAAACCTATCGCCAGGCTGCACGGCCTGCATCAGCGCGATCTTCGCCCGGATGTGATCTTCCCCGAGGATCCCGCATGCCAGACTGCACTATCGTTAGCGATTGCCCCTAAATCATGATATTTTCACATTAAAAGACATTACCTTTCATATTGAATTGTTAGCCGAAGGGAAATGCGCAACTCTTGTGAACAGGACGGGCTATGAAACCAAAGCAGCGGCAGGCCGCTATCCTTGAATATCTGCAGCGGCATGGCAAAACGGCAGTGGATGCCCTGGCAGCGCACTTTGCCACCACCGGCACCACCATCCGCAAGGATCTCACCCTGCTGGAAGAGGAAGGTGAAGTGATCCGCACTTATGGCGGCGTGGTGCTCAGCCGCGACGATGGCGATCAGCCTATCGACCGCAAAACCCATATCAATACCGAAAAGAAACGCCAGATCGCCTATGCCGCCATCGGGCTTATCAACGACGGCGACTCGCTGATTTTCGACGCCGGCAGCACCGTGCTGCAAATGGTGCCGCATCTGGCGCAGTTCAATAACATCACGGTCATGACCAATAGCCTGCACATCGTCAATGCTCTGGTGGAGCTGGATAACGACCAAACCATCCTGATGCCCGGCGGCACCTATCGCAAAAAGTCGGCGTCCTTTCACGGCAGCCTGGCGGAATCGGCTTTCCAGCAGTTCAGCTTCGACAAACTGTTTATCGGGGCGGACGGCGTGGACCTTAATGCCGGTGTCACCACCTTTAACGAAGTGCACAACGTCAGCAAGGCGATGTGCGAAGCCGCCAGCCGCATTATCCTGCTGGTGGACTCGTCAAAGTTCGGCCGCAAAAGCCCGAACGTGGTCTGCGACCTGAGCGCCGTGGATACCCTGATCACCGATAAAAACATCAATCCGGATTACCTCGCCGCATTGCAGGCGAAAGGGATCAATATCATTCTGGTAGGAGATTTTGATGAGTAACGCCGCTGCCCTGCTGGCCTTTGCCCGCGAAACGCTGGAGATTGAGCTAACTGAAGCACAACGCCTGCTGGCGCGACTGGACGATAATTTCGTCTGCGCCTGCGAACTGCTGCTGAACTGCCGCGGCAAGGCGGTGATTTCCGGCATCGGCAAGTCCGGCCACATCGGTAAAAAAATTGCCGCCTCGCTGGCCAGTACCGGCACTCCGTCGTTCTTCGTGCACCCGGCAGAAGCACTGCATGGCGATCTCGGCATGATTGGCGCCGACGACGTGGTGGTGTTTATCTCTTATTCCGGCCGCGCCAAAGAGCTGGATTTAATCCTGCCGTTGCTGGCGGAAAATAACATCCCGGTGATTGCTATCACCGGCGGCAAAGAGTCACCTCTGGCGTTGGCTGCGGCCTGCATGCTGGACATCAGCGTCGAACGCGAGGCTTGCCCGATGGGTTTGGCGCCGACCTCCAGCGCGGTCAATACGCTGATGATGGGCGACGCATTGGCAATGGCTTTAATGCGCCAGCGCGGTTTCAACGCCGAAGACTTTGCCCGTTCACATCCGGGCGGCAGCCTGGGTGCGCGCTTGCTCAACCGGGTACATCACCTGATGCGCACCGGCGATCGTCTGCCGAAAGTCAGTGAAAGCGCCAACGTGATGGAAGCCATGCTCGAACTGAGCCGCACCGGGCTGGGGTTAGTCGCAGTGTGCGACGCACAGCAGAAAGTGGTGGGGGTATTTACCGATGGCGACCTGCGCCGCTGGCTGGTAAAAGGCAATAGCCTGCAGGATGCGTTGAGCCCGGCCATTACCCGCCCTGGCTATCGCTTGCCGGAGCAGTGGCGCGCAGGGGAAGCCCTGGAAGCTTTGCACGAACAGCATATCAGTGCCGCACCGGTGGTCAATCTGGACGGCGTGCTGGTCGGCGCGATCAACCTGCACGATTTGCATCAGGCCGGGATCGGCTAATTAAACTGAATAAACCCGCAGCAATGCGGGTTCCTCCTTGCCTATTCATCCCGGTTATCAATTCGGTACAGCCTCGACGATCGACAAATAACAACCGGTATCGATAATCCGGTTCAGCTTCAGGTCGGCGCTGGCTAACAGCGCCTTCAGTTCTTCTTCGGTGCGCACCTGCCCACCGTCAAAACTGCCCATCAGAACCAAATCAAGCTCCCGGCAGCTGTCCCAGGCGGTGTTATTCGGCACTATTACAGGTTCAATAAGCAATAGCTTCGATTGCGGGTGCATCGCATTACGACAGGTGCGTAATATGCGACTGGCCGGCTCATCGGCCCAGTCCATGACGATAAATTTCAACAGATAAAAGTCTGCCGTCGGACAGGCTTCAAAGAAACTGCCCGCGCAGGTTTCCCAACGCGAATCATCACCCAATTCACCAAGGCGGTTTCTTGGCAATACCTGCGGTTGGTCAAAAAGAATGCCTTTAACCGTCGGATTGGCGCGCAATACGCTCAGCAGCAATCCGCCAAATCCCCCGGCGATATCTACCACCGTAGAATGCTCGGGGAATTTATAACTACGCATCAAAATTTTATTTTCCAACGCCGACATCGATGCCATGCCGATATGGAAATCATTTTCCGCGTCAGGAATATCCTCTTGCGACCAATAATCATAGAATGGCATGCCGAATATTTGTTTAAATACCGGTTCGCCGCGTAACGTTGCCGCCAATTTTCCCAACGGACGCCACATTGTTTCATCCGTCAGCATCATTACACCGCCACGCAGTGAATCCGGCAAGTCTGAACGTAAATATTGCGCTACCGGGTTAAGCGAGAAACGTCCGTCTTCGGAAACGGAAAAAATATTGCGCGATGCCAGAATACTCAAGACCCGATGCAGCATTCTGCTATTTACTTCCAGCTTCCTTGCCAGCTCCTGGGCCGTTTTGGGGCCGTCGATCAGATGATCGGCCACGCACAGCTCAGCCGCAGCCCGCAAGGCGGCCTGCACAGTGAATCCCATCGTTTGATCCAACAAATACAAAGAGGCTTTTTCATCTTCAGAAAGAGTGACGTGATTAGTTGCCATGATCATAATGCTCCGTTTGGATATTTAACCTCAAACACCATTGCAAAATTAACAATGATTATTTATTTCAGGTGAAATAAATTCGCCAAACAAGATCATAGACACTAAATAAAATAAAACCATAAACCCAACAAGGTTATCAGGCAAAAACAACCATAAATCACGCAACCAATTAAATGACAAAGGAATATATATAACAGAGAAAACAAAATGATAAAGCATAGATACAATTAGATAATTAATTCATGATGAAGCAATACATTCCTCACTAGGATTTATTTCATATAAATATTATTTCAACAATAGACACATACCTTAAAAATTCGGCTGAATGCAGATACCTTCAGCCGAAAAATGATTATTTCCAGTCGGGATTATTCTCAAACTGTTGTTTCAGCAACGCCTTCATATCGTCGTTCGGTTTACCCAGCCATTGGTATTTGGCGTATTTCTTCGGATGGTCAACCGCTTCCGGCTTATCCGCCACCTCAACGCGCACGGCCCAGGCCTGTGATTTGTCTTCCTTAAACGCCACTATCATAAAGTTGTTGGCGCAGTCATGCGGCTTGCACAGATTGCCCACCAGATAGTTCTGCCCTTTCCAGCTCAGGCTCTGCGCCGGCGTGGAGGTTCCCATCCCCTTGCGCGCCCAACCCGGCAAGCGAGCCTGACCTTTGACCATATTTTGCCAACTGGTCTGGTAACCCGGCTGCTGGATCACGTCCGAGGTGGTGACGATCTGCTGAGCGAAACCACCCACGCTGAAGCTGAGTAACGCGCCGAAGATGGCGCCGCGAAGTGCGTTTTGTCCTGTCATGGCCTTCTCCCTAGAAAAAATTCGGTTGCACCCGGCCCAAGCCGGGTCTGGATCTAGTCAGACCACAAGGGTAGCAAAAAGTTGACTTACCACCAGGCATGAAAATGATGTACCGGCCCAATACCGTGCCCCACTTCCAGGGTATCCGCCTGCAGCAGGGCCTGTTGCAAATAGTCCTTGGCGGCAGCGACCGTTCCGGCCCAGTCGTCGTGACGCGGTCGCAGCGCCGCCAGGGCGGCAGACAGCGTACAGCCGGTGCCGTGAGTATGTCGGGTCGCCACGCGCGGCGCGGTAAAGCGCAGCTCCTGCTCGGCCGTAAACAGCCAATCCGGACTTTCGCTTTCGCTAAGGTGACCCCCTTTCATCAACACCGCCTGACACCCCATCGCCAGGAGCGCCCGGCCCTGCTCGCGCATCTGGCGCTCATTTTCCGCCGGGGCGCACGCCAGCAGCGCCGCCGCCTCCGGCAGGTTCGGCGTGATGATCGACACCAGCGGCAACAGTTCACGACGGATCGAATCCACCGCCTCCGGCGCCAGCAGCGGATCGCCGCTTTTTGCCAGCATCACGGTATCCAGTACCACAAACGACGGCTGATAATGGCGCAAACGCTCCGCCACCGCCTGCACAATATCGGCGTTGGCCAACATGCCAATCTTGGTGCTGTCGATGCGCAGGTCGCTGAAGACGGAATCCAGCTGAGCGGCGACAAAGGCCGGATCTATGTTGTAGACCGACTGCACACCACGGGTGTTTTGCGCCACCAGCGCGGTAATCACCGAGGCACCATAGGCCCCCAACGCAGAAAAAGCTTTTAGATCGGCCTGAATGCCGGCGCCGCCGCTCGGATCGGTCCCGGCAATTGTCAGTGCGTTAATGCGTTTCATTGCAGTTCCTCCGGGCGCAGTTGATACAGTGCGTCGAGGAACGCTGGGGTGAAACTGCCCGGCCCGGCGGCACGGCGCGTGGCCCGTTCACCGCAAAGCGACATCACCCGGCAGGCGGTCGCCACGTTATCGAGCCGATCGCCCGGTAAACTGCAAAATGCCGCCACCACCGCAGAAAGTGCACAACCGGTACCGACCACCCGCGTCATCAGCACATCGCCGCCGGTAACCGCCCAGTCACGCTGGCCATCGGTGATGTAATCAACAACGCCGGTTACTGCCACTACCGCACCGCTGCTGCGCGCCAATTCGCGCGCCGCCGGCAATGCCGCCAGCGAGTCGTCTGCACTGTCTACGCCACGTCCGTTAGCCTGCAAACCGCTCAGCGCCATGATTTCAGAAGCGTTGCCGCGGATCGCCGCCGGCTTCTCACCCAACAAACGATGGGCAAACGCGGTGCGATAGACCAACCCGCCGACCGCTACCGGATCCAGCGTCCAGGGGGTTTGTGCCACGTTGGCAGCTTCCACCGCAGCCAGCATGGATTCAGCGCGTGATGCATTGAGGGTGCCAACGTTGATCAGCACCGCATCCGCCAGTCGGCTGAACTGCGCTGCTTCGGTCGGTTCTACCACCATCGCCGGCGAAGCGCCGAGCGCCAACAGGACGTTAGCCGTCAGTTCCTGCACCACTTCGTTGGTCAGGCAATGGATCAGGGGCGATTGGCGTTTAAATTGAGTCAAACAGGCCGCGGCGCGGGCGCCGGGGAAAACATCAGGTCGAGCGAGCATATTCCTCCCAACCGGCGTTCAAGAAGGCGGGTACCGGTTGGGGCACCGAGACTTCCCTACGCTGGCATAATCCAGATCAGGTAATACGGGTAAAATCTCAGCCACCGCGCATCGCGCAGGGCACCCCGAGTCAAGACGGCCATTATTGGGGTTGCCGCCGGTGAGGTCAATCGCGCTATAGTGTCAAAAAATAAAAAGGAGGCGCCATGCAGATAAGAAAATACCAAGAGGCCGATCGCCCCTTCCTGCGCACCCTGTATCTGGCTTCGCGCAAAGCGGCATTTCCGTGGCGCGATACCGAAGATTACCGGCTGGAGGATTTCGATCGCTCAACGCTGGGCGAAGATATTTGGGTGGCGGAGGATCAGGGGAAGCGGTTGGGATTTGTTTCAATTTATCGCCAGGACAACTTTATTCACAACCTGTATGTCGATCCGCATCTGCCGCCGCTCGGCGTCGGCAGCGCTCTGTTACAAGCGGCGGAACAGACCTTTACCGCCACCGGTTCGCTGAAATGCCTGGTGAAGAATGAGAAGGCGCTGGCGTTCTACCACAAGCATGGTTGGCGAATCATCACTACTGGCAATGACGGCGGGGAAGAATATTACCTGCTGCACTCCCCGGCAAAATAAAATAAGGGCACAGCGCAAACCGTGCCCGTTCATTAAAGCCCCCGGCTCAGGCGACAGAAGCCGCCGGGGTCAGTTTTGCGCGTGCGCGGATATTTCTGACCAACAGCCCCGACACTATGATCCCGGCACAGGCAAACATGCCCATCAGCCCGAAAACGATCTTGTAACCGGTCAGTCCTGGGAAGGCATCGAGAATATGACCGTACAGGCTAAAACAGAACATCGCCGGGGCATAACCGATAAAGCTGCCCAGCGCCATAGCCGCACCGGTATGTTCTTCGTCAATGCCGGCCTCACCGATGGGGGCAAAGAACACCGCTCTTTGGGTAAAGACCACTGCACCAAATCCCAGCGTACAGGCCATGCCCAAGTAAACCGGCATTTGTTCATGCGGTAACAGGATCAATAGCGCCAGCGCAATGGCGCTGATAATAAAGGTATAGAATAAATACTTGCTGGGAGACTTTAATACTTTATCGGCAATGAGACCACCAATCGGCCCCCCCACCATTTTTAAGCAGTATTGATTAATGATCCCGTAAGCACCCACCAGTGCAATCGGAAGCGCATAGACATGACTCAGGAAAGGAATAAAGAACGTCAATCCGCAATACACCGCGTAAACACAGAAAACGCTGAAGGCAATCAGCCATACCGTTTTGTTTTTCAATACGCTGCCCATGCCAGGCTTTTTATTAACGAGGGGTTGTTCTTTAGCGGGTAATTTTTCCTCTGGGCTTTCTTTCATCACCAACAGAATAATAACCCCTACGCAAATAGCGATGGCCGAATAAAACAATATGCCGACTTTAAAACCCAGGTAGCCGCTACCAAATGCGGTAAACAGCGCCAGCGCAGAAAAGGCCACCACCGTGTCGACAACCCCGCGCCCGGTTTCAAAAAAGCCGAACAACCGCCCCTGCTGAGTATTATCCCCCAGCATACTCACCGATTTGAGCAGCACCGGCCAATTCAGCATGTCACAGGTCACGCCGAACAGCGCCCAGACAAACAGTATGCCCCAGTACCCCGGCATGCTGGACAGGTAGATACCAAGCAAGCCAGTAGCAATCAGCGAAAACGACATGGTAAAACGTCGCGGCAGACGATCGGAAAAATAGATTGATAAGAAGAAGCCAATGGTCGTCACAATCGAGTTAACCGACATGGCATTGCCTATTTCGCCATTACTCAAGTGAAAATACTGTTGCATCGGAACATAAAAAGCATCTTTAAGGGAAGGCAATTTATAGATTGTCCCTCCACATAAAACCAACAAGCTAAATAATGCCCATCTTTTTTTAGTTAACATAGTCCCCTCACAGCCAATAATTAATAAGCGGTGTTGTTTACCCGATAATGAGACGAGCGTTGATCGCTCATCAGCGAGAATATGTGATTTATAGATTTATTTTTATATTATGCCGGATTTAGCAGTTCCTGAGCTTGCTGCGTTAAACTGTCAGTGATGGTGCGAACATAGTGAATTTGATTTAAAGCATCTTGAGTTTCTTTCTTTAATCGCGCTTCCAACCCTTGCTCCGGTAACGCTGTTTCACTCATTTCTCGCCATGGAATGGGAGGATTATTCCCTTCGTCGCTGAAACGAAACGGCGGTGCGTAATAATCCACCTCTTCTTCCAGCCCGTAGGCGGTGACCTGCGGTTGATCTTCACCCAGACAGATCAGCCCCAATAACAGTTCTCGGAATGGCAGATCTCCCTGTCCGGAAATACAGGCACGATGCCCCATCCCCTTGTTCTCTCGCACAATAATTGCGTCCTTGATGTGCACCTGGGTGATTTCCCCACTCATTGCCGCCAGTGCCGGCAGCGGCTCTTCATTGGCGTTAATCATGTTGGCGAAATCAAACAGCAGGGAAAGCTGAGGGAAATCTGCCGCCCGGACCAGGCCGACCAATTCATGGCTCTTGAGATCTTCATGCTGTTCCAGAGTAAAACTCAGGCCGCTGTGTTGATAACGCTGTTTGATGTACTGAATATCCGCACCGATGCGCGCCAACACCTCTAGCAAAGGGCCCTGATAGCGCGGATAAAAACGCACTGAGCTGGCCCCACATTTCAGCGCGATATTCACCGCCTGATCGATAGTTTGCGAGTCGGAGGCACTGGTTTCGATATGAATATCCAATCCATAGCGCCGAGCCTGTTCGCCAAACCGGCGCAGCCGGGCATCATCAGCATGGCAAAGCGCCTGACTTTCCCCATCCAGCACATGCACCTTCACCCCTCGCAACCGCTGCTGATGGGCGATGCTCAGCAAATCCTCTGGCAGGATCTTCTCCATACGCATATTGAGATGAAAGGCGTAAGCATGCAGGTAAAGGGGCAAGTTATGTGCCCGTAGAAGGACTTTCTCCGCCGTTAAGCGATCCATGATATTCACCTATAAGTTAATAAAGAAATCTACCGACTCGAAGCGCCAGTGCTCGATATCCACCTGCACGATACGGCGTTCGGCATCGGCACGATGCTTTTCGACCAAAATCGCAGGCGTGCTGGCGTTTCCGCCCATCACCTTGCAGGCCTCTCCGGATAACCGGGTGGGTTTAAAGGCCAGATGACGGGTTCGCGTGGAAGTGCCATAAGCCTGTTCCCAGACCTCGGCAAACGAGTTCTCACCCAGGCGTTCGATAAAACCGGGTGCCACTCGCGGGCTGATAAAGGTTTCGTGATAAAACACGATGTGATTATCCAGCGCTCCCCAACCAGAAATCTTGTAGATCTCGCTCGCCGCGTCGACCTGCAATAACTCTTTGATAAACCCCGGAGCTGCCAATACGCACTCTTTGGTCATATAGTCCCATGAGGGACAACGGCCCTGCTCAATAGCCGCCTGTTTGAAACTGGTAGAGGAATTGGGGTTGTAGTTAAAACGCGGCAGTGCCGCAAACCAACCCCGTCGATCCTTGCGGAAGATCCTCGATTCGCTTTCCAGGAACAACAGCGCCTGACGTAACGTCATGCGTTTGATGTTCAGCAACTCTCCCAATTCTCGCTCCGAAGGAAGCTTGTCACCGGGGGCGATTGCCCCCTGGCTCAGCCAGTCATTCAACCTGGCCTTTGCCAATTCAACGGTTGAGCTGTTTTCCATATCCATACCTAATTGGTTTAAACCAGATTGCACAACAGTATCGCGGTGAATTATGACAAACAATGGGGGTATTGGATTTTATGTGTGACTTCGGTCCCAGAACAGAAGGGATCTTGGCAACCTTGGGCAAGATCCCCCTCCGGTCCTCTCTTACTGCGGATTAAACAAGGGGCCAGGCAGAATCAAAAACGCCGTCATTTTCCCGGCGCCGTCGGCATCGCACGCAGCGTCAGGCCCCAGAACACCAGGGCAATAAAGCTGACGCCCGCCCCCAGCCAGCACACCCCCTGCCAACCAGCCAGGGCGAATACGTGAGTGCTGGCAAAAGCGCCGAGCCCACTGCCAATGGCATAGAACAGCATGTAGACGCCCACTAACCGGCTATGCGCCTGCGGATGTGCGCTGAAAATCAGGCTCTGATTCAACACATGAATGGCTTGGCCTGCCAAATCGAGCAATACAATGCCGATAATCAACCACCCCAGGCCATAACCCAGCATGCCGAGCGGCAGCCAGGCCAGCACCAACAGCAGCAGACAGATGCCGCTCGCCACCTGCGCCAAGCCGCGGTCCGCCAGGTGCCCTGCTCTTACCGCCGCCAGCGCCCCCACCGCGCCCACCAGGCCAAAGGCACCAATCACCGCATGCGAAAAGTTGAACGGTGCCTGACTCAGCGGCAGCACCAATGCACTCCAGAAGATGCTGAATGCCGCAAACATCAACAGCGCCAGCATGCCGCGAATTTGCAACGTACGATCGCGCAGCAACAGCGTCAGCATCGAACGCAGCAAGGCGGTGTAGCTAAGCGTTGAAGGCGGCGTGCTCGGCGCAGGCAGCAAACGTGCCAGAATCGGCAGCAAGATCAGCGTCACTCCGGCGGAAAAAAAATACACCGTGCGCCAACCTCCTGCGTCTGCCAACGCACCGGACAGGGTTCTCGCCAATAGCAGACCCAGCACCACGCCACCCTGCGCCGCCCCCACGACCCGCCCACGCTCATGAGGTGCCGCCAGCGTGGCAGCAAAAGCGATGAGTCCTTGCGTCATGGCGGTGCCCAATAATCCCACCAGCAACATGCCGATCAGCATAAGCAGGCTGCTGTTTGCCCAACCGACCATGCACAATGCGGCAATCAACAACAGTTGCTGTACCGCTAACAGCCGATGGCGATTAATGCGATCCCCCAGCGGGACCACCAATACCAGCGCCAACGCGCAACCAAGCTGGGTGGCGGTGATCACCATACCCACCGACGCCACGCTGATAGCAAATGCCTGGGCTATGGCATCCAACAACGGCTGGGCGTAATAGACATTAGCCACGCTAAAAGCGCTGGCGCCGGCCAGCAACAACACCAGCGAAGCCGGCAGCCGACTCAGTCCCCTCGCCTGAGATACGCAGATCGGATCCAGCGTTTTGTCACTCATCGTTTTCTCCAAAGTGGTTTCATTATTAAACCCAATGGACATTACGCGCATAGGTTTTATAATGCAACCAGATAGTGTGGCAGGAGGGATAACGTGAAACGTAAAAGCCTGGAAGATGCGCCGTGCCCGGTGGCACGCACTTTGGATGTGATTGGCGACTGGTGGTCACTGTTGATTGTGCGCGACGCGTTCGACGGCGTGCGCCGCTTCAGTGAATTCCAAAAGGGGCTGGGGATGGCGAAAAATATCCTTTCCACCCGTCTGCGCACCCTGGTGGCACAGGGCATTCTGGAGATCGCACCGGCCTCAGACGGCAGCGCCTATCAGGAGTATATTCTCACCGACAAGGGCCGAGCCCTGTTCCCGGTGATCGTCGGCTTGCGCCAATGGGGGGAAGACCATCTGTTTGCCGAGCAAGAGGCGCATTCAACCTTAGTCGAAAGCGACAGCGGCCAACCGATCCCGCGTATGACGCCGACCGGCAGCGTCGGGCAAACGCTCACACCGCTGAATACCCGGGTGGTAAAGGTGGGTGAAGAGTAAAATCACATTAGTTGAACCTACAGCCGCTGAGGCAGATGTTTGGCTGGAACGCGGCTTTGGTGCAAAACTGCAAGAATGGTAATTTCGCTGTTTGCTGTAGCGTAATAAATCATATGGCTGACATAGGGAAAGCTATAAACACCGGTCCCTAAATCCTCGACTCGATGCTGCCCAATGCCTGGTATTTCCGCCAGGTTGGTTAATCCTTGGCGCAGTCTTACAAGGTAATCTCTGGATTGCTGCATGCCCCAGTTGCTCAATGTGTAGTCGCGAATCTCCCGGATATCGCTTTGCGCCTCACCGGCCAGTCGCTAACTGGCCATTTATCCTTTATCCTGCTCCAGCAGCTCAGAGAAAAACGTCTCGCCATCAACGGCATTGCCGATCGCCATATCATGCTGCGAACGCTGAATCTTCATTTGTAACAGTTGGAGTTTCATCGCTTCAATTTGCTCGTAATCTTCGGCAGACACCACAACCGCAACGGGCTTGCCATTACGGGTGATTTGTACCGGTTCACGCTGAGCCTTAAGCAGCAAATCGCCAAACTGGGTTTTGGCTTCATTGGCTGTCAGAATATGCATTTTCATTACCTTTCGACTAAATCGTTCGATTCGCTCATTCGATTTCTTGAGCAAAAATTATTCACACGATTTTATTGGGGGCGATCTTTCGGTTTACGCATTACCCCATATGCCCCTTCGCAAGGCCTTAAGGGTTACTGTATAGTCCGCGTTTTACGGGGAAATCATGCTGACTCAATCATCCATTCGCCTTAATAAATACATTAGCGACAGCGGCATCTGTTCACGCCGCAGTGCCGATCGTCATATCAAACAGGGCAACGTTTTCATCAACGGCAACGTAGCCGCCGTGGCCGCTCAGGTATTTGTCGGGGACGTGGTGCAAGTTAACGGCCAGCGGATTGAGCCACGTAATGCGGAACATTTGGTGCTTATCGCGCTGAACAAGCCGGTGGGCATCATCACCAGCATGGGAAAGCACGTGCAAAATAACATCGGTGATTTCGTCAATCACAGCAAGCGCACCTTTCCTATAGGCCGTCTGGACAAAGATTCCCAGGGGCTGATTTTCCTGACCAATCACGGCGAACTGGTCAATAAGATCCTTCGTGCCGGCAATAACCACGAAAAAGAGTATCTGGTTACCGTCGATAAGCCGCTGACCGACGCGTTTATTCAGGGGATGAGCGCCGGTGTCCCCATCCTGGATACGGTGACGAAAAAATGCCGGGTGGAGAAAGTCGCGCCACAGATGTTTCGCATCACGCTGGTTCAGGGCCTTAACCGCCAAATCCGCCGTATGAGCAAATACTTTGGTTATCACGTCACCAAACTTGAGCGTGTGCGCATTATGAACGTCGATCTGACAGGATTGCCGCTGGGCGAATGGCGAGATTTGACCGGTGACGAAAAGAACGTGCTGTTTAAGCTGATTGAGCACTCATCTTGCGAGGATGTTCGCCTGCCCGTTTCGCTAGCGCCTGATGTCAGCGAAAGTCTCGGCACGGAGTGAAAGTTTTCTGGAGCAGAGATATCGCCAGGCAACCGGGTAAAACTGCATGTTGCCCAACGACATCTCAAGACCAAAGGCCCTTTTCCTCAGTGAATCAGAACGACCATCTGATATTGGCATTGACCGAATTGACCTGGGTATCAGAACCGTACTGCCCCTGATAACCGAGAGCCAACGTAGTGGAACGCGACAGCTTCACGCTCACCCCCACATCCGCCACCAGCAGATTGTCATCTACCGCCTGTCCCTGCGTGATAAATGCGTCGCTGCCGGCAAATGCCATGCGCGATGACGTATTTTTATCGCCGTAAGCGTGCTGCCAGCCTAATGAACCGTAAAGGCTGACATTTTTCGGCAGTTCGGTAGATCCCCGCACACCCAGCGTTGAATAGAACGTATTCATCGTTTCATTACGGACGCTCAGCGCTGCTGCCCCGCCTTTCTCCTGGAAGTTATCGGTATGCAAACGGATATAACTCAGGTTGACGAATGGCTCGATATTCGCATCCAACTGACCAAAACGGTAACCCGCTTCGGTGAACGCCAGCAGCGAGTCTGCGTCATAGTCCGCCTTGAGCCGATCCGAGTAATTGCCGAAATTAACATTGCGCTCATTTTCGAGTCGGTGCCAGGTATAGCCCAGCGCACCGCGCAGGGAGAAGGCATCCTGCTGCCCTGCAGCGTACAGACCCAGGTGGTAATTATCGCTGTCGGAACTGGAGCGACGGCTATCGACATCATAGTCGCCACGGCTATAGCCTACGTATCCCCCAACGCGGATACTGTGGTCAGCGAGTTTACGATCGGCGCCCAACAGGAAACCGCTGGTGTGGCCGTCCAATTTCCCAACGTTGTCATTACCGCTGTTTCTCATCCAGGAGCCGAATGTCTGCCCCCAAACGCCGTTATTTTCAGCCTGAGCCGGTTGAACCAACGTCATCGCCATCGGTGGAACAGGCAGCGCATCATTATCAAATACGCGAAGCATGCGCTGATTCAACACGTTGAGCAGCATGCTACTGCCGGCGATTAGGTTAGACTGAATGGACGGATAAACTTCACCGGACAGTTGATTGAACGCCTCGCGCGCTTCCGGTGCGCTCAACAGCAGCACAGAGTTATACAAGGCCAGCGAAGGACCGCTTTGCGTTAACGTCGAGAGCGCACCGGCGGTATTCCACTGGTTACTGGTTTGCGCGACCGTCTGGAAAATACCGGGCTTGCCGCCTTCGCCTGGGTTGCCACCTTCACCTGGGTTACCACCTTCACCTGGGTTACCGCCCTCACCTGGGTTACCACCTTCACCTGGGTTACCGCCCTCACCTGGGTTGCCGCCTTCGCCTGGGTTGCCGCCCTCACCTGGGTTGCCGCCCTCACCTGGGTTGCCGTCCTTTTGTGCAATCGTCAGATCCACGGCGTTGGTGCTGTGGTTAAGCGCAACGTCCAAAAATGCAGATTTTGAGACGGCTTCAGCAAACCGACCGTCAATCCCACCATCCGAGGTCAAAATGCGATAGCTTTGGCCAGTTTGATAGCTGGTTTGCGGATCCAACGCGGTCACCTGCACCTTGGCCTGATCGCTGATGGTGGTTTTGCCTGAAACGACCAGTTTGTCGCTGCTGCCATCACCGGCGATATCGACGTCATAGAAGGATTCACCCAGGAAATTCAGATAGCGTTTCAGCGTCAGGGTACCGATGTTGCCGTCGCCAGGGGAAATGTGGCCGCCGGACTGGATTTCAGTCTGCCCCAAGGTGCCGTTGCCGCCCAGCGTCCCGCCGGCTTTGATTGACGCGGCGCTGCTGTAACCCAGACCATTGCTGACGTCAGAACCGGCAGTGGCGTTCAGGATCAGCGTGCCGCCATTCTCGGCGCTCAGCGTCTGCACATCGAAAACGTTGTCTTCTTGCTGCGTATTGATGTCGCTGGCGATGGTGATTTTGCCGCCGCGTGCGGTGACATTCGCCTGGAGTTGAGTCAGGTCGCCGCTCAACGTCGTCTGGCCGGCCGTGTTGATGACTTCGCCTTCGCCGACCATCTTGTTGCGGAAGTCGTAGTTATCTGAGTTGTGATTAAAGTAAACGTAGCTGCCGAACAACCCGCCACGCAGATTGACCACCGTTTGGGCATCGACAGTACCCGCACCACCCGCCGCCCCGAGCGTAGGTTCGGTCAAGCCGGTGCCGGTATCCATGTTGCCTCGGCTGCCGATAATCAACGCGCCGCGGTTAGAGCCGGACCCGGTATCCCCCAGCCGCAATTCGTTGCTGCCGGCAGAGAATGAGCCGCCATCAACAACCGACAGCACCCCGTTGCCATAATCCCCTACGTTGACATTGCCCGCACTGGTAAAGCGTGAGCCGTTGCCGGCGATGTAAAGCTCTGCGGTTTTTCTTGAGCCTGAAACACCGGCAATCTCCGCGCTACCAACGTTGACCGCACCGCCGTTCAGCACGTCCACATCGCCATTGGCGGTGAGCGACTGGGTGATATTCCACAGAGAGTTATTGCCGGTCACCGTGGCTTTGGGGTTGAGCTTGTCAGCCTCGTCGGGGCGAAAACCGCTGTCGATTCTGGCGGCGGCCGTGGTGGTCACTACCCCGCCATCTTCAATCAGCAAGGTTGAACGTGCGCCCTGTCCGAAGCCGAGACCGAGTCTCTCACTGATCACCTGGGAACCGGCCCCTTTGACATTAAGATGGCTGTCATACCCCCCGGTGGTGCCGACGATAATCTCTTCCGCCGTCGCCAATCCGCCCTCTTCTACCCGTAACGTCCCCAGCCCCAGATTCAGACTGCCGTGCATAACGGATTGGTCATTGATCGCATTTAATACGGCATTTGGCCCTTTGACCGTGACCAGGCTTTCGTATATCTGGCCATTAGCACGACGGCCAATATTGACGTTATAGGCATTGATTTGGCCATTATCGATCAACAGGTTTCCGCTTTGATTACGGCCGACGTAAACATCCCCGGTGTAAGTCAAAGATTCGGTAATACGTGATTCACCATCAAAAAAAGCATCATCGGCACGCGCCACGTCGGCTGGGCCAATCAATATCAACGGTGCGGAAAAAAGTGCGAGGTAAACTTTCGAAAGCGGTTTTCTTACCGCTAAGTTATGCGATGTTTTATCTTTCATGTTTTCTCTCCGGCCCAATTATCTTGATGCCATCAAAGTTATTATTTATATGAAAAACTCAATGCATTAGAGGATGCGCGGCGCGTTTTGCGAGAACACAGGCTGATTTGTCATCGAGACACTAGCTTATTGCCCCCCAGCGCTAACGTCTCGATGCCAAAATTATGGGGACTGCGGATCGGTATTGATCATCCACCCTCGCTAAACGCGTCAGGTGAATTATTTATGCGTAACGACCGGGGTACAGCTTGGTGTGCTTAACGACGGGGCTGAACCTAAAATACCCGGCATCATCATCGAGGAGCAGTCAAAGATTCGTCCTTTCTCCGTAGTGGCACGGTAAGAAAGTTTTTGCCCGCCAAGGGCGTCGGGTTGGGCACCATTAACATTGGTGACGGTAATTTCATCCGATGAACCCAGGCCCAGCATTTTGGCCGTTTCCGCCTGCAGCAACGGTATTGCCTGATCGGTTTTCAATGTGGAACAGCCAGCTACCAGAAGCGTAACGGTTAATGCGATAAGTGGTTTTCTCATAAATTGTCCTTTGTAACCAAACAGTTCCAAATGCTGAATGGCTTTATGTTTTACCTTATCAAAATCCCTGAATAATATATTTCCCTTTCCTAACCGAAAAAACCCTCCTAAAGTAGGGAGGGTAGAAAATAACAAGTCGTCAGACCAATCTGATAGGTTTTAGCAAAAGGAGATACCCTTGGGGCAGGATTATGCGTTGGTCGTTGATGACCATCCGTTGGTGGCAAGTGGCATCGCCAATTTCCTGAATACGCACTGTCGATTTAAACACGCCTACGTGATGACAAACGAGGAGAGTTGTTATCGACATATTCTGGAAAATGGCGCCCCGCGTTTAATCGTCATCGACTTTTGGTTATCCGACGGCACGGCATTAAAATTACTCAAAGAGATCAGACAGCTTTACCCACAGGTAAGATTATTAGTGGTCAGCGGCGATGAAAATAATGAAATAGGCCAAAAGGTACGTGATGCCGGAGGCCATGGTTTCGTGCTCAAAAATGAGCCACCAGAATTATTCGCCAAAGCCGTTGCTGCGCTGTTAGAAAATCAAAGCTGGTTTCCTATGGATAATCTATTGGAGGCTTCCAGTGCCAAAAACCATCTTCAAAACTTCAATTTAACGCCGCGACAAATTGACGTTTTGACCATGATGATGCGCGGTTTTCCCAATAAGAGAATAGCCTCTCAGCTTGCTATTTCCGAACCTACGGTTAAAGAGCACATCAGCAATATCCTTAAAAAAATAGGCGTAAACAGTCGGGTAGAAGCTATTACGTTACTGCATGGCAGGCAGGGGCCGTCCGAATGAAACTACTTCAATCTTTACAAGATGATGGCATTTCGTCGCACGCGCAAATCCGATTATTGAACAATACGTTTATTCGATTGGTCTTTAGTTTCAGTGCTGTGCCCTGCGTCGGTATCCCCTTTGCTATTTGGATTTATTTACTGGGTGAACCGCTGTGGCCGATAATCAGCTGGATAATAGTGTATTTATTCTGCGCTTTGGCTATCCGATTATGGCACCAAAGATATCAACGTGAAGCGGAGAAAGAGGATGCGGGCGTTATTCTTAACCGCTGGCTCCCACATATCAACAAAGTCGCCTTCGTACATGGGTTAGGTATATCCTCATTATATTTAATAACCCCACAAATAAATAATTTCGATTTTTTCCTGTTATTAAATATCAGCATCGCGGCCATCGTCGCGGCAAACGCGACCCATTTGACGCCCATCATCAGTACTTTTACCCTGTTCTTCTTTGCCTGCTGGGGCATGCTTAACATTGGCATCATTTGGCGTTTAAACGACGTCATGCTCATTGTGTTGATGCTCAACCTGCTTTACGGGTTTGCCATCTACCGCCACGCATTGAGTTCTCATCAGTTTTTTATTCAGCAAGCCCGTCTCGAAGAGAAGAGCTCTCGCCTTGCGGAGCAATTTCGCCAGGCCAAAGAGGAGGCGGAACAAGCCCTGCTCGATAAAAACCAGTTTCTGACCACCGCCAGTCACGACTTGCGCCAACCGGTACATGCCATGGGTTTCCTGATCGAGGCCATCATCCATAAAAATCGCGATGCCTCTTTAACCCCCCAGCTGTTGGATCTGCAGCAGAGCGTGCGCTCCGTGCACCTGATGTTCAATTCTTTGCTCGATCTCAGCAAGATTGAGTCCGGCAACGTCAGTACGGCGACCACCCATGTCGATATTGGAACCCTGCTTGACTCGGTGATAACCCTGTTCCGTGAAGAAGCGAACAGCCGGGGATTATCCCTGCGGACATGGCGTCCCAAGCGACGCATTGCCGTGATGGGCGATCAATTGCTCATCCGACAATCGCTGATTAACCTGATACAAAATGCGCTGCGCTACACCCAGAAAGGCGGCGTTTTGATCGCCATCCGCCCACAAAAGGGAGAATGCCTGATCGAAGTCTGGGACACCGGCGTGGGCATCGCCGACGAAGAGAAAGGCAAAATCTTCTCCCCCTACTATCGTCCCGAACTGGCGTGGAAAATCGATAGCGCCGGTCATGGGTTAGGCCTTGCGGTAGTGGCCCGCTGCGCCAAATTGATGAAGGTGAAATACGGCATGCGCTCCGTGGAGGGCAAGGGATCGCATTTCTGGATGCGTTTTGCCCTCTATACCGGCGAAGTCAAAGCGCCAGACAACCTCAACGCCTATACCCACAGCCAGATCCCTACCCGCTATGAGTCATTGAGCGGCGCCTGCCTGGTGGTGGATGATGATCCGCTGGTCACCTCCGCCTGGTCGAGTTTGATGAGTACCTGGGGGATCACCGTGCGTTGCGCCGCTTCCGCCGAGGAGGCTTTTTCGATTATCGACGCAGGCTTCACCCCCTTCGCCGTGCTTTGCGATCAACGGCTCCGCTCCGGTGAAAGCGGCTTCGATATATTGAAAGCGCTGTTCGAACGCCTGCCGAACACCAGCGGCGCCATGGTCAGCGGGGAATTTAACTCCCCCATTTTGCAAGAGGCCGAACAGGAAGGTTATCTGGTATTAAGAAAGCCGCTGGAACCTGCGAAGCTGCATGCCTTGCTGTCGCAGTGGTCATCCTGCTAGCCGGTGCCATGCCTGTTCGGGGCTTTATCCTGCCGACGTTGCATTTCCGGCATCGGCAAGATTGCGGCTGAGACTGCCGCTTAGGCACCAAGATTGCGCAGCAGGCCTTCGAGGTTGCGCTCACCTACCTTGGTTTGGGCGCTCGCCTTCAGTCCGCCCCGAATGAGTCTCTCCGCTGCGGGACGTTCAAAAAGCCCCGCCCAGGCCTCATGCTCACGATAAAAACCTTCCCGCAGATCTGCCGCCGGCATCGCCTGCTTGGCCGCCGCGATAACCCCTTCGGGCAGTGCCGCAATGTTGTGCGCCAGGCGTTCGACAAAGTCGTCGAGTTCGGATGCGGGCAAGGCGCGGTTAATCCAGCCATAGCGCTCTGCGGTCGCCGCGTCGATAAGATCGGCTCCCAGGACCACTTCAAGCGCGCGACCACGCGTCATGCGGTTCGTCAGGTATTGCGTCGCGCCGCCACCGGGCGTAATGCCCATCAAGGCTTCGCATTGGGCCAGCCCTGCCCGCCCTTCGGCGGCAAAAGCCATGTCGGCCGCCGCAACGAATTCTGCACCGCCCCCACGCGCCAGCCCGGCAAGCTTAACGATAGTCACCTGGGGCTGGCTGCGCAGCAACTCACCGAATGCCTGGAACGGGTTGAGCCCTTCCGGCGCATTACGCGCCAGCTCATCAAAAGCGTGCGGTTCATCGATTAAGGTCATGTCGACATGAGCGATGAAGAACTCCGGATCCGCACTCTGGAAAACCAGCACGCGAGTATCCGGGTCGTCACGCACGGCACGCAGTAAGCGGCTGATTTCCGACATCAAAGCCACATCAAGCACGTTGACCGGCGGATTATTGAGGGTGATCGTCATGACCCCCTTTGCGTGAGACAAGCTGAGTTTGCTGAAATCGGTATCTTTCATGTCGATGTCCTTGTTTGTCAGGGTATCGGCGCTGGACTTTCGCGCCGCCGATCGAATGGTATACTTTGCATACCTGGCGTCAATTACGCACTTGAAGCATCCCAGGGATGCTGGAGGATACCGATGGAGACGAATGAAACTGTCTACCGCGCTGACTGCCCGAGCCGAATCATTCTCGACCAGATCGCGGACAAATGGTCAATGATGGTGCTGGAGGTGCTGCGTGAGCCGAGGCGCTTCAATGCGATCAAGCGTCGCCTTGATGGCGTCACTCAACGTGTGCTCACCCAGACGCTGCGCAAGCTGGAGCGTAACGGCATGGTGAACCGCAAGGTTTTGGATGGGCGGGTGCTCGGCGTCGAGTATTCGCTGACGCCGCTCGGCCAGTCATTGCAAGGGCCGTTCTCTATTCTGTTTGAGTGGACGATGGGGAATATGGAGGCTATTCAGGACTGCCGGCGCAGATATGATGAGCAAAACCAGCAGCTTGAACAGTGAGGCTCCTGCCTCACTTTTCCTTGCGATGAATGGCCGCGTACATCCAGTAATCACCCGGCGATAACCGAAACTCTAGAAATGAGTGGGAGGCGATCAGAGGTTGCGGAATATTCCCGAGATCAGCGTTCTGGAAAGCAGAGAAGTCGGGTCAGCCCACTCCATCAGCACATCGAAATGGTTGCAATGGGGCACCTCGAGCAGATCCGTTTCCGCACCGGCCGCTTTATACAAAGAGGCAAAGGCTTCGGACTGCCGCTTGAAGCCGGGCGGATCGCCTTCAGCCCAGGCAACGGTGATGGGGCACCCCGGCGCAGGGATGTGACGCATCGGGCTGTAATCGGCCACGCTGGTGTCGGAGAGTGCCAGCCATGCCTGTACGGGCGTCTTCATCAAAGGTGCGAGTTCAAAAAGCCCGCTGATGGGAAAAGCAAACTTCACCACATCGGTCGGCACGCCAAAGGCTGCATGCCAGCCTGGTGCTAATAGTGTTGCAAGCAAATGGCCACCAGCAGAGCTGCCACCCAGCGAGATCCGTTGCGGATCCAGCCCAAACTCATGTCCCCGCCGCCAAATGAACGCCACCGCACTGCGTACGGCATGGACGATGTCACCGATGCCGGCTGCCGGCGCAAGCGGATAATCTATAACCACCGTGGCAATGCCATTTGCCGCCAATGTGCCCGCCATCATCGCGGAATCTGCTTTCGACAGCGCTCGCCAGTATCCCCCGTGAATAAAAAGAAAAACGGGCAGCAGCGGCCCGTTTCCATTCACCGTTGGCCCATAAATATCCAGAGCCTGGCCACTTTTCTGGCAATAGGTGATATCAAAATGGAGGCCATAAGCCAGTTTCATCTTTTCAGACTGCGAGCGATAACGCGCCATTTCTTTGGCAAAGCCATCGACACCTACCGTAGCGCGTGCATCGTAATCCTCATTGAGGCGTGCCGGATCCATAAACACTTCGTCTGCCAAAAGCGTCATTTTTCAACCTCCCTGATGAACACCGCCATATCCCAGCGGTGGCGGACTAAAAAAGTGGTTACTCCCGGCCCCGTTTCTCTGGCCGGAGCAATGATCAGGCCAAAGTGCCCGTCGGCAGGCTTAACGCCGTTTTCATACGCTCTGCGCCGATCTGCTCGCAGCGTCCGGTGATCCGCAAAACGGCCGATCGAACGTCGTCTGGCCACAGGTTCATATGCCCCATGCGTTCCGCCGTGTCTTGGGTATGTTCGGTCAACGGCCTTTCCTGCGCTTCCCAGGCTGCCAGCGCCGCCGGAATATCCCGGTTATTTTCCAGACTGACCGCCAATCCAAGAGCATTCATCAGTGCGCAACCGCCCCCTTGGCCGAGGTAAGGCGGCATCGCATGGGCTGCATCGCCGAGGATCGCCACCTGTCCTTTACTCCAGGCCTTGAGCTTCAGCACCTCAAAAGCATCCCAGCGGCCGGCCTCGCCAAAACGTGCGATCAGGCCGGAAAGGTGTGGGAAGGATTTGCGCCAAAGTGCCGGGACAATCGGAAGCTGATAGGCGCCCACATCGTCCTCAGCGCAGCACAGTGCAACATAAAGATCGGTCGCGCTGGCGGGCGTATAAAGGATCCGCCTCGTGCCTGAAAAGTACTCAATGTAGTTCGAGCGATCTGCAGGCGGTACGTCATCGTCATCGCGCTTTAACATCATTCTGACCGCGCCATAGTGCAGCGGCTTGCGGTACATCAGCAGGTCCAGAGATTCTCTCACCCGTGAGTTGATACCGTCAGCGCCGATCACCAAATCGGCTGACAGCGTTCGCTTGTCCGCCATCAGCAGCTTTCCATCCGGTGTCGCCCCCACCGCCTCGGAATCGCTGACAATTTCAGCACCGGCGCGGCGAGCCGCATTGAGCAAAGACAGCAGCAGCCGCTCGCGCAGGATGGTAACCAGACGTGGGGCACCGCTGCTGTTGATCGGAATATCCTCCATCGTTGCGTTGCCGTGATCCCGGGTCTGGAATACGGCCCCTTCGTGTGCCCCCACCATAGCTTCGTCATAGGCTCCAATCGCCTCGAGCACACGCAGCCCATTACTCCAGATATAGATGCCCGCACCAAAGGTGCGCAGGTTTGCCGAACGCTCATGCACTCTCACGCTCCAGCCACGCTGAGCCAGCGCCGCCGCCGCCGTAAGCCCGGCGATACCTGCCCCAGCAATTTCTGCATGCAGTTGCTTCATACCCTCTCCTCAGCCCCGTTTGTTTTTGATCGTACCCGTCGTTAAGAACCCGCCTGTACCGCAAACAGATCCTTTCTCCTGGTCATGCAGAACAACGCCAAAGCGGCAATTAATGCGGGAATCGCCATCCAATAGAAAAAATTCTGCAAATCACCAACCACGGTATATAGCCAAGAGCCAAGATAAGCCCCCGAGATGGAACCCACATGACCCACGCCGATCCCCCATGACACTCCGGTCGCACGTGCCGTGGTGGGATAAAGGCCAGCGCTCAAAATACTGATGTTGTTCAATGCTCCCGTGAGGGTAAAACCCACGAAAAAAACGCAAACCAATAAACGGGTAGAACTGCCGAGCTGGCTGCCGGTAACCAGCAGCGCGACCGAGGCCAATAAGGCTAAAGGAGGGAGTATTTTGGCGATACCGATACGATCGATGAGAAGTGCGGTGATGATGCCACCAATCATGCCCCCCAGCGGCAGCATTGCGGCAACATATAAGGCCATCCGAGCGTCAAATCCGCTGCTGCGCAATACCGTGGGTAGCCAATTGCTCAACAGGTAGAACGAGAATAAGCAGCAGAAAAAGGTCAGCCAGAGTAGCAGCGTACGCTCGGTTCGCCCTTCAGAAAATAGCGCTGCCACGGGAGACAGCTGCAGGTTTTTTTCGCCGGGCTTTCTGTCCATACCGTCGGTAAAGATTACGTCCTGCCACTTCCTATGGCCGCCAATCCGTTCGACGATCCGCAGTAATTTAGCCCTCTGGTGCGGCCTGTTGGCCAGGAAACAGATCGACTCAGGGAGCATGAAATACAGCACTGGCAGCATCACCAAAGGAGCGATACTGCCCACAAAGAGCAGGCCTCTCCAGCCCAGCACCGGCAGCAGCAAGTCGGCCACCCAGCCGCCGAGCGCCATACCCAAGGTAAAACCGGAAAAGCTCAAGGTGACCAGCAACATGCGCCAGCGAATGGGCGAATACTCTGACACCAGAGTAATGCAACCGGGCAATACGCCGCCTAATCCCATGCCAGTCAGCAACCGCAGTGCCACAAGCACGCTAATCGATGAGGAAAAGGCATAACCCAGGGTGCCTAAAGCGACGATAACCGAGCAGATCAGCAACACCGTTTTGCGCCCATAACGGTCCGCCGCGGGGCCACAAATGAAACTGCCGAGTAACATGCCGAACAGACCTGCCGCGAAAGCCGGGCCCAACTCGGCGCGATCAATCCCCCATTCTTGAGCCAATTCAGGGGCGATATAACCCATCGCGCTGGCATCCAGACCATTAATCATCAATACAATAAAACACAAGAGCAGCGTCATTATCTGCAAACCACCGATCGGGCTTTGATCGACAATGTCGGTGACGGATTGTTTGTTCATGGCAAAAATCCTCTTTTCTTGTTTTTGTATTACCTTGCATCATGAAAAGCACGCCACCACCGGCAGGAAGACCCGGGATTAACCGGTGAATAAAATGGCATCAACATACTGATTAGTAATGATTTACCTTCTGCCAGTTCCGGAGCTTATGCATAACCTGGTATTTTACTGGGTAGCGCTGCAGGGGCAGGTTTTCCAGAGAGCAGGGATTGATCGAGTATAGGGCTGTGCTGATATCAGGGAATAATCAAAAAAGGGATCTTTGGTATAACCAAAATGAATACAAGGAGGCGCGCAAAGGGAATATTTCGTGGGCGTCGGAAAAAAGAAAACCCCCGCACAGCATAGCCGCAACGGGGGTTTTTAAATCATCACTGATAGTCAGTGATTAGCGGTTCATCATTCCCACTCAATGGTAGCCGGTGGCTTACCGCTGATGTCATAAACCACACGGGAAATGCCGTTGACTTCGTTGATGATGCGGTTGGAGACGCGACCGAGGAAATCGTACGGCAGGTGCGCCCAATGTGCGGTCATAAAGTCGATGGTTTCCACTGCGCGCAGTGAAACAACCCAGTCGTATTTACGGCCATCGCCCATCACGCCAACCGAACGCACCGGCAGGAACACGGTGAATGCCTGGCTGACTTTGTTGTACAGATCGGCTTTGTGCAGCTCTTCGATGAAGATCGCATCGGCACGGCGCAGCAGATCGCAGTACTCTTTCTTCACTTCGCCCAGTACGCGCACGCCCAAACCTGGGCCCGGGAACGGGTGACGGTAAAGCATGTCGTACGGCAGGCCCAGTTCCAGACCGATTTTGCGCACTTCGTCTTTGAACAGCTCTTTCAGCGGCTCGACCAGGCCCAGCTTCATCTCTTTCGGCAGGCCACCCACGTTGTGGTGCGATTTGATCACGTGCGCTTTGCCGGTGGCGGAAGCCGCGGATTCGATCACGTCCGGGTAGATGGTGCCCTGCGCCAGCCATTTCACTTCAGTCTGCTTGCAGGCTTCTTCGTCGAACAGTTCAACGAACACGCGGCCGATGATCTTGCGCTTGGCTTCCGGTTCGTCAACGCCGGCTAACGCGCTCAGGAAGCGATCTTCCGCCGCCACGTGAACGATGTTCAGGCCGAAGTGGTCGCCAAACATTTCCAGCACCTGGTCTGCTTCATTCAGACGCAGCAGGCCGTTATCGACGAACACGCAGGTCAGACGTTTGCCGATGGCGCGATGCAGCAACATTGCGGTCACGGAAGAGTCGACGCCGCCGGACAGGCCGAGGATCACGTGATCTTCGCCCACCTGCTCACGAATGCGCTCTACCGCATCTTCGATGATGGTCGCCGGAGTCCACAGGGCTTCACACTGGCAGATATCCAGCACGAAACGCTCCAGCATGCGCTGGCCCTGACGGGTGTGGGTCACTTCCGGGTGGAACTGCACGCCGTAGAAGCGTTTTTCTTCGTTGGCCATAATGGCAAACGGGCAGGTATCGGTGCTGGCAACGGTCACGAAGTCGGACGGGATAGCGGTCACTTTGTCGCCGTGGCTCATCCACACGTCGAGCAGCGGTTTACCGGTTGGGCTCAGCGCGTCTTCGATGCCGCGAACCAGTGCGCTGTCGGTGGTAATTTCCACCTGCGCGTAACCGAATTCACGCTCGTTGGAACCTTGCACATGGCCGCCCAGCTGCATTGCCATGGTCTGCATGCCGTAGCATACGCCCAGCACAGGTACACCGGCGGTGAACACGTATTCTGGCGCACGCGGGCTGTTGGTTTCGGTGGTGCTTTCCGGGCCGCCGGACAGGATGATGCCGCTCGGATTGAATTCGCGGATTTGCTCTTCGCTAACGTCCCAGGCCCACAGCTCGCAGTAAACGCCGATTTCGCGCACGCGGCGGGCGACCAGTTGGGTGTATTGCGAACCAAAGTCCAGAATCAGAATGCGATGCTTATGGATATTTTTTGTCATGTGAGGCGAATTCCAGCAACAGAGAAAAAGGAAAATCTAAAACGTTAGGACAGTTTCAGTCGGCGAGGCCAAACAGTTGGTGGTCGCCCGCAGCACAGCATGCGCAGTTGACATAAAGTCAATGAGCAATGCGAGCAGCGGACGGCGAACAAATGCGCCGGCCGCAGCCCCTGAAATTAACCCATGCGGTAGTTCGGTGACTCTTTGGTGATGGTCACGTCATGCACGTGGCTTTCCTGAATACCGGCGCCGCTGATGCGAACAAATTCAGCCTTGGTACGCAGGTCGTCGATGGTGGCGCAGCCGGTCAGGCCCATGCAAGAACGCAGGCCGCCCATTTGCTGGTGTACGATCGCTTTCAGCATGCCTTTGTAAGCCACGCGGCCTTCGATACCTTCCGGCACCAGTTTGTCGGCGGCGTTATCGGTCTGGAAGTAACGGTCGGAAGAGCCTTTGGACATCGCGCCCAGTGAACCCATACCACGGTAGGATTTGAACGAACGGCCCTGATACAGCTCGATTTCGCCCGGTGATTCTTCGGTACCCGCCAGCATGGAGCCGACCATTACGCAGGATGCGCCGGCCGCGATAGCTTTGGCGATGTCACCGGAGAAGCGAATGCCGCCGTCGGCGATGACCGGGATACCTGTCCCTTCCAGCGCTTCAACCGCATCGGCGATGGCCGTGATCTGCGGTACACCTACGCCGGTTACGATACGAGTAGTACAGATGGAGCCAGGGCCGATACCTACTTTGACCGCGCTGACGCCGGCGTCAGCCAGCGCTTTGGCACCGGCTGCGGTAGCCACGTTGCCGCCCACGATCTGCAGATCCGGGTATTTGGCGCGCGTTTCGCGAATACGCTGCAATACGCCTTCGGAATGGCCATGCGAAGAGTCGATCAGCAGCACGTCAACGCCGGCGGCGACCAGCGCATCAACGCGCTCTTCGTTACCTGCACCTGCACCCACCGCTGCGCCAACGCGCAGACGGCCATGCTCGTCTTTACAGGCGTTTGGCTTGCGTTCCGCTTTCTGGAAGTCTTTTACGGTGATCATGCCCAGCAGGTGGAAGCTGTCGTCCACTACCAGCGCTTTCTCAACGCGTTTTTCGTGCATTTTCTGCAGCACGACTTCACGCGCTTCGCCTTCTTTCACCGTAACCAGACGTTCTTTCGGCGTCATCACGGCGGTAACAGGCTGGTTCAGATCGGTGACGAAGCGGACGTCGCGGCCGGTAATGATACCGACCAGTTCGTTCTCTTCGGTGACGACAGGGTAACCGGCGAAGCCGTTACGTGCGGTCAGCTCTTTCACTTCTTTCAGGGTTGTGGCAGGGGTTACGGCTTGTGGATCGGTTACCACGCCGCTTTCATGTTTTTTCACGCGGCGGACTTCTTCTGCCTGACGCTCGATAGACATGTTTTTGTGAATGAAGCCCAGACCGCCTTCCTGCGCCAGCGCGATGGCCAGGCCGGATTCGGTAACGGTATCCATGGCTGCGGACAGCATAGGGATATTCAGGCGGATATTTTTGGTCAGTTGGGTGCCGAGCTCAGCAGTATTAGGCAGAACCGTAGAGTGAGCTGGAACCAGGAGAACGTCGTCAAACGTTAGTGCTTCTTTCGCGATACGTAGCATGGGCAATATCTCACCAGAGTGGGCTGTGAAAAAGATAAAATATTGCCGCGGCATTATACAGAGCGTAATCGGTTGCCTCCAGCACTTTCTCACAAAAACTCTTGATTACCTTTTTCAGCCATGTAGTATCGACCAATTAAGTGCTTGTTTTGAAATTTGATCTGGGTCACATGTCGATACCTGTTTCGCCTTCCATTTTTACCGTAAGCCGCCTGAATCAGACGGTTCGACAGCTGCTGGAAATGGAAATGGGCCAGATTTGGCTCTCCGCCGAGATCTCCAACTTCTCCCAGCCGTCTTCAGGTCATTGGTATTTCACGCTGAAAGACGACCGCGCGCAGGTGCGTTGCGCGATGTTCCGCAACACTAACCGTCGTACTACCTTCCGCCCGCAAAATGGCCAACAGGTGCTGGTGCGTGCCAGCATCACGCTGTATGAGCCGCGCGGCGACTATCAGCTGATCGCCGAAAGCATGCAGCCCGCCGGCGACGGCCTGTTGCAACAGCAGTTCGATCAGTTAAAACAGCGACTGAGCGCCGAAGGCCTTTTCGACCAACAGTTCAAACAGCCGCTGCCCAGCCCGGCCAAACGCGTCGGGGTGATTACCTCCGCCAGCGGCGCGGCGCTGCACGATGTGCTGCAGGTGCTGCAACGGCGCGATCCTTCGTTGCCCATCGTTATCTACCCTACTTCGGTGCAGGGCGCGGAAGCCCCCCTGCAGATTGTACGTGCCATCGAAACGGCCAACCGCCGTGACGAGTGCGACGTGCTGATCGTCGGCCGTGGCGGGGGTTCACTGGAAGACCTGTGGAGCTTTAACGACGAACGCGTTGCGCGGGCGATTTTCGCCAGCCGCATTCCGATTGTCAGCGCCGTCGGCCACGAAACCGACGTCACCATTGCCGACTTTGTCGCCGATCTGCGTGCGCCAACCCCTTCTGCCGCTGCCGAACTGGTCAGTCGCAATCAGTTGGAACTGCTGCGTCAGTTGCAATCACAGCAACAGCGGATGGAAATGGCGATGGACTACTACCTGGCGCAACGCCAGCAGCAGTTCACCCGCATCAACCACCGTTTGCAGCAGCAGCACCCGCACCTGCGTCTGGCGCGCCAACAAACGCTGTTGTTCAAACTGCAACGTCGGTTGGAAGACGGCATGCAAAACCAACTGCGTCTGTCTTCGCGTCGCAGCGAGCGGGCTCAGCAACGGCTGGCGCAGATGCAACCGCAGGCGCGTATTCACCGCTACCAACAACGCGTGCAGCAACAGGAATACCGTTTGCAGCAGGCATGGGATCGCCAGCTTAACGGCCTGCGCCAGCGCTTCGGCGTCGCCTGCAGCCAACTCGAGGCCGTCAGCCCGCTGGCGACGCTGGCCCGCGGCTACAGCGTGACGCAAACCCCGCGCGGCGAACTGCTGAAAACCACCAAGCAGGCTCAGGTTGGCGAACTGCTGAAAACCCGCCTGCAGGATGGCTGGGTGGAAAGCGAGGTGAAAACCATCACCGTTGCCAAAAAGCCGCGCAAGAAACGCGCGGCCGAATAATCCCGTCATACTTGAAGCCGCATCTGTGTTGGCTTCACCCGCTCACCCGAATCACTTACCTGAGTAAGCTCGTCGGGATGAGCGTTCTTGCCGCCTTGATGCCACTCCAATTATTTAGGGTATAACTTTTACTACTCCAGCGTAAAACGGCTGCGCGGCACGCCGTTAATCCACAGTTCTCGCGTCTCTCCAGTTGGCAAACTGCAGGCCAACGTCTGCCACGCCGGTTTGAACCGGCCTTCGGCAGTGATGTTCAGCATGATGCGTTGAGTGTCGCTGAGCATCTCCCAGCGCAGCCACAGCGCATCGCCCTGCTGCCAGCCATAACTTTCCCCGTCATCTTCGAATAACAGCCCAGAAGCGCTGCCACAGCCTTTGAGCGGATACAGCTTCAGCTCGCGCCGATCGTCCGCCGTCACGTCAACATGCGCCAATCGCGACGACAAAGGTATCGCGGCACCGGCACGTACCAGCAGCGGCAAGCGCTCCAGCGGTGCTTCCAGCAGCACCTCCTGGCCGCCGCTGAACCATTGGCCGCTGTAGAAGCAGTACCAGCCGTCGCCGTTATCCGGGAGATACACCGGCCGCTGACGCTGCCCCTGCTCCACCACGCTGGCCACCAGCAGGTCGCGACCCATCATAAAATCATCGGTTTCGTTCAGCGTGCGCTCATCATGCTCGTGGTCGAGGAAGGTCGGGCGCAGCATCGGTTCGTCGTAGACGCAGGCCTGCCACAGCAAGGTGTAGAAATACGGCATCAGCCGATAACGCAAAGCAATCGCCTCGCGCACTGCCAGCGTCACCGCAGGGTACATCCAGGGTTCGTTAACCGTGGCGTCGTCGTTCCAGGAGTGGATGGTGAAACGCGGATGCATTACGCCATTTTGCACCCAACGCACCAGCAGTTCGGCGTCCGGCCTGTCGCCGGAGAACCCCCCCACGTCGTGCCCGAGGTTGTACAAACCGGACAGGCTCATGCCCAGCCCCATGCGAATGTTGTAACGCAGGGTTTGCCAACTGGTACGGTTATCGCCGCTCCAGGTCTGCACATAACGTTGCATACCGGCACAGCCGGAGCGTGAAATCAGGTACGGCCGCAGCTCAGGGGCAAAGCGCTGCTGCGCCTCCATCGAGGCGCGCATCATCAGCAACGGCATCACCGGACGAATATGTTTGATGGCGATCGGCCGGCCAAAACCGTGGCAACGCGCCTCGCCGTCCCACACTTCATATTCGTTATTGTCATTCCAGGTGGAATCGATGCCCATCTCCAGCAGTTGCTGAGTCACGCCCTGCTGCCACCAGTGCACTGCCGCCGGGTTGGTGAAGTCCAGATGTGAGCCTTCGTCGTCCCAAAAGCTCGAACGCTCCGGCCTATCGCTTTCTGAATCGCGGATAAACAGCCCTAACTGCGCCGCCTGTTGATACTGCGGATGATCCTGCAATAGGCACGGCTTGATGTTGGCCGCCAATTTCAATCCGGCATCGTGGAAAGCCTGACTCAGCTGCTTAGGTTGCGGCACCTTGTCGTAGTTCCAGTTGAACACGTAACGCTTGTTGCCGATCGAGGTATAACCCGAGGACAGCTGGAAGGAGTCACAGGGAATGTCATGTTGGTGACAAAGCTCAATAAACTGCTGTAGCTGCTGTTGAGCATCCGGCGCGTCGGTGTAATGCATGGTGGATCCGCTGTAGCCCAGGCTCCATTTTGGCCCGAAGTGTGTCTTGCCGGTCAGACGCACAAACGCCTTGGTGACATCCAGCACCTTTGGCCCGAGGAACAGATAATAATCCAAATCCCCCGCCTCGGCCTGATAGCGGCGATAGGCCAGGTGGTAATTGTCGATCTCGTTGCCCAAATCCAGCCAGCAACTGCTCAGGTTGTCGTAAAACAGCCCAAAGCTGGCCTCTTCTCCACGGGTGATGGTGAAAGGAATGTGCTTGTACAGCGGGTCAGTGCTGGCGGCGTTGTAACCCATTGCATCCAGATTGCGCATTTCAAAACGGCGGCCACTGCGCTCCAAATCACCGGCCTTCTCACCCAGGCCATAATAGCGCTCGGCGGCATGGCGACGTTGATAATGGGCCACGCCGTCACCGTGCGGGTTAAGCAAATAGGCGCTGGTGGGCCGATCGGCTGCCAGCGGACGCCATTCACCGGCGGCGTTACAGTGTTCCCATTCCAGCCACAGCGGCTGATGCACGGTCACGCGCAGCGCAGAGGTGGTCAGCACCAACCGATCCTCATGCTGCTGCAAGTGGTAACCCGGCAGGCTGAAACCGGCGACGCTCAGCCGGTCGCGCCCTTCCCATGGCACGTCGGTCTGTGGCGCAATGCTCCAGGTGCGATCCAGCGCCAGCTCTCCGCTGCGCTTGATCAACACACGACACAGGTGGTTTTCCAACACGAACAGGCAAAACAGATGGCGTTCATCGACCAGCAGTTCAATACGATCGGCATACTGTCCTGCCAGCGTCCAGTTTTTCAAGGTTTTCATAGGCATCCAACTTAACTATTGAGTGTTTTTTTACCGCCGCGTTCGGCGATCAAAGCAATCAGGAACAGGGCGCCGATCAGGTCGAAGAAGCCCATGGCGATGAATAAGGGGTTAAAACCGACGGTGTCGGAGACCGCACCGATCAGCAACGTAAACAGGAAGCTGGCGATCCAGGCGCTGGAGCCGCGCATGCCGTTGACGGTCGCCATTTGGTTTTTATCGAACGACTCCACCACCAGCGCGCTGAGCATGCAGGAGATCACCTGGTGCCCGAAGCCACCGATCGAGATCAGGGCGATCGCCACGTAGGGATCTTTGGTGATCGCCACAAATGCCAGCGAAACCATCATAAAGGCGCCCGTCACCGAGCTGGCGACCACCGAGTTGACGCGGCTGCAGCCGAACCATTTGCGGTACAGGGTGGTGAGATAGCCGCTGGCGACGCTGCCGATGTCCGCCGCCAAAAACGGCAGCCAGGCAAACATGGCGATGTGCTTTAAGTCCATACCGCGCTCGGTGGCCAGGTACAGCGGTACCCAGAAACTGAACACCGCCCAGGCCGGTTCGGCGAGAAAGGCCGGAATGGCGATGCCATAGAACTTTTTGTTGCGGCACAAAATCGCCAGCGACTTGAGAAACGGCAATCTGGGCAGTTCCGGTTCATTGTCTTCGCGGATCAGATCCAGTTCCTGCTGGCTCAGATTGGGGTGCTGCTGCGGCGAGTGATAGAACAACCACCACAACACTACCCAGATCAACGCCAGCGCGCCGGAGAACAAAAAAGCGCCCTGCCAGCCAAAGGAAACGTGGGCAATCACGATAATTGGCGGAGCCAGCATGGCGCCAATAGAGAAACCGACGCCCGCCCAACCGGCGGCGATCGGCCGCTCCTTTTTAGGGAACCAGTCGGAAATCGCCTTGGCGTTGGCCGGCGTGGCCGCCGCTTCCGCCCCGCCCATAAAGAACCGCAGGATAGCCAGTTGAAGCCAACTGCCCGCGCCGGCATGCAGCATGCAAACGACCGCCCAGATACTGGCGCAGATCAGAAAACCCATCTTCAGGCCAATCACGTCGATCAGCCAGCCGCAGATCGGCTGAAATACCGTATAGGCCAGTTGGAACGACGCCACCACCCAGGAGTACTGCTCGGTAGTCATGTTGAGGCTGGTTTTCAGTTCAGGTGCCAGAATGCCCAACGAATTACGGGTGATGTAGTTGACCGTTACGCCCAGTAAAAACAGCGCCAACATCCACCAGCGCAGCGATTTGAACTTGCGCCGGCCGGTATCGGCGACCCTTTGATTAATTTCAACACTCATCTGTCTTCTCTCCACGACGGCTGCCCGGTGCAACAGCGCGCCTTTTGGTAGGGTACGTTTTGGTATCGAAGGTATGGGCCGTGGAAAACTGCGGTATGTCTGACAAAGACCAACGCATCACGATCACAACCACATGATTTATTTTCGTTTTATTTATAATTCAGTCCATTAATTGGACTGATAAATCTATAAAGTTGATATACCAATTCAGACTAACCAGCCGGAAGCGTGAGCGAAACGAGGTTTTTTGCAAAAATTCTCATGCATAGAATAAAAGCTCGCCATAATGGCGACAGAAGCCTGACAGTACGCTGAAAAAACACCGTGAAAATATTTTCATTACCGAATTTGAAGGAGATCACAGAATGAACGGAAAGCTGAAAATACAGGAAATTGCCCGGCAAACCGGGCTGTCGATCAGCACCGTTTCACGTGTATTAGCCGGTAAGTCCAATACCAGCGTCGAAGCTCGCCAAAAGGTGTTGGCCTGCGCTCAACAGAACGGCATTCTGCAGGGCATTTCCAGCGGCAGGCTGATGCTCAATAACGTGATGGTCTTCGCCCCCCAGCGCGCTTTTGATGTGCGCACCGATATCTTCTACTACAAGGTGATCCAGGGGATCTCCGCCGCATTAGCTGAGCATGAAGTTCGGATCCGCTATTGTGGGCTGGAAGAACTGCACAGCGACGGCGCGTTGTTTCTGGAAAAAATGAGCGATCCGCAAACTCAGGCGGCGCTGATTATCGGCATCGACGACGAACACATTCACCAGTTGGCCGCCGACCTGAATAAACCCTGCGTACTGATTAACTGCACCGACCGCCAGATGCGGCTCGACAGCGTGTCACCCGATCACCAACTGATTGGCGAGTTCTCCGCCAACTATCTGATGCAACAAGGGCACAGCCATATTTTGAATCTGCAATGCCTGCGCCGCCACACCATGGAACTGCGGCTGGCGGGTATTAAACAAGCCTATGCGCGGCACAATATCGCCTTTGACGACGGCCGCCATCTGGTGACTACTTCCGGCTTCGGCAGCGAAGAGGCCGAACAGGCGCTTACCACCTTTATCAACCGGGTGAGCCACCGCTCGCAGCTGCCAACGGCCATTCTTGCCGGTGGCGACTACATGGCGGTCGGCGCGGTCAAAGCACTGAACAAGCTGCAGCTGAGCGTGCCGGGCGATATCTCGGTGATGAGCACCGACGGCTTCAATCTGGCGGAAATTCACGACGTGCCGCTCACCTCGGTGCAGGTACCGCGCGACGAACTGGGTTATGAGGCGATCCAACTGCTGCAACGCCGCATGCTGCGCGCCGATGCACCGCCTTGTAACCTGCTGCTGCACGGCAAACTGGCGGTACGCGCCTCGGTCAAACGCATCAGTCCCCATAAAACCAGCCCGGCGGTCAGCACCCATGACCACCGCCTTTACGATGTCTGAACTACACTTAGTGGCAGAATATTTATAAATACCCGATAGCTTGAAAGATGAGGGCTAAATTTTTTGCCTAAGGAGAGCCACTATGCCGACCCTGACAGCACGTTCAGTCATTCCCCCTTATATGCTGCGCCGAATCATTGAACACGGCAGCCTACCGCAGCGCGACTGCGCATTGCACACCCTGAACCATGTCCAGAGCCTGCTCGGTAACAAGCCGTTGCGTGCGCCCGGCGCGAAAACCGCCAGCGCCGGCCAGGTTATTCGCGATATTTACGACGCCGAAAACGGTACCCAACTGCCCGGAAAACAGGTGCGTAATGAGGGCCAACCCAGTAACCACGACGTCGCAGTAGATGAAGCTTACGACTACCTCGGCGTGACCTACGATTTCTTCTGGCAGGCATTCAAACGTAATTCTCTGGACAATCGCGGTCTGCCGCTGACCGGCAGCGTACATTACGGCAAGGAATACCAAAACGCCTTTTGGAACGGCCAGCAGATGGTCTTTGGCGACGGTGACGGCGAAATCTTTAACCGTTTTACCATCGCCATCGACGTGGTTGGCCATGAACTGGCGCATGGCGTTACCGAAAGCGAAGCAGGGTTAATTTACTTCCAGCAGGCTGGTGCGCTGAATGAGTCGCTGTCCGACGTGTTTGGTTCTCTGGTTAAACAATTCCACCTCAAACAGACCGCGGATAAAGCCGACTGGCTGATTGGCGAGGGACTGCTGGCGAAAGGCATCAACGGCAAGGGCCTGCGTTCCATGTCGGCCCCCGGTACGGCTTACGACGATCCGCTGCTGGGGAAAGACCCGCAACCGGCCAGCATGAAGGACTATATTCAGACCAAAGAGGATAACGGCGGCGTACACCTTAACTCCGGCATTCCCAACCGCGCTTTCTATCTGGCAGCTAAAGCACTGGGGGGTTTTGCCTGGGAAAAAGCGGGCTATATTTGGTACGACACGCTTTGCGACAAGACGCTGCCGCAGGACGCCGACTTCGCTACCTTTGCCCGCACTACGGTAAAACATGCGCAACAACGTTTCGACGGTGACGTGGCGGATAAGGTGCAGCAGGCCTGGCATCAGGTGGGGGTGGAATAATGAAACCCTTGCCGACGCTCAATCAGGACACGGTCATTGAGCTGGCACGTGAAGGCGGCTTCGCCTTTATTCCCAAACTGGCTGGCCAGCGGCGCATTGCGCTGGCCGATATTACGCCGGAACAGCGGCAACGTCTGAATCAACTGTTGAACCAGACGCTGCCCTACGCGCAAGAGGAGGGGCAGCCAGGTTCTCCCGGCTGCGGCGACCAGCGCTACTTCCGCGTGCAAATCAGCTATTACAGCCAAACATTGAGTAGTGAAATCGTGCTGCTGATACCGGAAACCAGCGCCCCGCAGGCATTGATCGACCTTTGGAAAACCGGTCAGGTCGATGAGTGAACCGTTCTAAAGTGAGGGACGCAACGGCGAGTTAATCGGGGCGAATTTATTCGCCCTCTACCCAAGGTGTATAGCTGAACAACACGCGCTTTTTCGATATCAGCCCATGACCGTTTTGGCACAGATAATCTACCGCGCCGCAGGCCTTCAATTCTTGCAGCGGCTGCCGGCATTCCGAACACTCGGCCAACTGACGATAATCGCGGTGACAGGCTTCGCAATGATAGTGACCCTTCACCCACTGCATTGCCTGGTGACATTGCGGACATAGCGCTTCCATAGACTCTCCCGAGTTAAATTACGCCCCATGAGCGTAAGAAATAGATCCCCAGCGCGGTGGTGAAAAACGACCCGACGGTGGTGATGGCGATAATGTTCGCCGCCAGCGTGGCATTGCCGCCCATGGCGCGCGTCATGACATAACTGCCGGAGGCGGTTGGCGTGGCCGAGAACAGGAAGATAATCCCCAATGCCGCGCCCTGGAAACCGCATAGCCAGCCACCCAACGTCATCAATATCGGCACCAGAAACAGTTTGGCGCTGGAGGACAGCGCCGCCACATTAGACGAGCGGAACATGGCGCGCAAATCCAGGCTGGCACCGGTGCACAGCAGCGCCAGTGGCAACGACAACCCTGAGATATAGCTGCCGGTTTGCCGGATAACCTGTGGGATTTCCAGCCCGGTCTGGGCGAACAGCAACCCACACACCAGGCCGATAATCAGCGGGTTAGTGACGATACTGCGCAACAGCGACAGCCGACTGATCTTCTTACCCTCTCCACCCTGCAGGCTGCGGGTCAGGGTCACCACCGACAATACGTTAAACAGGATCACCGTGACCGTCAGGTATAACGACCCCAACGCAACCCCTTCGCTGCCATAAGCGGTCATGGCATAAGCCAGGCCGACGATGGCGGTATTGGCACGGAAACCACCCTGAACAAAGACGCCGCGCTCACGCGGTTCTTTCACCAGCCAGACGGCGGCTATCTCCAGCAACAGGAAAGTGGCGACGGTGCCGACCGCACCGTAAATCACCAGCGACAGGTTACCCAGCAGCTGCGGATGATTGGTGGCAATGCTGAAGAACAGCAAGCAAGGCAGCGCCAGATTGAACACCAACCGCGTGGCGCCATCAATAAAGCGGTCGTCCATCATCCGCCAGTGGCGTAGCAGCACGCCCAGCAACATCATTAACAGATTGGGTACGGTGACGCTGAACGCAAAACTCCAGGTTTCCCAGGACATGGTGTTCCTTCAGGCTGACGGCGGTAATCTTCAGATAATAAAACGATTTTGGCGCAATAAAAAAGGGGCGCGGTATGGTTACCGCGCCCCTCGTACTGATTATTTGCTTTTTTTCAGGTGGCTCATCAGGCGTTTACGTTTACGCATCTGGTTCGGCGTCAGCAGGTTGCGCTTGCCGGCGAACGGGTTTTCACCCTCTTTGAACTGGATGCGAATTGGCGTACCCATCACCTTCAGAGAACGACGGAAGTAGTTCATCAGATAGCGTTTGTACGAGTCGGCCAGATCGGTTACCTGGTTGCCGTGGATCACCACAATCGGCGGGTTGTACCCACCGGCGTGCGCGTATTTCAGCTTCACGCGGCGGCCACGCACCAACGGTGGCTGGTGGTCATCGGCAGCCATCTGCATGATTTTGGTCAGCATCGAGGTGTTCACGCGACGCGTCGCGCACTCGTAAGCTTCCTGTACCGATTCGAACAGGTTACCCACGCCGCTGCCGTGCAAAGCGGAAATGAAGTGCACACGGGCGAAGTCGACAAAGCCCAAGCGCAGATCGAGCATCTCTTTGACGTGCTCGCGATCTTCTTCGCTCATGCCATCCCACTTGTTGACCGCAATCACCAGTGAGCGCCCACTATTGAGGATAAAGCCGAGCAGCGAGAGATCCTGATCGGAAATGCCTTCGCGCGCATCGACGACCAGCAGCACAACGTTTGCGTCTTCGATCGCCTGCAGGGTTTTGATTACCGAGAATTTCTCTACGGTTTCCGTTACCTTGCCGCGTTTACGCACCCCGGCGGTGTCGATCAGCACGTATTCGCGCTCGTCGCGGACCATCGGGATATAAATGCTGTCACGGGTGGTGCCCGGCATGTCGTACACCACCACACGCTCCTCGCCGAGGATACGGTTAGTCAGTGTGGACTTACCAACGTTAGGACGGCCAACGATTGCCAGCTTGATCGGCAAATCTTGCGGGTTGAAGTCGTCTTCCGGCTCTTCTTCCTCGTCTTCAGGCAGTTCACCTTCTTGCTCGGCCCAATAAGCAGCGTTAGCCTCTTCTTCGGTCAGCTCGACTTCTTCCGGTTTTTCACCGACAAACGGCACCAGCACGTGTTCGATCAGCTGCGCCACGCCACGACCGTGTGAAGCGGCAATCGCATGCACGTCACCCAGCCCCAGCGAGTAGAAATCGGCGGTGGCCATGTCTGGATCCATGCCGTCGGTTTTGTTGGCGACTAGGAAGGTGGCTTTCTGGCGGTTGCGCAGATGCTGGGCGATGCCCTGATCGGCAGGCATCAGACCGGCGCGGGCATCGACCATAAACAGCACGATGTCTGCTTCTTCGATCGCCAATAGCGACTGGCCAGCCATGCGGGTTTCAACGCCGTCTTCGGTACCGTCAATACCCCCGGTATCGACGATGATGAATTCATTGCCCTCAACTTCTGCACGACCATACTTGCGGTCTCGCGTTAGCCCGGGGAAATCCGCCACCAGCGCATCGCGCGTATGTGTTAAACGGTTAAACAAGGTGGATTTACCCACATTCGGGCGCCCAACTAGCGCGACGACAGGTATCATTGTGAAGCCTCATTACTTAATAATCAATGCGTTACTGCACTATGGATAGACACCAGAAGTGCAGCTTATAAAATACGAAACGGCCCCTGAACACTCAGGAGCCGTTTTCCCCTTCATCTTTCGCGCCACAGCGGCGTTGTCTGCGCACCTTCGCCCCGGTCACTTAGTTCACTAAGCTCCCGAGGACTCATGCGCTTGCCGCCTGGCTGCAACCCGAAAGCTTTCGGGTGCAAGAAGGGTCACGACGAGCGGCGTTAGCGGGTGAAAGCGTAAACTTTTCCGCCCTTCGCCTGGATGACCAGCTTATCGCCGGCTACCATCGGTGCAGACAGGAAGCCGGAGCTATCCACTTCCTGCTGGGCAACAAAACGGCCGTCCGTGGTGTTAATCCAGTGCAGGTAACCTTCGGAGTCACCGGTCACCAGGTAACCATTATACATCACTGGCGGGGTCAGGTTGCGGTGCAACAGCTCGCTCTGCGTCCATACGGTGACGCCACCTTCGGTGCTCAGCGCGACCACGCGATCGTTCTGATCGACCAGGTAAATGCGGCCTGCATCAACGATAAAGTCGTTTACCGAGCCCAGTTCACGTTTCCACAAAATCTGGCCGGAACGCAGATCCAGCGCAGTCAGGTTGCCATTGTAACCTAATGCGTAGACAACGCCTTCAACAATCACCGGCGTAGTGTCGACATCGTTCAGACGATCGATTTCGGTCGCGCCGCTCGGCTGGGAAATACGCTGCTGCCAGATCAACTGACCTTGCTGCATCAGCACGGCACTGACGCGGCCGTTATCACCGCCGACAATGGCTGCGCCAAAGGCAACGGCCGGAGCAGACTCGCCGCGCAACGACAGCGAAGGCATATCCAGGTTAACCGTCCACTTCACTGCGCCATCAGATTCATTCAGCGCCTGCAATTGACCGTTGGAGGTATGGATCAGTACCATGCCGTCGCTGATCACCGGACGCGAAATCGCTTCCCCGGCCACCTTGGTCTGCCAGGCTACCTTACCGTCAGCGGTGTTCAGAGCGTAAACGACGGCTTTCTCGCTGCCGACATAAACTTTGTCGCCCGCAACAGCCATACCGCCCGACAGCAGCGCCGGCAGGTTGCTGGAGAAGAAGCCGGTCTTCTCGGAGAGATCAACCTTCCACTTTTCGTTACCGCTGTCGGCATCCATCGCTTTCACCAGACCGTGGCGATCGGCAGCATAAATGGTGTTGTCCTGGAAAGCAGGACGCAGGTGAGAATAGAACTCACCGACGCCGTCGCCGACCGAAGTACTCCACGCCTTGCTTGGCGTGAACTGATTTTCAACTTTCGGCAGTGGCGACATGGTAACCACGTCTTCTTCACTGTTGAACAGTGAGCAACCACTCAACAAGGCAACGGAAACCAGTCCGACCAAGAGTGTTTTACGCAATTGCATGGGAATTCCCCTTAGCTGGACAAGTTATTCAATTTCATGCGCAGCAGAACCTGCAGCGCCTGAGAAGCGTTAGACTCAATGCCTTTGCTGTACGCCTCGCGCGCACCTTTGGTGTCGCCTTTGGCCAACAGCACGTCGCCGCGCGTATCCTGCGCCATCGCCGCCCAGCCTTCGCCTTTCACGCCATCCAGCGTTTTCAGCGCTTCATCCAGCTTTTTCTCCTGCAACTGCACACGGGCCAGACGCAGGTTAATCATCGAAAGCAGGTTTTCATCTTTGGTCTGGCCCTGAGCCAGCACCAGCTGTTGGTCCGCTTTGGCAAAGTCGTTCTGCTCAACAAAATGCTTCGCCAGTTCCAGCGAGGCCAGCACGCCGTAGCTGTTGCTGTTGGCCTGGGCGAACTTCTCCGCAGCGGCCACGTCGTCCGGTTTACCGACCGCCAGACGATCGCTGGCTTCCTGATAAGATTGGGACGCAATCATCATGTTGGAGTTCTCGTGGCTCTGCCAGTAACGCCAGCCGACCAGGGCACCAATTCCGAGCACCACGCCCACTGCCAGCGCTTTGCCGTTTTCGGCAAAGAACCGACGCACGGCGTCGACTTGTTCGTTTTCAGTGGTATAGACTTCCACGGTGTCCTTCTCCTTAACCTAACATCAAAGCCAGACGCACAGCGACTTCGCTCTGCGCCAGCGTTTCTTGTTCACCACTGCGCAGGTCCTTGACGACCACCTGCTCGGCTGCGACTTCGTTCTCGCCCAGGATCAAGGCAACGCGCGCGCCCCATTTATCCGCACGGGTGATCTGCTTCTTAAAGTTACCGCCGCCGTAGTTGGTCATCAGTTTCAACTGCGGCGCGGCATCGCGAACGCGTTCAGCCAACTGCATCGCCGCGCTCTGCGTACCGGCACCGGAAGAGATCACGTACACGTCAATGGTTGCCGGAGCTTTAAACTCTGGGTTAACCGCCTGAACCAGCAGCACCAAACGCTCCAGGCCCATCGCGAAACCGACTGCCGGCGTTGCACGCCCGCCCAGTTGCTCGACCAGACCGTCATAACGGCCACCGGCGCACACCGTCCCCTGAGCGCCCAGACTGGTGGTCACCCATTCGAATACCGTACGGTTGTAATAGTCCAGACCGCGCACCAGGCGTTCATTGATGGTATATGGGATACCTGCCTGGGCCAAAAGTTCACACAGGCCTTCAAAGTGGGCTTTGGATTCTTCATCCAGATACTCGGACAGGCGCGGCGCATCGTTCAACAATGCTTGCACTTCCGGGTTTTTGGAGTCCAGCACGCGCAGCGGGTTGCTGTACATGCGGCGTTTGCAATCTTCGTCCAGCTTGTCTTGATGCTGTTCCAGGAACGCCACCAAAGCATCACGGTAATTGGCGCGAGCTTCCAGTGAGCCGATGGAATTCAGCTCCAGCTTAACGTGATCAGCGATGCCCAGCGCTTTCCACCAGCGGGCGCTCAGCAGGATCAGCTCGGCGTCGATATCCGGGCCCTGCAGGCCAAACACTTCGGCACCCAGTTGGTGGAATTGACGGTAGCGGCCTTTTTGCGGACGCTCGTAGCGGAACATCGGACCGACGTACCAAAGACGCTGCTCCTGATTGTACAGCAGACCATGTTCGATGCCGGCGCGAACGCAACCAGCGGTCCCTTCCGGACGCAGCGTCAGGCTTTCGCCATTGCGATCGTCGAAGGTATACATCTCTTTTTCTACGACGTCGGTCACTTCGCCGATCGCGCGTTTGAATAACGGGGTCTGCTCTACAATCGGCAAGCGGATTTCGCTGTAACCGTAGCCGCTCAGCACCTGCTTGAGGATGCCTTCAATACGCTGCCATAATGCCGTTTCTTCCGGCAGGTAGTCGTTCATGCCGCGAATGGCTTGAATGTTCTTTGCCACGTGAGTTCTCTGTCCGTTGTCTATAAAAATGAACCCGATTATAGGGACTTTGCCGTCCCGTATTCAACGCGAATGCAGAGTTCTGCTCCCGGGTTCATAAACAAGCGGGCTAAAAAGCCCGCCGTATCGGTATAATGCTTATTTTTCCAGCAGGTTGACCGAGATGCGATTGCTCTCATCCATCATCGACGCCTTGGCGCGAATTTTGGCTTCCAACTGGTCAATCATCTGCTCGTTGTCGAAACGATCTTTCTGGCGCACGCCGTCTTCGTAGAAGCCGCTCTTTTTATGGCCGCCGGTAACGCCCAGCGTGGACACCAGCGCTTCGCCCGGCCCATTGACCACGCAGCCGATAATCGAAATGTCCATCGGCGTGATGATATCTTCCAGGCGCTGTTCCAGCGCGTTCACCGTACCGATAACGTCAAACTCCTGACGTGAACAGGTCGGGCACGCGATGAAGTTAATCCCGCGAGCGCGGATACGCAGCGACTTCAGAATGTCGAAACCGACCTTGACCTCTTCCACCGGATCGGCCGCCAGCGAGATACGCAGGGTATCGCCAATGCCTTCCGACAGCAGCAGACCCAGGCCAATCGCCGACTTCACCGAACCACTGCGTGCGCCACCGGCTTCGGTAATGCCGAGATGCAGCGGCTGATCGATACGCGCCGCCAGCAGCCGGTAGGATTGCACCGCCAGGAACACATCGGAAGCCTTGACGCTGACCTTGAACTGGTCGAAGTTGAGGCGATCGAGGATATCAACGTGGCGCATGGCGGATTCAAGCAGGGCTTCCGGCGTAGGTTCACCGTACTTTTCCTGGATGTCTTTCTCCAGCGAGCCGCCGTTCACCCCGATACGGATTGGGATGTTTTTATCGCGTGCGCAGTCCACAACTGAACGGATACGCGACTCGTTACCGATATTGCCCGGGTTGATACGCAGGCAGTCTACGCCGTATTCAGCCACCTGCAGCGCAATGCGGTAATCGAAGTGGATATCGGCGACCAGCGGCACGTTGACCTGTTGCTTGATCAGCTTGAATGCCTCGGCGGCATCCATGGTGGGGACTGAAACGCGGACGATATCGACGCCGACGCGCTCCAGCGCTTTAATCTGATTGACCGTGGCTTCGACATCGGTAGTACGGGTGTTAGTCATCGACTGCACAGCAATCGGCGCACCATCACCAATAGGCACATTGCCGACGTAAATTCGCGTTGATTTTCGACGGATGATGGGCGATTGGTTATGCATTACTTACTCTCCATTGTTGCTCTGACTTAACGACAATGGCCGCGCAATTACTGCGCGGCAACGGTCAGACGAGCAACACGGTTTGACTTAACAAACCGGCTTAAATCAACCGGCTTACCTTGATATTGAATCTGTACTGCGGCCGGTGCGCCAATGGTCAGTTTATAAGGCGCGGTGCCCGCCAGGCTCAGCTTACCGCCGTTCTTCTGGCTACCGCTGTACAGCGTTTTGCCGCTGGCGTCAGTCACCTGCAACCAGCAGTCGGCGGTGAAGTTCATCACCAGCGCGTTAGGATCAACCGCCGGTGCAGCTACGCCCGCATCTGCCGTCGGCAACGGTGCGGTTGGCGCCGCAGGCGTTGTCTCAGGCAACGTGGTTTGGCTTGGTGAAACCACCGCAGGCTGCTGCGCGGTTGCACTGCCGGTCACGGCCGGAGTCTGTGATTGCTGTGCTGCTGCGCCCGCACCGGTGTCAACCGGTGTGGAGCCATTGTCGGCCAAAGGTGCGCTGTTGTCGGCATTGCTGTCGGTCAACGGTACGGATTGGCCTTCATTGTTTTGTGAAAGCTGGGCAGAAGATTGATCGGCCATCGTGGCGATCTCTTCCTGTTGGGCCTTGTGATTTTGCCACCACCAGGCACCGGTCAAGCCGACCACCACGAAAACGATCAACCAGGTGAAGCTCATCAGCCAGCCGTCGCGTTTTTTACGGCGCTTGCCCAGAGAGAAGCTTTGCATCGGAGCCACTTTCGCGACCTTCAACGGTGCCTGCTTGGCCAGCATCGGCAGCAGTTCATCCTCTGGCAAACGCACCAGCTTGGCATAAGAGCGGATATAACCACGCACGAAGGTTGAAGCCAGGTCTGCGGACAGATTGTCTTCTTCAATATCGCGCACGGTAGACATTTTGAGGCACAGGCGTTCTGCAACGGCCTGTTGACTCAACCCGAGTTGTTCACGGGCCTGACGCAGACGTTCGCCTGTCGTCATTGATACGGTTTTATCTTGGGAGGCTTCAGTATTCATTAGCTAAGAACTGCTGGTACTGTTTGGATTGTGGAAAACTTCGCGATAACTGCTTGCCATAACGTTGCACGCTATCTTGGCGCCCGGCTAACGCGGCGAAACGAATCTGTAACCATAAGCTGTCGGCGCTGGCCGGCAGAACATGTTGATAACTATCCAATAAAAGTTGCGACTGTGCGCGCTTCCCTTCTCCAAATTGCTTTTCTGCCTCCACCAACAGTGGAGTGCCCTTGTCCGGATCGATCTTCAAAGCACGTGTTAACAAAATACGTGCCTCGTCGTTTTGTCCGGCTTTGAGAAAACAGTAACCTGCGTTTTCCAGGCTGTCGGCAACCTGACCGTAATCCGGTGCCACGGCTGCTGCGCTAAACTGCTGTTGTGCCGGTACATACTGCCCTAAACTGCAAAGAAACGCACCGTAATTATTCAGCACTGTGCCATTGTTCGGCGCAAGTTTGAGCGCCTGCTGATAACGCTGTTCAGCCGCGCTGTTCTCGCCAATCCGCTGCTCGTAGAGCGCCATAGCCAATTGGGTACGGTAATCCTGTGGGGCGGCGTCTGCCGCTTTCTCCAGATTCTGGCGCGCGGCATTTAAATCGCCCTGCTTCAGATATTCCAGACCCAGTTGCAATCGCGTCTGACCGGCTTCAGGCAGCGCGTCTTTTTCTTCCGGCGCTGAACCGGAACAACCGACCAGTAACCCGGCCGCCAGCAACGTACCCCACAGAATCAGCTTCATGCCTGCATTCATTTCCTTGTCAGATGTTACCTTGACGTCTTTTCACATAACAGACTGTAAGATAACAAAAATCATGCTATAGGATTCAGACCGCACGCACGGTGATAGGTTCCCCGGCCATTTTCTTTTTCAGGGTACGCTTGGTGCGGTCGATCACTTCACCCGCCAGTTGCCCGCAGGCGGCATCGATATCGTCACCACGGGTTTTACGAACAATAGTCGTAAAGCCGTATTCCATCAACACTTTGGAAAAACGATCCACACGGCTGTTGGAGCTGCGGCCGTAAGGTGCACCCGGGAACGGATTCCATGGGATCAGGTTGATCTTGCATGGCGTGTCCTTGAGGACTTCCGCCAGCTGGTGTGCGTCGTCGGTGCTATCGTTGATATGATCCAGCATCACGTACTCGACCGTCACCCTGCCCTGATTGGCGTTGGATTTTTCCAGATAGCGGCGTACCGCAGCCAGGAAGGTCTCAATGTTGTATTTGCGGTTGATCGGCACGATGTCATCGCGGATCTTGTCGTTCGGCGCATGCAGCGAGATCGCCAGCGCGACGTCGATCATATCACCCAGCTTGTCCAGCGCAGGCACTACGCCCGAGGTCGACAGGGTCACGCGGCGTTTTGACAAGCCAAAACCGAAATCATCCAGCATGATTTCCATCGCCGGCACCACGTTGGTCAGGTTGAGCAAGGGCTCACCCATGCCCATCATCACCACGTTGGTGATCGGGCGCTCGCCGGTGACTTTCAGTGCACCGATGATTTTCGCCGCACGCCACACCTGGCCGATGATTTCCGACACGCGCAGGTTGCGGTTAAAGCCCTGCTGAGCGGTCGAACAGAATTTGCATTCCAGCGCGCAACCCACCTGGGAAGAAACACACAGGGTCGCACGGTCGCCGTCCGGGATATACACGGTTTCGACCTGCTGATCGCCCACCTTGATAGCCCATTTAATGGTGCCGTCGGCTGAGCGTTGTTCTTCCGCCACTTCTGGCGCACGGATTTCGGCGACGCTTTGCAATTTATTGCGCAGGACCTTGTTGATATCGGTCATCTGCTCAAAATCATCGCAGCAGTAGTGGTACATCCACTTCATCACCTGATCGGCACGGAAGGGTTTCTCGCCCATTTTGGCGAAAAACTCACGCATTTGCTGACGGTTCAGATCCAGCAGATTAATTTTGGCCACAGCCGGTTTTTCCGCGTTAACGGATTGAGTAGTCAGCGAATTATTTTCAGACACGATGTGCTCGGACGTGATGGGTTCTAACATAATTGATCTCTGGCCTCGTTGTTACACTTTATGGCGCGAAAGAGTGGAAAGTAAGTGCGTCGCTCAGCCCATAAAAATCGGGCGACGGCGCTAAAAGCGCGCCCCTGACAAGATGACTCATCAGGGGCGCGGCATTGTACAAATTTTAGTAGCTGCTTTCCACGTCTGAAAGGCATTCAGGGCATTTTTATTGTTTCAGCCAGTGAATGCCATACTTCAGCGTCGAAATGACAGCAATTAACGCGGGCAGATTTCGCTTTCGTTGAAGAAGTAAGCGATTTCGCGCTGAGCAGATTCTACTGCGTCAGAACCGTGTACGGCGTTGGCAGTGAAGCTGTCCGCGTAGTCAGCACGCAGGGTGCCGGCCAGAGCGTTGTCTGGGTTGGTTGCGCCCATGATGTCACGGTTGCGCTGTACTGCATTTTCCGCTTCCAGAACCTGAACCACGATCGGGCCAGAGGTCATGAATTCAACCAGACCATCGAAGAATGGGCGGCCTTTGTGCTCAGCGTAGAAGCCTTCGGCTTGTTCGCGAGTCAGACGCAGCATTTTGGATGCGATGATTTTGAAACCGGCACGCTCAAAGCGAGCATAGATTGCGCCGATGTCGTTGTTAGCTACAGCGTTTGGTTTAATGATGGAAAAGGTACGTTCTACGGTCATGATGGCCTCTGTATAACTTCCAAAACAGGCCGGTCTGAAAACAGGTGCCGGCCTTCTCAAGTGGCGCAGATTATATGTGTGCCGTTAACGCTTGCCTACGGGAAAATCAACATTTCATTAAAAAATTATTATCCTGATTCTTCACTTTGCGGCACAGAGCACAGGTTGTACGAACTCATACGGACCGAGTCTCAAAACGCGCTGCCGTTACCGACCCTTCCCTGCTTCACAATGAACTGCCATGCCGATCACAGTGCGTGGCACTCTGGGTTGAGTTTATGACTATATTCTTTTAAAACAAAAAGATAATAAAAAACATCCAAGCTTGGCTCCGCCCACTTCGGCAGCCGCGAAACCAGCAGGAAATGATATGGCCACCATGAAAGACGTTGCCCGACGCGCTGGCGTTTCCACCGCCACCGTCAGCAGGGTGATCAACAGCACCGCTTATGTTGAACCCGTCACCCGTGAACGCGTTGAAAAAGCCATGCGCGAGTTTAACTATCATCGAAATGCCGCCGCGCTGGCGCTGGCGAAACGCAGCGGCAATATGCTGGGGTTGCTGACCGGTAACCTCGACGATCCGTTTTTCTCGCGACTGGCCCGAGGCGTGGAAGATATCACGCGCAAAGACGGTGTAAAATTGATGGTCTGTAGCGGTGGCCATCAGGCCGAACTGGAGAAAAACGGCCTGGATTTCCTGATCAATCAAGGCTGCGAATCGATTGTTGCCCACGTCACCCGCATGAGCGATGCCGATATTCTGCGTTATGCCGCCCACACTCCGGCGATGGTGGTGATCAACCGCTATTTGCCCGCCATCGCCAATCGCTGCATCTGGCTGGACAACGTCGGCTCTTCTCAGGCTGCCACCCGAATGCTCATCGAGCGCGGACACCGCAACATTGCCTGCATCACCACAGATCTGCCGATCGATGACCGCAGGCAGCGCCTCGAGGGATATCGAACCGCGATGGCCGAAGCCGGGATTGCGGTGCCGGGTGACTGGATCATCAGCGTCCCCTTCAATGAGCAAGGGGGCGAAGCAGCGGCAGAGAAAATCCTCGCCAGTAAGCAGGCTTTTACCGCCGCGCTGACATTCAACGACGTAATGGCCGCCGGCATGATGCGCACCTTTCGCCAGCGGCGGATGAACCTGCCCGAAGATATCTCGATTGTCGGCTTCGATGACGTAGCCCTGGCAAAATACCTCCACCCGCCGTTGACCACCGTGCATTATCCGATTGAGAAAATGGCCCGACGCGCGGCCAATTTGGCGCTGCAACTCAATTCAGGCACCGCCGTTACGCCGCAGAACAATCGGTTTTCCGCTGAGCTGATCCTGCGGGACTCGGTGGCCTTTATGGAAAAAAATCCCCCATTTGAAGAAAACAAGGCCGCCAAGTGAGAGATCACTCACATAACGCGCCTTCATGTAATCGATTACATCGCCAATGGCCCGCGCTCACACCTCATTCACTGCAAATTCATTAGGCTTGCGTCACTTCCCCATCCTTAACCGGAGTTGTAAATGAATGACAAAAAGAAGCTCAACCTGGGGTTAGCGATGCTCCCCATTGTGGCCATGCTGTTGCTGCTTATCATAGGCTATGGCCAACTGGGTCTGCGGATCGAACCGCTGCTGCTGGCTTCCGCCGGCATTGCCGCTGCGCTGGCCTACTGGCAGGGCTATCGCTGGGACGACATCATTGATTCCATCGTCGCCAAGCTGGCCAAAGCCATGCCGGTGATTATGATATTGATTTGTGTGGGCGGGCTGATCGGCACCTGGATGTTCAGCGGTACCATTCCTTATATGGTTTATTGGGGGCTCAAACTGATCAGCCCTCAATATATCCTGATCGCCGCGTTCTTCATTACCAGCGTGATTTCCGTGTGTACCGGTACATCCTGGGGGGCAGCAGGCACCGTCGGGGTCGCGCTGATGGGCGTAGCCGCCGGGCTGGATGTGCCATTGGCCGCCGCCGCGGGCGCCGTCGTTTCCGGGGCCTATTTTGGCGACAAAATCTCCCCATTGTCTGACTCAACCAATTTCGCGGCCATCGTTGCGGACACCGACCTTTACAGCCATATCCAGCACCTGATGTATACGACGCTTCCGAGCTTCATTTTAGCGGCGGTGGTGTATCTGATTGCCGGACACACCAGCGCCGTCGGCAGCGTGGCTACACCGGAAAAAGTCACCGGGATCGTGACGGCGCTAGAGAGCCTTTATCACTTCAACCTGTTGCTAATCCTGCCCCCGGTTTTGGTGCTGTGGGGCGCGGTGACCAAACGCCCGGTGATCCCGGTCATGCTGGCAGCCTGTGCGCTGGCTATCGCCATCGGCGTACTTCTTCAGGGGTTCAGTCTGCAACAAGGCTTAAATGCGCTGATGGATGGTTTTAACCTTTCAATGTTTGCCACTCAAGGGCACGGCATCAACGGTATCGTCGAAGATGTGCCTCGCCTGCTCAACCGGGGCGGTATGTTTTCGATGATGAGCACCATCCTGCTGGTCTTCTGCGCCTTTTCCTTTGCGGGCGCATTAACCCTGACCGGGGCATTGACCGTCATCATCAATCGGCTGCTGAAAGTGGTTCACACTACCGGCCAACTGATCGCCGCAACGGTTGCAACCACCATTCTGGTCACCGGCGCCACCAGCGACGGCAAATTGGCGCTGCTGATCCCCGCTGAACTCTTCAAAGGCGCCTATCGCCGCATGGGCCTGGACAATAAAAACCTGTCGCGGACCGTAGAAGATGCAGGCACCGTCATCGAACCGTTAATTCCGTGGACCGCCGCAGGCATTTATATGGCGACCACCCTGGGGGTCAGCACGCTGGATTTGCTGCCCTGGGCCATCCAATGCTACGCCGCCGTAGTATTCGCCCTGATTTACGGATTTACCGGTTTCGGCATTGCCAAGATACAGCCACAGCAAGATTTACAGCGTAAGGAAGCCTGACGTGAAACAAACCGATTTTAACCAGATCATCAACCGCCACCACACCGGCTCGGTGAAATGGGACTTTATCGACCGCTATCTGCAGCTCGATGAAACCGATCTTTTGCCGATGTGGGTGTCCGATTTTGACTTTCAGTGTCCGCTGGAAGTCCGACAGGCGCTGCATCACCGCGTTGAACACGGCATATTCGGTTACAGCGAACGCGATGACCAGTATTACCAGGCGGTGATGGATTGGTTCTCAAAACGACACCAGTTGCCTTTGCAACGGGAGTGGTTAACCTCCATCGAAGGCGTGGTTCCCGGCCTGGCGATCCTGATCCAACTGCTAAGCCAGCCCGGAGATCCGATCGTGATCCAGGGGCCGTACTACGGATCTTTTGCCAAGATCGTTACCCTGAACGGCAGAGAGGTGCTTGAAAATCCTTTAGCCCTCGGCCCGCAAGGCTATCAATTCGACTTCGATCATCTGGAGGCGTGTTTTGAACAGCGCAAGCCCCCGTTGCTGCTGCTGTGCAATCCGCATAACCCAACGGGCCGGTGCTGGAGCCGCGACGAACTGACGCAGTTGATGACGCTGTGCAGCCGCTATGACGTAACGGTTATCTCCGATGAAATCTGGGCCGATCTGCTGCTGCCTGGCGAGACCTTCACCTCCGTGCTGCATCTGGACGAGAGCTGGCAAGACCATGTGATTTCTGCGACTTCCGCCAGCAAGAGCTTTGGCCTGTCGTCACTGCGCATCTCAAACTTCCTGATCCCCAACGATCAAACCCGAAATGCGTTTGTCGAACGCCTCAATGCCCATGGGTTGGATGTCTTCAATGCGCTGTCGATGACCGCCGCCACGGCCGCCTATCAGCAAGGGGAAACCTGGCTTGATGCTCTGCAGCAATATCTGGCAGACAACCGGCGCTGGTTTGAACAGGCCTTAACCTATGCCGCCCCCTGGTGCAAAATGACCCGGGCCGAAGGCACCTATCTTGCCTGGCTGGATTGTCGCGCTTTGGGCCTGGATGACAATGCGCTTCAACAGGCGCTGATCCACCAGTCAAAAATTGCTGCCTCCATGGGCGTCAGTTTTGGCGAACAGGGAAAAGGATTTATCCGCCTCAATCTCGGCTGCCCGCGTCAATATCTTGAAAGCGCCATTGCAGGGCTTGCGCGATTAAAACCGTCGCTTTGATCAGCAGGAAAAAGCAAGCGCTACCGGCAGAATGTGCGCCGGTAGCGAAAAGCAGGATTATTGGGTTTTGTCGGTCGAAGGAATGATATTACGCAGCCAACTGCCCCAGCGGCGCTGGTAGAAAGGTTGGGTATGGGTGATCAGGTAATGGCTGACCCCACGCTCCTTTTCAGAGACCAGACAAAAATCTACCGGCTCGTCGTTGGGCGCAGTTTCGCTGGCAACGCTTCCGGCTTCGTTGATCAGCGCTTCAATTTCCGCCGGCTCACCGTCCACTTCCAGTCCGACCAACAGATTTGGTTTTTCGTCGACCGCCTGATCGTGCATCAGTGCCAAAAACGCACGGCGCACCGGCTTGCGTTGACTGAAAAGCGTGGTCAAGGCATCGACCATCGCCGACGGGTACTCCTCCGGCTGACCCAACAGGATCTGGGTATCCTTGTCGATATAACGTTCCGCCGGTTTGGCTACGCCACCGGTAGCCAGCAGCATTGCCACTTCTTCAGGATAAAACTCTTTGCCGTACTCGGCCTTAGGGTTGAGGAACAGATCCGCGCCCTGAGTGATTTCGAACAATACCCGCGCCGGCATGGCGATAAACGGCTGTTCGTCTTCAACGGCCTTTTGCAGCGCTTCTACCGAGCTAAAAAACGGAATGATGCTGCCGCCGTCCTGTTTTTCCCAGTGCTGAATATTCACCGGCGTATCGGCGTTCAGCGTGATGTCACCGCCATGCTGTACCTGTTCGCTGTCACCGAGGATCAACACCGTCGCGTCGAGCAACTCACGGAAAAACGCCGGGCGATGGGCCGGCTCGGTCACCGCCAGCTTCAGCAGGCGTTCAAGTTCGTTTTCGCCTGTGGCGGTATCGTGATGGTGAGAACTCATGACAAACTCCAGCAATCAAATAACGGGGCCCAGCATGCTGGGCCCCGACAATAAAACGACGTTCAAGCCGCCCGCCAAGGCGGGCATGCCATTATTTGGCTTTGCTCAGCAACAGGTTGGCCAGGGCACGCACACCCAGACCGGTCGCACCGGCAGACCATTGATCCACTGCACCCTTACGGTAAGTGGCGGAGCAGTCAATGTGCAACCAGCCTTTCTGATAATTCTGCACAAAATGCGACAGGAATGCAGCCGCGGTGCTGGCACCGGCAGTGTAGGCCGGACCGGCAATATTGTTCAGTTCAGCAAAGTTGGACGGCAGCTGGCTGCGGTGGAACTCAGCCAACGGCAGGCGCCAGAAAGGCTCTTGCTCGGCAGCCGCGCTGGTCAGCAGTTCCTGTGCCAAAGCATCATCGAAGCTGAACAACGCATGGTAATCGTTACCCACCGCCGTTTTCGCCGCACCGGTCAGGGTGGCGCAGTCGATGATCAACTCAGGGTTTTGTGCAGAAGCATCGATCAGTCCGTCAGCCAGTACCAGGCGCCCTTCCGCATCGGTGTTCATAACCTCAACGGTTTTGCCGTTACGATAACGGATGATGTCACCCAGTTTGAAGGCGTTGCCGCTAACCATGTTATCGGCGCAGCACAGATAGAGTTTCACGCGCTGTTTCAGACCACGTGCCGCCGCCAGCGCCAGTGCGCCGGTAATGGTGGCCGCCCCGCCCATATCCGCTTTCATGGAATCCATAAATGCACTTTGCTTCAGGCTGTAGCCACCGGTGTCAAAGGTGATGCCTTTGCCCACCAGGCAAGCAAATACCGGCGCTTCCGGGTTGCCGGTCGGGTTGAAGTCCAGTGCCAACAGCACCGGTGAACGATCGGAGCCCCGGCCCACGGTGTGAATACCGGCGTAGTTTTGCTCGCGCAGATCTTCACCCTTGGTAATACGATAGCTGACGGCATCGCAGCCAACGTCACACATCAGATCAACCGCGCGCGTAGCCAGTTGTTCCGGCCCCAGCTCTTCCGCCGGCATATTGATGGTGTCGCGTACCCAGTCAACAATCTTCAGACGCTGTTCCAGCTCTTTGCGTTCTGCTTCCGGCAGCTCTGCCCATTCGACGCTGCGCTTGCCTTTTGGCCCGCGGAAACCTTGCCAGAACGCCCAGCTGTTCTCCAGATCCCAGCCATCGCCGGCCAGTTTGACGTTTTTGACACCTTGGCCGTCAATCTTGCGGGCAGCACGCTGGATGCCCCCCAGCTTGTCGTTGCCGGTCAGGTGAATGGTCATTCCTCGATCATCAGTGCTCAGCAGCGCTTTTTCGCCCCAGCGAGCGTCGGCAGGTTGGTTCGACAGCGTTACCTGCATGAATTCAGTTGTCATAGCCTTCTTACTCCGGATTATTCTTTTATTAATCGTGTCGGATACAAAATAAACGGGCCGCCTATGGCAGCCCGTTACGCTATTTACTCCGCTTCATCTAACCAGACCAGCAGGATCGCTTCCAGTATTTTCTCGTTGGAAGCCTGTGGATCGTCGTCAAAATCTTCCAGATCGCAAATCCACTGATGCATGTCGGTAAAACGTACGGTTTTCGGATCGGTATCCGGGTATTGGTCGTACAGGGCTTCGCCGATTTCACGGCTATCGGTCCACTTCAGTCCCATTATTATCTCCAGCTCTGCGCCGCGGCTAGCAATTAATGCTCACGCGCATGGTTAACGGTATAACGCGGCATTTCGACCACCAAATCTTCGTCGGCCACCAGCGCCTGGCAGCTCAGGCGGCTTTCCGGCTCCAGACCCCAGGCCTTGTCCAGCATGTCGTCTTCCAGCTCGCTGCTCTCTTCAAGAGAGTCAAAGCCTTCGCGTACGATGCAGTGACAGGTGGTGCAGGCGCAGGATTTCTCGCAGGCGTGCTCAATTTCGATACCGTTGCGCAGTGCAACGTTGAGGATTGACTCCCCTTGCTCAGCTTCCAGTACCGCCCCCTCCGGGCATAAATCTTGATGGGGCAGGAAAACAATTTTAGGCATGATTAAACCTCATCCACAGAATGGCCAGCCAGCGCACGGCGAATGGAAGCATCCATGCGGCGCGCGGCAAAGTCTTGCGTTTGTGCATCTAATGTTTTTATTGCGGCTTCGATAGCGGCAGGATCGGTGCCCTGCGTCGCCTGTTGCAAAGCGTCCACCGCAGCGGCGATCGCCGTACTTTCGGCCTCGCTCAGTAAAGCAGCATCGCTTGCCAGTGCGCCCTGCAGACTTTCCAGCACCCGAGACGCCTCTACCCGCTGTTCTGCCAGTTTGCGTGCGCCAACATCGCTCTGCGCATTGGCCATCGAGTCTTTGATCATACCGGCGATTTCGGCGTCAGAAAGGCCGTACGACGGTTTAACCTGAATCGAAGCCTCAACGCCGGTGGATTTCTCCATCGCGGTAACGCTCAACAGGCCGTCGGCATCCACCTGGAAGGTGACGCGAATATGCGCGCCACCGGCAGGCAGCGGCGGTAAGCCACGTAGCGAGAAGCGCGCCAGCGAACGGCAATCCTGCACCAGCTCACGCTCACCCTGCAGCACGTGGATCATCATCGCGCTTTGGCCGTCTTTGAAAGTGGTGAATTCCTGGGCACGCGCCACCGGAATGGTGGTGTTGCGCGGGATCACTTTTTCGACCAGACCCCCCATGGTTTCCAGACCCAGCGACAGCGGGATCACGTCCAGCAGCAGCATGTCGCTGTCCGGCTTGTTGCCCACCAGAATATCGGCCTGAATGGCGGCACCGATGGCGACCACTTTATCGGGATCAATCGAGGTCAGCGGCGTGCGGCCAAAGAACGCGCCTACCTGCTCGCGCACCAAAGGTACGCGAGTGGAACCGCCAACCATCACCACTTCCAACACGTCTTCAGCATTGACGCCGGCGTCTTTCAGCGCACGGCGGCAAGCCATCAGGGTGCGTTTAACCAGTGTGGCGATCAAAGCGTCGAACTGTGCTCGCGTCACTTCGCCCTGCCAACCGGCAACTTCCACGCTCACGCTGTCGGCATCGCTCAGAGCTATCTTGGCGGCAATGGCTGCGTCCAGCAGTTGACGCTGAACCCCGTGATCGCTACGGTCGGCCACGCCGGCCTGTTCCCGCAGCCAATCGGCCAGCAGGTGGTCAAAGTCGTCGCCGCCCAACGCGGAATCGCCGCCGGTGGCCAACACTTCGAACACGCCGCGGCTCAGCCGCAGAATGGAAATATCAAAGGTGCCGCCGCCCAAATCGTAAACCGCGATGATGCCTTCCTGCCCGGAATCCAGGCCATAGGCAATCGCTGCCGCCGTAGGTTCGTTCAGCAGGCGCAGCACGTGCAGCCCGGCCAGACGCGCAGCGTCCTTGGTGCCCTGGCGCTGTGCATCGTCAAAATATGCGGGAACGGTGATCACCACGCCGTCTAAATCCCCTTCCAGCGCGGTTTGCGCACGCGCGGCAAGCGCTTTGAGGATATCGGCGGAAACGCCTACCGGGTTAACCGGTCCGGCGGCGGTCAGGATCATCGGCAAGCCGTTTTCACTGGCCTGGAACTGGTACGGCAGGTTCGGGTAACGCTGCTGTACGTCGGCCAGAGAGCGACCCATCATGCGTTTGATTGAGCTGATGGTGTTAGCGGGATCCTGTGCGGCCTGCTGGCGCGCATCCCAACCGACACGCAAGGTGTCAGCCTGATAGTGCACCACCGAGGGCAGTAAATCGCGCCCCTGAGCATCGGCCAGCGTTTCCGCCTGCCCGCTGCGCACCGTGGCGACCAGAGAGTTGGTGGTGCCTAAATCAATACCGGCAGCCAGTCGGCGCTGGTGCGGCGCGGCGCTGAGGCCGGGCTCACTAATTTGTAATAAGGCCATATTGAAGCTTCCCATATCCTTCATACTTGAAGCTGCTTGGGTGTTGGCTGCCTTCACTCACCCCAGTCTCTTACTTGAGTAAGCTCCTGGGGATTCACTCAGTTGCCGCCTACAAGCAACTCCAATTATTTTGGGTATAAATGAAAAGAATTACTCAAAACCCAGCAGTTTTTCTTCGAGTTGTTCAACCTGTTGCTGGAGTTTGTCCAAAAAGCGTAGCTTACGCACGGTATCGGCGGCCTCGGGCCACTGCTGGTTATCCAGCTGCTGCACCATCAGCGCAGTGCGCTGTTTGACCGTTTTGTTCACCCGCGCGCCAAAGTCGGCCAGCAGGCTTTCCGCCTCCGCTTTGCGCTCAATGGCGTCGAGCTCTTCACGCAATTCCAGCTGTTCCATCAGGAAAGCGGTATCCCGCAGGGTATGCTGCTCGTTGCCCAAATCAAAACCGTGCAAAGATAACATATACTCTGCGCGTTTTAATGGGTGCTTCAGCGTTTGGTAGGCTTCATTGATAGTCGCCGCCTGTTGCAACGCCATCAGGCGTTCGCGTTCCGGCTGGAGAGCATTGCGATCGGGATGGAATTGGCGTTGCAGATCCTGATAGCGAGATGCAAGCAGGCTGCCGTCCACGAGATAGCGAACTGGCAGCCCGAATAAAGTAAAGTAATCCATAGCGTGCTCTGGGCTTTATCGGATGAAGTTCCCCCGCGCCGGCGGGGGAGCTTGACGGACTGTCAGACGTTGAAACTTTCGCCGCAGCCGCACTCGCTTGAGACATTGGGGTTGTTGAACTTGAAGCCTTCGTTCAGGCCTTCCTTAACGAAATCAAGCTCGGTGCCGTCAAGGTAGACCAGGCTCTTGCCGTCAATGATCACCTTAACGCCTTTGTTTTCAAAAACGATGTCGTCATCGTTCATTTCGTCAACAAATTCCAGCACGTACGCCATCCCGGAGCAGCCAGAGGTTCTCACCCCCAGACGCAGGCCAAGACCCTTGCCGCGGTTATTCATAAATGCCTGAACACGCTGCGCAGCGCTGTCGCTCATGGTAATTGACATCACAACCTCATACTCAATATTCCCAACCTGTAGCAAAACCGATGTTGGGGGGCTAACCGGTGTAGGGGGCGAATATATTCGCCCCAATCAATGCGGGCGCGGCATACGGCGCCCCTACACAAGAATTACTTGGCGTTATGTTTGCTCTTGTAGTCGGCAATCGCTGCTTTAATGGCGTCTTCCGCCAGGATAGAGCAGTGAATTTTTACCGGCGGTAATTCCAGTTCTTCGGCGATTTGGGTGTTTTTAATCGCTTCGGCCTGATCAAGAGATTTGCCTTTCATCCATTCGGTCACCAGCGAGCTGGAAGCGATGGCGGAACCGCAGCCGTACGTTTTAAAACGCGCGTCTTCAATGATGCCTTCATTGTTGACCTTGATCTGCAGCTTCATGACGTCGCCACAAGCCGGTGCGCCAACCATACCGCTACCGACGCTAGGATCTTCGTTGTCGAAAGAACCCACGTTACGCGGGTTTTCATAGTGATCGATTACTTTTTCGCTGTAAGCCATGACCTTGCTCCTGAATCCTGAGAATTAATGATGTGCCCATTCGATGCTGTTGATATCCACGCCCTGCTTGAACATATCCCACAGTGGAGACAGGTCGCGCAGACGGCCAATGGATTTACGCACCAGTTGAATGGTGTAATCGATCTCTTCTTCCGTGGTGAAACGCCCCAGGGAGAAACGGATCGAGCTATGCGCCAACTCGTCGGTCATACCCAACGCGCGCAGCACGTAAGATGGCTCAAGGCTAGCGGAGGTACAGGCGGAGCCTGAAGAGACGGCAAGGTCTTTCAGCGCCATGATCAGCGATTCACCTTCAACATAGTTGAAGCTGACATTCAGAATGTTAGGAACGCCGTGTTCCAGGTCGCCGTTCAGATACACTTCTTCCATATCTTTCACGCCGTTCCACAGGCGGTCACGCAGCGTACGCAGACGCGCCATTTCGGTCGGCATTTCTTCTTTGGCGATACGGTAGGCTTCACCCATACCGGCGATCTGATGCACTGGCAACGTACCTGAACGCATACCGCGCTCATGACCGCCACCGTGGATCTGGGCTTCGATACGGATACGCGGTTTACGACGCACGTACAGCGCACCGATACCTTTCGGGCCATAAATTTTGTGGCCGGAGAAGGACATCAGATCGACTTTCAGCTTGCTCAGGTCGATAGGCAGTTTGCCCACGCTCTGGGTCGCATCAACGTGGTAGATGATACCGCGTGCGCGGCACATTTCGCCGATCGCTTCGATATCCTGCACCACGCCGATTTCGTTGTTCACGTGCATGATCGAAACCAGAATGGTGTCGTCGCGCATCGCGGCTTCGAGGGCTTGCAGGCTGATGATACCGTTGCTTTGCGGTGCCAGGTAGGTCACTTCAAAGCCTTCACGCTCGAGCTGGCGACAGGTGTCCAGCACGGCTTTGTGTTCGGTTTTGCTGGTGATGATGTGCTTGCCTTTCTTTTGATAGAAATTGGCAGCGCCTTTAATCGCCAGGTTGTCGGATTCGGTTGCTCCGGAAGTGAACACGATTTCGCGCGGGTCAGCGCCAACCAGTTCAGCAATTTGGTTACGGGCGATATCTACCGCTTCTTCCGCCTGCCACCCGAAACGGTGGGAACGGGAAGCCGGGTTACCGAAAGTCCCGTCCAGAGTCAAAAACTGCATCATTTTCTCAGCGACGCGCGGATCAACCGGCGTCGTTGCTGAGTAATCCAGATAAATCGGTAATTTCATTGCTCTTGTGCTCCGTACATCACTTCCAAAAACTAAAAAAAGTATCGCCAGCTGCTTATGCGCGCAGATTAACGTTGATAGTTTCTTGCGGACGACCGTTGGCCGTGCGACGGGTATCGTTGTTTTGACGGTCCGCCACCACCAGCACTTCCTGGTTGTTCACCAGTTCAGCCAGCGTAATGTTGTTCAGGAACCCGCTGATGCGCTCACTCAGATCGCGCCACAGGGTATGGGTCAGGCAGCGATCGCCACCCTGACAGCCTTCTTTACCCTGGCAACGGGTTGCATCTACCGATTCATCGACGGCAGTGATAACTGCACCAACGGCAATCTCACCCGCGTCTTTGCCCAGCAGATAACCACCGCCCGGTCCGCGTACGCTGGCAACCAGGCCATTTTTACGCAGACGGGAGAATAATTGTTCCAGATAAGAGAGCGAGATACCTTGGCGCTCAGAAATATCCGCCAGAGGGACTGGCCCTTCCTGGGAGTGCAATGCCACGTCAAGCATAGCGGTTACGGCATAACGGCCTTTAGATGTCAGTCTCATAGCTAAGTGGTTACCTGTTGGTCAAACATGGCCGAAAGTCTGACATTCCCGAGTAAATCAGTCAACTATTTAACCTAGTAATTTACTCAAGTATTAGCACATTTTGTACTTAGCCATGCAAAATGCATATAAAATACATGTTATAACCCTTGGATAACTAATGCTATTACCGTTAACCGTTACGCAGCCCCAAAATTAATGACCTTGCTGTTTGTCCTGTTTCTCTATCGACGTCAGCATGCCGCGCAGAATATTCAGCTCTTGAGCTTCCGGCCGTGCGCGGGTGAATAAACGGCGTAAACGACTCATCACCTGCCCCGGATGGGACGGACGAATGAAGCCGCTATTTTGCAGCGTTTGTTCCAGATGCTGATAGAAACGTTCGAGGTCATCCACCAGCGGATACGGCGTTTCTTCCAACGGCGGCACGCCCGCCTGTTGACGATCGAGGTAAGCCACGCGCACTTCATAGGCCAGGATCTGCACCGCCATCGCCAGATTCAGCGAGCTGTAATCCGGGTTGGCAGGAATGGCGACGTGATAATGACACTTTTGCAGTTCGTCATTGGTCAGGCCGACACGTTCACGGCCGAAGACCAACGCCACTGGCGCATGCTCACCTTCGTGCACCGCGCGTACGCCGCATTCACGGGGTTCCAGCATCGGCCACGGCAAAGTACGTGAACGCGCGCTGGTACCCACCACCAGGCTACAGCCGGCAATGGCGTCGTCCAAAGTGTCAACAATAGTGGCGTTGCCGATCACGTCGCTGGCGCCAGCGGCCAGGGCGATCGCCTGAGAATCGGGTTTTATCAGCGGGTTAACCAGATAAAGGTTGGTTAGCCCCATGGTTTTCATGGCTCTGGCGGTCGAGCCCATGTTGCCGGTATGAGAGGTTTCTACCAGAACAATGCGGATGTTATGCAGCATACAAACTCTGAGCGTAGCGGAAAATCACAGCATCTTAACACAGCCGTAGGCATTTTACCGAACACCTGCTATACTTCGCGCCGTTTCCTGTTCTTTAACATCCTAGTTGGAAGATACCCATGCATCCGATGCTGACGATCGCCGTGCGCGCTGCGCGCAAGGCCGGTAACCTGATTGCCAAAAACTACGAAACCCCAGACGCTGTAGAAGCGAGTCAAAAAGGGACCAATGACTTTGTCACTAACGTCGATCGCGATGCAGAGCATCTGATCATCGAAGTCATTCGCAAGTCCTATCCGCAACATACTATTGTTACCGAAGAACGCGGCGAATTGGTCGGCGAAGATAAAGACGTACAATGGGTGATCGATCCACTGGATGGCACATCAAACTTCATCAAACGTTTCCCACACTTCTCAGTCTCTATCGCTGTACGCATTAAAGGCCGTACCGAAGTCGCTGTGGTTTACGATCCAATGCGTAACGAACTGTTCACCGCTACCCGCGGTCAGGGCGCACAGCTCAACGGTTACCGTCTGCGCGGCACCAACGCCAAAGACCTGGATGGCACCATCCTGGCAACCGGCTTCCCGTTCAAAGTTAAGCAGCACGCAACGCCATACATCAACGTGGTTGGCAAGCTGTTTACCCAATGTGCCGACTTCCGTCGTACCGGTTCTGCCGCACTGGATCTGGCCTACGTGGCTGCCGGTCGCGTGGACGGTTTCTTCGAAATTGGCCTGAAGCCATGGGATTTCGCCGCGGGTGAACTGCTGGTGCGCGAATCTGGCGGCCTGGTGACCGACTTCGTTGGCGGCCACAACCACTTCAGCTCCGGCAACGTGGTAGCCGGTAACCCACGCGTAGTGAAAGCCATGCTTTCTACCATGCGTGATGAACTGAGCGAAGCGCTGAAGCGTTAATTCAGGCTATTACGCTGGCCATTTTAGGCTTGGGCAGTGCTCGAACTCCTCACGTACTGCGTGTACGCTCCGGGTTCTCCGCGCTGGCCGTACCCAAACTGCCTGCGCTCATCACGCCTGAACCTGTTTTGAATAATGAAGCGCTGCAATCACTGCAGCGCTTTTTTTATGCCTGCTAGCGGGAGAAAGGCCGAATGCCGCCGCCGAATTCCGGCTGGGCACTGGCGTATAACAACAACCCGGCAAACAGCAAAATCAAACCGCCGGCCAGCGCCAGCGAACCCCAGGCCACCGCACTCCAGGCAGCGGGAGCGCGTGAACGGCTGAGTCGCACCGCCAGTCGGCGGCTGTAATGCACCAGCAAGGCCAACAACGAGATAGTCAGTGAAGTGCCGAGCGCCATCGCCAGTGCCGAAATAACTCCCCAGGCGAAAACGCCAATCACTTTGGAAAACAGCAATACCAGAATCGCCCCCGAGCAGGGCCGCATACCCATCGCCAGTACGATGGCAGTCTGTGTACGCCAATCGCTGCCGGCCTGCAGCTCTGTATCACTCGGCAAATGGCGGTGACCACAGCCACAATGCTCGCTGTGAACGTGATCCGCCGGCAGAGGTTGCAGGCTGTTGATTCGCAACGCCGGTTGCGGACGCAGGGTTTTCACCGCGTGATACAAACGCTTCAACGCGCGCCAAGTGAGCAGCACCCCGAGCAACATCACCAGAACAAAACTGCCCTTCTCCAACCAGAAACTGCTCTGATGCAACTGCCGTGATGACAGTTGCAGCACCACAAGCATCAGCGTTACCAGGGCGATGGCCACCAGCCCCTGCACCAACGAGGCGGCAAAAGTCAGTTTCAGACTGCTTTTCAGCCGCGCCGGATGGGTAGCCAGATAGGTGGCAATCACTACCTTGCCGTGACCGGGGCCGAGCGCATGCAACACCCCATAGCTCAGGCTGAACAGCATCAAGGCCAATCCGGCTTGCTGCGGTGCCGCTTTGACCTGCTGCAACAGACCGGCCATCTGCAGATGCAAACCTTTTTGCCACACCACGCTTTGCAACAGCAACTGCGGCCAATAGTGCCACGCCAACCGAGCACCCAGTGCCAGCAGCAGCGCAAACAGCAACAGCGGCCACAGGCTGAAGACCCAGTGCCGTTTACGCGTGGCGGGCTGGCTGAGATTTACTGACATTGCAGGCTGACCTTCTGCGCAAACTGTTGCCCCAGCTCCATATCTTCGCCAGGGGAATCGTTCTTATCGAGGGATAACGCATAAGCCTGCAAGGAGGAGTTCGGTTTTGGCGTCATCAGCTTGAACTTGCATTGAGCGGCCATTTCCGGTGGCAAATGCAGCGCCGTTTTATCTTTATAGGTCATATCGACAAAGTAGGTGGGATCGTAGGTGGCGATTTCAAACGGCTTGCCCGCCAGCGGCTGCGGCTCGGCCAGCGGCAACACAAACTCCAGCACCGCCTGATGCCCCTGACGCGACAGATGATATTCAGTCGGCAGGTTCAGGTACTTCACTCGTTTGCCGTCGCGATACATGTCGGTGAAATAGTGTTGGCCAAGCACGTTGGCCATCACCTGCGCCGCCAACTTCTTCCACACTTCCGAGTCGTCTTTGGCGTTTTCCGCATCGTACAGCAGATCCGCCGAGGTAATTTCATCCATAACCCAAACCATTTTCAAGCCAACCAGCTGTTGATCCTTAGCCACGAAAGTGGTGTTCATATCAATAAAGCTGTGTGGGTGAGCGACAGCACCGGCGCTGAAAAGCGTCAAAAAACCGGCCAGAATAAATCGTAACTTCATCATCTAACGATACTCATTATTGTTATAAAGTAACATCAACCAACCTTAAACCGTCGCCATTACAGCCAATAATTGTGACGAAAGTTGTAAGCCGAAGTAAAACCGGGTGCCGTCGCCGCGCCGCGCATCGCCTTTTGCTATGCTTATTCATAATTTAATCGTTACCCGCCAGAAGGTGATATGAGCCTGGACACTTCTCCCGTGCCTGAGCTCTCCGGTCAACAGCGACGCTGCCATCTGTTATTGATGCTGTACGCGCCGGTGCCCGCAGTACAACTGGAGACTATCAGCCAAATTAATGGCGTCGCCCCCCTCATCACCCGGCAAGATATAGCCGAGGTTGCCAGTGAAATCCAGCGTTTCCATCACCTGGAAATTGACGGCAATCCCTACGAAGGCTACCGGATCAGAGGCAGCGCGCTCAACCAACGCCTCTGCCTGATCCACTGGCTGCGACGAGCCCTGCGCTGCAGCCCGGAGTTTGTCGAACATCACTTTTCCCAGTGGTTACAGCAGGCGCTGGGACGGGGTGCAGAGCTGACGCCAGAGTTGGAGCAGTGCATCGGCGAATGCGAAGCGTTGCTCAACCGCAGTTTTGATCGACGCGATCGTCAGTTTCTGCAGCACTACCTGCGCTTTTGTGTCTGGGAAAACCAGCGCCAACGACACCCTGTTTTCACCCCCGCTCAGCACGACTGGCTGCATCAGAAACCGGAATACCAGGCGGCCGCTTTGCTGCATCATTCGTTAAATCAGCTCTTTACCCTGCCGCCCGTGGCCAACGAAAGTGACTTTTTGGTATTGACGTTCACCATGTTGAAAAACCACAGTTACCACAGCAACGACTCAGCGGAAGATCTGCGGCTGATGGCGGCGATAAAAAACATGGTCGATCGCTTCCAACAGATCTCCGGCATGACCTTCAGCAGTGAAGAGGACTTGATTAGCCAGTTATTTGCTCATTTGGCGCCGGCGGTGGAGCGCTGTCGCTTTGAGATTGGCATCGATAACCAACTGCTGGAAGAGGTCGAACGTAAGTATCCACGCCTGATGCGTACCGCTCAGGAGGCACTGGCGCCGCTGGAGCAGGAGTACGATATTCATTTTTCCAGTGAGGAGGCGGGCTTGGTCGCCATCAGTTTTGGCGCCTGGCTGATGCAGGGCAATGCGCTGCAGGAAAAGCAGGTGCTGTTGCTGACGCTGGACAACCCGCAGTTGGAAGAGCAAGTGGAGTATCAAATCCGTGAATTAACGCTGCTGCCGTTGAACATCAAATATTTGCCGCTACGCGATTATCTGCGCTCTGGCGCGCCGCAGGGCATCACGCTGGTGATTACCCCTTATGCCGCAGAACACACCGAGTCGGAGCCACCGCTGATTTACACCGAATTACCGCTGGAACGCCAGCAGCGCAAAGCCATCCGTGCGCTGCTGGAAACCTCTTAACGGCTGCCGCTGACTGCCACCGCCGGCGGGCGAATAAACATCGCCGGCAGAGCCACCGCTGCCATCACCCAGAACACGCCGCCCTGCAGATGTTCGAACAGGAAGCCGGCAATCACCGTCATAATCGCAATGCCGCCGCCCATCGCCAGCGCCGAGTAGACCGCCTGCAACCGGATCACTTCCGGCCCCTTGCGCGCGGCGATAAAACGCATGGCCGCCAGATGGCAAACGGTGAAAGTGCCGCAATGCAGAATTTGGATCACCAGCAACCACCCCAGTTCGGTACTGGACGCCATCAGGCCCCAGCGCAGTACGCCACAGCAGGCGGAAAGCAGCAGCAGATTGCGGGCATTCCAGCGACGGAACAGGAAATTACTGCTAGCGAAAATGATCACTTCCGCTACCACACCCAACGACCACAGGTAGCCAATGGTCGAAGCCGAATACCCCGCTTCCTGCCAATAGATCGAACCGAAGCTGTAATAGCCGGCATGTGCGCCCTGCAACAAGGTGACGCACAGCAGGAAGCGCCAGACCGGCCCCTCTTTTAACATCTCCCACAATGAACGGTCGGCTTCGCTGTGGCTGCGCGCTTCTCCCTGTGGCATCACGCTCGGTTTCAGCATCATGCCCAACAGCATCGCCAAAATACTGATGATCAGGCTGTAAAGGATCGCGTTATGCCCCCAGACGGAAACCATCTGTCCGGTCAGCGCCGAACCGATGACAAACGCCAGCGAGCCCCACAGTCTGACCCGGCCGTAATCCATGGTGATCTGTTTTTGCCAGGTCGCAGCCAGTGCGTCGGTCAGCGGCACCAGCGGCGAAAAGAACAGGTTGAAACCGGCAATCACCAGCATCAGCCAGCCCCAGCCGTTACCGAAACAGAACCCGATGGCAAAAGCCAGCGTCAGCAATGCCAGCAGCCGCAAAGCCGTCACCAAATGAGAGGGATCCTTAATCCGGGGAGCAATCAGCAAACTTCCGAGGAAACGCGCAACCAACCCGGCACCGAGCAGAATACCGATGGTTTCAGGGGGTATCCCCTCGCCTTTTAACCAAACGCCCCAAAAGGGTAAGAAAATGCCGTAAGAAAAGAAGTAGGTGAAATAACTGAGAGCGAGCCAACGCGTTGATTGCAGTACCATGATCCCTCCGGTGTGAAGGCAATACTTTGACAGAGCTCACACTGGCTAGCAATGTACATTCAGGTACGAGGCCATAGACTGCTAAGCAGTTCACAGTTTGCCTGCCACGGGCATAAAAAAACCCGCCGAAGCGGGTTTTTAAACAGAAAGCGGAATTAAGCGTAAACCGGCAGGCGGGCGCAGATATCCAACACTTTCTTCTTGGTGCGTTCGATGGTGGCCTCATCATTGATGTTGTCCAACACGTCGCAGATCCAACCGGCCAGCTCACGCACTTCCGCTTCTTTGAAGCCGCGACGCGTTACAGCCGGAGTACCGATACGCACACCTGAGGTGACGAACGGGCTCTTAGGATCGTTTGGCACGCTGTTTTTGTTCACGGTGATGTTGGCGCGGCCCAGGGCGGCGTCGGCTTCTTTACCGGTCAGGTTCTTGTCAACCAGATCCAACAGGAACAGGTGGTTATGGGTGCCACCGGAAACCACTTTGTAACCGCGCTCCAGGAACACTTCCACCATCGCTTTGGCGTTATCGGCCACTTGCTGCTGGTAGATCTTGAACTCAGGCTCCATCGCTTCTTTCAGCGCTACCGCTTTACCGGCAATCACGTGCATCAGCGGGCCGCCCTGGCCGCCCGGGAACACGGCGGAGTTCAGCTTCTTGTACAGATCTTCATCACCGCCTTTCGCCAGGATCAGGCCGCCGCGCGGACCCGCCAGGGTTTTGTGGGTGGTGGTGGTCACGATATGAGCGTGTGGAACCGGGTTCGGATAAACGCCGGCGGCGATCAGGCCCGCAACGTGCGCCATATCAACGAACAGGTAAGCGCCGATGCTGTCGGCGATTTCACGCATTTTTGCCCAGTCAACGATACCGGAGAAGGCAGAGAAGCCGCCGATGATCATTTTTGGCTTGTGAGTTTGCGCCTGCTTGGCCAGATCTTCGTAATCGATTTGACCTTTATCGTCGATGCCGTAAGGCACCACGTTATACAGTTTGCCGGACAGGTTAACCGGAGAACCGTGGGTCAGGTGGCCACCGTGCGCCAGATTCATCCCCAAAATGGTGTCGCCCGGCTGCAGCAGCGCGGTGTAAACGGCAAAGTTAGCCTGGGAGCCGGAGTGCGGCTGTACGTTGGCGTAATCGGCACCGAACAGCTCTTTGGCACGGTCGATAGCCAGTTGCTCAACGATATCCACGTATTCGCAGCCGCCGTAATAACGCTTGCCCGGATAACCTTCAGCGTATTTGTTGGTCAGTTGGGAACCCTGAGCCTGCATTACGCGCGGGCTGGTGTAGTTCTCAGACGCAATCAGCTCAATGTGCTCTTCCTGACGCACCACTTCTTGCTCCATTGCACGCCACAGTTCGGCATCGTAATCAGCAATGTTCATTTCACGCTTTAACATCCGGCTTCTCCTGACTTAAATCGGCTAACTAAAAAATCACCAAATAACTACCCGTTTGGGTTCTGGGGCACAGTGTAAACTGTTTCCCCCCACCGAGGATAGGCCTTGACAGAGGTTTTTACGCAAACGATTGGCATTAGGCGCGGCAAGGCTTTGATCCGATAAATCTCCCCATTCGGCAACGGACTTTTACTCATGCTGGGAATGCGGTTTTTTCATGTTCTGTGAGCGGGATCGCCGCTCGCCGACCCCGCAACAAAAACAGGGGTATTTACAGCCACCACAGAAACCGTTAGGATGCGCTTAAACTTAAAGATGCATTTAAAATACATCATTACATTATTCCAATAATGATCGACCAAGGAGCGCTGCCATGCTGGATAGCCAAACCATCGCCACCGTAAAATCTACTATTCCCCTGCTGGCCGCTACCGGGCCGAAGCTGACCGCACATTTCTACGATCGTATGTTCGAGCACAATCCCGAGCTCAAAGACGTGTTCAATATGAACAATCAGCGCAATGGCGATCAGCGTCAGGCGCTGTTCGATGCGATCTGCGCCTATGCCGCGAATATCGAAAATCTGGCGGCGCTGCTGCCGGCGGTAGAACGTATTGCCCAGAAGCACACCAGCCTGAATATTCAGCCGGATCAATATCAGATTGTCGGTGGCCATTTACTGGCGACCCTGGACGAAATGTTCAGCCCGGGTCAGGAAGTGCTGGACGCCTGGGGCAAAGCCTATGGCGTATTGGCGGACGTGTTTATCCAGCGTGAAGGCCAGATTTATCAGGCCAGCGAAAGCGCCGACGGCGGCTGGCGCGATCTGCGCGCTTTCCGCATCGTCAAAAAACAACCGCAGAGCGAGGTGATTTGCAGCTTCGTGCTGGCGCCGGTTGACGGTGGCCGGGTGATCGACTTCAAACCGGGGCAATACCTGGCGGTCTATATCAAGCACGACAGCATGGAGAATCAGGAGATTCGCCAATACTCGCTGACCACCTCACCGAACGGCGAATACTATCGCATTGCGGTGAAGCGTGAAGATCAGGGTAAGGTTTCGAATTTCCTGCATCAGCAGGCCAAAGAAGGCGACGTAATTTACCTTGCTCCGCCGCACGGGGATTTCTTCCTCGAAGCCAAGCCGGATACTCCAGTGGCGTTGATCTCCGCCGGCGTTGGCCAAACGCCTATGCTCGGCATGCTCAATACCCTGCACGATAACCAGCATCAGGCGGACGTGCACTGGCTGCACGCGGCGGAAAATGGCAGCGTTCACGCCTTTGCCGATGAAGTGGCGGACATCGCCGGGCGCATGCCAAACCTGAGCCGCCACGTGTGGTACAACCAACCGAATGCTAATGATGTGGAAGGCCGAGACTACCAGAGCCGTGGCCTGATGGATCTCAGCGCCCTGCGCGAAACGCTCAGCACCCCGCAGATGCATTACTACTTCTGCGGACCGGTGCCGTTTATGCAACACGTGGGCAAACAGTTGCTGGAGATGGGCGTCAGCGACGATCGTATCCACTACGAATGCTTCGGCCCACATAAAGTGATGTAATTGAAAAGGGCGCAGTTCATCCACAACCGCGCCCTATACGCTAAATAATTGGCGTTGCATCGCGGCGGCAACTAAGCGCATCCCCAGAAATGTACAATAAGTACGTGACTGGGGTAAGCGCAGGCAGCCAACAAAGAGGCAGCTTCAAGTATGACGGGTATGATTATTTCTCTGCCAACTTGCGTGTCTCCTGCACCTGCTGTGCCGTCACCGGTGCAGCCTGATTCCCCCAACTGCCTCTTAGATAGCTCATCAGATCGGCTGCCTGCTGGTCGTTCAACGTCCAGGCGTAGCCCGGCATGGCGATCGCGGTGGCGTGCTGGGTGATTGGCGTGTGTGCACCTTCCAGCACCACGCGTAGCGCAGTGATCGGATTTTCCGCCGTCACCGTCGTGTTGCCCGCCAGCGCAGGAATGGTGTTGTCGCTGCCCTCGCCCTTATTGCCATGACAGGTTGAACAGTACATCGCATAGCTGCGCTGCCCCGCCTGCTGATGGTCGGCGGCCAGCGGCGTCACTTTCTGCGCCGCGGGTTGTTCCGCCGCCAGGCTGTGCAAATAGGTGGCAATAGCGTTCAGATCGCCGTCGGTAAGATACTGCGTACTGTGGCTCACCACTTCGCTCATCGGCCCGGAAACCGCGGCATGTTGGCTGCGCCCGGTTTTCAACAGGGCAACCACTTCGTCCTGCTTCATTCCGCGTAACCCGGAAGCGTACCAACCGTCCAGCTCGGCGCCGCTCAGGAAGGCCGGCTCTTTGCTGTCCAGACCTTTTTCCTGCATCGCCCAGCCACGCGGCGTATGGCAACTGCCGCAGTGCCCCGCCCCCTGGACCAAATAGGCGCCGCGATTCCACTCTGCGCTCTGGTTGTGGTCCGGCTGGTAAGGCGTATCGTCATGGAACAGCTGATTCCATACCGCCAGCGGCCAGCGCATCGACAACGGCCAACTGATGTCACTGGCGCGGTTGGCGGTATTCTGCGCCGGCACTTCGTTCATCAGGTAGTCATACAGCGCGCGCATATCTTCCGCATTCATTTTGGCGTAGGAGGTATACGGCATCGCCGGATAAAGCCGGTGGCCGTCTTTAGCGATCCCCTGACGCATGGCGCGGTCAAACTCATCAAAAGAATAAGCGCCGATGCCCTGCTGTTTGTCCGGCGTGATATTGGTGGCGTAGATATTGCCCAGCGGCGTCGGGAACTTCATGCCGCCGGCAAACAATGCGCCGCCTGGCGAGGTATGGCAGGCGGTACAGTCACCGGCCTTGGCCACGTATTCCCCGGCCGACATCGCCTGGGCCGAACCGCCCGCCGCCAGTAAGGTAAGCAAATACAGTGAACGCATTCTCATGCTCCCTCCTTCGCGGCAACCTTGCCATAGGCCAGCTCATTGACCGCACGCCATGCCTGGTCGATCGCCGAGTTGGCGTACGGGCTCCAGTCTGAATCCGAGTTGGCAATCACGATTTTGCCGATCGGCTGGCGCGCCGTCTCAATGATTTTCTTCGCTTCATCCTCGTCGTCAAACAAGCCGTTGAGGAAATAGGAGTAACCGTGCGACCAGCGGTTGACGGTAATGGCTTCAATATCACGCTGGTGATCGAATCCGGCCGACCCCAGCATGCCCTGCAATTGTTCGCGGATCATCTGCTCATGCACTTCAAACGGTGTGCCCAACAGCAGGGCACGGCCTTTACGTGACTGTTCGCGCGGGCTGAGTCCGCTGCCCGCCAACGTCGGCACGTATACCATATGCAGGCCAATGGGCTGGTTGGGATCGCGCGGGTGCTGATAGCCGCCCATACTCACTGGATAATCCAGCTTCACGCGGCAATAAGGGGCGGTTGGGGAGTAAACTTCATGTACGCCCAGTTTGATAAACGGCTGCCAGTTGCGGATCACCACTTTGCTGTACACCAGCGGTGACTTCACGTTCTGCTTCAGCGCCTCTTGCTGTTCGGCCGACATTTCCGGTACCAGGTACGGGATCATCATGTTGTACCCGGCCATCACCACCTGCCCGGCGCGCACCTTGGTCATTTTCTCACCGGTCATATAGGTCACTTCGACCTTGTCACCGACGTTAGCCGCGTGCAATCCGGTGCTGTTCAATCGCAGTTTTACCGGCGAATCCGCCCGGTCTAGCTGGCTGTAATCGAACCTGGCGAGAACGATGTCATTCATGTCTTTGCCGCCCGGTGAAACCGCCGGGATCAGATGGCGTACCATCAGACGCGTCAGGGTAGCGTTGCCGTCCGGGAAGTGGAACACGTAAGGATCGTCGAGATCCGCCTGCGACTCTTCGTCCAGCGGCGGCAGGTTCATACCGTTCAGGCCCGGCAGGTCACAAATACGGGCGTCGCTGCATGAAGTCGCGTCAATGCCCACCGCCTGGAAGTCACTGGTAGTTTGCTGGAAATAGCGGATAGCCATTTCGCTCAGCCCCACCTTTTCACGCAGGAATTCGGTATAGCTGTGCTTGTCGAGCCATTCGCTTTTCTGCTCCTGGCTCATTTCCGGCAGGTAGTCCTTGTCCACCGTATGCAGTGCAATCAGCGCCTGACGGTCGCTTTCCGGCAGCGGGAAATCGCCGATAAAAGCCTCATAGGAACGGCCGTTGAGTCGGTCATGCGGAATATCGTCCGCCACCATACGCCCGGGATCGCCGCTCACCACTTTGTCGACGCCAAAGTTCTTACGGTCGAAATAGACACCGCGGCTCAGGTTCAGATTGGGGTAAAAAGTGGTGTCGAAAGCCTTTTCCAGGTTGTCGATGCTGACACCCAGTTTTTTCAGCAGCCCCATCGCTACCGGGCTAAAGTTGGAACGCGGCGACTGCAGCGACTCGCTGCCGCCATAGCCGAGGATGGTCCCGTTCTCACTGCTGAACTCATTGCGTTTGGCATGGCCACCAAAATCATCATGGTTGTCGATCAGCAAAATACGCTGCTGCGTCCCCTTCATTTGCTGCCAGAAACAGGCCGCGGCCAGCCCGCTGATCCCGGCACCGACCACCACCAGATCAAACTCTTCCGTCGCCGGTACGGCGGCAAAATCGAAGGCTCGGCCGTCACGCCCCAATTGGTGCGCATGTTCAAAGGAACCGGGGTGGTTGCCCCGCAGTCCGGTCAGCGTCGGCGGATAGTAGAGGGTTTGATTGGCGGTTTGCGGCGATGCCCGCAGGATCTGCATCGGCGTCAGCCCGGCAGCGATGGTGATCGCCACCCCATTAAGAAAATCGCGTCTGGTGATACCCATAATTGGCTTCCTTTCAGTTTTTATTATCATCAGACCGGCGGGGCCGGTCTGAAGGCCGCGTTATTTTGCGGATAAATACTGTAAAATCAATGTTTGAACATCACATGGCGTATCGCAGTGTAGTCTTCCAGGCCATACATCGACATATCCTTGCCGTAGCCGGACAGCTTCTGGCCACCGTGCGGCATCTCGCTCACCAGCATGAAATGGGTATTCACCCAGGTGCAGCCATACTGCAGGCGAGCGCTTAGACGGTGTGCCCGACCAACATCCCGGGTCCACAACGACGACGCCAGGCCATACTGTGACTCGTTGGCCCAGGCCAATACCTGCGCCTCATCTTCGAACTCCGTGACGGTTACCACCGGCCCGAACACTTCACGCTGCACAATCTCATCTTCCTGACGCGCACCGGCCAGCAGCGTTGGCTGGAAATAGTAGCCGGGGCCGTTGACTCGCTCACCGCCGGTTACCACCTGCACGTGCGGCAGCGCCTTGGCTCGCTCCACAAAACCCACCACCCGCTCCAGATGCTGAGCGGTGATCAGCGGGCCCAGCTCGCTGTCTGGATCTTCCGGCGGGCCTATCTTCAGGCTACCAATAGCCTCACCCAAGGCCTTTACCAACTGCGGGTAAATGCCTTTCTGGGCGTAAATCCGGCAGGCGGCGGTGCAATCCTGGCCAGCGTTGTAGAAACCAAAGCTGCGAATGCCGTCCACCACCTGTTGCAGATCGGCGTCGTCGAACACCAGTACCGGCGCCTTGCCGCCCAGTTCCATATGGGTACGTTTAATGCCGGGCGCGGTATGGGCAATGATATGTTCGCCGGTAGCGATTGAGCCGGTCAGCGACACCATGCGCACCTTGTCATGGCCGGTCAGCCGGTCACCGACGCTGGCGCCGCGGCCAAACAGCACGTTGAATACGCCCGCAGGGAACACATCGGCGGCCAGCTCCGCCAGCTTGAAGGTGGTCAGCGGGGTTTGTTCCGAAGGCTTAAGCACCACGCAGTTACCTGCCGCCAATGCCGGAGCCAGCTTCCACGCCGCCATCATCAGCGGGTAGTTCCAGGGAGCGATTGAAGCAACCACCCCCAACGCATCGCGGCGGATCATTGACGTGTGCCCAGCAAGGTATTCACCGGCCGCCAGCCCACTCAGGCAACGGCTGGCACCGGCGAAGAAGCGGAAGACATCCGCCACCGCCGGCAGTTCATCGTTCAATACGCAGTGGTAAGGTTTGCCACAGTTAAGCGACTCCAGACGGGCAAAGGTTTCCGCATGGTGGTCGATCAGGTCCGCCAGCTTCAGCAGGTGCTCGGCACGCTCTTTCGGTGTGGTCTGGCCCCATTCGCCAAACGCGGCGTCGGCTGCCAACACAGCCTGATCGACCTGCTCCACACTGGCTTCAGCCACTTGCACCACCACCTCTCCGGTCGCCGGGTTATACACCGGCAACAACGCCCCCTGGCCGGCAACCAGTTGGCCGTTAATCAACAATTGGCTTTGCATATAGACGAACCCCTCAGTTATTTATTTTTAGCGACATGATCCCTTTCCCCAATGGATTTCAAGTTGCAGCTAGGCGGCAAGAGCGTAAATCCCCCGGAGCTTATACAAAATAAGTGACTGGGGTTTACGCTCGCAGCCAACAACGCTGCAGCTTGAAAGACGAAGGGGAAAGCTATTTGCCGCTGCCGGCGACGCTTTCGCCACCTTTGGTCAGGTAATAGGCCCCCAAAATCGGGATCATGGTCAGCAACATCACCGACAGCGCCACCACGTTGGTGATCGGCACGTCACGCGGGCGACCGAGCTGGTTCAGCAACCACAGCGGCAGCGTGCGCTCATGGCCGGCGGTGAAGGTGGTGACAATGATTTCATCAAACGACAACGCGAACGCCAGCATGCCCCCGGCCAGCAGCGCCGAACCTAGGTTGGGCAATATCACGTAGCGGAAGGTTTGCCAGCCGTCGGCACCGAGATCCATAGAGGCCTCGATCAGGCTGTATGAGGTTCGGCGGAAACGGGCAATCACGTTGTTGAACACGATCACCACGCAGAAGGTGGCATGGCCAATGACGATGGTCAGCACCCCAGGTTCGATATTCAGCGCCTTAAACGCCGCCAGCAGTGCCAGACCGGTGACAATGCCCGGCAGCGCGATCGGCAACAGCAGCAGCAACGAAATGCTGTCTTTGCCGAAGAAGTCACGCCGGTAGAGAGCCGCTGCCGCCAGCGTGCCCAGCACCAGCGCCACGACGGTGGCCAGCGCGGCAATCTGCGCGGACAGCAGCATCGCATCGATAATGTCCTGGCGCCCGGCGGCAACGCTGAACCAATGCAGCGTAAACCCCTGCGGCGGGAAGCTGAAAGCCGCATCCTCGGTGTTGAAGGCGTAGATGGCGATAATCGCCAACGGGAAATGCAGGAAAATCAGTCCGCCCCAGGCGGCCAGTTTTAGCCCTAATGGCGCGCGTTCAGAGTGCATCGAAAGCCCCCAGACGTTTCACAATGGAAAGATAAATCGCAATCAGCACGATCGGCACCAGAGTAAAGGCCGCAGCCATCGGCATATTGCCGATCGCCCCTTGCTGGGCGTACACCATGCTGCCGATAAAGTAGCCCGGCGGCCCCACCAGCTGCGGCACGATAAAGTCCCCCAGCGTCAGCGAAAAGGTAAAGATTGATCCGGCGGCGATCCCCGGCACCGCCAACGGCAGGATCACGTAACGAAAGGTCTGCGCAGGGCGTGCGCCCAGATCCGCCGAAGCATGCAGCAGCGAAGGGGGCAGGCGTTCCAGTGCCGCCTGGATCGGCAGGATCATGAACGGCAGCCAGATATAAACAAACACCAGAAAACGGCCTAACCCGGAGGTGGATAGCGTGTTACCGCCGACACCCGGTACGGTCAGGATCGCCGCCAGCAACGGCTCCAGCCCGAGATGCTGCAGGAACCATTGCGCTACGCCATCCTTCGCCAACAGCAGCGTCCAGGCGTAGGCCTTGACGATATAGCTGGCCCACATCGGCATCATCACCGCGATGTAGAAAAACGCCTTGGTGCGGCCGCTGGTGTAGCGTGCCATGTAATAGGCAATGGGAAACGCCAGCACCGCGCTGGCCAGGGACACCAGTATCGCCATCGTCAGCGTGCGCAGAATGATGTCGTAATTGGCCGGATTGAACAGCGCCCGCAGGTTATCGAAGGTCAGATCCGGCGTCACCGTCATGGTGAAGTCGTCGAAGGTGTAAAAACCCTGCCACAGCAGCGTCAGCAGTGAGCCGAGGTAGACCGCGCCAAACCACAGCAACGGCGGCACCAGTAACAGCAGCAGGTACAGCGTCGGCCGGCGATAGAGGTAGGTCGACAGGGTGCGCAAGGTACCGCGGCGCGGCGCGGGATAATCGATGCTCATCTCCATTTCACCTCGCCTCCAGCAATGGCACCATCGCCTCACGTGACCAGCAGGCGGTGACCGGTTGGCCGATCAGATGTGGCTGCCCGTCGGCGTGCCACTGAGGATTCGCCTGGCTGACCAGCAGTTTCTCACCGCTGTTCAAGGCAATTTCGTAGCGCGTCGCCGCCCCCTGGTAATGGATCTCCTGCAGCGTACCCTGCACCTGAATTTCCCCCTGCGCTGCGCCGGCCTGATCCGCGAGCCGAATATGCTCGGGACGGATCGAGAAGGTGGCGGCCTGGCCCAACAACCGCTGCGCCAAATCGCTGCGCACCACGTTAGAGGTGCCGACAAACTCGGCGACAAACGGCGTCTTCGGTCGCATGTAGAGTTCGCGCGGCGCGTCCACCTGTTCAATACGGCCATTGTTGAACACCGCCACCCGGTCGGACATCGACAATGCTTCGCTCTGATCGTGGGTGACGAAAATAAAGGTGATGCCGAGCTGGCGCTGCAGCTTTTTCAACTCCCCCTGCATCTGCTCGCGCAGCTTGAGATCCAGCGCGCCGAGCGGTTCATCCAACAGCAGCACCCGCGGCCGATTGACCAGTGCGCGAGCCAGTGCGACACGCTGCCGCTGGCCGCCGGAAAGGTGCGCCGGTTTGCGCTCGGCTACAAACCCCAACGCCACGCTGTCCAGCGCTTCCTGCGCACGGGCCAGGCGTTCACGCTTGGCGACGCCTTTAACCATCAGCCCGTAAGCGACGTTTTCCAGCACCGACATATGTGGGAACAGCGCGTAATCCTGGAAGACGGTATTCACGTCGCGCTGATACGGCGGCAAATTGGCGGCCTCCTGCCCGTGAATACGAATCGAGCCGGCAGTAAGCTGTTCGAAACCGGCGATCAACCGCAGGCAGGTGGTTTTCCCCGAGCCGGAAGGCCCGAGCATGGAGAAGAATTCCCCGTCTTGTATCTCGATTGAAACCCGGTCCACGGCGCGAACCTCGCCGAAGCTTCGCGAAACATCGATAAATTGCACGGCAATGGTCATGATCTGCGCTCCAAAAAATCAAATGATTTCGGCGGGTTTGGCAACCCCTCGTAACCTGGCCAAACCTATCCGCAAAATAATTCGAGTTGCATCAAGGCGGCAACCAAGCGCCTCCCCGGGAGCGTACAAAGGGTACGTGACCGGGGTAAGTGCGGGCAGCCAACGAAGAGGCAGCTTGAAGTATGAAGGGGATATTAGCGACCGCCCATGATGGCGATGTAATCCTGAGTCCAGCGGCTGTAGGGCACGAATTTTCCGCCCTGCGCCTGTGGCGTTTTCCAGAAGGCAATCTTGTCGAACTGGTTGAAACCGTTGGTCTCGCAACCTTTATCACCCAACAGCGTGCTGGCCTTGCAACCCGCCGGTGACGCCGGGACAGAACCGAACCAGGCGGCAACGTCGCCCTGCACTTTCGGTTCCAGCGACCAGTTCATCCACAGATAGGCGCAGTTCGGGTGTTTGGCATCGGCGTGCAGCATGGTGGTGTCGGCCCAACCGGTCACCCCCTCTTTCGGGAATACCGTACCGATCGGCTGGCCTTCCCCTTTCAGGGCATTGGCCTGATACGGCCAGGCGCTGGAGGCGACCACGCCTTCGTTTTTGAAATCGCTCATTTGTACCGAGGTGTCATGCCAGTAGCGGTGGATCAGTGCATGCTGGGTACGCAACAGCTTCAACGCCGCCTGATACTGCTCTTCGTTAAGCTGGTACGGATCGCTGATGCCAAGCTGCGGTTGCGTGGCCTTCAGGAACAACGCCGCATCGGCGATATAGATTGGCCCATCGTAGGCCTGAACCCGGCCCTGGTTGGTTTTGCCATCCGGCAGGTTCTGCTGCTGGAACACTACTGCCCAGCTGTCCGGCGGTGTCGGGAAGGTTTTGGTGTTATACATCAGCAGGTTCGGGCCCCACTGATAGGGCGTGCCGTAGGTTTTGCCGTCCAGGGTGTACCAGGCACCGTTTAACAGGCGCGGGTCGATGTTTTTCCAGTTAGGGATCAACGCGGTATTGATCGGCTGCACCCGCTTGCCGAAAATCAGCCGCAGCGAAGCGTCGCCGGAAGCGGTGACCAGGTCGTAGCCTCCTTTGGCCATCAGGCTGACCATTTCGTCGGAAGTGGCGGCGGTTTTCACATTCACCGCGCAGCTGGTTTGCTTCTCAAACTGGCTGACCCAGTCGTAGTTTTTATCGGACTGACCGCGTTCGATATAGCCGGGCCAGGCAATGATATCCAGTCGCCCTTCGCCCTTGCCGAGCGCCTGCGGCAGATCGGCCGCCTGGGCCAAACCGCAAAGTACGGTGAAACAAAGTGCGGAAACTGTGGTGGTGACTGCGGTAGTTTTTCCCATCGTAATTACCCCTGTGTGGCCTATCTGTGTGCGGCAGGGAACGGCTGCCGCCCTAGTCTCATTTTATTTACCCTATGAATTTCAAGTTGGCCGCTCTAGCGCGTCCATGCGCTCGCGGCATTTGTACATCCCTGTACAGCACAGCCAGGCGACCAGCTCACTCATCCCCAGGCGCTTACTTGAGTAAGCCACTGGGATGAGTGCAGGTAACATCGCTGCAGCTTGAAAAGCGACGGGTATGCTGCCTTTAGAAGCTGGCTTTAAATTTCGCCATCACATGCCTGACAACGCTGTAGTCCTGCAGTGAATCGCTGGAAAGATCTTTGCCGTAGCCGGAGCGTTTCAGGCCCCCGTGCGGCATTTCACTCGCCAGGGTGAAATGGGTGTTGATCCAGGTACTGCCGTATTGCAGATGAGCGGCGATGTGCAGCGCCCGATCGATATTCTGCGTCCAGACCGATGAGGCCAGGCCGTATTCGGAATCGTTTGCCCAGTTGACCGCCTGCTCCAGATGTTCAAAGCGGGTGATGCTCACCACCGGGCCAAACACCTCCCGCTGGACGATTTCATCGCTTTGCAGACAGCCGGCAAGCAGCGTGGGCTGGTAATAGAAACCCGGACCGGAATGCGCGGCGGCGCCGGTGATCAATTCAATGTGTGGCTGGCTGAGCGCACGTTCGACAAAGCTGGCGACGCGATCGCGCTGACGACTGCTGATCAGCGGACCAATTTCGTTATCCTCATCGCGTTTGCGGGCAAAGCGCAGGCTGGCAACCGCTTCGCCCAACGCATCCACCAACTTCGGATAGATCCCAGCCTGCGCGTAGATACGGCAGGCCGCGGTGCAGTCTTGCCCGGCGTTGTAGTAGCCATAGGTGCGAATGCTGTTGACCACCTCGTCCAAATCGGCGTCATCGCAGACAATCACCGGTGCCTTGCCCCCCAACTCCAGGTGCGTGCGTTTGACGCTTTTCGCCGCCGCCTGCAGAATTTTCTGCCCGGTAACGATATCGCCGGTGACCGAAACCAGCCGTACCTGCGGGTGGCCGACCAAATGGCTGCCGACCCCTTCCCCGCCGCCGTAGACGATATTCAGCACCCCCGGCGGCAGGATCTCCTGTAACGCGGGCACCAGCGCCAAAATGGTCAGAGGGGTGTGTTCGGAAGGTTTGAATACCACGGTGTTGCCCGCGGCCAGCGCTGGCGCAATTTTCCACGCCGCCATCATCAACGGGTAATTCCAGGGCGCAATAGAGGCCACCACGCCGATCGGATCACGGCGGATCATTGAAGTGTGCCCTTCGATATATTCCCCGGCCAACTGCCCCTGCTGGGTGCGCACCGCGCCGGCAAAGAAGCGAAAGACGTCGATGGCCGCCGGCAGGTCGTCATTAAGCGCCTGATGCAGCGGTTTGCCGCAGTTGAGCGCCTCCAGACCGGCCAGGCGCTCGGCCTGACGCTCGATGGCATCGGCAATACGCAACAGAATAGCCGCGCGGTAGGCGGGGGTAGTCCGCGACCAGGAAGCGAACGCCTGTTGCGCCGCTTTCACTGCGTTGCCGACCTGGACAGATGAGGCTTCGGTGATCGAGACCAGCGTCTCGCCATTCGCCGGATTAACGATGCACTCTTGCTGGCCTTCGCCTTCGACCGATTGACCGTTAATAAATTGCTGACAGGATAAACCTGAAAGGAGGTGCACATCTGCCATTGCGTATCGCCTCTGAGTGACAAAAACGTTAACTAAATGTGAAATAAGTTAGTTTTAATCAGACTAAGCGAGCATCAGGCAGCCAACAAATTCTAAATACTGAACGACGCGTTCGATTAAATCGAATGCTTCAGCCCAGCCGCGTGCATATTGCCGTTTTCACGCGCAATAGTGAGGAACGGCGTAACCAGCTCCGGCCGCGCACTGCCGCGCCGCCATGCCAAACCGATATCCAACGGTTCCAGCAGATCCGCCAGCTTGCGCGCCTCAATCATATTGCCTTCCAGAGACCAGGCACGGTAGGCCATATCCGGCAAGATAGAAACGCCCATTCCCGCCGCCACCAGGCTGCGTACCGCCTCGGTTGAAGCGGTTTTCATGGCTATTTCCGGTTTTAAGCCTGCGCGCGCCCAGATACGCCGCGCATGCACGTCCATTTCGTCGGCATTAAGCTGGATCAGCGGCAGCTTCGCCACATCCGCCAGGCTGATGCTTTCATGATCCAGCAGTGGATGCAGCGGCGGTAACCACAGGCGATAAGGTGAATGCATCAGGACTTCGCTTTGCAGCGCATCGCGGTCTTCGATGTTCGACAAGATCAGCACGCCGATATCGATTTCCCCACTGACCAGCAGATGCTCAATATAGGGCCGCTCGTCTTCAATCACCTGAATAGTGACGTTGGGGTATGCCGATTTAAAGCGCTTAAGCAGCTCGACCAAAAAGTAGCCCGCTACCAGACTGGTCACACCGATGGTCAGCTTGCCGGTCAGGCTTTCGGTTCCCAGTTGCAAACTGCGCTTGGCGTTGTCCACCGTGGCAAGGATCAGATATGACTGGCGCAGAAACTGGTGACCCTGATGCGTCAGGTTCATGCCCTTGGCGTGACGCTCAAACAGACGTACGCCGATGTCGGTTTCCAACTGCTGAATAGCCAGCGTCAGCGAAGACTGGGAAACAAACACCGCCTGGGCGGCGGCAGAGATCGAGCCGGTTTCGGCCACCGCGATAAAATGGCGGATTTGGCGCAGCGTCATCATCCCCATCGCCTTTCAAGCCACTGCGTTGTTGTCTGCGTGCGCTTACCCCAGTCACTTACTTGAGTAAGCTCCTGGGGATGCACGCCCTTGCCGCCTAGCCGCAACCGGAAATTCATTGGGGATCGCCTTAATCAAAATAGTTGAGTTGAGTGTAGACGCCGCGCGTAAAGCGATCGGGAAAAGTATCAAAAACGCGATAGCCTTCGCTTTTTTAGAATGCTAATGATGAAAACAATCAGAACAGCGGAGAGGTTGACGGAGATTTGGGGCGTAGCGAGCGCCAGCCAGATTGGGTGCGGCCTGCGCGCAGTGCCCCGGAGTGTACACGCAGTACACGAGGAGGCCGAGCACAGCCCAAGCTCAAGCTGGCGGTGCTCGGTAGAGGATCACAGACTCGGGAATCAAGGGCGTAGCGAGCGCCAGCCAGATTGGGTGCGGCCTGCGCGCAGTGCCCCGGAGTGTACACGCAGTACACGAGGAGGCCGAGCACAGCCCAAGCTCAAGCTGGCGGTGCTCGGTAGAGGATCACAGACTCGGGAATCAAGGGCGTAGCGAGCGCCAGCCAGATTGGGTGCGGCCTGCGCGCAGTGCCCCGGAGTGTACACGCAGTACACGAGGAGGCCGAGCACAGCCCAAGCTCAAGCTGGCGGTGCTCGGTAGACGATCACATTAAATAGCTTCTTCGTCTTGTTCGCCGGTCCTGATACGCACTACGCGCGCCACGTCGAAGACAAAGATTTTACCGTCGCCGATTTTACCGGTCTGCGCGGTCTGCATGATGGTTTCCACGCAGGTATCGACGATATCGTCGGCCACGACGATCTCAATTTTCACCTTCGGCAGAAAATCGACCATGTACTCAGCGCCACGGTACAGCTCAGTGTGCCCTTTCTGACGGCCGAAGCCTTTCACTTCGGTCACGGTCATCCCGGTAATGCCAACTTCAGCCAGCGCTTCACGGACATCATCCAGTTTGAACGGCTTGATAATAGCGTCGATCTTTTTCATCTTCTTTCCTTTACCAATTTTTGCGGCCAAAGCCGGATGTGATTGGGTAGCGGCGGTCTTTGCCGAAATTGCGGGCGGTGATGCGCGGCCCGACGGCGGCCTGACGCCGCTTGTATTCGTTAATATCCACCAGGCGTATCACCTTGCGAACGATCGCCTCGTCGAAGCCTTCGGCCACCAGATCGGCAACCGATTTATCGCGCTCGACGTAACCTTCCAGAATCGCATCCAGAATGTCGTACGGCGGCAGGCTGTCCTGATCGAGCTGATCCGGCGCCAGCTCGGCGGACGGTGGACGATCGATAACGCGCTGCGGGATCACGTAAGAGACGGTATTGCGGTATTCGGACAGCTTGAACACCAGCGTTTTAGGCACGTCCTTCAACACGTCGAAGCCACCGGCCATATCACCATACAGCGTGGCGTAACCTACGGCCATCTCGCTTTTGTTGCCGGTGGTCAACACGATGCTGCGACGCTTGTTGGAGAGCGCCATCAACACCACGCCGCGACAGCGCGCCTGCAGGTTCTCTTCCGTGGTATCACGCTCGGTCCCAGCGAACATTGGCGTCAGCTGGCCCATAAAGGCGTCGAACATCGGTTCAATCGAGACGATATCGAATTCAATGCCCAGGATTTCTGCTTCTTCCCTGGCGTCGGCAATGCTGATGTCCGCGGTATAACGGAACGGCATCATCAGCGCCTGCACCTTGTCTTTGCCCAGCGCATCGACGGCAATCGCCAGCGTCAACGCCGAATCGATACCGCCGGAAAGCCCCAGCACGGCACCCTTGAAGCCGTTTTTGGTCACGTAATCGCGCACCGCCAGCACCAGGGCTTCATAGACCTGTGCCAACTGCGGCAGCTCGGCGGCCGGAGCGGTCATCGGCACCACGTCCAGCTCGTTGAATTCCAGCAGGGTTACCTGCTCGGCAAACGCCGCCAGGCGATGGGTCATGTTGCCAGCCGCGTCGAAGACTTTCGAACAACCGTCAAAAATCAGCTCATCCTGTCCGCCAATCTGGTTCAGATAGACCAGCGGCAAATGGGTGCGCTGGCAATGACCGGCCATCAGGGTTTTACGGATGTACGGTTTTTCGCGGTTGTAAGGCGAGGCGTTGATCGACAGAATCATTTCGGCTCCGGCGGCCTTGGCGGCATCCACCGGCTCCGGGAACCACAGATCTTCGCAAATCAGCAGGCCCAAACGGTAGCCTTTCAGCTCAACCACGCAGGTGTCGTTACCGGCCTGGAAGTAGCGCTTCTCGTCGAATACGCCGTAGTTCGGCAACTGCTGCTTGAAGTAACGCGCCAGCAATTGCCCTTCAGAAAACAGCGACAGCGCATTATAGAGTTTGTCGCCTTCGCGCCACGGGTGGCCGACCAGGATCGCCACGTCGGTGGAGGCCTGCTGCAAACGCAGAAGCTGCTCGTCACAACGTTGGTAAAAATCGTTGCGATACAGCAGGTCTTCCGGCGGATAACCGGACAGCGCCAGTTCGGTGAACATGACCAGATCGGCTCCCGCCTTCTGCTGCTGTTGCACGGTTTGCAACATTCGTTCGGTGTTGCCTTCGATGTCACCGACCAACAGATTCAACTGGGCCAGTGCGATGGAAAGTGATCTGCTCATTGTTTAGGGTCCCGCTTAATACGTTCCATGGTGCTTTGCGTTTGGTCATGCCAGCAATTGAGAACGGAGTGTAAATCATTCCGCCGCGTTTGTTGAGAACCTGCGTGCGCAGGCCGCGGCGGAAAACATCATTCTTTAAAGTCGTTGGCGTCCAGTTCATGGCGCGACAGCAATTTATAAAACTCGGTACGGTTACGGCCCGCCATGCGCGCGGCCTGGGTGACGTTACCCTTGGTGATCTGCAACAGTTTGCGTAAGTAATGCAATTCAAACTGATTACGCGCCTCGACAAAGGTCGGCAAGGCGGTGTTTTCCCCTTCCAACGCCTGCTCTACCAGCGCTTCGCTGATAACAGGTGCGGAAGTCAGGGCCACGCACTGCTCGATCACATTCACCAATTGGCGCACGTTGCCCGGCCAGGTGGCGGTCATCAGGCGTTTCATGGCGTCCGAAGAGAAGCTGCGGACAAACGGCTTGTGTCGCTTGGCAGATTCGCGCAGCAGATGATTGGCCAGCAGCGGAATATCCTCGGCCCGCTCGTTCAGCGCCGGGATCTTCAGGTTCACCACGTTGAGGCGATAATACAAATCCTCGCGGAATTCATTTTTCGCCATCGCCTTTTGCAGATCGCGGTGGGTGGCGGAAATAATGCGTACATCGATGTCCAGATCGCGGTTACTGCCCAGCGGACGCACCTTGCGTTCCTGCAGCACGCGCAGCAACTTCACCTGCAGCGAAAGCGGCATATCGCCAATCTCGTCGAGGAACAGCGTCCCGCCTGCCGCCGCCTGGAACAAACCTTCACGGCTGCTGACCGCGCCGGTAAATGCCCCTTTGGCATGACCGAACAACTCGGACTCCAGCAGTTGCTCCGGCAACGCACCGCAGTTAATGGCGATAAACGCCTTCTTGCCGCGCGGGCTGGCGCCGTGGATCGCCTGTGCCAACACTTCCTTACCGGTGCCACTATGGCCGTTGATCAAGACGCTGACGTCTGACTGCGCCACCATTTTCGCCTGCTCCAGCAGGCGCAGCATAATAGGGCTGCGGGTGACGATATCCTCACGCCAGCTGTCGTCACCGGCCGGTAATGATTGGGACAGCGCTTCGTCGATGGCTTTGTAGAGCGCATCGCGGTCCACCGGTTTGGTCAGGAAGCTGAATACCCCCTGCTGAGTGGCCGCCACCGCGTCCGGGATCGAACCGTGGGCGGTCAGGATGATCACCGGCATGCCCGGTTGGTGTTTTTGGATCTCGGCAAACAGCGCCATGCCGTCCATTTCATCCATCCGCAGATCGCTGATCACCAGATCAATCTTCTCGCGCCCTAGCAGGCGTAGCGCTTCCTGGCCACTTTCGGCGGTGGTGACATGAAACCCTTCGCTGGTCAGGCGCATGCCCAACAGCTTGAGCAGGCTGGGATCGTCGTCAACCAATAACAAATTGGCCGGTTTGCGTGCTGTCATTGCGCGTGAGACTCCTTATTAGCGGGGGGCGGCGCGTAAGTATCTTCCGGCTCGACCGGCAGGGCGGTGCCCTTTTCCGGCTCGGCGTCCGATTCTTCGGCCTTGGCCGGCGCCACTTTCTTGCCCGCTGCGTCGGTTTTTGGCTGTGTCCCGCTGTTATCCGGGATTTCACTTTGCAGCTGCTTGCGTGAAGAGAGCTGACGTTCGATATCGGTCAGGTTTTCCAGCTTGCGTGACGTGTCCTGCAGCTGCGCTTGTAGGCGTATTTGATTCTGGCGTAGCAGATCTATCTGGCTGTCGGAGCTTTCCTGCAGGTGCTGATAACGTGCTTTTTCATCAAACAGGGTGACCTGCAGTACCTGCTGTTGACGCCACAGCTGCAGCAGCGGGCGCAGCGAGCTTGGGAACTCAAGGCGATAGCTGTTCAGGCGGTCAATTATCTGGCGTCGCTCGCCCGAAGTCGGTTCGGCGCTGCCCAGCAAAATGCTCTGTTTGAAAATGCCGTCCCAGCTGTTGCCGGGTAGAGTTTTCGCCAGCGCACGTGCCTGGGTTGAACCGATACGATCGGCACAGTCCATAGCGCGCAGCCAGTACAGTGAATTATTCAACGCATCTTTATCATCCAGCGCCCACAGACTGTCACAGACCGCAATGCGGTAATCCACCACTTTGGTGTCCGGGATCGCTTCCTGCTGCGGTTGATTCAGACCACCGCTGACTGCGCGATCGACACAGCCTGCCAACAGAAACGGCATAAAAAGCACGCTGCCTAAAAAAGAAAATCGACGCTTGCCGAGTGGCGTACCCAGTGCGGCACGCGGTGAACGTTCGGTCTGCGTAAGACGAAGGCGTTTAGACCATGTGTACATTATTATTCATTCTCGGCGGTTAATGGCAATTCAATACGGAAACAGACGTCTGCGCCGGCGACTTCAACCAGCTGCAGTTCACCGCGCATCCGGCGGATACAATCCTGCGCGATGCTCAGCCCCAGACCGCTTCCTTTTACCGCCCCTTTTCGCTGGTGGCTACCCTGGAAAAAAGGCTCGAAAATCATGGTTTGCTCGGCCTCGGGGATTGGCGTGCCGCTGTTGGCGACATCAATCTGCACCCGTTGTCCAACCTGACGGCTGCGGATCCAAATGTTACCGGATTCCTTGCCGTAGTGCACCGCATTGGAGTAGAGATTATCCAGCACGCGCATTAATAGAGTAGGCTCTGCCCAGCATATTTCCGCATCCAGTTGGATCTCGGTGCGGATCATTTTTGCCCGGGCCGGCAAACTGTGCGCAGCCACGACCATCTCGACCATTTCGGTCAACTCGACATTTTCATGTTCCGCCGGGCCATCGGCCAGTTTGCGGTTGTAATCCAGCAGTTGTTCAATCAGTTGCTGCAGGTGTCGGCTGCTTTGATCGAGGATGGTCACCACCTCTTTTTGATCGGAGGTCAGCGGCCCTGCCACTTCATCTGCCAGCAGTTCGGTGCCTTCACGCATGCTGGCCAGCGGCGTTTTCAGTTCATGCGAGATATGGCGCAAGAACTCATGGCGCTGCGACTCCAGCCACGCCAACCGCTCGCTCAACCAAATAATGCGCTGCGCCAGCGAACGTAATTCACGCGGCCCTTTAAAGGAAGCCGTACTGCCCAAGGCTCGCCCTTCCCCCAAACGGTTGATCATTCGCTCTACCGCCTTGACCGGGCCGATAATCATGCGGGTGAACAATACCACCAGCATCACGCTGACTAAAAACAGCATCAGCGCCTGCCAGCCGAAGAACTGGCCGCGCTCGGCAATCGCCTGCTGTAGCTGCTGGCCACGTGAAAACACCACGGCACGCGTCGCCTGTACCATCTCGGCATTGGAGCGTGAAAACGATTCTAACAGCGTGGAAGCCTGCGGATCCGGACCGCTGCTTTGGCATTTAATCGCTGCCAGTTGAGTCAACAGATCGCGCAAGGTTTGATAGTAGCGTTCATCCGGCAGGATTGGGGCATGGGCATCCAGCATTTGCGAATACTGTTTGCGCTGATTCTGATAGAGGCGCGCCAGTGTGGGATCCACCAGCACGCAATATTGGCGATAGCTACGCTCCATTTCCAACGCCACGCTGGTCATCGCCTCGCTGCGCCGTGCATCCACCAACGTAGTGCGGTTGATGTCCGCCGCCTGGGCGCTGAGGTGATCCAGGCTCTGGTAAGCCTGATAGGCCAACACCAGCAGCGGCAACAGCACCAGCAAGAACGCCATCAACACCAGTTGACGTAGCGAACGGGGAAATAAACGCCATCTTTTCAACGAAATCATCTCATTGTCTCTAGTCTGCTTCGATGCTAACCGAGTCGCCGATGAGAGGAAAGCCCGGCGTTCAGCGGAGCGTCAGGAAATAAGGAGAATCAGGCCATAGGTAGGGAGTACGGGTCAGAACTTATCGGTAAAGAGTGGTGAGCATGCTTTGGTATTTGACGTTGGGGCAAGACTGCCCCATCGCAAGAAAGTGTGGATGCCCTTAATTTCTCGTCCCCAGGGTGATGTAGCCCAAGGGCTGGCATCGAACAGGACGAATAGCATCCGTAAGTATCCGGAATTGATGAACACTCATCACAGTTGGATACAGGCGGTGCCTCACTCCACGTGTCGCCCGATGCTTGATAAAGCGCTTACGCGGCTATTATCGGTTTAGTTGGACGATAGGCACCATTTCTTTGGCATCATTCGGGGGGCTTATGAGGCAACTGTTCCGTCTATTTACGGGGCCGTCATAAAAAGTTGAATGAGCAACTGAGCAGAATAATGCACTTAACGTGCCAACTTTTCAATAAATTTATTAACCAACTGAATTTAAAATAAAAAAAACAAAAACCCATGCCAAAGCACTCTCATTTTCAGATGTGCTGGCGAAGAAAAAAACACCGTCCTGTCGCCAAAAACCGACAACTTAAGCCAATTAATTTCTGGTCATTAAAAATCAATAAGTTACGTGTCTCTTTTTAGAGACAATGAAAATACCCTCTGTCGCAAAATGCAGACAATCGCCATCGTCTTAACCATGGCCATAAATAAATAGAAAAGGGACGCAATCTCTTGCGTCCCTTTCGGCTAGCACAGCGTTATCGCTTAGCCCAGCTGCTTACGGGCGTTGCGGAACATGCGCATCCACGGGCTGTCTTCACCCCATTCTTCCGGATGCCATGAGTTGCTGACGGTGCGGAACACACGCTCCGGATGCGGCATCATTACCGTCGCACGCCCATTGGCGCTGGTGACGGCGGTGATACCGTTCGGCGAACCGTTCGGGTTGGCCGGGTAGCTTTCCGTTACCTGACCGGCATTATCGACAAAGCGTAACGCCACCAGACCATGATGCTCCAGCGCCGCCAGATGTGCCGTATCGCGCACTTCGACGTGACCTTCACCATGCGATACCGCAATCGGCATACGCGAACCCGCCATCCCCTGCATGAACAGCGACGGGCTGGCCGCCACTTCCACCAGGCTGAAACGGGCCTCGAAACGGTCTGACAGGTTACGTACGAAACGCGGCCAATGTTCGGCACCGGGGATCAGATCGCGCAGGTTCGACATCATCTGACAGCCGTTGCACACGCCCAGTGCCAGGGTCTGCGGACGGTGGAAGAAAGATTCGAACTCGTCGCGCACGCGCTCGTTGAACAGAATCGACTTCGCCCAACCTTCGCCTGCGCCCAACACGTCACCGTAAGAGAAACCGCCGCAGGCCACCAGGGTATGGAAGTCCTGCAGGTCACGGCGCCCTTCCAGCAGATCGCTCATGTGTACGTCCACCGCATCAAAACCGGCGCGATGGAATGCCGCCGCCATCTCAACGTGGGAGTTAACGCCCTGCTCGCGCAGTACCGCCACTTTAGGGCGAGCCCCCTTGGCGATATAAGGTGCTGCAATATCTTCTTCAGGTGCGAAGCTCAGTTTGACGTTCAGGCCAGGATCGCGTTCATTCTGCTTGGTCTGGTGCTCCTGATCGGCACATTCAGGGTTATCGCGCAGGCGCTGCATCTGCCAGGTCGTTTCCGCCCACCAGGTGCGTAACGTGGCACGGCTTTCGCTGTACACCGGTTTGTCGCCCTGGGTAATCACAAAGCGATCGCCGGCCTGTACGCTGCCGATGTGGTGCACATTGTCCGTCAGGCCATGCTGAGCAAACGCCTGTTGGACCGCTTCAAGCCGATCGGCCGTCACCTGGATCACCGCGCCCAACTCTTCATTGAACAGCGCTGCCAGCGCGTCGTCGCCCAACCCTTGAATATCTACCTGTACACCGCAGTGGCCGGCAAACGCCATTTCCGCCAGCGTCACCAACAGGCCGCCATCGGAGCGGTCGTGGTAGGCCAGCAGTGCGCGGTCGGCGACCAATTGTTGCATCGCGTTGAAAAAGCCTGCCAGTTGCTCGACGTTACGCACATCGGCCGGTTTGTCGCCCAGTTGACGGTAAACCTGCGCCAGCGCAGTGGCGCCCAGCGCGTTATGGCCGTTACCGAGGTCAACCAGCAGCAATGCCGTGTCGCCCTTGTCGGTACGCAGTTGTGGCGTCACGGTGTGGCGAACATCTTCCACGCGGGCAAAACCAGTGATCACCAGGGACAACGGCGACGTCATTTCGCGCTGCTCGTTGCCTTCCTGCCAGCGGGTTTTCATCGACATTGAGTCTTTGCCCACCGGAATGGTGATGCCCAGCGCCGGGCAAAGCTCTTCGCCCACCGCTTTTACCGCTTCATACAGGCCGGCATCTTCACCCGGGTGACCGGCTGCCGCCATCCAGTTAGCGGAAAGTTTGACGCGCTTGAGCGAACCGATCTCGGTCGCCGCCAGGTTGGTCAGCGCTTCCCCCACCGCCAGGCGGCCGGAAGCGGCAAAGTCCAGCAGGGCAACCGGCGCGCGTTCGCCGATCGACATCGCTTCACCGTAGTAACTGTCCAGGCTGGCGGTGGTAACCGCGCAGTCGGCTACCGGGATCTGCCATGGCCCGACCATCTGATCGCGTGCCACCATGCCGGTCACGGTACGGTCGCCGATGGTGATCAAGAAGGTTTTCTCGGCAACTGCCGGCAGGTGCAGAACGCGTTTTACCGCATCGGCCAGAGTAATGTTGTCGCGCTGTACCGGCTGGCCTTTAGCCTGCAAACGAGTCACGTCGCGCGTCATCTTCGGCGTTTTGCCCAGCAGCACGTCCAACGGCATGTCGATCGGCTGGTTGTCGAAATGGCTGTCGTTCAGCGTCAAATGCTGTTCTTCGGTGGCTTCACCGATCACTGCATAAGGGGCACGCTCACGGCGGCAAATCTCGTCGAACTGCGCCATCTGCGCCGGGGCAATCGCCATCACATAGCGTTCCTGTGATTCATTGCACCAGACTTCCAGCGGGCTCATGCCCGGTTCGTCGTTAAGGATATCGCGCAGTTCGAAACGGCCGCCGCGGCCACCGTCGCTGACCAGCTCCGGCATGGCGTTAGACAAACCGCCCGCCCCCACATCGTGGATAAACAGAATCGGGTTCTGTTCGCCCAACTGCCAGCAGCGGTCGATCACTTCCTGGCAGCGGCGCTCCATTTCCGGGTTGTCGCGCTGTACCGAGGCAAAATCCAGATCGGCGTCGGACTGGCCGGAGGCCATAGAAGAGGCTGCGCCGCCGCCCAGACCGATGTTCATCGCCGGGCCACCCAGCACCACCAGTTTGGCGCCGACGGTGATTTCACCTTTTTGCACGTGATCGGCGCGGATGTTGCCGATACCGCCCGCCAGCATGATCGGTTTGTGATAACCGCGCAGCTCGACGCCGTTATGGCTGTTAACCTGTTCTTCGTAGGTACGGAAGTATCCCACCAGCGCCGGACGGCCAAATTCATTATTGAACGCCGCGCCGCCCAGTGGGCCGTCGGTCATGATATCCAGTGCGGTTACGATGCGATCCGGCTTGCCAAAATCCTGCTCCCAGGGCTGCTCGAAGCCGGGAATGCGCAGGTTGGAAACAGAGAAGCCCACCAGACCGGCTTTGGGTTTGGCACCGCGACCTGTAGCGCCTTCGTCGCGGATCTCGCCACCGGAACCGGTAGCGGCACCCGGCCACGGGGAGATCGCCGTCGGGTGGTTATGAGTTTCCACCTTCATCAGGATATGGGCCTCTTCCTGATGATAGTCATACTGACCGCTTTGCGGCGCAGCGAAGAAACGGCCAACCTGCGAACCTTCCATCACGGCGGCGTTGTCTTTATAAGCCGACAGCACATAATCCGGCGTCTGCTCGAAGGTGTTTTTGATCATTTTGAACAGCGACTTCGGCTGCTGTTCGCCGTCGATGATCCAATCGGCGTTGAAAATTTTATGACGGCAGTGCTCCGAGTTGGCCTGCGCGAACATATAGAGTTCGATATCCGTCGGGTTGCGCCCCAGCCCGGTAAAGGCATTCAGCAGATAGTCGATTTCATCTTCGGCCAGCGCCAGACCCAGCTTGAGGTTGGCCTGTTCCAGCGCGCTGCGCCCTTCCCCCAGCATATCGATCGCCTGATAAGGCGTCGGCTGATGCTGAGCAAACAGCTGTTCTGCCTGTTGCAAGCTGCTGAAGACGGTTTCCATCATCCGGTCGTGCAGCAATGCGGCAAGCTGTTGCCACTGCGCTTCAGTCAGCGTCGGTGCCTTGACGTAAAACGCCAGACCGCGCTCCAACCGCACCACCTGCTTCAAACCGCAGTTATGGGCGATATCGGTGGCTTTGGAAGACCAGGGAGAAATGGTGCCCGGACGCGGTGTCACCAACAGCAGGCGACCTTCAGGGGCATGTTCGGCGAGAGAGGGACCGTACTTGAGCAGGCGCGTGAGCTTGCCGTGTTCTTCGGCATTGAGCGGTGCGCTGACATCGGCAAAGTGGACGTACTCGGCGTAGATATCACTGACCGGAAGTTGGGCGTCCTGACAGCGGGACAACAGTTTGGTAACACGAAAAGCCGACAAAGCGGGCGAACCACGCAGTATTTCCATAATCAAAGTTCTCTCGTCTTCGAAGCAACTGACTTCAGCACTTCATTGGGCGCAACAGGGGGAAAACGCGCGCCATTATAGAGAATCTGCGCGACAGACGAAACCGTTTGCGTAGCTATTATTGATAAAAGCTGTTCGCGCCATCGAATTGTCATAACGTATCAATAAAGTTGCACGCTGGCGTTTTGTTGCGCAAAATGCCCCGGCACTGGTGATTTAACCATAAGAAAAAGCGGGATGACAATCGGCAGTGCACCTGTGCCACCACTGGATAACTATTTGAAACGCCTTAAAATAAACTACATTCTAATCGGTGTTGTCACCCTGCTTCTGGCGCTCGCCCTGTGGCCCAATATTACCTGGCGCGGCGGCCAGGGCGGGCAACTCGAAGAGATCAAATCCCGCGGAGAGTTGCGTATCAGTACGCTAAACTCGCCGTTAACCTATTTCACCACCAAGCAGGGGCCAAGTGGTCTCGACTACGAGTTGGCGAAACGTTTCGCCAACTATCTGGGGGTGAAGTTGGTGGTGATCCCGCATAAGAACATCAACGACCTGTTCGACGATCTGGACGATGACGATGCCGACCTGCTGGCCGCCGGCCTGATCTACAATCAGGATCGTCTCAGTCGCGCCCGAACCGGCCCGGCTTACTATTCCGTTTCCCAGCAGTTGGTTTATCGCCTGGGCACCGCACGCCCCAAAAGCTTTGCCGATATTAAAGGCAAGCTGGCGGTCGCCTCCGGCTCGGCCCACGTCAGTACGCTGAAACAGCTCAAACAAAGTAAGTTCCCAGACCTCAGTTGGGAAGCTTCCAGCGATCTCACCTCCAAAGAGCTGCTCGAGCAGGTCGCCGACGGCAAACTGGATTACACCCTCGGCGACTCCGTGACCATCGCCCTGCTGCAGCGCATCCATCCGCAGCTGGCGGTGGCTTTCGACGTCACCGATGAAGAACCTGTCACCTGGTACCTGAAGCGCGGCACCGACGACAGCCTGTACGCGGCCATGCTGGATTTTTACAGCCAGATGGTGGATGACGGCACGCTGGCGCGGCTGGAAGAGAAATACCTCGGCCACGTGGGCAGTTTCGATTACGTTGATACCAAAACCTTCCTGTCGGCGATAGATTCGGTACTGCCCACCTTCCGTTCGCTGTTTGAAAAATACGCCAGCGAGATCGACTGGAAGCTGCTGGCCGCCATTGCCTATCAGGAATCGCATTGGAACCCGCAGGCCACTTCACCCACCGGCGTTCGTGGTCTGATGATGCTGACGCGGGCCACCGCCGACGGTCTGGGGGTTAACGATCGCCTCGATCCCGAGGAGAGCATTCAGGGCGGCGCACTCTATTTACAGCGGCTGATGGCCAAGGTGCCCGACACCGTGCCGGAAGATGAGCGTATCTGGTTTGCGCTGGCGGCCTACAACATGGGCTGGGGCCATATGCTCGACGCCCGCAAGCTGACCAAAATGCAAAAAGGCAACCCGGACAGTTGGGTCGACGTCAAACAGCGCCTGCCGATGCTCAGCCAGAAGCGCTACTACCCGCAGTTGACCTACGGCTATGCGCGCGGACGCGAAGCCTATAACTACGTGGAAAACATCCGCCGCTATCAGGTCAGCCTGGTGGGGTATCTGCAAGAAAGGGAAAGAAAGGCGGCGCAGGAAGCGGCCGAACAGGCGGAGCTGGGGAAAGGCTATCCGGCAGTGGCGCCGGAGTTGGCACTTAACTTCTGATTATTCGGGATCCTTATCTGCCTGCGCGCGTTGCGCTTGCTTCAACGCCTTTTGCTGTTCACGACGCATGCGGAAAAAGTTGCTCAAGGTAGCCGCGCATTCCTCGGCCAGCACGCCGGAGAGGATCTCCACCTGATGATTCATTCCGGGATGGCGTAAAATATCCACCAGCGATCCCGCTGCCCCGGTTTTCACATCGGCAGCACCGTAAACCAATCGACGAATGCGGCTATGCACCATCGCCCCCGCACACATCACGCACGGCTCCAGGGTCACGTACAAGGTCGCATTCAACAGGCGGTAATTCTGCAACACGGCCCCGCCCTGCCGCAGCGCCATGATTTCTGCATGCGCGGTCGGATCGTGGCGGCCAATCGGCCGGTTCCAGCCTTCGCCAATCACCTGATTGTCCAGTACCAACAGCGCCCCGACCGGCACCTCTCCCTCTTCCTGCGCACGCAGGGCCAGCCGCAATGCCTGACGCATCCAGTATTCATCGTTATATTCAGTCATTGCATTATTCCTCGTGCACTTTGCGGCGGGCATTATACACAGTAGCGGCGCTGCATGCTGCGCCCGTGTTAACCGGGGAAAATATAGCCGTCCCTTCTCAGCGGCGGAGAAATGACTCACTGCGGCTTGAAATACAACGGGTATATACTGATTGAATCACGGTGTTTTTCAGGGACAGGAAACATGAAACTCAGCAAGAAAAACGCCACCGTCGTGCGCAAAGCGCTGGACGGCTGGGTAGATGAAGGTGCGCTGACGGCGCAACAGCAGCAACAGCTGCTGCAACACGTTGAGGTACAACCCTTCGATTGGCGACGGCTGGCACGTTATGCGTTTCTCGCCGCGCTGGCTTCGCTGGTGATTGCCATCAGCAGCCTGTTCGCTGACAGCAAATTGCTTTATCGCCTGGGGGAATTATTCCGCTTTGATGCGCCAGTACGTATGGCGATCGCCGCCGTAGTGGCCGCGCTTTGCTATGTCTGGGCGCTGAGACGCCGCCGTCGGCATCCGGAGAAACGCTACGGTAATGAAGCCGCCTTGTTCGTTGCCGTGCTGTTCACCGCCTGCGCCCTGTGGCAAATGGGCGTCTGGCTGGATAACGGCAGTGGCCGGGTCTCGTTGCTGTTGACGTTCGCCGCGCTGCTGTATGGCGTGATTGGCTGGTGCAGCCGTTCCGGGCTGGTGTGGTGGTTTGCCCTGCTGTCGCTCGGCAATGCTTTTGGTGCCGAGACCGGCTATCTGTCCGGCTGGGGGGCTTATTGGCTGGGCATGAGCTTCCCGATTCGCTTTATCGCCTTTGGCGTGGTGCTGATCGCCGCAGCATTGCTGTTGCAACCACTGCTCGCTCGCCGTGGACTGGAGCGAGTTTCGCTGGCGATGGGCTTGCTGTATCTGTTCATCGCCCTATGGTTGCTGTCGATTTTCGGGAATTATGGCGATCTCGACAGCTGGTATAACGCACGTCAGATTGAACTGCTCCACTGGAGTCTGTTGTTCGGCCTCGCCGCCGTCGGGTGCATCTGGCTGGGGCTGAAACGCGACGACGCCATGCTACGTGGGTTTGGGTTGACCTTCCTCGGTATTAACCTCTATACCCGCTTCTTCGAATTTTTCTGGGACGCCATGCCCAAGGCGATTTTCTTTGTGGTGCTCGGCCTGAGCCTGTGGGCGCTGGGACATTACGCGGAAAAAGTCTGGCAATGGGGCCGTAAACCGCATGACCAAACCGATGATTAAGGCTCGCCGGTTTTAACGGTAAGAGTTACTGCTGGGTTTGACTCTGACCGGGCCAAACCCACAAAGTGTAAATGGTTAAACTAAAACTAAATCAATCACCTGACCTAATCTCTGTGATGTTGCGATAGATCATGATGACTTAATAATTAGCGGAGTAGTGTTTGGGGCAAGCAATAAAGCTTTTATCCAGGAGTGACTTATGGCTGCCTCAACTTTCTTTATCCCTTCCGTCAACATGATTGGCTCCGGCTGTTTGGACCAAGCGGCAAAAACCCTGAAACAGCAGGGATTGCGTCAGGCGTTGATCGTGACCGACAAAGTGTTGAATAACATTGGCGTAGTCGCCCAGGTTCAACAGTTGCTCGCCGCGCAGCAAATCGAAAGCTGCGTTTATGACGGCACTCACCCTAACCCCACCACGCTGAACGTGAAACAGGGCCTGGCCCTGCTGCAAGAGCATCAATGCGACTGCGTGATCTCCCTGGGGGGCGGCTCACCGCACGATTGTGCCAAAGGCATCGCGTTGCTGGCCACCAACGGCGGCGACATCAAGGACTATGAAGGCGTAGACCGCTCTGCAAAACCGCAGTTACCGATGATCGCCATTAATACTACCGCCGGCACCGCCTCTGAAATGACCCGTTTTTGCATCATCACCGATGAAGCACGCCACATAAAAATGGCGATTGTCGACAAACACGTTACGCCGCTCCTGTCGGTAAACGATCCGCATCTGATGGCCGGGATGCCGAAAGGCCTGACCGCCGCTACCGGCATGGATGCCTTAACCCACGCGATTGAGGCCTACGTTTCCAGCGCCGCCAACCCGATTACCGACGCCTGTGCGTTGAAGGCCGTCACCATGATCGCCGAATCGCTGCGCGACGCCGTTGCCGACGGCAGCAATATGCAAGCGCGCGAAAATATGGCCTATGCCCAATTCCTGGCTGGGATGGCCTTCAACAACGCTTCTCTCGGTTATGTGCATGCGATGGCGCACCAGCTCGGCGGTTTCTACGACCTGCCGCATGGGGTGTGTAATGCGGTGTTGCTGCCACACGTGCAGGAATTTAACGCCAGCGTTTGTGCGTCTCGCCTGAAGGATATCGCCGCCGCCATGGGGTTGGATGTGAGCTACCTTAACGATCAGCAGGGTGCCGCGGCCTGTATTGCCGCCATTCGATTACTGGCACAAGACGTTGGCATCCCGGCCGGGCTGCGTGATTTGCAGGTGAAAGAACAGGATCTGGATACGTTGGCCACCAACGCGCTGAAAGACGCTTGCGGCTTCACTAACCCAATACAGGCCACTCACGCGCAGATTGTCGCCATTTTCCGCGCGGCAATGTAAGTCATCAAAAACGGCAAAGGGCGGAAAATCCGCCCTTTGGTTATTCCAACTGCTGCAGCTCACCCAGTTTACTGACTCGCCAGCGGTGCTCGCAGAAATACAACAGCGGGTTATCCTGCTTGCTGTCGCTATAGCCGCTATACAGCTTAAGCGGCGTGCCTAGACGTTGTTCCAACTGCGTCACCTTCTGGACACCCAGGCAACGTAAAGCCAGCACCCAACCACCGTAACGCCGCAGGATGCGGCTGCCCACCAAGTGAATCTGCGGCAGAAAGGCCGAATCCTGATACACCTGCTCCACCAGCCGTTCCGGTGAACCGGTAATCAACCATACCTGCGCATCATGCGCCTCGAGGTACTGCCGCAAACGCATTTGCACCACCGGGAAAGCGGTCACCTTATTGCGGAAATAAGTCACAAAACGCTGCTCCAGCGCCTTTAACCTGGCCTCCGAACGCCCAAAGGTGATCGACCACAGCAGTACGCTCATTGGCCAACGGGCTGCACGGCCCATCACCAGCAGCGCCAACCCGACAACCGGCAGCAGCGGCACCACCAGCAGCAGATTCAACGGCAGATGGCGCAGCAAAAAACGCAAGAAACTGCCAAACATGTCTTCCTGATGCAGCGTGCCGTCCAGATCAAAGAACACCACGCGGCGGCCTTCCCCGGCCTGCTGGCTCTGTTTCTCGCTCAAGGGCTACTCCTCAGGATCGTTGAATCCCATTATCCAGGTGAAAATAAATCCAGCGGCAATGGTAATCACCAGGCCGGTCAGATACAACATCACCTTACCCGAGACGATGGTTAACGCCAAAGGTAAACCCGAGATGCCAAAGGTGATCACCGTTGCCACTTTCCAATAGCTGATCAGCGCCCCGCCCACCGCACCGCCGAGACAGGCGGCAATAAAAGGTTTGCCCAGCGGCAGAGTGACACCAAAAATCAAGGGTTCGCCAATACCGAGAATGCCGACCGGCAACGCCCCTTTGATGACCTTTTTGAGGCGCGCATTGCGGGTTTTCATCAATACCGCCAACGCGGCCCCGACCTGCCCAACCCCGGCCATCGCCAAAATAGGCAATAGCGGGTTGGAACCATGCGCCTGAACCAGTTCGACGTGGATCGGCACCAGGCCCTGATGCAAACCGGACAGCACCAGCGGCAGAAACAGCCCGGACAGCACCGCGCCCACCAGTAAGCCACCTTTATCGATCGCCAGATTGGCGCCGTGGGCAATCACGTCTGAAATATAACCGCCCAACGGCTGCAGGATCACAATAGCCAGGGATGCGGTCACCAAGGTGGTGATCAGCGGGTTGAGGATCAGCTCTATCGACTCCGGCAGCCAGTTGCGCAGGCGTTTTTCTACCCAACACATCAACGCCACCACCAACAGCACGGCAATCACCCCACCGCGCCCCGGCTGCAGCGCTTCGCCGAATAAAGTAATCTGCGCCAATGCCGGGCTTGAGAGAATCCCGGCCATCACACCGCCCATCGCCTGCGAACCGCCAAACACCCGTGCGGCGTTAACCCCCACCAAAATATTCATGATGGCAAACACCGCGCTGCCGAAAATGGCCAGCAGCCCGAGCACGTTGGGGTAATTCACCGCCAGTTCGCCGGCAATGTCCGGCCGCTTCAAGAGGTTGATGATGCCGGTAATCAGGCCTGAGGCGATGAAAGCCGGGATCAAAGGGATAAAGACATCGGCCAGCTTTTTCAGCGCGCCGCTCATCGGCGCGGCATATTTCTGCTTGGCCTGCGCCTTGTTGCGGGCGATGTTGTCCCCGGCAGCCGCAACTGCAACCGCAGGGGCCCCCGTAAGCAATGAGCGCATCGCGTCCACCACTTTGGCGGCGGCGCCGGGCCCGACAATGAACTGATGCTGTTCGCCCTGTTTGATGTAGCCCTTGACGCCTGGCAACTGCTTGAGCGCCGCCAGATCAAGGCGTTGCTCGTCGCTAACCTCGACGCGTACCCGTGTCATGCAGTTCTCCAGCCGCAGGATATTCCCTTCCCCACCCATGCCTGCCAGAATCTGTGTTGCCAGTGCCGTTGTTTTGTCCATCGCCCGCCCCAGGTGTCGTTAGCGCGTCAACGCCGCGCGTAAATAGCCGTCGTGCTGCTTTAAGCGCAACTGCGCCTCTTCAGCGTCGACGCCGGCCAGAATCATCAGGATTGCCGGTTTAACCTCAAAACCGGTCTGTGTCAGCGCCGCTTCGGCCTGACTGCGTTCAGCACCGGTGGCCTCCACCACGATGCGGCAGGCACGATCCACCAGTTTGACGTTGGTGGCTTTTACATCCACCATCAGGTTTTGGTAGACCTTCCCCAGTTTGACCATCGCCCCGGTCGACAACATGTTCAGCACCAGCTTCTGTGCGGTGCCCGACTTCAGCCGAGTGGACCCCGTCAGGGCCTCTGGCCCCACTACCGGCGAAATCGCCACCTGCGCTTCATGGGCGATCGGTGAGTCCGGATTGCAGGAGATTGCCGCCGTCGGGCAGCCCAGTTGTCGCGCATAGCGCAGCGCACCAATCACATAAGGCGTGCGCCCGGATGCCGCCAGCCCCACCACCATGTCGGTCGCGGTCAAATCCAGTGCGATAAGATCGGCTTCACCCAACGCCGCATCATCCTCCGCGCCTTCTACCGCTTTGAGCAACGCACCTGGACCGCCGGCAATCAACCCGATGACCATGCCGTGCGGCACGCCGAAGGTTGGTGGGCATTCAGAGGCATCCAACACGCCAAGGCGGCCGCTGGTCCCGGCACCGAGATAAATCAGCCGACCGCCGGCCTTCAATGCCGCCGCCGCCAGGTCCACTGCCTGTGCGATAGCCGGCAACACCTTTTCTATCGCCTCCGGCACCTTGCGGTCTTCCTGATTGAAGCAACTCACCATTTCCAACGTTGTCATCTCGTCGAGTCGAAGCGTGGCCGGGTTGCGGCTTTCGGATACTAATGCGCCTAAATTCATCTCTTCACCTTTGAATTTTTAATTCACAAACTGAAATCATTATTTGAATATTTTATTCAACAAAGCGAGCGCTTTTTGCTATTTTAAAGTCTCGCTCACAAAAAATTTTCACCGCGCGTTTTCGCCTCCCACGTGGCAGAATGGCCGCTGGCCTCAAGGGAAAAATGAATGAGTACCCTTCTTCGTATTCGCCAGATGTATCCAACGCTGGCTCAAAATGACCGCAAGCTGGCGGACTTTCTGCTGCATAACGCGGAGCAGGCACGCCATCTCAGTTCGCAGAAGCTGGCTCAACTGGCCGGCATCAGCCAGTCGAGCGTGGTGAAGTTTGCTCAGAAGATGGGCTACAAAGGCTTCCCGGCGCTAAAGTTGGCACTGAGTGAAACGCTAGCCCAGCCGCAAAAGGAACCTGTGGTCACGGTGCATAACCAGATCCTCAGCAGCGACTCGTTGAAAGCCGTCGGCGAAAAACTGTTGGTGGAAAAGCAGGCTGCACTGCGCGCCACGCTGGATATCAACAGTGAAGAGCGTCTGCATCAAGCGTTGGAAATGCTGCGTCAGGCGCGGAGGGTCATTTTATTGGGGATCGGCGCTTCCGGATTGGTCGCCAAGGACTTCTCATACAAGCTGTTGAAAATCGGCGTTATTGCCGTAGCCGAGCAGGATATGCACGTTCAGCTGGCGGCGGTTCAGGCGCTGGATAAGCGGGATTTATTGCTGGCAATTTCGTTCAGCGGTGAACGGCGGGAAATCAATCTGGCGGCGGAAGAAGCCCGCATTGCCGGCGCAAAAGTGCTGGCGCTCACCAGTTTTTCACCCAACGGCCTGCAGCAACGTGCCGATCACTGTTTGTATACCATTGCCGAAGAGCCCAATACCCGCAGCGCTGCCATTTCTTCCAGTACCGCTCAATATGCCCTCACCGACCTGCTGTTTATGGCCTTAATTCAGCACGATCTCGATCGCGCCCCCGAACGCATCAAACACAGCGAACAATTAATGAAAAAACTCGTCTGAGTCGTATAATGTCCGGGCCACAAATATCCAGGTATAAAAAACCTATCTAATAATAGAGTACGTGGCTCTTATTGTTCAAATTCCGAGCAGGGTTTGAACTGGCATGGACAGCAATATATTGACAACTGAGCTTAATGAAAACACACACAGCCATTCTAAATAAACTCCACACATCCGTAACACTTTACGCACTCCGAGATTTATTACTTTTCGTTGTCACTTCGTTGATATTAATAAAATCGATGGGCTACGGCGGCGGTAAAGGGGTTGATATTATTTTTATTTCCCTTACGCTATTATTATTGTCTATTTCTCCTCTCACTCGGTATTTCCTGGTCATTCCCTACATTATACTTTGTGCTATCTATGCCCCTGTCGGCATGATATATGGCCCACCTTCCGTTGCAGTGGTCTCGGCGCTGTTTCAAACCAACAGGGTCGAGGCCGTTGAATTCCTGCATGCCATACCGACAGGCTGTTATCTGTTACCCTTCGCTACACTGATGATGCTGTTTCTTCTCGCCCGCTATTGCTGGCGTCAACCGCTCTCGGCGCGTAAGGCTATGCCGTTTTTTCTGATTTTAATTGTGGTACTGTTTGCCAGAATACTCAGTGGAAACGCCGGAAATATTAAGTTGATAGATTTCTTTTCCTCATTGATGTCCTCATACCAAAGTTATAATCGGCAAATGATAGAAATCAATGCCGGCATGCTGGCCGAGCCCCGCTGGACTATTGATAGCGTAAATAGTAATCAGACTAACTATGTCATTATAGTGGGTGAGAGCATGCGCAGGGATTATATGTCCTTATTTGGGTACCCGACGTCAACAACCCCATTTTTGGATCGCGTAAACGGCACCTTTTACAGTAATTATATTTCTACCGCGCCGAACACCTTCGAATCCCTGCCGAGAACTCTGGCACTGAGCGACGGAAAAATCAGCTATATCTCAGATAATATTATCACGTTGGCAAAAGCAGCAGGATTACATACTTATTGGTTTTCCAATCAGGGACTGCTTGGTCAATTTGATGCACCGGTATCCAAAATAGCCATGTTCAGTGATGAATATCAGTTCCTGAAAAAAGGAGATTATCAATCGCGTAACACCGATGATGATGAACTGCTGCCATTGTTACAAACCGCGTTGGCTAACAACTCACCGGGGAACCTATATGTTCTGCATATTATGGGTTCGCATTCTGACTTTTGCGAACGACTCGGTGGTGAGCCGCCGGTTTTCACCAGCAGCAATACTGAGCTCGCCTGCTACCTTTCCACCTACCGCAAGACGGATAGGTTCATCGAACATACTTACCAAATGCTGCAAGATACCCATTCACCGTTTAAATTAATCTATTTCTCTGATCACGGTCTCTCTCAGCGAACTATTGATGGCAAAGTGTATCTGCGACATAGCGGCGATACACGACAGAATTACGAAGTCCCGCTCTTGGTGCTTTCTGATACCGATCGCCAACGTATCTTTGTTGACGAGCCACACAGTGCCTTTGAGTTTATCCGTCTTTTTGCCCGGCAGGCAGGCATAGTCGTGACTCATCCAGAACTGAATACGCGAGTAGCAGGGCCTGGTAAGCGGCCTACTTTCAATGGTCAGGAAATGGTTGATTTCGATCAGTTGGCCAATGACCCGCCAGAGTTATTATGACGGCCATCTCAAGGGGTGAGCGCTCTGCAGCAACGCATTGGCGGGCGCCGGTGGAAAAACGCCCAATAAAATGGGTTTTATGATAGATTGCGCGCCTGTTCGTGTGCACCGATTAAAAGATAACTGAAATGGCACTGCTGATTACCAAAAAATGCATCAACTGCGACATGTGCGAACCGGAATGCCCAAATCAGGCCATTTCGATGGGCGATGATATCTACCAGATCGATACCGATCGCTGTACCGAATGCGTCGGTCATTACGATATCCCAACCTGCCAGCAGGTGTGTCCGATCGACAACACCATTATCGTCAATCCAGAGCACCGCGAAACCAACGAACAGCTGTGGGACAAATTTGTGGTGCTGCATCATGCCGATCGGCTGTGACACAGAAATTCAGATCGACAAGGGCGCCAACAGGCGCCCTTTTTTTAATGGCCGATCGCCGGCTTACCCTTCGATAATCACCGTCGCGCAAGCATAACGGCGTTCATCTGCCAGCGAAACGTGAATGGAGGTCACCCCCATTTGCTGCGCCAGCTCGGCGGCGCGAGCATGCAAGCGGATATTCGGCTTGCCGAGACCGTCGTTGAACACTTCAAACTGATTAAACGCCAATCCGTTTCGTATCCCGGTGCCGAAGGCCTTGGCGGCAGCTTCTTTCACTGCAAAACGCTTGGCGAGAAAGCGCACCGGCTGCTGATGCTGCTGATACACTTCCCATTCGGCATCGCTCAGTACGCGACGCGCCAGGCGATCGCCGCTGCGCTCTACGACCGCTTCGATACGCGCCATTTCAACGATATCGGTGCCCAGCCCCAGCACGGCCATTAGCGGCGCGCTTCACGCATCAGCAGTTTCATATCCGTCACCGCCGCCGGCAGGCCGCACATGACCGCCTGGCCTATAATCGCATGACCGATATTCAGCTCATGCATTTCCGGCAGGGCCGCGATCGGCTGAACGTTATGGTAAGTCAGGCCGTGGCCAGCGTTAACCTTCAGGCCTTTCTCTGCGGCGTAGGTGGCGGCAACGGCGATACGATGCAGCTCGGCTTTGACCGCAAGTTCGCCTTCAGCTTCCGCATAGGCGCCGGTATGAATTTCAATGTAAGGGGCGCCCACCGCGACCGCTGCATCAATTTGGCGATGATCGGGATCGATAAACAGCGAAACCAGAATACCGGCCTGCGCCAAGCGTTCAACGGCGATGGCCATTTTGTCCTGCTGCCCGGCAACGTCCAGCCCACCTTCGGTCGTCACTTCTTCGCGCTTTTCCGGTACCAGACAGCAAAAGTGCGGTTTCAGCTCAACGGCGATATCCACCATTTCATCGGTCACGGCCATTTCCAGATTCATGCGCGTCTGGATGGTCTGGCGCAAAATGCGAACATCGCGATCGGTGATATGACGACGGTCTTCGCGCAGGTGCACCGTGATCCCGTCAGCCCCTGCTTGCTCGGCAATAAATGCCGCCTGAACCGGATCCGGATATTGGGTTCCGCGCGCGTTACGTAACGTGGCGATGTGATCGATATTGACGCCCAGCAGCAAATCAGCCATGACAACCCTCTAAAAAACGATTTTCAGTAGCGGTAGTTTACACGCGGGTGCAGTAGCGCAAAAGGAGAAAAGGTCAGGCGTCGTCGACCGGCGTATCCGGCTGTTTACGGACAAACTGACGGAACAGCTCACGGCTCTTGAGCGGCTTACCGCCCAGGTAGGGTTTAAGCGCCATACGGGTAAAACGCTTGGCGGCACGCAAGGTTTGCACATCAGGGAACTGACGCTCCGCCAGCGCGCGTAATTCGCGGCCGGTAAAGCTGTAGTGATCCACCACCAGGCTGGCGATAAAGCCTTTTTCCTCACGGTAGCGGTAGGTCATACCATCATCGACCGGCAGACCGCTGCCGGCGCAGTGCAGGAAGTCCAGACCGTAACCCAGGTGATTCAGCAAGGCCAATTCGAACTGGCGCAGTGCCTGCTCCGGCGAAACGTCTTCTGCCGCCAGCGCCTGCAAACATTGCAGATAGTCGAAGAACAATACCGAGTAATTGGCTTCCTGCTCAAGCACCCGTGACAGCAGCTCATTCACGTAGAGGCCGCTGTACAGCATCATGCCGCTGAGAGGTAAACCTAGGGACACCGCTTCGGCGTTACGCAGCGTTTTGACTTCGCCACGACCGCCCCAGCGGACTAACAGAGGGGTAAAGGGCTGCAGACAACCCTTCAGATTAGAACGACGGCTGCGCGCGCCTTTTGCCAGCAAGCGCACCCGTCCATGACCTTCCGTAAACATATCCAGCATCAGGCTGGTTTCACTGTACGGGCGTCCATGCAGGACGAAAGCGCGCTCCCAGCCGTCCATTGGAGAGGTTATTTCAGATCGTCGGTATAGCCCAGGCTACGCAACGCACGTTCGTCGTCCGCCCAGCCCGATTTCACTTTCACCCACAGTTCCAGATGCACTTTGGTTTCAAACATCTGTTCCATGTCCTGACGGGCTTCGATACCGATGGTTTTGATCTTCGCACCTTTGTTGCCGATGACCATTTTCTTCTGGCCTTCGCGCTCAACCAGGATCAGACCGTGCACGTTGTAACCACCGCGCTCGTTCGGCACAAACTGTTCGATCTCAACCGTCACCGAGTAAGGCAACTCTTCACCCAGGAAACGCATCAGCTTTTCACGGATGATTTCCGACGCCATAAAGCGCTGGGAACGGTCGGTGATGTAATCGTCCGGGAAGTGGTGTTCCGCTTCCGGCAATACCTTGCGCGCGATAGCGGCGATGGTATCGACATTCATGCCTTTCTCCGCAGAGATTGGCACCACATCGAGGAAGTTCATCTGTTGGCTGAGGAACGCAATGTGCGGCAACAGCTTGGACTTGTCGGTGACGTTGTCGACCTTGTTGATCGCCAGCACAACCGGGCATTTCAGGCTGCGCAGTTTGTTGACCACCATTTCATCGTCGGCGGTCCAGTTAGTACCTTCAACTACGAAGATCACCAGCTCGACGTCGCCGATTGAGCTGCTGGCGGCGCGGTTCATCAAACGGTTGATGGCGCGCTTTTCTTCGATGTGCAGACCCGGGGTGTCGACGTAAATGGCCTGATAGGCGCCATCGGTGTCGATACCCATAATGCGGTGACGGGTCGTCTGCGGTTTACGCGAGGTGATGGAGACTTTTTGCCCCAGCAGTTGGTTCAGCAACGTGGATTTGCCCACGTTGGGACGACCGACTATCGCAATAAAACCACAGTATTGTTTTACTTCGCTCATTCAAGCTCCAGATTTTTCAGCGCTTGTTCCGCTGCCGCCTGCTCGGCTTTACGACGGCTTGAGCCGGTACCCATCACGGGTTCGCTCAAACCACTCACCTGACAGTGGATAGTAAACTCCTGATCGTGCGCCTCACCGCGAACCTGCACCACCAGATAAGAAGGTAATGGCAGATGACGACCTTGCAAAAACTCCTGTAAACGGGTTTTGGGGTCTTTCTGCTTATCACCGGGGCTGATTTCGTCCAACCGGCTGCGATACCAGTCCAAAATCAGTCGTTCAACAGTTTGAATATCGCTATCCAGGAACACGCCGCCAATTAAAGCTTCCACCGTATCCGCCAGGATTGATTCGCGGCGGAATCCACCACTTTTCAACTCACCCGGCCCGAGGCGAAGACACTCGCCCAGATCGAACTCGCGCCCCATCTCCGCCAGCGTATTGCCGCGCACCAGCGTGGCACGCATGCGGCTCATATCACCCTCGTCTACGCGAGGAAAACGATGATAGAGCGCATTGGCGATGACAAAACTAAGAATAGAGTCACCCAGAAACTCAAGACGTTCATTGTGTTTACTGCTGGCGCTACGGTGAGTTAACGCTTGCAGTAAGAGCTCCTGCTGTTGAAAAGTGTAGCCCAGCTTCCGCTGTAGCCTATTTATTACGATGGGGTTCATGAGTTACCAATAGATCAAGAATGCGTCAAAAACTTGCAGCATACGGAACAGGCCTGCTTCGCCGAAAGCCAATCCAAAGCTGTTTCGTTTGCAGTGGCTCCCAACAGGGAGCCAACTTTTTATCGCTCGAGCCGGTATTCTACAACGAGTGGAAATATAATGCTGCGTTTATAGACGCCTGATTAATGAATTCCACCGATGCGGCTAAATCTTACGCCGGTAGGCCATTCGCCTTCCTGCTTTTCAAAACTCATCCAGATAGCCGTGGCTTTACCCACCAGATTTTTCTCCGGTACGAAGCCCCAGTAACGGCTGTCGGCGCTGTTGTCGCGGTTATCACCCATCATGAAGTAATGACCCGCCGGCACAACCCATTCCGCCAACTGTTTACCCGGCTGCTGGTAGTAAGCGCCCACCTGATCCTGCGTGCCTGGCACGGTCAGAATATGGTGAGAAACCGAGCCCAGCGTCTCCTGGCGTTCACGCAGACGGATACCACCCTGTGGCACGTTGTCGCTCAGCGGGATCTGGTAAAAGCCATTGCTGGCTTCGCCCATACCGCTGCGGCTGAACAATTGAACAAAGTCGCTTGGCTGCGCATCGTTGTAAGTCACCGCTAACGCGGTATCGCATGACTGACCGCTATTACAGGATGGCTGAACGGTTACGCGCTTATTGACCGGATCGTAACTTACACGGTCGCCCGGCAGGCCGACTACGCGCTTGATATAATCCAATTTAGGATCCAACGGATATTTAAATACCGCAATATCACCGCGTTTCGGATGGCCGGTTTCAATTAGCGTGGTCTGGGTAATAGGATCTTTAATGCCGTAGGCATATTTCTCCACCAGAATAAAATCGCCAATCAACAACGTCGGCATCATCGAACCGGACGGGATCTGGAAAGGTTCGTAAATAAACGAACGCACCACAAAGACCAGCAGCAACACCGGGAACACTGACGCGCCGGTTTCAATCCAACCCGGCTGCTTCGCCACTTTCGCCAGCGTTTTGTCGTCCACGGCACCCGCAGTCTGCGCATTCACCGCCGCAATCTTGGCGCGGCGGGCAGGCGCCCATTTAAAGCGCTCAAAGGCCCAAATGATCCCGGTGACCAACGTTGCCAGCGCCAGGATCAGGGCAAACATATTCGCCATGCAAACTCCCTAATTACGCGAACTAATCGCTCTTACTTACTGTCTTTGCCAACGTGCAGAATGGCCAGGAACGCTTCTTGCGGCAACTCTACGTTACCGACCTGCTTCATACGTTTCTTACCGTCTTTCTGTTTCTGCAACAGCTTCTTCTTACGGCTAACGTCGCCGCCGTAGCATTTTGCCAGAACGTTTTTACGCAGCTGCTTCACCGTGGAGCGCGCGATGATATGGGTGCCGATCGCCGCCTGAATGGCGATGTCGAACTGCTGACGAGGGATCAGCTCTTTCATCTTCTCCACCAGCTCGCGGCCACGGTATTGCGCATTGTCGCGGTGGGTAATCAGCGCCAGCGCATCCACACGCTCGTTGTTGATCAGCACGTCGACACGCACCATGTCAGAGGTCTGGAAGCGCTTGAAGTTGTAATCCAGCGACGCATAACCGCGTGACGTAGACTTCAGGCGGTCGAAGAAGTCGAGTACCACTTCCGCCATCGGGATTTCGTAAGTCAGCGCAACCTGATTGCCGTGATAAACCATGTTGGTTTGCACGCCGCGTTTTTCGATACACAGCGTGATGACGTTACCCAGGAATTCCTGCGGCATCAGCATGTGACACTCGGCGATCGGCTCACGCAACTCTTCGATATTGTTCAGAGGCGGCAGCTTGGACGGGCTATCAACGTAAATCGTCTCTTTGCTGGTAGTTTCCACTTCATACACTACCGTCGGTGCGGTGGTGATCAGCTCCAGATCGTATTCACGCTCCAGACGTTCCTGGATGATCTCCATGTGCAGCAGGCCGAGGAAGCCACAACGGAAGCCGAAGCCCAGCGCGGTGGAGCTCTCTGGCTCATAGAACAGGGAGGCGTCATTCAGGCTCAGCTTGCCCAACGCATCGCGGAAGGACTCATAGTCGTCGGAGCTGATCGGGAACAGGCCTGCATAAACCTGCGGCTTCACTTTTTTGAAGCCCGGCAAGGCCTTGTCCGCCGGCTGGCGCGCCAACGTCAGGGTATCACCCACCGGCGCACCGAGGATGTCTTTGATTGCACAGACCAACCAGCCTACTTCGCCACAGTTCAACACGTCGCGATCGACACGCTTCGGCGTGAAGATACCCAGACGATCGGCGTTGTAGGTTTGGCCGGTGCTCATGACTTTAATCTTGTCGCCCTTGCGCATGGTGCCGTTTTTAACGCGCACCAGGGAAACTACGCCCAGGTAGTTATCGAACCAGGAGTCGATGATCAGGGCCTGCAGTGGCGCATCCGGATCGCCTTGCGGCCCCGGGATATCGCGCACCAGGCGTTCGAGCACTTCCGGCACGCCAACACCGGTTTTGGCGGAACAACGCACCGCGTCGGTCGCGTCGATGCCTACGATATCTTCAATTTCCTGCGCGGCGCGGTCAGGATCGGCAGCCGGCAAGTCAATTTTGTTCAGTACCGGCACCACTTCCAGATCCATATCCAGCGCGGTGTAACAGTTAGCCAGAGTCTGAGCTTCTACGCCCTGCCCGGCATCGACCACCAGCAGCGCGCCCTCACAGGCGGCCAGTGAGCGCGAAACTTCGTAAGAGAAGTCAACGTGCCCTGGGGTGTCGATAAAGTTGAGCTGATAGGTTTGACCGTCCTGCGCCTTATAATCTAGCGTGACGCTCTGCGCTTTGATGGTAATACCGCGCTCGCGCTCCAGATCCATAGAATCGAGCACCTGCGCGGCCATTTCACGTTCGGTCAAGCCACCGCAAATTTGAATGATGCGGTCGGACAGCGTCGACTTACCGTGGTCAATGTGGGCAATAATGGAGAAATTTCGTATATGCTTCATTATAAAAGTTTTTCTGCCTTGGTATTTCTGAATTACTCGCCTATAGAAACCCGCATGGACCTAAAGCGACAGTGAATGGGTTCGGCCGTCTTGCGCCTGAATCGCTGCATTCTACATGTCACAACACTGAAAACCTAGCGATCGGTGCAGTGAAGGCATTCTATTATGTGCACTTTAATGTTACAGAGCGCCCCGGGTTATGAAAGCCGATGTTAACAAAACTCAGCGTGCTCACAACACCGAGTTGCAACAGCCGTTGCCCTCCGCATTTCTTTCTCCGCCATCGGCGGGATCCGGCAGTAATACATAACCGCCAATAACGCAATAAACCCTCTCCGAGTTATTGATTAAATAATATCTGGATCAATATCTTAGAATTGCAGTCTCCCCCTTCGGCTTTAGGAAAAACCCCATATACGCCTCCCGGTAGCTTCTATAGAAATGAAGGTGAACACCGTGACAAAACATAATTCAGGGCACTACATCGGCATGCCCACCGGGGTTCACCAGCATATCTCTACGTATTGATTGGAAGGTGCAAAATGATCGATAAAGGGCAAATGCTGAGCCGGCACGATTTTTCTAAGGTCAATTGGGGCATTCTGACGGCAGCGGCGCTGCTGTTAACCATTGGTGCGGCGATGCTGTTGCTGCCGCTGCTGAGCAATATGGATGAAAATGCAATACTGACCCTACTGCAAACCGGCGCAGCCACTATTGTACTCGGCTGTATTCTTCTGGCGCTACGCCACTATCTGCGGCCAGCGGTGACTTACCGTCTGTACGAACATGGCGTTAGGGTGATAAACCAACATAGTCACAAAGAACGCTTTATCCCCTTTGAAAAAATTGGGGATATTTATCGTTTTCGCGGCGGGCGCCTGTTTGGCGGGCTATTCGACGTAATGGCATTTCGTGCCTCGGCTGAACACCCCTGGTACCCGGTGTTCAGCAACCTGTCTCACTCCTGGCGGCTGGCGGATACCATTATTAATCAGCAGATCCAGCAACGTGGGCCGCTGGCGCTGAATGCGTTGTATCAGGGGGAAGTGCTGTCGTTTCACTATCTCAGCTGCGGAGCTCGCTGGCTGAATCATTTATTGCCCGGAAACCGACAAGGAAAACAGGTTCAAACGCTACAGTTGAGCGCAACTGCGGTTATCACGGCACAAGGATCAATCCCGATTGAACAGATCCGTGAACTCGAGAATAATCCACGACGTGGCACCATTCGACTGCTGGATAACCAGGGGAATGCGTTGTTTACGATAGGGTATTTTTCGCTGCTCAGCGCAGACCTGTTTGTCGCACTGTTAGAGCATATGATCTACAGCCGCATCCCCGCCTACCATAACCGGCGGTGACGCGGCCGAAGTTTTAACGCAGAGGTTCGTTTTCCGTCTGCAGGCGCATGGCCCCAGGCGGTAAACCAATTTGCAAAACGACAGGTTGGTAATTGGCTTGCTCGCCGAGACGATGAGCCAGACCACGCGCCAGAATAAAAGCCAGGCCACCGCCAAGCAATGCACCGAGCGCGGCAGAAGCGTCAGTACCCAGCCAGTATTGCAACAGGCTGCCACCCAGCATCATTCCCACCAGCGGCGTCAGATAAACCAGCATCGCAGAACGCAGCAAGCTGCCTTCTGCAATGCCTACTTCGACGCGTTGACCCGGCTCGAGCGGCTGCTCAATGCGTACCTGCAGTTGGTGTTCGGTTTCCGGCACCAATTCGTTTAACGCGCGCGCACCGCATCCAGAGCGAGCAGTGCAGCTGCCGCATCCGGCTTTCGGCTCACAACGCAACAGCGCCACGCCCTGTTGCCACGAAACGACCGTGGCCCACTCTTTCATCATTGTGGTGATACCTTGAAGGAAATACTGTCTGCAATACGTTTGGCCGTTGCCGGCGGTAATTCGCCAACAATGGTAATTTCATTGCCGTTACGCACTTCGGTTTGAATCGTGCGTCGACCCTGACGATAATACTGCTGGCCCGCACCGCTGCCCGCAGGGCTGATATTGACCGAGAAGCTGAATAAACCATCGCTGTAAAGCCGTGACTCTACCGGCTCTGTCACATTCGGCAGTTTACGGCGATTACGCGCCACCTCGTCCACCCCAGCCGGTAACCAGCCCGTGCTCCAGCTCAGCTTGATTTTATCTACCGAAGGCAGCGACAGCAATGGTGGCAGGTTAGCTTTGATCAGCCCTTCCATCACGCCCTGCACTTGCGGCCCGACCACGAACGAAATCACCCGATATTGCTCCAGCGTTTCGCCGTCGCGATCGATCAGATCAACCCGCAGTGGCAGCTTGGTATCTTCGTCCATCCAGACTATATAGCTATAGCGCGAGCCATCACGCGCAACCACGCGGATCACTTCGCAGGGACGATCGGAAATACGGGTGCTGCCAACGGAGATGAAATCGTAATATTTCGCCAGGCGGCTGAAATCGGCATAAACAATCGCCGGCAACGCATCGACGATATGATCGCCGGACAGCGTAAAGGGTTCCAAACCGGGTTCGAAATAGCTGATCCCGCCGCCGCGCTGTAACACTTCACGACGTGGACCATCCATATGCAGCAGTTGACCGAGAGGCAATTGATCGATCACCGCATGACGATAACGCAGCGATTCAATCCCCTGCTTGCTGATGCTGATATAGGCGAGTTCATAATTGAGCGAACGGCTGGCACTGCTCATCTGTTGCAACAACGCCCCGGACGCAGTGGGCTGCGCCGGGGCGATGCTTGAGTAGAGCAGGCTGCCCGTCAATAGACAGACGGAGAACCAAATTTGCTTCATTACTGCTGTTGCATTCCTAAAGACTGAGTTCCGGGAACCTGAACAGCAGCCTGCTGTGGTGTGCTTTGCTCAAGCTGCAGCTGATCAGAATGCAAACGACGTTGCAACTCATAATCTTGCAGCATAGCGTTAATGCGTTTGCGCTGTTCCTGCACCTGCTGCTGTTGTCCGCTGCCGGTAGAGAAACTGTCTGCCGGCACGCCGAGGCTAACCGGTGATGCCTGCCCCATGATTGGCAGGGTAGTGAACGCTGGTGATTCAGCGGCAGCCGATTGCTCAGCCGGCTGGTTGTACTGCTGAACGCCGACAATCACCGCGAGCGACACGCAGGCCGCCATGCCAATCTGTGTGATCTGGCTGGCCCAAGGACGAACTTTGTCCCAGAACGGCATTTTTTGCCAGGTGTGCGGTTGCGGCTGAGACTCCGGCACGGCAGAAGGAACCAGACGTGCGGGTTCTTTCTCAAGTGCAGCAGCAACACGATCTGCGATATCGAAATGCATGACTTGCCCGATATCACCCCGTAATGTGTCACGTATCAGGTGATAGCTCTGCCAGCTTTGTTGAAGCGCCCTGTCTTTAGACAATGAACTCAGTAGCTCGCTGTCGAGCGATTCTCCATCCATCAGAGCGGAAAGCTTTTCTTTCTGCATGCCTAAGTACCCTTCCTGTGTCCGCCATTGCTAACGTTGAATCAGCGGTTGAACTTTATTATCGATAGCCTCCCTGGCGCGGAAAATACGCGAACGTACGGTTCCGACCGGGCAATCCATGATGGCCGCTATCTCTTCGTAGCTTAGACCATCCAGCTCCCGCAGGGTAATCGCCATGCGAAGATCCTCAGGGAGAGACTCAATGGTACGGAAAACTATCTGTCTCAGCTCTTCTGACAACATTAAGTTCTCAGGGTTCGAAATTTCTTTCAGTGCACCCGCACTTTCGTAATTTTCTGCGTCGTTGGCATCCACATCGCTGGATGGCGGACGACGGCCCTGAGCAACCAAATAATTCTTTGCCGTGTTCACGGCGATTCGATACAACCAGGTATAGAAAGCGCTATCCCCACGGAATGATTCCAGTGCGCGATAGGCTTTAATAAACGACTCCTGCACCACATCCGGCACATCGCCCTGCGGTACATACCGGGAAACCAGACTCGCAACTTTATGCTGGTAACGAATTACCAGTAAGTTAAACGATTTCTGATCGCCCTTTTGGACCCGCTCAACCAGAACTTGATCCGTTAACTGCTCGCTCATCCGAGGTAAACTCTCCCCAAATCCGTCTCCACGCGTAAAATTGTACTGCCAGCCATACATTATTTTCCTGAGCAAGCACTCGCTTGGAGTTCATACAGAACGCGAAGTTCCGTATTGCCATTGTTTTTTATGTTGATGTCACCCATCCGTGGCTTTTGCCCGGACAATTAGGCTAACATGAATTTCACTCTTCTTCTGCACACATCATACGTTATGCAACCATCATCTGAACATGTTAGCGATGTACTGATCGTCGGCAGCGGTGCTGCGGGCTTGTCACTGGCGTTGCGCCTGGCGCAGCATTGCAAGGTTACCGTACTCAGCAAGGGGCCGCTCAACGAAGGCGCCACATTCTATGCCCAAGGCGGGATCGCCGCGGTTTTCGATGAAACGGACAGTATTGCCTCACACGTTGATGACACTTTAATTGCCGGAGCCGGCCTGTGTGACAGAGACGCCGTTGAGTTTATCGCTGGCAATGCCCGCCACTGCGTGCAGTGGTTGATTGACCAAGGGGTCTTGTTCGACACCGAAGTCAACGCTCAGGGCGAAGAGCATTACCACCTGACGCGGGAGGGGGGGCACAGCCACCGCCGTATCCTGCATGCCGCTGATGCTACAGGTAAAGAAGTAGAGACCACACTGGTAGGGAAAGCAAGCGCCCACCCCAATATTTGCGTGATGGAACGCCGCAATGCGGTCGATCTGATCACCTCCAACAAAATCGGCCTGCCGGGCACCCGCAGAGTCGTCGGCGCCTACGTCTGGAACCGCGAGCTGGAGCAGGTAGAAACCTATCGTGCCAAAACGGTGGTGCTGGCAACCGGTGGTGCCGCCAAGGTGTATCAATACACCACCAACCCGGATATCTCTTCCGGAGATGGCATCGCCATGGCCTGGCGCGCAGGATGCCGGGTCGCCAACCTCGAATTTAACCAGTTTCACCCGACCTGCCTGTTCCACCCGCAGGCACGTAACTTCCTGCTGACCGAAGCCTTGCGCGGTGAAGGGGCTTATCTGAAGCGCCCGGACGGCAGCCGCTTTATGCCCGATTTTGACCCACGAGGCGAACTGGCACCACGCGATGTCGTTGCCCGCGCCATCGACCACGAAATGAAGCGCCTGGGTGCGGACTGCATGTATCTGGATATCAGCCATAAACCGGCTGAATTCATTACTCAGCATTTCCCGATGATCCATGAAAAACTGCTGACGCTGGGTTTCGATCTGACTACGCAACCTATCCCTATCGTACCCGCCGCGCACTACACCTGCGGCGGCGTAATGGTCGATCAGCATGGTCGTACCGATCTGGATGGGCTGTATGCCATTGGCGAAGTCAGCTATACCGGCCTGCATGGCGCCAACCGCATGGCGTCCAACTCGCTGTTGGAGTGCTTGGTTTACGGCTGGTCAGCAGCAGAAGACATCAAGATGCGTCTGCCGTTTATCAAGTTGGCGAAACAGCTGCCGCAGTGGGATGAGAGCCGGGTGGATGACGCGGATGAACGAGTGGTCATTCAGCACAACTGGCATGAGTTGCGGCTATTTATGTGGGACTACGTGGGTATTGTGCGCACCACCAAACGGTTGGAGCGTGCCCTGCGCCGCATCAATACGCTGCAGGCGGAAATTGATGAGTACTACGCCAACTTCCGTATCTCCAACAATTTGCTGGAGCTGCGAAATCTGGTGCAGGTGGCGGAATTGATCGTACGCAGCGCCATGGCGCGTAAGGAAAGCCGTGGGTTGCACTTTACGCTGGACTATCCGGATATGCTGCCGGAAGCGCTGCCGACCATACTGCAACCCTAGCAGCGACACCGCAAGGGCGCCCACTGTGGCGCCCTTTTCATTTCAATAGAACAAGTAGAAATCGGTAATCAAACGGCGGAACGCCTCGGTGTAACTGCCATCAGCCAGCTTGATCGCCAGGCTTTGCGCCGCTTTTTGTTCCGTCGGTTGACGGGTCAGGGCCAGCAGCACGCGATGTAACGGCGTATCGGCGCGATCGCCGACGTTCAGCCGTTGCGCAGTATGCCATCCACGGCGTTGTGCATTACTTTCAAAGACCTCACCAATATCATGCGGCAGCACTACGCAAAAAGTCCCCTGTGGGGCAATCAACCGTTCCGCGCTTTCCAGCAAGGCGTCGTGGGTGAGCGTTTCAGTATAACGCGCGTTGTGACGAGCCTGGTCACGGCAGGCGACAGCCGGCTCAAAATATGGCGGGTTGCTGACGATCAGGTCGTATTGGCCGGCATGGTGCTGGGCATAATAATGAATGTCCTGCGCATGCACCTGGATACGCTCAGGCCAAGGCGATTCCTGCACGTTGTCACGCGCCTGCGCGGCGGCAGCCTCGTCCAGCTCCACGGCGTCAATCAGCACGGACTCGGCTGAACGTTGTGCCAACATCAGCGCGATCAGTCCGCTACCGCTACCGATATCCAGCACGCGTTGCGCCTGCGCCAAGGGCGCCCATGCGCCGAGCAGCACGCCATCGGTGCCCACCTTCATTGCACAGCGATCGTGAGCAACAAAAAACTGCTTAAAGGTAAAACCACCGCGACGCGGGGTGAAATTTGCTTTCGATTGAGTACTCACAATAACCACCTGAAGACAAAACTGGCGTAGCATAAGGCAATCTGATTTTTGGGAAAAGAGATGCTTTCCGCTTAAATAGGTGAAGAACGCGGCCAACCCGTCTATAATCGGCGCCCCAAGTAGAGGTAGACCATGACAGTAACCAATTTTTCCGAACTCGAACTCGATGAACGCCTGATAAACGCCCTGCGCGATAAAGGCTACGAACGCCCAACCGCCATTCAAGCCGAGGCGATCCCGCCTGCGATGGATGGGCGCGACGTATTGGGTTCGGCGCCAACCGGCACCGGCAAGACCGCGGCATTTTTGCTGCCGGTATTGCAACATCTGCTCGACTTCCCACGTAAGAAGTCCGGCCCACCGCGCGTACTGATCCTGACCCCGACGCGCGAGCTGGCGATGCAGGTAGCCGATCAGGCTCGTGAACTGGCTGCTCATACTTCGCTGGATATCGCCACCATCACCGGCGGCGTCGCCTATATGAACCACGCGGAAGTCTTCAGTGAAAACCAGGACGTGGTGGTCGCGACCACCGGCCGCCTGTTGCAGTATATTAAAGAAGAAAACTTCGACTGCCGCGCAGTAGAGACGCTGATCCTCGATGAAGCCGACCGCATGCTCGACATGGGCTTCGCGCAGGACATCGAAACCATTTCCGCCGAGACCCGCTGGCGTAACCAGACCCTGCTGTTCTCCGCGACGCTGGAAGGCGATGCCATCCGCGAATTCGCCGAACGCATTCTGAAAGAACCGGTAGAGGTCGAAGCCGATCCGTCACGCCGCGAACGTAAAAAGATCCTGCAATGGTACTACCGCGCCGACGACGTACAGCATAAAACCGCTCTGTTGGTGCACTTGCTGCAGCAACCGGACGTGCAGAAATCCGTTATCTTCGTGCGCAAACGTGAGCGTGTGCATGAGCTTGCCGGCTGGCTGCGCGAGGCAGGCATCAACACCTGTTACCTCGAAGGCGAAATGGTGCAGGCCAAGCGCAACGAAGCGGTAAAACGTATGATGGACGGCCGTGTGAACGTGCTGGTCGCAACCGACGTTGCTGCGCGAGGTCTGGATATCCTGGATATCACCCACGTGTTCAACTTCGACATGCCGCGCACCGCAGATACCTATCTGCACCGTATCGGCCGTACCGGTCGTGCCGGGCGCAAGGGCACCGCAATTTCGTTGGTTGAAGCACACGACCACCTGCTGCTGGGCAAAGTGGGCCGTTATCTGAACGAGCCGCTGAAAGCACGCGTGATCGATGAACTGCGTCCATCAACCAAAGTGCCAAGCGAAAAGAGCAACGGCAAGCCTTCGAAGAAGGTTCTGGCCAAACGCGCGTCAGACAAAGAAAAAAATAAAGAAAAAGCCAAGGTGAAAGTACGTCATCGCGATGCGAAAAACGTAGGCAAACGCCGCCAGCCAAAGGCCAAGCCTGAGGGCAGCGGCGCGAAGTAATACCGCCGCAGTGAATAAAAACCGCCTCCTTTTCCGCAGGCGGTTTTTTTATGCCCCGTTACTGCTGTCCGTATTGCGCCACCTGTTGATGGGCTTTCAACCAGGCGTTCAGTTGACGATAGCGATCGCGCATTTCTTCATTCTGCAATGCCGTCGGCGTCTGCGATAAGTAGAACTGGAAGGCCACGCCTTGCTGATTGCGCGCTTTGGCGTCCGCCCCCGCCTGCAACAGCATCAGCGCCAACTGCGGCGCATTGATTTTCGCCGCCAGGTGCAAAGGCGTATCCCCCAGCCGATCGCTAAGGGTGACATCGGCACCGGACACCAACAGCAGCCGTACTTGCTCCTCACGCCCCGCCAAGACTGCCGCTGCCAGCGGCGTAGCACCGGTCACCGCATTGCGCGGGTTCAGCGGCACTCCGTGTGCCAACAGCAATCGAAGATACTGCGGGTCCTGCACCGCAGCGGCGGTATGCAACGCGCTATTGCCATCCAGGCCCGGAGTGGTCGCATCGGCCCCCAACGCCAGCAGCGAGCTTAGGCTTTGCGTTTGCTGCGACAGTATGGCCCATTGCAGCAAAGTAACCTGACGGTCCCCCTGTTCATGCAGGCGCGCCTCAGTTGCCTGTTCGGCAATCCCGTTGCTATCACCACGCGCCACTGCCTGAGCCAGTGCCAGATTGCTGCGCCCGTTAAACGGAGAAATTTCCTGATTCATCTGTTGTTCCTTAGCCATCATCAGCAAACCGGCGATCGCGATTACCGCCAGCGTGGCGACCATTAACGTCTCCCATAGGCGCCGCCGTTCAGGCATTGGCCTTCGTCTCCCATGGCTTTTGCTCCGCCATCGAGCCGATCACCTTATCAATCCCATGAGCAGTCAGGCTGCGATCCAGGTGTTTGCTCGGGCGCCAGTCGTCAATGCCGCTCAGGGTGTCGTTATTGGCCAGCGTGATTTTATGCCCAATGGCATCCGGGATCAGCGAAGTGGATTCCTGCGTGCCGGTCAGCATGTCGTATTGCTCGCTGTAACGGCGGATACCACCGGCTTGTGCATCCTGCTTCGCCGCTGCCGGATCGATCCCCATACGATTCAGCGTATAATCGGAAACCCCGGCAGCGTTAAAAGTCACCGCCACCGTGCCCGTTGCCAGCGCTGCCGTAGCCGCCAGACCGCCGCCCAGCGAATGACCGGCGATCACCAGCGCATCACCAAAGGCTGCCTTGGCGCTTTTCGCAAGGGATACCGCCTGATTGTACTGCACATCGTCATAGCCGGTCGCCTGGCGCACGTTGCTCAACCAGTCGCGCATATCATTGGTGCCGGCGAAGGCCAACACATACTGCTGATTATCACTGTAGATCCCGGCCTGAAAACCCGACGCCGCATCCTGCAGACTGGCAGGATCAATGCCGACCCCCAGCAAAGCATCGGCACTCAACCGATTGAACCCCTCGATGCCCTGACTGCCGGTGCTGTAAACGTCTTTAGCCAGTAACGCCAGCGTATAGTCCCCCTTCTGTGGCTGCTGACCGCGTGTCACGCCCTGATTCGCCGCCGCCGGCGCTGCTGCCGACAAATCGCTGACCAGCGTGTTCAGCAGGTTCTGGGCATTCAGGCTATTCTGGGAAAGCGTGGCCGCGGGGGCCTTTGATGCCGAGGGTTCAGTAGGCTGGGAAGGATCCAAACGCTCTGGCAGCGTACGCGTTGCCGGGGGCTGAATCGCCGCAGGGCTGACCGCAGAGGTAAAACTCAAAGACATACTCATGCCGACTCCTTGTCGATAGACTTATCAATGCCGCACCTCATTGGGTGCTGATGTAGCTATCGGCAGGTCGGAGCAGTTCTGTAATGAGAAGAATTATCTTTGCGAGGAATGTGATCCGGATTCACTTTCTGGCCGTTGCGGCAAGAAAAAAGGGAGCCGAAGCTCCCTTATATTAAGCGTGCGTAAAATTACAGACTTTCTGTAAAAGTACGTGTAATCACGTCACGCTGCTGTTCTGGCGTCAGCGAGTTGAAACGCACTGCATAGCCGGACACGCGGATGGTCAGCTGCGGGTATTTTTCCGGATGCTTAACCGCGTCTTCCAGAGTTTCGCGACGCAACACGTTCACATTCAGGTGCTGACCACCTTCTACGCGAACGGTCGATTGCATTTCCAATGGCACTTCACGGTACTCGATCTGGCCCAGTTCGCTGACCGGTACCACCTGATCTTCCGCATAGTTGGCTTTAGCGCAAACGCAGCGGGCTTCTGATGTTTCGTCGTCCAGCAGCCAGAAAGAGTTCACCAGCGCCTGGTCGTTCGCTTTAGTGATTTGAATACCAGTAATCATTTTGTTGCCTCCGTACAAGGGCGAAAAATTCTACTTCGAAAGAAAACCCAATGTTGGTTTCGGCCATTTGGTAAAACCATTGTTGTCTTGTTGTTCTGTATACCAGTCTGGCCGGGGCAATTCTTTGATTAAAGTCAATTTTCACGGAGTACCCACAGAGCGAGAATGGGCAAGTTTATGTTTTATGTCAATTTTCCCTGTAGAGCACATCGCAATTATTTTTGTAAATTTTAAAAAATATTTATATGCAGGGGCGCGGTGGAAAAAGAAAAGCGGGTTTCGCTGCGTGGCACTAAACGGTAAGCTATGCCCAGTGAATTGTTAACGAAAACAAAGGAGAGCGTTTATGTCCACCTCCCTCACCTGGCATGATGTTATCGGCAAGGAGAAAGAGCAGCCCTATTTTCATGAAACGCTTGCCTTTGTTGCCGCTGAACGCCAGGCCGGTAAGACCATTTATCCACCGCAAAAAGACGTGTTCAACGCCTTTCGTTATACCGAGCTGGCGGACGTGAAGGTGGTAATCCTCGGTCAGGATCCCTATCACGGCCCGAATCAGGCCCACGGGCTGTCCTTTTCGGTGCTCCCTGGCGTACCCGCTCCCCCTTCGCTGGTAAACATGTACAAAGAGCTGGCGACGGATATCCCGGGCTTTGAGCGCCCCAGCCATGGCTACCTGCAAAGCTGGGCGGAACAGGGTGTGCTGTTGTTAAACACGGTATTGACCGTTGAAGGCGGCCAGGCGCACTCCCATGCCAAACTGGGCTGGGAAACCTTTACCGACAGAGTGATCGCCGCGCTGAATGAAAACCGCGAAGGCATCGTGTTCCTGCTCTGGGGATCGCATGCGCAGAAAAAAGGCAACTTTATCGATCGCAACCGCCACCACGTGTTGAAAGCGCCACATCCATCGCCGCTTTCCGCCCACCGTGGGTTCTTGGGCTGTCGCCACTTTTCGCAGACCAACCAACTGTTGGAACAGCAGGGGCTGGCGCCTATCGACTGGCTACCGCGACTGCCGCAGGCATAACCCAGACGCAAAAAAGGCACCCGCAGGTGCCTTTTCCTTATTGAATTCGGCTTAAGCCTTGGCTTTGGAAACCGCCACCATCGCCGGGCGCAGCAGGCGACCATTCAGCGTATAGCCTTTCTGCATCACCATCATGACGTGGTTCGGCTGGTGATCGGCAGATTCCATCAGGCTCATTGCCTGGTGCACATCCGGGTTGAACGGCACGTTAATATCACCAACGATTTCAATCCCGTACTTACGCACAACGTCCTGCAGGGACTTCAGCGTCAGCTCGATACCTTCAATCATCGCCGTCAGTTCCGGATTGTTTTTATCCGCCAGTTCCAGCGCGCGCTCCAGGTTATCCAGCACCGGCAGCAGATCACCGGAGAACTTCTCCAGCGCAAATTTGTGTGCTTTTTCGATATCCAGCTCGGTGCGGCGGCGGACGTTTTCCATTTCCGCTTTGGCACGCAGCAGGCTGTCGCGTTCATGCTGCTGGGCTTCGGCCAGTTGAGCTTCCAGCTCAGCAATGCGCTCATCCCGCAGATCGACGCCCTCAGCCGCTTCCGGCAAGACTTCCTGCTGTTCCATTTCTTCCGAGACTTGCTCGTTTGGCGTCTTCTGTTCTTTACTACTCATGAATATCTCCGCGTTTTAGCATTAATCTCGCAACTTGGCTTATTATGGGGATCAAAACCGGGGTTTCAAGTCAACCGGTCACAATGTGGGGCATAAACTGGTCCCGGTGAGGAAAATCACAACAATGAATAAAAAATTCGCCTGTATTGGCATTGTTGGCCACCCGCGTCACCCTTCGGCGCTGGCAACGCATGAGATGTTGTTTCACTGGTTAGTCGCCCGAGGCTATTCAGTGATGATTGAACGCCAAATCGCTCAGGATTTGGGGTTAAAAGATGCGGTTACCGGCAGCCTGGCGGATATTGGCCAAAAGGCCGACCTGGCAGTAGTGGTCGGTGGCGACGGCAATATGCTCGGCGCAGCCCGCGTTCTGGCCCGCTACGACATCAAGGTGATCGGCGTTAACCGCGGCAATCTCGGTTTTCTGACCGATCTTGATCCCGACAACGCACTGCAGCAACTGGCCGACGTGCTGGAGGGCGAATACATCGATGAACAGCGCTTCCTGCTGGAAACCATCGTGCACAAAGAGAACCAGCAGTGCCGCATCAGTACTGCTATCAACGAAGTGGTACTGCATCCGGGTAAAGTGGCGCACATGATCGAGTTCGAAGTGTATATCGACGATCGCTTCGCCTTCTCGCAACGCTCTGACGGTCTGATTATCGCTACCCCGACCGGTTCGACTGCCTATTCGCTTTCTGCCGGCGGCCCGATCCTGACGCCATCGCTGGAAGCCATCGCGCTGGTGCCGATGTTCCCGCATACCCTCTCGGCCCGCCCGTTGGTGATCAACGGCAACAGCACCATTCGCCTGAAGTTTTCGCAGATCGGCAGCGATCTGGAAATCAGCTGCGACAGCCAGATCGCACTGCCTATCCAGGAAGGCGAGGAAGTATTGATACGCCGCAGTGATTTCCATTTGAATCTTATTCATCCAAAGGACTACAGCTATTTCAACACGTTAAGCACCAAGCTGGGCTGGTCTAAAAAATTGTTCTAAAAATATCGCCAGCCCCTTTACTGTATATAAAACCAGTTTATACTGTATGAAACTACAGTTATGTGTTTATACACAGGAAGGTTCCCATGCTGGCGCAATTGACCATCAGCAATTTTGCTATCGTTCGTGAGTTGGAAATTGATTTTCAACCGGGTATGACGGCGATTACCGGTGAAACCGGCGCCGGTAAATCTATCGCCATCGACGCGCTGGGGCTGTGCCTCGGCAACCGCGCCGACGGTAACGTCGTCAGGCTGGGAGCCGCCCGTGCCGATATCTGCGCCCGTTTTTCACTGGCAGATACCCCTTCTGCACGCCAATGGCTCGAACAGAATCACCTGGACGACAGCAATGAGTGCCTGCTGCGCCGGGTCATCAACGCAGACGGCCGCTCACGCGGCTTTATCAACGGCACTTCCGTGCCGCTTTCACAACTGCGCGAACTCGGTCAGTTGCTGATTCAAATCCACGGTCAGCATGCCCACCAGTTGCTGCTCAAGCCCGATCACCAGAAGCAACTGCTCGACGCCTATGCCGACGAACCTGCCCTGTTAGCGCAGATGCAACAGGCTTATCAGCGTTGGCACCAAAGCTGTCGCGAACTGGCCCATCATCAGCAGCAGTCCATCGAACGCGACGCACGCCAACAGCTGCTGCAATACCAATTGAAAGAGCTGAACGAGTTTGCGCCCGTGGCCGGTGAGTTCGAACAGATAGATTCGGAGTTCAAACGCCTGGCCAACAGCGGCCAATTGCTGACCATCAGCCAGCAGACCCTGCAATTGCTGGCTGACGATGAAGAAAACAACATGCTGAGCCAGCTTTACACCGCCAAACATCTGCTGGTTGAGCTGGTCGGCATGGATGACAAACTCAGCGGGCTGCTGGACATGCTGGAAGAGGCGTCGATCCAAATCAGTGAGGCCAGCGACGAACTGCGTCACTATGCCGATCGCATGGATCTGGACCCCAACCGCCTGCAAGAACTTGAACAGCGTCTGTCGCGCCAAATTAACCTAGCGCGGAAACATCACGTTGCGCCAGAGGAACTACCACAGCTGCACCAACAGATGCTGGATGAACAGCAGTTGCTGTCGCAGCAAGAGAACGACCATGAACACCTTAACGAGGCGGTCACTCTGCATCATCAGCAAGCGCTGCTGTTAGCGGAGCAATTGCACCAGAAGCGCCAGCACTATGCCGCAGAGCTGACCACGTTGATTACCGACAGCATGCAGGCCCTCTCCATGCCGCACGGCAAATTCAATATCGACGTTCGCTTCGAGCCGCAGCATTTGAGTGCTGAAGGGGCCAGCCGCACCGAATTCTGTGTGTCCACCAACCCAGGTCAACCGCTGCAAGCGCTGGCGAAAGTGGCCTCCGGTGGCGAACTGTCCCGCATTGCGCTGGCTATCCAGGTGATTACCGCTCGCAAGATGGAAACCCCGGCGCTGATTTTCGACGAAGTGGACGTCGGCATCAGCGGCCCGACGGCCGCCATTGTTGGGCGCCTGTTGCGTCAACTTGGAGAATCTACCCAAGTTATGTGCGTCACCCACCTTCCACAGGTGGCCGGTTGTGGGCATCAGCACCTGTTTGTCAGCAAGCAGACTGACGGCACGGAAACCGAAACGCAGATGTCACCGTTGGATAAACGTGCTCGTTTGCAAGAATTGGCGCGCCTTCTTGGCGGCAGTGAAGTCACCCGAAACACCCTAGCGAACGCAAAAGAACTGCTTGCTGCATAGAAAAGCTCAACTTTTTTACTTTCCTGAGGTCATATTGGGGCCCTGTAAAGGTTTCCAACTGCTGCAAGGTCTATTATCATCGGCATCCTATGCCCTAAAGGAATGTGATTACTATGCGCTGTAAAACGCTGACTGCCGCCGCTGTGGTTCTTGTGATGCTGACTGCAGGCTGTTCTACTTTTGAGAAGGTGGTTTACCGGCCTGACATCAACCAAGGGAACTACCTGACGTCAACCGACGTAGCTAAAATCCAAAAAGGTATGACCCAGCAACAGGTCGCTTATACATTGGGAACCCCAATGCTGCAGGATCCGTTCGGTACTCAGACGTGGTTCTATGTGTTCCGCCAGCAGCCGGGTCATGAAAATATCACCCAGCAAACTCTGACGCTGACCTTTAACAGCGCGGGCGTATTGACGGATATTCAGAACAAGCCTGCGCTGACCAAATAATCAGTACAGGAACTGTCGTCCGGCCCGTGAGGGACGAATCAAGTTCTTCATGACAGTCACAGGCTGCAACTCGGAAGATAAAATTCTGATAAAAAATAAGGCGCACTCAGCGCCTTATTTTTTTGCCTTCTCTGCCCGTTGACGGCGCAGCTCTTTGGGATCGGCAATCAATGGGCGATAGATTTCCACCCGGTCGCCATCATTTAGCACATCGCCCAACTTGGCCGGTCGGCTATAAATGCCCACCTTGTTACTTTGCAAATCAATGTCACTGCGCAGTTCCAGCAATCCGGAGGCCACAATCGCCTGCTCAACATTGCTGCCCTCTGCCAGTTTCACGTTGCGCAGATACTGACGCTCCGGCAAGGCATAAACCACCTCAACCCGTATCTCAGACACTGTAAACCTCTTTCGCCCGCTGGGTGAATGCCTGCACCATATTGCCAGCCAACTCTTTAAATACCTTGCCGAACGCCAACTCGATCAGTTTGTTGGTAAATTCGAAGTCCAGGTGCAGCTCAACCTTACAGGCTTCCGGACTGAGCGGCGTAAAGTGCCAGCCCCCCATCAACTTGCGGAACGGGCCGTCAACCAGTTGCATATTGATGCTCTGGTTATCCAGCAGCGTATTGCGCGTGGTAAAAGTTTTGCTGATACCGGCTTTGGCAACGTCCACCGCGGCGGTCATTTCATTGTTGGACGCGTTAATCACCCGGCTACCGGTACAACCTGGCAGAAAATCGGGATAAGAATGAACATCGTTAACCAACTGATACATCTGCTCGGCGCTGAACGGCACTAACGCAGACCGACTGATCTGGGGCATATCATTTCCTGTGAGACACAAAACATACAAATCATACCATTTATCTATCGGCAAACAAAAAATCTGCTATGCAAGACAGGAGCCAAAAATGCGAAAAATTGCGCAGGTGCTGAGCGGTAAAGGATTTCTTTCGCTGACGCATCCAGTATAATGAACGCACTATGACAAAGAAAAAAGCTCACAAACCTGGTTCAGCCACCATTGCGCAAAACAAGCGAGCACGTTTCGAATACTTCATTGAAGAAGAAATCGAGGCGGGCCTGTCCCTGCAAGGGTGGGAAGTCAAATCGTTGCGTGCCGGCAAAGCCAACCTCAGCGACAGCTACGTGACCTTCCGTGACGGTGAAGCCTATCTTTTTGGCGCCACCATCACGCCGCTCAGCGTGGCTTCATCGCATGTGGTCTGCGACCCGACACGTACCCGCAAACTGCTGTTGAACAAGCGCGAGCTGGACTCGCTGTTCGGCCGCGTTAACCGCGAAGGCTATACCGTTGTTGCCCTGTCCATGTATTGGAAAAATGCCTGGGTCAAGGTCAAAATCGGCGTAGCCAAAGGCAAGAAAGAACACGATAAGCGCGATGACATCAAAGATCGTGAGTGGCAGACGGCGAAAGCCCGTATCATGAAGCACGCCAACCGATAAGCCTCTGGCTTAACGGGTTAAACTTCTGGTATACTGCACAAAGTTACTTGGGGCTGATTCTGGATTCGACGGGATTTGCGAAGCCCTAGGAGCATGCCGAGGGGCGGTTGGCCTCGTAAAAAGCCGCAAAAAAATAGTCGCAAACGACGAAAACTACGCCCTAGCAGCTTAATACCCTGCTAAGAGCCCTCTCTCCCTAGCCTCCGCTCTTAGGACGGGGATCAAGAGAGGTCAAACCCAAAAGAGATCGCGTGGATGTCCTGCCTGGGGCTGAAGCGTTAAATCCAATCAGGCTAGTTTGTTAGTGGCGTGTCCATCCGCAGCTGACCGGCGAATGTAAAGATTGGACTAAGCATGTAGTGCCGACGGTGTAGTAATTTCGGACGGGGGTTCAAATCCCCCCAGCTCCACCACTTTTTAGTAAAATGACGTCTACTCAAGTCTATTAAGGCCGCATTCCACAAGGGTTTGCGGCCTTTTTCATGTCCAGTGAAGTCTACTGAGAATTGCTAGAAACCACTCCTTATGGCACCCTCCTATTATCCCTCGTCGATGAGGGAGTAAAAACGAGGGAGCAAAAATGCCGAAGGTAGCAACAAAACTCACTGACACAGAGATCAAAAAGGCCAAGCCCACAGAGAAAGAGTTCACGCTATGGGATGGAGACGGCTTGTTCCTGCGTATCAAACCAAGCGGCAAAAAAATCTGGCATCTTGGCTATACGGTTCCTTTAACTAAGAAACGAGCCAAAATGAGCCTTGGATTCTATCCCTACCTGACTCTTGCACAGGCAAGAGCGCTCCGGGATGAATACCTTACTTTGCTTGCTCAAGGTATCGATCCCCAATCCCACAATGAGCAAAAAGCTAAAGCGCTCAAAGATGCCACTGAACACACATTCCAGACAGTGGCGAAAAAGTGGCTTGATGAAAAAATTAAAACATCAGGCATATCGCAAGATCATGCTAAGGATATCTGGCGTAGCCTTGAACGGAACATCTTTCCAACGCTGGGTGATGTCCCTATCAAAGAGATCCGCCCTAAAATGTTAAAACAACACCTTGACCCCATAGAACAAAGGGGCGTACTCGAAACCTTACGGCGTATAATTTCCCGACTTAACGAAATTTTCCGCTATGCCGCGACTGAAGAACTAATTGAGTTCAACCCAGCAGACAACCTCACCCAGCGCTTTAGTAAGCCCAAAAAACAAAATATGCCAGCCCTTCCCCAAGTGAACTACCTCGTTTCATATCAGCATTAGCAAACGCTTCTATACGCTTAGAAACACGTATGCTTATCGAGTGGCAGTTGTTGACTTGGGTTCGGCCCGGTGAAGCCGTTCGGGCGCGTTGGGCAGATATAGATATTGATAATAGCGTGTGGAATATTCCTGCAGAATTTATGAAGATGAAGCGTCCGCATAAAGTGCCGCTGAGCAAAGAGGCTTTGCGTATTCTTGAATCTATGAGACCAATCAGTAGCCATCGTGAGTGGATATTTGCTAGCACAAAATCCCCACTCAGTCATATGCATGAACAAACAGCTAATGCAGCAATAATTCGTATGGGCTTCGGCGGCGAGCTTGTAGCTCACGGTATGCGTTCCATAGCAAGAACAGCAGCAGAAGAAACCGGCAAGTTTAGAACTGAAGTTCTTGAAGCTTCGCTTGCCCACTCAAAAAAAGATGAAATTATTGCTGCTTACAACCGTGCTGAATATCTTTCTGAAAGAGCAGTTCTTATGCAATGGTGGGCTGATTACGTTCAAACACAGAAATATAAAGCTATTGCTGCATAATAATATAAAAACTTCTCATCAGGCGGGATGGCTCACTACGTGAACCGCCCACCTATAAAGAGTTTTTTTCTTCTGGTGAGTTGTCAATAAAAATGAAGGTTTCCACCTTTCATGCGGACCCTCCTTAATTTTTTTGACAAGTTGAGATCGAGACTATTTATTATTACGTTTTTCCATAAACGCTTTATAACGTTCATCCGCTTCTTTTTGAAATTTTTCAGCGTCAAAAGCATCAGTTCCTGTTTTTATTTTTTGTTTTACAGCCTCATCTAATATTTTATTTTCTTTCAATCTTTCTTTTTCTGCCAATATAAGCTTATAATATTTTAGCTTAATATTAAAATTTACTTTTACTAATTCGTTAGCGTCAAAATCTATATTGTATTTTTTAAGAAGTTTTAATATGTAATCTATAGTCATTTTTTTCACTTCCTTTTTTATTTTTTCTTCATGCGTATCTTTTTTTATACTCCCACTTTTTAACCATTGCTTAAACTTATAGCTGTTATAATGCTGCCACTGATATATTTCAGACGCATATATAACCGACAACATACAAGCAATAAAAAATATGACCATAAAAACCATACAAATTAAATAAAACATATCAGCCCCCGCCTTTCTTTCTATACTGCTCTTTTATTAGTGCTATGTGATATTTTTTTGCATTGTTTATACTCACGTCTGCTGAATTTTTAGCAGAACGAAAAGCACTAGAAACAACAGAGGCAATGATAGCAACTAAAAAAGCACAAATAAAAAAACCCATCGCGGCAGGAATGAGACTACCGCCGCCATCGTCTACCGCAGGTTTTGCCTTTGCTATTAAACCTAATATATTCATATGTTTTTCTCCTCAATAGTTTTAATCGCTGTTTCTATTCTTTGTTTTACAAAGTCTCTAAACACATAACCTATTATTCTCGCATCCTCCCCCATGTCTAACTCATCTTTTTTATTAAAATATAAATCAGCGCTCAATAGTTCTTCACTTTGAATATCTAACATTTTGCTAGCAAGTGATATTCTAATAATATTTAATATCTCTAAATCTAAACTTGCTCTATCATGCTTGTTTAAAAGCTGGAGCGGGTGAAAATCTTTTTTTCTTTTCATTTCTTGCATGTCATTATCAAAATCTATCATTAAAAAATGTAAGCAAGTAAAAGACGTATCATAGAAGTTCAGGCGGTTAATCATGTCCGCCGTTCCCTCGCGTGGAGGGTTCGGGTTAGGTCTTAAGTTATTCATCCGTTTTACTCCTTTTTTTATTATTTTTTATCTTCCATTCGTTAAGCCTCTTATCCCCTTCCGCTCTCAAAAACTCACGCTGATCGTATATTCTTTTTAAGACCATATGATTAGTTAAAGCCCCGACCAATAGCGATAAATCATTAGTAAAATCTAACTCGTCAGATACTTCTTTGCTATTCTCTCTAACTATTCTTATTAACTCAGCACCAATTTTTATTTTACGCGCTGTATCTTCTTTTCTTTTTTCAGCTTTCATTTCTTGCTCCAACCTATTTAGTAAGTTTTCTTTTTGTTCAAGTTCTTTTTTCACTTTATTATATTTATCAATATTAAATGCCATTTTTAAAACCTCTCTTTTCTTTTATCGTAATAAAAAACGCAATCAATCCAGCTATAAACAAAATCGGCAGCGTAAAAATAAACCCTAACAATAAAACAACAGTAAACCCAAAAACGCCGGACATTTCGTATAAATGACCAAAAAACGTATTTTCATTTTTATACTCAATCATTTTCTGTAAAACAGATTTTTTTTCTTGCTCTTGTTCTCTTAAATAATCCTCTCTATATTCGTCATCTTCACAGCTCAAAGGGATTTCTATAGTGTCATCATCTAAATACTCATTATCATCATAGTCGTAATCATTATTTCCAATCATTCCAGATCTCCCCCTAACGTGTCATAAACAACAGTAAAATCGCTTTCATGAGAAAAAAGATTGTAAGTTATAAATAAGCTCGTTCTACATATAAAATCCGTATTTTCATCTTGTAGTTTTTTAATAATTAATCTAACAAGTTCAGACGCTGCCACTTCTATTTTTTTATCAATATCATTCATATTCCACCTCTTTTATTTTTATGTTTTTCTGTTATATATATTTTAAGTAATATATTTATTTATATAAGTAAAGCGCGATATATGTATTTTCATTTCCAGTGCGCGATTTTATAGATAAAAGGTTTACGTATAGCGGCTATTTTAGTTTTGCTAAAAACTACAATAGCGCACTTATACATTCTTCGAATGTGCGCGCCCCATAAATGGGGATTTACTAACGCATAAAAATAAAAAGTAATATTCGCTTTATGCTCAATATTACTTAATCGCTTTTTAAAAAAGCAAATATATTTTTCTTGCTTTAAAAAGTATGTGCTTTCAATATCAGGAGATAAAAACAATGGCAATATTTCATATGAGTGCTCAAACAATAACACGCAGCAAGGGGCATAGTAGCGTAGCTGCGGCAGCTTATCGCCACGGCGAAAAGTTAATGGACGAACACACAGGAGAGATCCACGACTACAGCAAAAAGAAAGGTATTTCAGACAGTGTGATATTAATACCTGAAAGCGCAGACCGTAATTTTTTAAAGCCTGCGTATTTATGGAACACGATAGAAAAAAGCGAAAAAAGAAAAGATGCGCAGTTAGCACGCGAGTTTAATATTGCGCTTCCTGTCGAAATGACAGACGAACAAAAAAAGGCGTTAGCAATAGATTTTTGCCAAGAGCATTTTGTAAAAAATGGAATGATTGCTGATATAGCCTTCCACAAACTCGATAGCGACAACCCGCATTTTCACGTAATGTTAACTACTCGCCGCCTTACTCCTGACGGCGCGGGGTTCGGTCAGAAGGAAAGGAAATGGAACGATAAAGAACTGTTAGAGCAATGGCGCAAGAGCTGGGCAGACACAGCAAACGAGCACATGCAAAAGGCTGGCATCGATGCGCATATTGATCACAGATCACTGAAAGAACAAAAAGCAGAGTTTGACGCTATCCTTCCCCCTCTCAGAACGGTTGAGCAAGAGGCGCAGGCAATCAGCTTAGACAGACCGCCGACTATCCATAGAGGCCATAGCCGCAATCCAGAGCGACAAGCACGCTTTGACGTGCTCCAAGAAGTGAAAGTATCACAAGAGGCAAAAGCACTTAACCACATTGAACAGAAGCAGCTTAAGCCCTCGCCGCTGGCTCCAGCTTCCTCCCCTGCCGCATCTTTGCAAGATGCTACACAAGGAGGCAATGAAAACAACCCGCAAAATAGACTCGGCGAAGTTGGCGAATATCTTCAATCTAAACTCAATAAAGAAGATAAAGCAGATCTTAATGATGATAATGAAATCAAAGTTCACACCACTAAAAATAATAGTAAAAGCAGTTCAGCAGCGGCTATAGGTTCAACATCAAATATTAATTTAACCGATGAAAAAGTAGATAAGAATCTACACTTAACAGAAGCACAAAAAGAAGAGTTAGAGGATTTAGAAAATAAAGAAGCAGCAGCGAAGAAAAAAGCTTATCTGATGGGCGGCGCTGTCGTTCCTGAATTTTCTCAAGATAACAAAACACAGTCAAAAAGTGAGTTTAAAAATAAGCTTCATACCGCTAAACAATCAATATCATTAACTGAACAGAGATTTAATGAAGAACGTGAAGCATATGAGAACAGAAGAAACCGACCAATACCGCGCTAAATATTTTGCTCATTTTTTATCTCCAATGAATGACTTGGAATTATATTCACTGTAACCAATTGATAGTATTGGTTTATCTTCACCTGCGGCCGTATCGTTTATATCGATCAAAATCGATATAATGATAGCTAACACCTATCACAAAGACACTATCGATCGATTAAAACAATTAATACACCGATCGATAAGCACTTTTCAATCGTTAAAACCTATTGATATTAAATAATTGATCTGCAATAACGATCATTTTACTTGAGAGCAGCCCTCCTCATGGTATGCTCGGAGCGTGGAAGACCGGGCGAATCACCTTGGTATCTTCATGATTAAGCTAAAAACTATCGCTCTATGAGGAATGAAATTTTATGAAAACCGAAAACATTATTTTTCTTTTTTGGGCAGTGATTTTTATCCTGATTCTCTGCCAACTGTTTTACTTTGGCCCTAAAAAAAGAAGATATCTCAATACTTACACAGAGGTATTAGATGGTGATGTCCTCTCATATGAATGTCAAAACACCGGTGTAGTCATTGATACTAAAAAACACACAGTACGTATTTTCAATACAGATAAGGACAGCACTTTCAAATACGACAACATCAGGGAAATAAATTATACGCTATCCGAAGCCGGAAAAATTTATAGCACAGGTAATAATCTAAACTCTATGATAAAGTCCGCTGGAGCTAACAGTAATGAACAAATGTTAGCTAATCAGCGTTCCGGTATTTTTATACTGACAGATGATATAAAAAACCCTTCATGGAAAATCAATCTACCAATGAAAAACAAAACATCATCGACCAATCAGGAGATCTGCGATCGCTGGCTTCTCATTTTTAATAAATACGTTTTATAACCTTGTTATGTTTATTATTTATATTTGGAGTTGATATGAAAAGATTGATTGCGGCAGCATTTATTATTCTTCCTTTGGCGAGTTGTACCGTTTATGGAAACAAATCTATTAAAGACGAAACACAGCAGAATATAGCCTCTAAGATTATCAAGGGTAAAACTACTCAACAAGATATCCTTCGTTTTTATGGGGAGCCTCAGACTAAAGAAACTAACGATGGTAAAGAAGTGTGGAGGTATTCCGTTATGTCCGGTGAATCCCAGATTTCAAATTACATACCGGGATTAGCATTATTAAAGAACAGCAGCACAGCGCACATGAAAGATCTTGAGATCTGGTTTAAAGGTGATGTTGTTGAACGCTATACCTTTAGACAAACGGCAAGTAAAACTTCTCGCGGTTTGTTAGATTAATCTAAATAGAATATCATTTTATCTATAAAAGAAGTTGGCGTAATCCGACTTCTTTTATATTTTACCCATGATCTGACCTCACCTATATTTCTATTAGTTCTTCATTAAATGGCACTTTACTTTTTATGTTTTTTATTTGGGATTTTATATTTATTTTTATTAAAAAAATTTTGTACTAGTAGTACTAATTAATTAATTTAAAAGTTTTTGGTTTTAAGGTTTTGGGGTTTGTGTTTTAGCGGGGCGGCTTTCAGCCGTAGTAGTTTTCCTCCGAAGGAGGAAATAGTTTTTCTTTAAGCATTCCCCCCCTACCCCCCACGCCAAAAAGGCTAAAATAGAGAGATAGGAGATGCTCATTGCGCCTTGAAAATATTCAGAACGTTTCCATCCTGATACTTCCCCCACGACCCGCGCAAACACAAATCATTAAACTTTCAAACGACTCTCGTTTTACTAAAGAGTTTATACTAATATTTGTAAGTTTTTTAGATTGTGCGATTCAGGTTGGCAGCTACGCGTCATCCGGCACTGCCACAATAACATAAGAATTGCCAAACACTTGAGGAACCTTCATTCTTATACCCGATACACAGGATTAGCGTTATTGCTTTATTAAAGATTAAAATCTTCTGGAAGTGGTATTTAACGTAAGTTAAAAGTCGGCGAAGAGTTTTTAATTTTTCGTATCTTTATATTATATAAATCCATTTATAACATCAGTCAATAGATAAAATCAAAAATATTTAATAAAATGATTAGATGATAAAATAAAAAAAGACCAGATCAAAACCCAGTCTTCTATTTTAAATAAATGATATTTTTCATATGTAGCTCTAAAACGCTCTATACGCGATTTTGAGAGGTTTTCACTTTTAATGATGTAATCTGTCAGGAATAAATCAAAAAAGCATTTAATAACATTCAGGCGGCTTTATTTCTTGATAAATAGATCTTTTCATCAATCCACGCATCTATTTCACTTTCTACGAACCCAATCGCACGATCACCGATTTTTATAGGTGAAGGGAATTCGTCACGACTAATCAAACGATAAATCCAAGCTTTACAAAATCCTGTTCTTTCCAGAACTTCTTGTAGACGTATAAAGTTGTTTTTTACTTTCATTTATCTCTCCTATTGTTTTTCGACAGAAGCTATTATTCGAATATCGCTTATGACGATCAACACTTTTTTTAACAAAAAGTGCTTTTCTTTCTAAAAAATTGGATTCTGCTGATTCATCACACACGGGTCATACTTTTATCAAGACAATGCTACCCACCACCACACATAGATAAAATCATATCTTATTGATTTTTATCAATTTATTCATCCTTGTGACAAGGGTGCAGATCGTTGTAACCTATTCCTACACTAAAACATTGAAGATTTAGATGAAAAATGATCGAGCGCAATCTTTTTGAAACCTTGCTAACAAAAGCTACAGAAAAGCTCTCTCATGACCTGACCTCATCAAATGAATATCATAACTCAAAGAGATTCGAGCAACGAGTTAGAGAGGTTTTAGGTGAAATATTAGATGATATGGGTTTGTCTGTAGACATGAGTCCTCCAGCTCAAGAATTCCCTGATATCATCATTGGAAATTACGGTGTTGAAGTTAAATATTCAGATAATAATACATGGAGATCCATAGCTAACAGCGTCTTTGAAGGGAGCCGTAAACAAGGCGTTGATTACGTATATCTGCTGTTTGGCAAAACGGGGGGCGTGCCTGAAACTAAATGGGGGCGTTATGAAGAATGTATCATGCATGTAAGAACATCACATGTTCCAAGATTCGAAGTAGAAATCAATGCTAAAGAGCCATTATTTAAAAAACTAAATATTAGTTATAACGACTTTAGGATTCTTAGTCCTGAAGAAAAGATGCCCTTCATCAGAAAATATGCTAAAAACAGACTTAAACCCGGTGAAAGACTTTGGTGGATTGACGATCAACCAGACGAAAGGACTCTTCCTTTAGAGGTTAGGTTATATACAAAACTATCTCAACCAGAAAAGAGAAAGTATCGTGCTGAATCAGCCGTCCTCTGTCCTCAAATAGTCAAGTCTAGTCGGGCATCAGGAAAGTATGATGACGTGACTATGTTTCTTCTTACGTACTATGGCATTTTATGTAATCAAGCTAGAGATTTATTTTCAGCTGGAAGTGTGGCTATGCGAGCATCACAAACCAGAGGCGGTAATTATATTGAAAGGGCATTGTTAGATATAGAAGAAGAAATGCTTTGTGCGTTTAATGAATTAGAAGATGCTCTATTTGAAGAGTATTGGGGATTAAATATACCCAGAGAAGAAAGAGTTAATTATTGGTTAAAAAAAGCTGACACTTACGCTGTAGATTGGACACCATCAAAGATATTATTTACTACTATCAAAAAGTGAAAAATAGAATACTACCATAACTAACGTTAGCTTTTAATTATGGTAGTATTCATAAAAATCATAGTTTATCTAAATATTCCTGAACCGCTTGAGCTAAATGCCAAGCCAAAACCGGAGGAACGGCATTTCCAACCTGTCTCTCAGTTTCTCTCAAGTTTGACTCAAATACAAAATTATCTGGGAAGGACTGAAGACGCGCAGCCTCTCTCATGGAGATACGTCGATCTAGTTTATAATGGAACTGAATATTACCATGACATTCAGCCCTTATAGTTTGAGATGGCTTATCTTCTTTTAAGCGCCTGCTTCCTTGGTCTGGGCTTTTTTTTGCCTTACTCCAAATGTGATTACGGATACGATCCTCATCAGACTTCTCTAAATCATGAATTGCATCATGGCAAGTAAGCCATTCATTTTTATGCAATATATCAACCGGCTCTTTAAAAAGAGGATTACCGTGTAAAGTTCCAACTATGAAGACACGCTCTCTTGTTTGAGGCACGCCAAAATTAGCGGAGTTATAAAGTTTATAACTAACATTATAACCTAACTCACTAAAATCATTTATAACGCGGGCTAAAGACTCTTCATTATATTTCATAAGAAGCCCTTTAACATTTTCGGCAATAAAAATCTTTGGTCTAGATCGTTTAACAGCCTCTACCATAGCAAGATATAAACCACTACGCTTTCCGTCAACTCCAGCTCTTTTACCATTTATGGATATATCTTGGCACGGAAATCCTCCTATTAAAACATCACACTCAGTAGGAACTAAATCTATAAGCCCCCAAATATCACCTTCAATAATATTATGAGAAAAATTTTTCTTGTATGTTTTTACTGCATTGGGGTTGAATTCATTAGCCCAAGTGATCTCGAATTTTGTTTTCTTATATTCTTCATTTAAAAAAGAAAATCCTCCACAAAATCCTAAATCCATACCACCGCAGCCAGAGAAAAGAGAAACAAGTTTATATTTTTCTTTCACGAAAGTATCGTTATTCGATGCTAATGCCATCGATATCTTATTCTCAATCCATGCGGCTAAACTAACACCTTGAGCTTCAGCTAAAGCCCTCCAGTTTTCTTTTTGAGATGGAGTAATCCGCAAATGGATTTTTTCGCTTTTAATTTCTGGTGTAATGATTGTTGTCATTTCGTGACTCTCGTTCTCATCGGCCTTGACCTGATCATTTATACATAATAAACAAAATACAATGTGTGCACAAGAGAAGATAAATAAAAAACGAAACACAACACAATCATTTGATTATAAAGGATTTTTCTTATTATGGCAGTGCGCAAAACAAGAAAAAAAACGCCAATCAGTAGAGAAATAGTTGCTTTAGTCAAAAAAACGAAACTCAATGGAAGTTGAACTCATGAGTTCAACTCCTCACCGCTAGTCATGACATTCAAAATGTGATTGATTTTTAGCCACAATACTTTTTTTATCCCTTTATTGCACCTCAATGTAAAATACAAATCATTAATATATATAATAATCAAATAACTAAAGAGTTAATTACAGGGACCCCAGCCCACCAAAATTCTCCATCGGTGATTACCAGAGTCATCCGATGAAGTCCTAAGAGCCCGCATGGCGCAAGCCCTGCGGGCTTTTTTGTGCCCTCAATTTGTCCCGCGAAGTCCGAAGAGAACTAATTAAATCCGAACCTTTTAGGCACCTTGTTAGGCACCTTATAAAGCTTTATTGTTTTTGAGGTGCCTAAAACTATGGAAACCCGGCAATGGCAAGACAAACCAAACCTCTCTCAGTTAAAGAAATCGAATCTGCCAAACCAAAGGAAGCGGACTATGTGCTCTATGATGGCGATGGCCTTGAGCTACTGATCAAATCCAGCGGGAGTAAAATCTGGCAGTTTCGCTACATTCGCCCTGTCACCAAGAAACGTGCGAAGAAGAGCATAGGCCCTTACCCGTCAGTTACGCTTGCCGATGCCAGAAACTACCGGGCAGAGTCTCGCTCTCTCCTGGCGAAACAAATCGATCCACAGGAACATCAGCAAGAACAACTTCGCAGTTCGCTGGAAGCCAAAACCAATACTTTCCAGCTCGTAGCTGAACGTTGGTGGAATGTGAAGAAAGCTAGTGTGACAGAAGACTATGCGGAAGATATCTGGCGCTCTCTTGAAAGAGATGTCTTTCCTGCGATTGGCGACGTTAGCGTTACAGATATTAAAGCTCACATACTGGTTCAGACCGTGCAACCGGTTCAGGCCAGAGGAGCGCTGGAAACCGTTCGTCGCCTTTGCCAACGTATCAATGAGGTCATGATATATGCCCAGAACACAGGTCTGATTGATGCGGTTCCCAGCGTGAATATCGGTAAAGCCTTCGAGAAGCCTCAGAAAAAGAACATGCCCAGCATTCGACCGGATCAGCTACCTCAACTGATGCAGACAATGCGAACAGCCAGCATTAGCCTCTCCACACGCTGCCTGTTCATGTGGCAACTTCTTACTATTACCCGCCCTGCCGAAGCGGCTGAAGCTCGCTGGGAAGAGGTAGACATTGAAGCGCGAGAATGGAAGATTCCTGCAGCACGCATGAAAATGAACCGCGACCATACTGTTCCATTGTCAGATGAAGCAATTGCGATACTGGAGATGATGAAGCCGTTAAGTGGAAATCGAGAATTTATCTTTCCCAGCCGCATCAAGCCAAACCAGTCGATGAACAGTCAGACCGTAAACGCATCGCTAAAACGCGCAGGTTTTAGCGGGGTGCTCGTTTCACACGGCCTGCGATCTATCGCCAGTACAGCCCTTAACGAACAGGGTTTTCCACCTGACGTTATTGAAGCGGCATTGGCCCACGTGGATAAGAATGAGGTTCGTCGTGCTTACAACCGTAGCGATTATCTTGAGCAGAGACGACCAATGATGCAATGGTGGGCTGATTTTGTAACTAACGCTGAAGCCGGGAAAGCACACAAGGGAACTTTGCGATTGGTCGGGTAACATCATATTAACAATGCAAAAATGGAGTGTCTTAGGCGCTTCATTTTTTTTTCTTAGTCCGAACCGTATTATTAAATGCTTCTCGAAGCAACTCATCTTTGTAGGCCCATTGTTTCAGCGTTGTCACTAAATTTTCATAGCTTAAATCAATCCTCTTACCAAGATGATTTTGGTCTTCAATAAACTGCCAAAGCTCATCTACTATAGCCTTTACCGCCATAGATCTATTTCCCCATCCACCCTTGGTTGGGGCGTTTTCGTACAACAATTTTATAGCCTGCTCTTTAACTGGGATATTCAGCGCGGCCTTCGCAATACCGCCTTTGATGGCCCCCTGTGTTCTGTACCAATCAGACAATCCTATTGTTATTGTTTGGCTGAGCGTCATACACATCCCTCTCGCAGCCTCAACATGACTTACCGCCTTAAAAAGAGCTTTGAGTGATTCGCAATTATTTACATTGCGCAAATATATTCCTCTCTGACGCTCTCTAAGAGCATTCTCTAACTGTTTATAAAAAGACCCGAAAGCACTAGGCCATCCATCACTATTTTTTCGGTTGAGCGCTGGATCTAAAGAAGTGAATGAAAGTTCCACTCTGAAAAAAGGGTCCGCCGATGTGAATTCATCACCGAGCTGTTCAAGAAAAATCTTAATGTCAGGATTTTCGTAGTCCAACATGGGCCATGCTGATTCCCACGGCGTATTTTCTACCCAGTTTGGTATCGTTCCACGTACGTCATCAAAGCTTTTTATCAAAAAATCGTAAGTTTCTTTAAAATTCATCTGATTAAAATCAATAAGTTACACCATCTCGTTTCAAAATAAAAAAAACAAGAAGGCACAAATGTTTTTTAAAAACGACCACATCCTTAATCTTCCCGCATCCAAACCAATGTGATTCAGGAGAACAAGCCATGACATCATCTAATGTAAAAATTCTACGCCTACACGCTGTCGCACTCAAAACTGGTCTATCCAGATCAACGATTTACGACTGGATTAACCCAAAATCTCCCCGCCACGACCCAACTTTCCCTAGACCCAGATCCCTGGGGAGCCAGTCTGTAGGATGGTTGGAAGTTGAACTTGATGACTGGATTCTACAACGTGCTTACTCTTCCGGTGAGTAAAAGGTGAGCTGGTCCGAGCATGCATCTTATCACTTCGCTATTCCGCTATTAATAGCAGAATAGCTATTTCAAACGATAAAACTATAGCAGGAACAATATGCTAGCTGAAAATGAATTTCCTGTAGGGATGCTTTCTCCATCATTACAAGCAGTTATTGAGGAAGTAAGTATTATAACAAAGGCACCTCGCTCAATGATCGCAGTTACTCTTTTGTTCGTTATATCACTAGGATGTCAAGGGTCTGTGGATGTTTGCAGAATGACAGGATTATTAGGGCCTACATCACTTTTCTTCGTTATAAAAGCTAGTTCTGGAGAGCGGAAAACCACGGTTGAAAAACTATTGATGAGTGGAATTTATAAATTTGAAAAAGAACAGGAAGAAATCTACACACAAAATATAGAAAGTTACAATCACGAAATGGAAATTTTCAAAACACAGAAAAAGCATTTACTTTCTGAATTTAGAACCATTTGCAAAAAAAACAAAAGCACTATTGATATTGCTAAAAGAATAAAGGAATTAATGCCACCTCAGCCACCTAAATCTTGCAAGTTAGCGTTCAGTGATATTACACCTGCTGCCATGAAAGAACATCTCAGCAATCACCATAATTCCGTTGGCTTGATGTCAAACGAAGCCGGGACTGTATTTGATGGTCACGCTCTAAGAGATTTACCTTTCATTAATCAACTTTGGGATAGGGTAGACCAATCGACACAAAGAAAAAATTCGAATGAAAATAACATGAGAAACTCAAGGCTTAGCTTGTCTTTGATGGTTCAACCTAAAATCTTCGATAAATATATGGCTAAAAAAGGAGAAGAGGCTAAAGGCATTGGGTTTTGGGCCCGCTGCCTCGTCTGTGAGCCTCGTTCAACCCAAGGTTATAGACTTATTGAAAATCAGAAAATATCTCAAAACAACCTGAATGACTTTCATAATAAAATAGTAGAGATAATTAAAAAAAGCATTGAACTAACCGAGCGGAGGGACAGGATATGTCTCAACTTCACCCCTGATGCTGAGGAGATTTGGATAAAATTCGCTAACGATGTTGAAATGCAAATTAGAAAAAACGGAGTATTAGAAAACTTTAGAGATTACGCATCCAAAATGGCAGATAACATGGCTAGAATTGCCGCATTATTACACTTCTTTGGTGGGTATACAGGCGATATCTCCGCAGATGCCGCTATAAGCGCAAGAGAAATTTGCCTTTGGTTTGGAGAGGAGCACATTCGGTTATTCAGTCAAAATGAAGTGAACAACTCTATAATTGATGATGAGACCGAATTATGGATGTGGATATGCAATTTCTGCAATCATAACTTAGTTAAAAATGGCAAGCCATACATGAAGAAGAACTCCATTTTACAATATGGGCCAAACCGATTCAGAGACAAGGTAAAATGTGAAGAGGTTTTAACAAAACTTGTTAATAAAGGTAGGTTAGAAATTGGAAAAGAACGGAGAACAACTGTAGTAAAGCCTGTTTCAGTAAATGAAATTATTGATGAATTACTTGAGGGGATAAATTTTTAGTGACTACCAATTGCACATTCTAATTGCAGGGTAAAAATATCATAAAATCACAGACCTGCGTTACGTTCATTCATTGTTTAGATGTAGGAAATGGTATTATAACATCCTTGTATTAACAAGAGAAAATGACTTTGATAGATAAAATAACCATTAGGTTATGATGATATTTCATTAACAATACCTCACTCCAATAATTATTCTAAACATCAAAATTGTACAGCTCTGCCAATATGGCTATAACTAAATTTTCTTCTGAATACCGTCATATTACGATACAGGAATATTCTATGAATACATATGTTGGGACGCACGGATTACACAACGAAGATAATCTTGATCAAATGATTAAGGTAATTGAAAACGCGAACAACGAATTTAGCAGCATCATGGCTTTGCGCGTTGATCTTCATTATCCCCCTAACCTTGAAGACACAGTTTGCTGCTTCCACAATCGCGAACCAGGAGCAATATCCCGGTTCATTAACTCATCGAATGAGATACTGGAAGCCAGCGAACATCGCAGGGAGCGAAATGGAGTTAGGGTTCATCCCAATACCCTACGTAGTATATGGGCCAAAGAATTTAGTGGGTCAGGGAAATGCCACTTCCATACCTGTCTGGTGTTTAACAAGCAGGCGTATTACTACTTAGGAGACGACAAGAGCGAAGACTCGTTGAAAGGGATGATCACCAAAGCCTGGTACAGTGCATTAGGACTGGAACTGGATGACTACCCAGGGCTGGTTCATTTTCCTGAGAACTGCAAATATATTCTGGACAAACATTCACCTGATTATCTCTATAATTATGGCATGCTGTTTGTGCGCTTGGATTACCTGACCAAGCTTGACAGTAAAATTTACGAAAAGGGTGAAAGGAACTTCGGCTGTAGCCGAAAATAGTGATTTTGATAGGCCTTCTTTACAAGGGAAGGCCTTCTCAGGTTCACTAACGAGTGAAATGCCCCATAATCGCACAGATTACTCGGTAATCTGTGACGTAAAAGATCTCTGGATTATCAACATGCTGCTCACCGATAAAGAATATCTGAGCTCTCTCTTTAGACTTTTTCTTCACTGCTTCTTTCGCCTCTTCCTGTACGGTTTCCAACTCATTCAGAAGCATGGTTCGTTTGGCCTTCGACCAGTTCCCCCACTCAACGTGAAGTTTGTAGCTACGTGATGGCTTAGGTTTTCCAGATTCGTCTTTTGCCCATTCACCCGAAAGTGGGATGATGATCCGATTCTCGTCTTGCTCAAATTTCTGCCACAACAACTGTGAGTAGAAAACTCGCCGATCAGGGTAGGACTGAATCGGATCTTTAAGTTTTTTAAAGACTGTCATGTAACTATCAGCATTAATACCCGGTATGTTTAATGACATACTGCGATCATACGGGAAGTGAATAAACGCCCTACAAATCTGGCGAATAGCATTCACCGGACGACGGGATTGTCGTGCCGGAGCATGCCCTTCACCGGAGGTTGACGATGCAGTACGTGTTGAGCTTGATTTGTTTTCACCGCCAGTGGCGTCAGGATCAACAACCGGGCGTTTTTCAATCAACTTTAACCCCGCAGGCATCAATCCCGGTGCTGTGTCCAGAAGGTGACGAACGCTTTTCTTCTGACCCTGTTTAACAACCGTGCTTTCAGCATCAGCATCGCAGTTAATGTGTTCTTTTCCCGGCATTTTATTAAACGATGGTCTTTTCTTACTGCCTTTTTGCCAGGCAGAAGGGTACATCTCAATCCCACATCCCCAACATACATAGCCGCTGGTATCAATATCATCCAGCAGCCAGAGATCTTCAGCCTCGACTTTTTCTCCGGTACGTTTATCACGAGCAGATTCCATCACTCTCTCCTTCAGTGAAACAAATAATTCAGGTTCTCTTGCGCTGGGATCTGACTAATCCTGCTTGAGGAAAACGAACGTCGTGATGATGCGCGGAAATCGCACTGCGGTACTGATCGCGCCCTAACTGCCATATAATCCAATCCTCCAGGACCGCAAGCTTAATGCTTTCACCCGTTTTCCCCGGTACATAATGGCTGACAGGTTAAGTTTCAATACATGCTTCAAAACTGTAACTTATACATAAAAATCAATCATTTAAAACCATAACATCCGAAAATATTCAACGGATAAAGCAGTGACTAGATCAAATATTAGATAGCAGGGTAGACTAAGAACAACAGCAATGCAGGTGCTGTAAGTAGCATCACCGTTCACTGAACTTTTTTAAGTTAGCTCTTTAAACGTCTGGGATATTCTTTAAAAGAATTTTTTCTTCAGAGTCTTGTAACGCCTTGAATCGCCCCAATTATTGTAAGAACTCTTCTTCACAACAATTGGAAATAATCCCGATGGCTCACATCACTGCCCTACTCAACAGCCTGAAAGCAAGAATTCCTCGCAGCGAGGCTGAAGCTCAACAATTTCTTCAACAATTATCAATCGAAGATCAATGTGCTATAATATCAGCCACTTATATTGGCGCAGCACACTTGCACTACGATTACTTCATTGAAGAAGGCGAATTAACTAACGCTTACTTCAGTCTTGACAATCCGTATGGTCGTTTTTTTCATACAGGAACTCCCGCGCGTTGGTTTATAGAACCTTCAGGTTTCGCGTACATCCTTTACTCAAAAGCTAGCAACCTCGCAATGTACTGTGACGCTTTCACGAGATGCTCGGTTAATTCAGGTTACGATCTAGCATCATTTTAAAACCGTGAGTTAAATTAAGGTCGCATACGCGACCTTAATTATTCCCCTCGATACTATTCTTCGCATCGCTTAGCTCAATTAAATTTCATATTTTAAACTAAAGCATTGATGTGGCTCGAAACTTACCTTCTAGTGGCTTGCTGTGATGACTAATTAGTCATAGGCAACAATATCTTAAATTAAATCAGTACGTTCTCTGAACTTCAACGTCAGGTGTAACTGTTACACTGTAATCGTGTTTTTCTGGCTGTCCCGTCAGTAGGCTAGGGACAAGTTGGGACTGCGCAACAGCATATCCAGCAGCATCAATCCACTTAACGCTACCGTCTGATACTATTGGTCGTACGTCATAGCTGTTTTTACGCCCATTAACTTCCGTTAATTGCGCAGGTATTCTTTGCACGTCTTCAACGATCTCAGAATAGTCTTCAAGAGACCGCTGCCATGAGAGAAAGCGTCGTGGATCAATCAGCATCTCAGGTTCAATATCCTCCACTTCGGCATGCAACCAGCGTTCAAATTCTCCTCGGCGGATCATCGCTTCATTGCGACTAGGGGCAAGCCCTTGCGCAAGCGCAAAAGCAACAAAAGGATCTAACGTTCCCCAACGCAACAATTCACGGAACCAGAACCCAATCCAAGGTAATCCACTGATATTGCACCAAGTATCTAATGTAGGTATCTCATCATCAGCATTTCGCCCAAATGCAAGGCTTACAGCGGCACCAATAGCAACACCAAGGCGAAACTCGAGATTTTCAGTAACAAACCGTTGCCATGAACGTAAATGCTCAGCTTCAGGCGTTATACCATTATCAAATTGCATCCACCATCCAGCTACCCCCTGCCAATTACGAAGTATCTCACGGTCACCAGCAGATTCTCGAGTCCGAAAAGTAAGTGCTGGTTCTCTTCTTATGAGTTCACCCAGCTGTACGACAAGGTTGAATCGACGCTGCGTATCCCAAATACCATAATCCGCAGAAGCTTGAAGCTGTGCCAGAACTGCAGGCACTATAACTTCGAACCTTTTACCAATGTATGGTGTGAAACCATACTGATACAAACGTCTTCTAAGTTGTGGATCGGGATAAAGTTGTTCTACAAATGCCCGCCCACGCTTGATGAAACAACGCTCAAGCCACTCTTCGTTGACAGTAACAACTTGAGCAAAAGAGCTTCGCCAAAGGTCCGCTAGAACAACTTCAGTATGAGCATTATTTCCAACGTTCTCAACTTGAGTAAGCTCCTCCGTGGCCGACAGAAGAAAGTTATCAAGTTCATCCAAACTATCACCTAAGAGATCTGCTGGCTCACGCGATCTGACACCAAGGTTTTCTCCGACCGATTCAGGCAAGGTAGATTCCAGCCAAGCATGAAATTGTTCTTCTGACTGCAATCCAAATTGCTGAGCAGCCCTTTGCCAAATCGAACGCAGTAATGTCACTAAAGGGCTACGAACTTCCGCTACTTGCTCCTCTGTTTGCAGCCGACGAAGTAAATCATCATAGAGTCTCGCATCATTCCGAACCTTACGTTGCTGCTCGTCAACCTTACTTGGCGCGGTAGTTGAGACAAATTCCGGTGCCGCGACAAGAGTCATGCCCTCGATTGAGTCAGCCGCACCAGGGCGACCAGCTCTACCCGCAAGATTGCGAAACTCAGAGGTACTCATTGGTACAACGACTGATTGGTTGGTCTCAGGATCAAAGCTCCGGCGCTCAATACTGGTAACAAAAATCATATCGAATGGTAGATTTACGCCTTCCGTAAGTGTTGCGGTCGCAAGCGTAATTGGGCAAATTCGGCGATCAATAAGTACCGTCATAAGACGACGTAGTCTCTGTGGCATCTGTCCATGGCTTGTTGCTATACCATGCTCCAATAATCGCAACTCAAATGAATTAGGCCCACAGTAATCCATGCAGGCGGCATGAGCCTCGTCAAAATAAGCTCGCTCTTTTGGTGCTAAAGGAAAAACAAAAGGTTGAATGGTATTCCATCCTGGCAATGTGAATGCTTCCGCATAGCGTTTCATCAATAGTTCAGGCGACTGAGCAACAGAAATTAAAATACGACGCTTCCCCTCAAGCAAATGCAAAGATGTCCACAATACATAAAGCTGAGTATAGTGCGGTAGGCTATTACGAATAATTGCCGATGGTTGCGGCATAGCTGGAATACGTAATGGTAAATATACTGGTTCATTTCGTCCTTGGACGTAAAGTACTTGGCCGTTCATAACGTCCAATAAAGCTCGGGGCGAATGTCGCGGATCCACGCACAATTTACCAATGAGCTGTCGGCTGCTTCGATAATCCTCCCCTACAGGAACTGCATCAGGATTACCTTCGATCCATTGAGCTACCGGGCGAGCAGCCCCTCCAGCAACTGCAGTAAGCGCAATTCTTGATATCTGAGGTTTAACGGTAAGCAACCTAGAAACCAGTGCTTCAAGCCGCATTGAGCGGCTGGTATGGTCAGCAAGCGCTTTGGCGGCGTCAATATCACCTTCGCTCACAACCTGATGAGCCTCATCTATAATCAATAAGCTAAGTCGGCTTATCAGAAGATGACCAACATAACGCATCAGCGCCTCGGCTTTTTCCACTGTAGCAATTAGCACAACTGGCCGGTCGGCTGTCAGCCAATAATCAGTTATTCCCCAGTCAGCTCCACCATAGAGGCCCGTAATAATAAGATCGTTGCCCAGCTCTCCCGTAAGTTTCGCTTCAACTTCATTTGCTAAAGCACGTGATGGGACGAGATATAGAGCGAGTGGCTCCGGATGCTGCCTTGGTTCTATCAACAGCAGCTCCTTTACTAGCGCTAGGTTCGCAACAAGAGTCTTCCCTGAACCAGTTGGAGTACAAAGTGCAAAGCTCTGAGTTGTTATCAAACGCTCCAAACCACGAACCTGTGATGCCCACAAAATACCGCGTCCCCTCGCAAACTGCTCTCTGGCAAAACGCCAAAGCCGTGGTCTAAATATTGGTGCACGCTGCGCAAGTTGCGCAACGCGATCATGCAAATTGTTAGCAACGAAACGCCTTGCCGTCGCCTCAACCATATTGATCAACATCCAGAGCTCATCGCTTGTAAGCCTCGTAGCAAGCGAAGAAATGTCTCCCAGCTTATTTAACGATAGCTCCAAACGATGACTGTTTCCGCGTCGAACACTATCACCGATTAGGCCAAGCACACGTACTAACTCTACCACCACATATTTTCCAATCCCGTTGGGCGGAGACTGAAACTGATTTGAGCTAAGAATATCAAACTCCGCAACGTCTTCCGCTCTTTCCTCTGATGGCTCTAGGTCCTCAGAGCCATCATCTAAATTTTGTAGCAAAATAGCTGATCCTTGACGACCGGTCAGCTCAGGATGCTCTCCCCAAAAATTCTCTATAAGTACCAATAAGCGATCAAAATCTACACTCAAAAAGGCCGCAAAAATTTCGGCAGTTTCGCCACTAGGGATATTTTGTCGGAGGAGGCTCGTTGCCATCGCAGGTAGACCAGCTAATTGATATGCTCCAGCTGCCAGCAACCTGACAGGTACATCACGTGTTACAGGGTCTGATGAACGAGCGAGCCACTCAAGAAGTTCACCAGCACGGCGATAACAACCTAGCGATTCGGATGTCCCCTCACCATCGATCTCTCGAAAAATGGCGGCAGCATGAAGCAATCGCTTCGCATCCTTGAACATATCGTGTGATTCCGTAGCAGCCCAGCCAATAGTTGGTACTTGCCACGATGTTTGCAAGCTACGAACAAATAGGCGGGCTTGAGCTGGGGTTAGTTCATTTTCAGCAGCTCTGCTCTCGCGAACATTCATCGCGAGAGCTCGACGCTGTTCGTCGAGTCGTGCCATCAGTGTTCATCCCAGAGAGAATTGTAAAGGTTATCAATGAGCTCCACACCGTTTTCAAGAACAAGCTCAATCACTTGTAACGGTCGATTAGCTGTGTACTCTGCAGGTGGCGCGCCTGTTGGAAGTAGTGTGGCACCATGTATACGGCTTGCTGCTCGATTACCCGCAATGAAGACTAAGTCCGTACGCGGCAGTGGCACCGCACCAATAAGTAATACTCGATCGAGCGAAACGATAGCCTCCGCATATTGTTCTCTCGCCTTTTCACACAATAAGCGTTGCATTTGTTCCAATCCTTGAGGAGTTGCAAGTCCGCGATTCAATTCGTTCCAAACACCTTTGTTATCACGTACTCGAGCATTTTCCGGCCCAGTTAATGCTCCTAACATCATATTATCCATGGTGCTTTGCGTAAGTGTTGCACGCCATTTTGCTTCTCCCGCAAGGAAACGAACAAGTTCTCCACTGGCCGGGTCAATTCCTAATGCAATGAAATCGTTGCCGTGTCGCCCAGATACTTCACGTACCCGCCCTGGATCACGTGCTAGATCGAAGAGGTATGCCTCAACTTCGGCATGATAGCGAAAGAGAAATATTGGAACGGTCCAATGATGCGCCCCAACTAACTGATAGGCTTGTGTCATCAGCCCCGTCATGACCTCTCCAAACAGACCTTTCCTAGCTGTAGGTGGCAGGCAGTTTGGATATATTGCATGTGATCCTGGCGCATTCGCATCTGGATGAAGATCAATACGGACAGAGCGATGAAACACTTCGCGGGCATCAAGATGTGCTGATTCGAAATAAGAACGCAGTTCGTTTACAACAGTATTGTCGTTAGGAATTATCTGTTCGAAAAGAATATGGCCGTAGTTCCCGTTTACATTCGCCCTACCTCTTAACCAACGGGAAAGTAGCGCCATTGGTGGTGGAACATTATGCATCATAGAATATTTTCCCCGCTTATTCTCAACACAAGATATAGCATCTTCGTCAGATTTTGGTTATTAAGTCATTCCAAATCTTGTGGTGCTTTAATTAATGACAAGCAGCTCTTTCCTGCTTGCAAACTTTTTAAAATTTTGCAAGCTTGAGTGCTACCTCAATGAATCGCTCTTTCAGGCCAATCCAATGGGATCAATGCCTTACCTGAAGATCTGTTCCATCGCTCTCGCGTCGCTTGAGTGTAGCGTGGGTCATCTGCGAAATAGGCATGTTCGATTAACAATATCTGCAGATCCTGTTGAGCATCAGTTTCTTTGAACAAATAATCGATATGTTTCCGCATCGCAATTATCTCTTCGTCTTCATCCTTAGCAGAGAGCAGAGTTTCATCTTCGCCATGTGCGGGATAATACGGACGGCTAATCTGGTCAAAAACTAAAAATCCAGGCACAGGAGATTTGACTTCTTTGAAGTAACGTTGAAGTGCAAATGATAGAGCGATATGGATAGCTAAATAATTCTGATCAGAGCCCAGATCCGAGAGCCTTAGCATGACATTTTGATCTTTTTCAATCATCACTATATCAGGGGGTTTGGAATAAAATGCCACTTCAACATCGATACATGGTGTAACAGTAGGTAGCTCGGCTATGGCCTTCGATGCGTGCTCCGAGATCTTGCGATGTGCTCGGTCTAACATAACCTGACGAGCATTCTTGTCTAATTTACTTTCCAGCGTTTCAATTTCATCACGTAGGACATTAAGATCAATACTCACAGGTTGTTCAGTAAAACGCATTCCGAGTAAGATCGACACTTTTCCTAGAAGATGAGCTCTATAACGCCCAAGCGTTTCAAGACGCATATTTTCTTCGTTTTGTTTTATCCACGTATTGATCCGATCATCTACGTTCCTGACTTGGATGTTTAGCTCAGTGAGTTGTTTTTGTATCTCTTGTTCATGTTCTACAAGACGGGGTCTGACTTCCTCAACTGCAGTGCTTTCAGACCGAATGATTGCTATTGAATTCTGCAAAGTCTCAGCTATATCACGACCACGCTCGGAAGGAGACTCGCAGACCGGGCAAACATGCCCTATCTTTTTGATGTGAGAAGAGATATTAAGTTTTTCGTATTGGCGATTTACTGTCCCTTCAAATGCGTACATCTCACGTATTGCATTTTTAGCCGCTCTAGATTTTTGTCTGAAAGTTTCAATTTTAGACAGTAATTCTTTGCGTTCAGCATATAGGGCAGGTAATGCATTATCGTTTGGATTCACAATCAAATTAATATTGCTGCGTCGAACATCCTGCAGTGCTTCTTTAAGATCTTTTTCTTGGTTTGTATCAGGAATTTTTTCTATCATCCCGCATCGCACTGCTTCAAGAAGTACCTTGGAGGCAATTTGATAGAATTCATTATCCGAGCCGGTTCGTTTTTGCTGTTTTCTCTCTTCCCGCTCAAATTGTCGTCGTAACTCTCTCAGTCTGCGTTCATCAATAACTGACTTCTCATTAACGACGCGTAGGAAGTAAGGCATCGTTTCAATAATTCCTTTCGCTTCGTCAGCCTGATCTAGGCCATGAAGAAGTGCCTTTTCGTTATAAATAACATCCTTGGTCACGAACATGTAGGCAGTAGCATGTCTGATCGTTGCTCGGCCTCGTTGTGTCTGAAAATCATTTGTTTCATCGGTAAGGTCACCAATACCAAAGACGCGCTCAATAAATGCCTTACCTGCCTGAAGGTTAGTAAGCCCATCAAACTCCTCAAGTGTATTTGGGGTATAAAGATTACGGCCACAGGTAACATACATACGGGTACTAGTACCCTGACCTACAGGAGGAATTATACGGCCAGTGATCATCTGAGACTCACCTGAGACCCATTTAACTCCTACAGCGAAGCTATATCGGCGTACATGTGCAGGTAATTCACATTGACTTGCACCGAGGCAATAGTCGATAGCTTTGATCAAGGCAGATTTACCTGTCCCTGATGCACCGGTAATAATGTTAACTCCGGGCTGGAGAACGATAGTCCTGCGTCGACCTTCATTCCCTAAAAAGAAGATCTCAGAGATATTCCAACGGCTCATACAGTCAATCCCATCATGTTTAGTGTTGTACGTGCAGTCCCAGCTTTTGCAAACCATGCCCCCAGAAGCTGTGCTTGCTTAAAGGAAGCAAAATTTTCATTGCTAAGTCTCTTAATTGCAGCCTTATTTATTGACTTAGAACCACACTGCAACTGACCCTCTGTGTTCAATTTTAATAAATTGGCGAAACAACCATACTGAATAGCCTCGGTGACAATATCTAGCGAAGCATTTATGCGAGTCGAAAGTTCGATTTGAATCACTGGAAATCTGTGCAGCCATTCCAATAGACCCGTGGTCTTGTTCGTACCATTGAACGTATATTCTAGATCACAAGACAAAGCTAAAGGGAGAGCTGCATAACTTAATACAACCTGGGGATCTATGTCCTTCTCCGCCTTGTAGGTTGATACAAACATCGCAAGGAGATAAGCACAAAATGCAGGATTTGTTTCCGCATAAAGATCGTGAGCCACTTGCATTGCTTTAATCCTTCAGCAGTATTTTATAGTCGGGATGCCATCCAACTTGAAGACTTATCGCCAAGACTTGGTATGAGCCTCTGATGTAATAGTGGCCAGACCATCCATTAGCAATGGGTTCTATATAGTTAGGTGCTTCGTTGTGAGTCCAGCGCAGAAGTTCCAAGCCCTTTAACCGTTTGAATTCATCTACCTTGCCGGTACAATCCTCAACTATCTGGGTATGCTGATCTTCCCAATGTTCAGTAAGCAACATGTCATAGTTGCTTATCTTAGATTTCATCGCTGGATTATCTTTAACCCACTTCGATCGTTGCTGCTGAGCACGCCATTGTTCTCGAATGGCCTTTGACTGATCTACACGATTCCCCTCTACAAGGGTGATTTGGCGACCCAACATGCTATGTGGTTGATAGTCTTTTGGATGAACAGCAATTTGAAAATCTGGGAGTAGTAACTCTTCATCAATTGCACTATTGAAAAGTGATATATGGTATTTCAATTCTGCTGCAGTAATTGTTCTATCTCGTCTACCACAAAGTGAATAAACCACTTGGCTATTCCACCATTCGATTAATCGTTCTGCTACTAGTCGGCGGTGCGCAAGGGGGAGCACATGAAGTTTGTCAGCAACCAGTTGTTCAATTGAGGTAATATCAGGACTATTTGGTTTGATTTGTATTCTGCGTAGCAAGTTCCTACGAGATGAATCATCTAACGTTAAAAAAGCTTTGCATCCTGGTGCACGGTCGGTATGAGGTAATGGTTTATTTTCTGCTGCTGCTAACTGACGCTCCTTAATTACACGTTCGGCTTCTGCCTTCAAAGCTTTTAGCAATAAGGTTCTGTCGTTTTGCTCATCACACAAAGCTAAAAGAGGCGAATCTTTAGGAATGGCTCCGACAGCTACTAGGTGGAAAGTAGTTTCCGAAAGTGATAAATTTGGGAGTATATCAATCCAAACCTTAATCGTTTTCCAAAGAGCCACACATTTCAGAGTAACAGCTGGAGGGGTGGAGCTCATGGAGTGCTTTAGCTGATACAGTAAGTTATGTCCATCAGCCTTGAGTTCAACATCATCAAGGCGCTCTATAGCAACAGCTGCATCGTCTGTAGTCTGAGAAATTAGTGAAAAAAGCGCAAAATGCGCCTGATAATAGAAGCCTAGCGCGGATGCGCTAGCCTCATGCACTCCTGTCAAATCTAGTTTACTCATAATGACTCCATGCCCAGTTTTATCCTGTGCTGACGTACACTGCGTTAAATCCTACAAATGATGCATCAAAATTGCCATTGAATACTGTGAATTACTACTAATAATCATTCATCTTTAAGCCCCTAACTTACTTACACTATAAGAAATTTCAGGCAGATATTATCCCAGTGAATCCCCCCGAAGCCTTCCTGGCTGGGTTTTATTTTCTGTCTGAGGTCGTTTCATGAAAAAATTAGAAGGTCTGCAGGCCATCGAAAAGCCGCTGGCGTCGCTCCCCCATGCCATTGGTAAACATATTCTTGAGCATATTCAAAAGCTCACTCACTACGAACCGATTATCGGCATTATGGGTAAAACAGGGGCTGGTAAAAGTAGCCTGTGCAATGCTTTGTTCCAGGGTGAGGTCACGCCCGTCAGTGATGTCCAAGCTTGCACTCGTGACGTGCTTCGATTGCGTCTTAGCAGCGGCGACCATAGCCTGATACTGGTTGACCTACCCGGTGTAGGTGAGAGTGAGCAACGTGATGAGGAATATGAATCTCTGTATCGCAAAGTCCTTCCTGACTTGGATCTCATTCTGTGGGTTATTAAAGCTGATGATCGCGCTTTTTCCGTGGATGAACGTTTCTTCCGTCGGGTGATGTCTGACCATCAGCAGCGGACACTTTTTATCGTTAACCAGGCTGACAAAATAGAGCCTAGCCATGAGTGGTATGTCACCGGCGATTCTCCGTCACCGAACCAGTCGGTTAATATCGAGGCCAGGCTGGAGTCCATTCGCCAGCTATTTTCACCACACCATCCAGTGTGCGCTGTCTCAGCGAGAACAGAATGGAATCTGCCATCAATGGTAGAAACGATGATGCGTTGCCTGCCGGATCGTGCCACCAGCCCATTGGCGGTGCAACTGCATGGGAGGTTATGCAGTGAACCGGTAAAAAAGCAGGCTCGTGAGGGCTTTGGTAATGCGGTCGGAGAAGTGTTTGATTCTGCGGAAGCGGCATCATTTTTACCCTCGCCACTAAAAGCGGTCATCCGTACTGTCCGTGAGGCGGTGGTGTCCGTTGCTCGTGCCGTTTGGGACTGGATTTTCTTCTGAGCTGGCTTACCTGCCATTATCTTCGGGACATATCCTGTCCGTTCTGGCGTTTAATAAGGCGCTGAATTTCGACTGTTTCCCCTTGACGTCCCGTCACAGTTGATTTTGACAACTGTAAAAAATACGTCGTCTGGTGTCCATTCCCTGTCCCACACCCTCGCTAGAATATTCTTTATATTTTCAACTAATTATCACACTGGAGAACCTGCCTCATGGCTCAGGTTGAACGTCGTCATGATCGGCTTGCCGTCCGACTGTCGTTAATTATCAGCCGTCTGGTGGCTGGCGAAACACTGGATTTGCATGTGCTAGCAACTGAATTTGGTGTGTCGATTCGAACCCTGCGCCGGGACTTTCGGGAACGGCTGATGTATCTGGACCTGGAGTATCGTAAAGGCCGATGCCGTTTGTTATCCGGTAGCCGACAGAGAGAGCTGGCGGTAATGACATTTGCTCGCCAGTCAGGCGTTGAAGCACTGTTTCCAGATATGGATAACCATCTGGTCAGTTCACTGTTGAGCGGACCAGGGGAATCTCCTTGCCTTATCTGGCAGGGAGCAGCTCAGGCTTCATCACCAGACTCAGGCGTATTCACTCGGTTGGTGAGCGCGGTATCTGAACATCGAAAGGTGACGCTGCTCGGTAGAGGTTGCCGCTGTACAGGTCTCGCTCCCTATCGGCTGGTTCTGCGTGAAGGCGAGTGGTATCTGACGGGGGAGCATCAGGCACGGATTGCCGTCTTTCCTTTGACGGATATTCGGGCAATCACGCTCCATAAGGATAGTTTTGCCCCGGATATCACGGTGCGCGACATCCTCTCACGCCCGGATTTTCTTCAGGCTTTACCCCTCTTTCGCTTTTTCAATTCAATGCTAGTCGCAACCAACGGCGGCCTTATACATCAAAAGGAATAATCATTATGAAACTGCTTACTACTACAGCACTGGCCGCAAGCATTTGCCTTGGGGCTGTTTTTACCGCTGAAGCTGGAAATATTGTCGGTACTGTTAAGGCCTGGCAGTACATGCAGGCTGAAGGCTGGAAAACAGCCGATGGCATGGATGACAACACACTACACAACATGCTCTATCAGGCAATTGTTGTTGATAACTACCCGTGGACCAAACAGTTTCTGTTACGTGTCCGTGGTGGCGGTGCGCTTTTTCTTGCCGATAAAAAGACTCACACCATTCGCCAACTGAAAGTGGAGCCTGTAGGTGAAACCTACAATGACATTGAAACGGTTTATCAGGGAGAGGACAAAGGTGAAGGCTGTTATTTCGCTATCATCGACAATCAATCCTCAGCACGCCAAAAAGCGATTGATGACCTTCTTAGCTACCCGCCCGTTGATGATGTTGATGCTAAAGCAAAAGAGATCAGACAGCAGATGACCCCGAAAGTCGTTATGGTCGTGCCGGATAATTGTGTGAACAAGCAGCAGCAGGCTGCTCTGGCAGCTAAACGTTCGGAAGAAGATCGCAAGTTACAGCAATGGGTAGCACAACAAAGTCTGACGGAGCTATGTCGTCGTACTGGCAACTGCTAAGGGCTTCCAGCAACACCAAAGCGACCCCTTAGCAAAATCAGGAGCATCATTTTTGAACCGATTTGTCAAAGCCCTACCTTTTATCGCTGGTTTAACGTGGTGCCATTTGCAACCCGCACAGGCCAACGAACAACGCTACATCAGTATCCGTAACACCGATACAGTCTGGACTCCCGGCAATATTTGCGTATATCAGTTTCGCCTTGATAACGGCGGAAGCGGTACAGGTTTCGGCCAACTGAAAGTGTCGCTGAATTTGAAAGACAAAGCTGGCAAAACGCTCGCGCAAGGCGTCATGGAAGTCGCTCCATTTGGAGAAAGTGACGCAACACGCTCACAGGATGCTTTTCTGGAGCATGAATGTGTTGAAGGTGTCAGTACCGTTGAAATTTTGAGGGTAACTGAATTACATGCAGGTCATCAAACTGATTTGCCGCTGTCCATCTTCGACCCGCAATACTACCAGCCATTGTCAGTATCAGTTGCCGTGAATTAATCGTCGCGGCTGACTGAGACGGGCATCTGCCATACCTCAGCTATCACTCACTTAAAACATGTCAGGCCATGCCTCCTCCGGGAAGCATGGCCTTTTTGTTTTCAAACTACTCATACGGAATCAACATGGATCAAACCACATCACTCATCACCGCGTCATCCGTACCCGACAGGCAGCGTCTTAACTTCTGGCCGAAGCACTTCGGCAAAATCCCGCAGTGGATGCTGCTGGAGCCTCGCGCTTTTGCCTGGATGGATCGCCTGTGCGAAGCCTACAACGGTGGATACTGGAATTATTACACGCTCAGCAACGGCGGTGCCTTCATCGCACCTGACAGTGAGGATAACTGGGCCATTTTCAACAAACTGAATGGCAACAGCGCGGAGATGGGAAGCGAAGCCGCTGGCATCGCCGTCTGCCTGCTGAACTGGAGCCACCACGCCTGCAGAACCGGCAGCCCTGCCATGAGTGAACACTACTATCACCTGCGTGAATTTGCGCTGAGCCATCCTGAAAGCAACGCCATCATGCACATCATCGACTGATGCCGGAGGACACGATGGAAACGACTGCATTATCTCTTCCACTTTCATCACACCGCACCATAAAACGCGCCCTGACGCTGATCGAAAATCACCTGCGCGAACCGGGCGTGGCGTTTACCTCAGCAGCACTGACCCGCGACTGGCTGAGGCTGAACCTCGCAGGGCTGGAGCGGGAAGTGTTCATGGTGGTGTTTCTGGATAATCAGAACCGGTTGCTGGCACACGAACCCCTGTTTCACGGCACCATCACCAGCACGGAAATTCATCCCCGAGAGGTGGTTAAAGCCGCATTGCGGCACAACGCCGCCGCTGCCATTTTTGCCCACAATCATCCATCCGGATATGCCGAGCCCAGCGATGCCGACCGGCGCATCACCGAACGGCTGAAAAAAGCGCTGGCGCTGGTTGAGGTGCGAGTACTGGACCATCTGATTGTCGGCAGCAAAGAGATTGTCTCGTTCGCCGAACGGGGCTGGTCATAAAGGAGGACATATGCATTCTGACCAATGGGGACTGACATGTAATAAAAAGCCGTGTTTCGGTGCCAGGCTGGTGCAGGAAAGCAACCGGCTGCACTTCCTGGCTGACCGGGCAGGATTCACCGGCGACTTCAGCGACGATGAGGCACTGCGCCTTGACCAGGCTTTTCCGCTGATAATGAAACAGCTGGAACAGATGCTGTCAGCCGGTGAGCTGAATCCCCGCCACCAGCAAGGCGTTACCCTGCATCACATCGGACTGACCTGCCAAGCCGATACCCTCGGCTCACACGGTTATGTTTACATCGCGATTTATCCCTCTTCGACAGTAACCGGCTAACCGGCCACCGCCAAAAAACAGGACACACCCAATGCAAACTTTACCGTTACCCGAGCCACGGGCGGCTGAGCCATGCCCGTCGCCCGTGCAGGTCTGGCAGTTGCTGCTCACACATCTGCTGGATAAACACTATGGCCTCACGCTCAACGACACGCCGTTTGGCGACGACAGCTTGATTCAGGCGCACATCAACGCCGGTATCTCCCTGTGTGATGCTGTCAATTTCATTGTGGAAAGGTATGAACTGGTGCGCACCGACCATAGCCGTTTCAGTCTCACCGAACGCTCTTCATTGATTGGTGCCATCGACATTCTGCGTGCCCGTCGTGCGACCGGACTGATAGTAAGCAGCGGCTACAGCGCCATAACCCGCATCACAACGGGCCGGTATCAGGGAGGGGAAGCACAGTGAAAATCGGTCTGAACCTTAACGCTGACAGCATCAATGTGCTGGCGCTGAACATGGGGAAAATCGCGGTCGATGTTGACGGTATCGAGCTCGCTGAGCTGATAGCTGCAGTTAATGCTCCAGGGCTTACGCTGCGTATCGCGGAGGAACCCGGCGAGGTGATTGTCGAAACCAGCTCTCGCCATCTCCTGAGCAGCCTTGTAAGATAAGGCCAAGCGGACCGATAAAATGAAAATTAGTTTTAGGCACCTTCTTAGGCACCAAAAAATAATTGAATTGAATAATTAACATTTTAATTCAGGCAGTTAGCAGGCCAATTCAGACTCCCCCAGCCCAAATAGGTCACCGGTGACCCCAGATAGATCCGGTGGCAATAACGAAAAAGCCCGCAATTCACGTTGCGGGCTTTTTTGTGTCTGTAGCGCAGACTGGTCGTTAGTGATCCAGATAGAGATAATGCAGCCAGCTGGTCATGCGCAGCAGGACTTTGCGCATGATGGAAAGATGCTCAAAGTGCTCGGTGTAGACCGCAGCCTGTGCGGTAACCCCATCGGGCAATTTGTCCAGCGCGGGAACAGGGTCTAAATCGATCATCACGTAAACACCCTCCTGCTGAGCACCAACATGTAGCCCTTGCATAACACCACTGGCCTGATAGCTGCCGTCGGGGACTACCGGCAGCACCCGCGTGACCGAGCCGCCATAGATTTTCCCCGGCAAGCCGTTAAATACCACCTCGGCTTTATCGCCCTGGGTTAAACGCAGGATCGAGTTTTGACGGAATACCGCCACCACCTGCCGTTTTTGCTGCGGAATAAAAATCATCACCGGCTTGAACGGCAAGCGCACTGCGGTGGTGCCAGGCCGAGCAAGCACCTGGGTAACATAACCCTCGCTGGGTGCTCGAATGGTCGTTTGTTCCAAATTGTAGGTCGCTTCTGCAATCTGTGATTTCAGACTGGCAATGCGGGCGTCCTCACCGTTGTAGTGGCCCGAAAGCCGCTCCTGCGCCTGCTGATGCTGAGCTTTGGCAGCCTGCAGCGCTGCAGATTGCGCTTGATACTGCTGCCGGGCATGACTGATATCTTGTTCAGAAAAAGGGTTAACTGCCATTGCCGCGCCTTTGGCGTAACGCTGATAATCCTGGCGCGTGCGTTCATACTCGGCATAAACCCGCTTCACATTGGCCGAGGACTCATTTAGCGTAGCCTGTCGTGTTCTGACATCCGCCTGCGCGCTGGCAAGATCTGCCTGCAGCTTGTTCAGCCGGGCACGGTAGCGGGTATCATCCAGGCGAAACAGCACATCGCCCTTATGCAATAGCACATTGGTCTTATCCGTAACCTCGACAATCACTCCCGATACCTGGGGAACAATGGGCACCGAAACAGCGATTTTCTGCGCCCGGTAGGTATAAGGATGGTTGTAATTCATCCCCAGAATCAAAGCTCCTACGATAAAAATGCCGCCCAATACTGCGGTCGGCACGGTCCATTTATTGATGGGGATACGGAACAGTTTGAAAACGCCGTAGCTCAGCGCTACGTAGCTGAGAATAATTAAGAGATCCATACCCTTTCAACACCCTTTATTGGACGACGAGCTTTCATCTGCAACAGGCATCTGCATTCGCTGTAACTCGCTTTGTAACTGATGAATTCGCGCTTGCAGCACTTCAGGGTGTTCGGCCTTCTCGCTCATGCCCCATCCCCGCTCTGGCCGATATAACGTCGCCCAGATCCACAGCAGTGGCCAAATAGCATGCAGGGTAAACAGGCTTACCCAGCCTGCCACGTGAATGGCATCCTGATGGGGATGTTGCCGTTTTTTGGCCAGCAAATAAGGAATGTCGTGAATAATTATCACGCCGTAAAATAAAATCAAAAACACGGCGATCAATACGCCTAAAGCAAAATAATCTAGAAACATGCTACACCCTGGCTGGTCACGCTAAATAACACATCGAGGCTTATGTTGTCTTATACTCTTTGACATCTTTGGCAATGATATCAATGGCATTTTTAACATCGTCTACGGTGAGTTTTGCCTTTTCATTATTCAAATTATTTCCGGACGCTTTGCGCACCACTTTGATAACCGGCTGATTAGTCGAAGCATCGATAAACTCGCCTTCCATATACACAGAGCTCTCCATGGTGCGGTGACCGGTTACGCTCTGTGTTGCCGCCACCAGTAGCGTGATCGGCAATACCTCATACACCTGAAGCCCTTTCTTATGGGTATCGATAGCCGTTATAGCCCCTCGGAAAATAAGCGTATTTTCACGTGGCACATCTTCTAAGATAAAATGGGATGCCATGGACTGCTTAAACTGCTGGTTGGTGTAGTTCAGGATATTATCAAGTGCGCGCTGGCTTACCATCTCAGTGGGTTTCGGACGCGGGAAATAGATCATCGGCTGATAAACCAAATATTTATATTTAGAATAGTCAACGTTAGTTTGTTTCCAATATAAAACGTCCTTACCGGAGGCCGATTTCCCCTGGGTAATATCATTGTAATTATTCAGGAACGTAGAATATTTTTCTTTTTCGGTGACCTTGGATGAACAAGCGGCCAGAATGAATACCAAGGGCAAAATGGCCGCACGTTTTTTTCTCATCATAACTTCCAATATTAATTTAATAAGCAATAAATAATTAATCGAAATAGTACCCGCTAAATAGCTGCGCCTAATACCGCTACACTTTTCTCAGACCCTGTTTACCTCCGG